>Ga0184627_10000100_pt1 | contig 42939 bp, 46 predicted proteins | sample PLM3_127_b1_FD_133150 | JGI IMG/M metagenome (GOLD analysis project Ga0184627, IMG submission 133150) | Groundwater sediment microbial communities from an aquifer in East River, Colorado, USA - PLM3_127_b1 | ecosystem: Environmental > Terrestrial > Soil > Riparian zone | place: USA: East River... | reverse complement strand
TGCGCTGGTAGCCCCAGCGCGGGTTCTCCCTGGCCAGGCGGACGATCAGCTGCTGCACCTCCGGGTCCAGCGCTGGCCGGCCGGTCGGGCGGTGCGGGAAGGTCCACGCGCCGGCGGCCAGCCGCCGGTGCCAGCGCAGCAGCGTCTCCGGTCTCACGAGGAAGCACGACCAGCGAGCCCGTGGCAGGACGCGGCTGACCGCGGCGAGCAGCGCCCGGTCGGCGGGCTCCAGCCTGGGACGTGGGGTCTGGCGGCGGACCACGAGCTGGTGGCGCAGGACGAGGAGCTCCAGGTCCTTGGCGGCGTCACCGCGGGCGCGCAGCACGAGCAGCTGGATGGAACGGCACAGCATGAGGTCGGCGAGCTTCGACAGCACCCAGGATGGCCTCCCCGGCCGGGGCAGCAGGGGTGCCACCATACCGAGCCGTGGACGCGAACTGGCAGCTCACAGGCCACGCCCGACTTTGCGCACCCTTCAGGTCGCTGAGCTGACCGGAGCCGGTTGCCGAACTCCTTGACCGTGGCGCCGCATGCCATTGGCCGAGCAGGACCCACAGTTCCAGGGCGCGCTTTCTGACGGTGTCGGTTCACTGCGCCTCGGGGACGGCGAGGGTCACGGCGCCGAGCCGAGCGGCTTCCTCCGGCTCGGGTCGCTGCCGGTGCACCAGTGCAGCGGCGAGGTTGAGCTGGAGGTGCGCTCGCTCCTCAGGCGACAGGTGATGGGCTTGGGAGGCGTCGGACACGGCGAGTGCCTGCCGGGCGTAGCCTTCTGCTCGCATCCCGTCGCCCAGGCGCGCATGGATACCGGCGAGCCACAGCGTTGCCGTGCTCTGGGTGACGTCGGCCGCCACCGGCAGCACGCCGTCACCGGCCGCTGGCGGCTCCAGGTCGAGCGCGCCCACCCTGGCGCCTCGGCCACCAGGGCTCGCGTGGTGGCCAGTCCGATCCCGGAGCCCGCCCCGGTGACCACCGCGACCAGCCCCTCGAAGTCGTGCATGCAGGCTCCTCCTCGCCGGTACTCGTGACTGGCGTGGCTTCCTGTTCTTCCCGTCAAGGGCTCAAGCGTCGCGCAGCAGCTGCCGCTGGCGGCCCAGCCCGGCGACCTCCAGCTCCATGACGTCGCCGGCGCGCAGGAAGCCTGGAGGGTTCATGCCCAGGCCGACCCCGGCCGGGGTGCCGGTGTTGATCAGGTCGCCGGGCTCGAGGACCATGAACTGGCTCAGGTACCAGATCAGGTAGTCCACGCCGAAGGCCATGTCCTTGGTGGACCCGTCCTGCCTGGTCTGGCCGTTGACGACCGTGGTGAGGGCGAGCTGCTGGGGGTCGCCCACCTCGTCGGGGGTGACCAGCCAGGGCCCGAGCGGGTTGAAGGTCTCGCACGACTTGCCCTTGTCCCACTGGCCGCCGCGTTCGAGCTGGAACTCGCGCTCGGACACGTCGTTGGAAACGCAGTAGCCGGCGACGTGGCCGAGGGCCTCGGCGGGGCTGTCGAGGTAGCGGGCGGTGCGGCCGACGATCACCCCGAGCTCGACCTCGTAGTCGGTCCTGGTGCTGCCGCGCGGCACGAGCACGTCGTCGTCGGGCCCGACCACGGTGTAGGGCGCCTTCATGAACACGGTCGGCTCGGCGGGCAGGGGGTTGCCCGACTCACGCGCGTGGTCGGCGTAGTTCAGCCCGATGCAGACGATCTTGGGCGGCCGGGCGACCGGCGGGCCGATCCTCGACCCGCCCAGGTCGAGCTGGCCGAACAGGCCCGCGCCGTCCTCCACCCTGGCCCGCAGCTCCTCCATGCCGGAACGGGCGAAGAAGGCCGAGTTGTAGTCGGGTGTGACCGCACGGACGTCCAGCGCGGTGCCGTCGGCCAGCAGCACGGCCGGGCGCTCCTGGCCGGGAGGACCGAAGCGCAGCAGCTTCATCGGGGGACCACGCTCCTTCGGGTCGGGCAAGCCGATCGTCTCGGCGGGCGTAGGGCGCCAGTATGCCGGCCTGCCGTCCCTGGGCGGCACGCGCCAGGTCTTCACCCACGCCGAGACCGCGGCGGCCGGGGATCCCCGGCCGCCGCGGTCAGGAGGTGGATCAGGCGACGTCGCGGCGGACGACGAAGCGGGTGCCGACCGTGGCCAGCAGGAGCACGTAGCCGGCGAACAGCAGGGCACCGGCCCACATGGACAGGAACCGTCCGCCCGGGTCGGTGATCGCGGCCGCGGCCCCCATCGGCAGCCACCTGGCGACCTTGGGGAACACGCTGCCGACGAAGCCGGCCTCGACGAACTGCGTCCAAGCGAGCGTGACGACCACGGCGGCGACCTGGTTGCGGACCAGCGCGCCCACGGCGACGCCGGCCGTCCCGTACAGGGCGCCCACCAGCAGCGTCCCGGCGAGCGCGCGGCCGACCTCGAGGTCGAGCAGGTCGATGCCGACGCCCTTGACGGCCAGCCAGGGAAGCGTCACGGCCAGGCCGGCGAGGGCGGTTGCCAGCGCCAGGCCAACCCCGGCCAGCGCGTACGCGGCCAGCTTGGCCGCGACCACCCGGCCCCGGTCCGGGGTGGCCAGGAACGTCCCGGTCACGGTGCCGTGGCGGAACTCGCCGGCCATGCCGAGGATGCCGAGGACCAGGACCAGGGCGGAGGCGAGCCCAGACCCGCCGATGACGTTGCGGAGGTTGCCGGCGCTGCCGAGCTGGGCGTTCCCCTCCGCCCCGGCGGTGAGCAGCGTGGCCACGGCCAGCAGCAGGGTGAGGGCGAGCGCCGCGGCCAGCAGGCCGCGCGCGGTGCGGGTGGTGGAGAGCTTCAGCAGCTCGGCACGGAACAGCCTGGTCATGACGGGACTCCTTCCCTGGTGGTGAGCTCGAGGAAGGCGGCTTCGAGGTCGGAGCGCTCGAGCCGCATCTCGTAGACGACGACGCCGGCGTCGGCCACGGCGCGGCCGACAGCCTCGGTGCTGGCGCCGGTGACCAGCAGCTCGTCCGGGCCGGCCGCCTCGACGGTGACGCCCCTGGCGGCGAGCGCGCCGCGCAGCGCCTCCACCTGCGGCGTGCGCACGCGCACGCGCTGGCCGGTCTGGGCGGTGAGCTCGGCGAGGCTGGACTGGGCGACCAGGCGACCGCGGGCGATGATCACCACGTGGTCGACGGTCTGGGCCATCTCGGCCAGCACGTGGCTGGACACGAGCACCGAGCGGCCCTCGGCGGCCAGGTGGCGCAGGAGCACGCGCAGCCAGTGCACGCCCTCGGGGTCCAGGCCATTGGCTGGCTCGTCAAGGACGAGCACCCGAGGGTCGCCGAGCAGCGCGGCGGCCAGGCCGAGGCGCTGGCGCATGCCGAGCGAGTAGCCGCCGACCCGCCTTGTGGCGGCGTCGGTCAGCCCGACCAGGCCCAGGACCTCGTCGACCCGGCCGGCCGGGATGCCGGCGGCCATGGCGAGCACGCGCAGGTGGTCGCGGGCCGAGCGGCCCGGGTGGAAGCCGGACGCCTCGAGCAGCGCGCCGACCTCGCGGCTCGGCTCGGGCAGCTTCCGGTAGGGGCGGCCGCCGAAGGTGGCGGTCCCGCTCGTCGGGCTGACCAGCCCGAGGAGCGTCCGTAGGGTGGTGGTCTTGCCGGCGCCGTTCGGGCCGAGGAAACCCGTGATCGCGCCCTCGCCGACCTCGAAGCTGAGGTCGTCGACGGCGGTGACGGCGCCGAAGCGCTTGCTGAGTCGTTCGACGGTGATGGCTGACATGGGGGCTCCTTTGCCGGCTGGCCCGCCCTCGGTCGAGGCGTGCGGGACAGCTCCGACGGTAGGGCCCGGGCACCCCGAGTGTCGTCGGCCCCGGGGCGACACTTGCGGGCCGTCTTCCAGCCGACGGTGGGTCGCCCCCGGGTGTACGCGGGCGTCAGCTCCGGGGCGTACGCGGGCGTCAGCTCCGGGGCGTACGCGGGCGTCAGCTCCGGGTGTACGCCGCGCTCTGACTCAGGCTGAGCCGGGCGTCACCAGGCCCGACTCGTAGGCGAGCATCACGAGCTGGGCCCGGTCCCTCGCCTGGAGCTTGGCCATGATCCGGCTCACGTGGGTCTTGGCGGTGGCGGCGCTGACCACCAGGCGCTCGGCGATCTCGGCGTTGGACAGGCCGCGGGCCACCAGCGCGAGCACCTCGCGCTCGCGCTCGGTGAGCGGGCCGAGCGCGGCCGGGCCCAGCCGGCCGGGCTCGGGCCGCTGGGCGAACTCCTCGATGAGCCGGCGGGTCACCCGCGGGGCGAGCAGCGCGTCGCCGTCGGCCACGACCCGGATCGCGGCGAACAGGTCCTCGGGCCGGGTGTCCTTGAGCAGGAACCCGCTCGCGCCAGCCCGCAGCGCGGCGTAGACGTACTCGTCGAGCTCGAAGGTGGTGAGGATCAGGACCCGGACGCCGCTGGTCTCTCGGGCAGCGGTGATCTGCCTGGTCGCCTCGATGCCGTCCAGCCCGGGCATGCGGACGTCCATGAGCAGCACGTCGGGCCGCTCCCGGCGGGCCAGCTCGACCGCCTCGGCCCCGTCGGTGGCCTCCCCGACCAGCTCCAGGTCGGCGGCGAACCCGACCATGGTGCGGAGCCCGGCCAGCACCAGCGGCTGGTCGTCGGCGACCCCAACCCTGATCGTCACGGCCCGGCCGCCCCGAATGGCAGGCGGGCCGCGACCCGGTACCCGCCGCCGGCCCTCGGGCCGGCCTCCAGGTCCCCGCCGTGGACGGCCGCCCGCTCCCGCATCCCGATGGTGCCGAGCCCGGTCCCGCCGGACCGGGCGACGGCGGGCGCGACGCCGCGCCCGTCGTCGGTCACCTCGACCGCGACCTCCCCGTCGCCGTAGCGGACCACCACCGTCGCCTTGGCCGGCCCGGCGTGCTTCATCACGTTGGTGAGGGCCTCCTGCACGATGCGGTAGGCGGACAGGTCGACCCCGGCGGGCACGCCGGACCGGGCCCCCTCGACCCGGACCTCGACGGCCACGCCGGACTCGACCACCTGGGCGACGAGCGGGTCGATGTCGGCCAGGCCGGGCACGGGTGCCAGACCGCCCGCTGCCTCGCCCTCCTGCCGCAGCACCTCCAGGAGCTGGCGCATCTCATGCAGCGCGGCCCGGCTGGTGACCTCGATCGCCTCGAGCGCGCGGCGTGCCTCGTCCGGCTGGTCGTCGATCACCAGGCGTCCGGTGCCCGACTGCACGGCGATCACGCTCATGCTGTGGGCCACCACGTCGTGCAGCTCCCTGGCGATGCGCAGGCGCTCGGCGGCAACGGCCCGGCCGGCCAGCTCCTCCCGAGCCAGCTCGAGCTGCACGGCGCGCTCCTCGGCGGCGGCCACCGCGGCCTGCCGGCGGCGGCTGCTGTCGCCGAGCAGCCACACCACCCCGAGCACGAACGCGAGCGTCAGGAGCGTGGTGGGGTCGCCGAGCGTCCTGGGCCGGAGCAGCTCGGCGAGCACCGCGCCGGCCTCCACGGCGACCGCCCCGGCGAGCGAGACGCGCCGGTCGCAGCGGGCGGCGACGGTATAGACAGGCACCAGGATGGCCGGGCCGAGAACGATCAGGGGAACGCCGAGGGCCACCACCCCTGCGGCGGTGGCAAGGCCCACGACCAGCACGGGCAGCGGGTACCGGCGGCGGAACGCGATCGGGAGGGTGTGGAGCAGGACCAGGGCGTAGAGGGCGGCGGCCACCTCCCCAGGGACGGGCTCGGCCACCAGCGGGACGGTCAGCGAAAGCCCGACCCCGGCCGCGACCAGGGCCAGCGCGGCGTCGAACGCGGGCGGCCCCAGGGCGCGGAGCCGCGCATGGCCCGGCCCGCCCTCGCTCATCGGCGCCCCTCCTCTCGCGCGACGGTCCGGGTGCGCCCGCCGTGATGCTCGGGCCGACAGTAACGGGCCGGACACGTTGGCGCATCTACCTGGATTCGGGGGGAGAAGGCGGGAAGCGGGGCCGCATGACGCGAGTTCTCCCGACAAGGTCCAACCGACCACAAGGAGAGGTTCAGATGCGCAAGGCACGTGTAGGCAGCTTCGCCGCCGTGGGGGCGTTCATGCTGCTGGTGGCCGCCTGTGGCGGCAAGTCCGAGGAGCCGTCGGGCCAGGGCGCGCAGCCGGCCGGCACCACGGCCCAGTCCGCCGCGGCCGCCGGGGTGCAGGTGGCCCAGACAAAGCTCGGCCAGGTCCTCACCGACGACAAGGGCCGCACCCTGTACGCGTTCACGCCCGACAAGGATGGCAAGAGCACCTGCTACGACACCTGCGCCCAGACCTGGCCGCCGCTGCTCGCCCAGGGCAGCCCGGTGGGCGGCGGCGGGGTCACCGCCTCCCTGCTCGGCACGACCACCCGCGACGGCGGCGGCATGCAGGCGACCTACAAGAACTGGCCGCTCTACTACTACTCGGCCGACCAGCAGGCGGGCGACGTCAAGGGCCAGGGCGTGGGCGGCAACTGGTTCGTGGTGGGCGCCGACGGCAGCCTGGTGAAGCAGGCGGGCAGCAGCAGCGGCGGCTACGGCTACGGCAGCGGCACCTACAAGGGCTGACCGACCCGGGCGGGTGGCTCCAGTCCGGGCTCCGGGCGCGCCACCCGCCCGCCCCTTCGGGGAGACGGTCCCGGGCGGGTCACAAGCGGGCGCTGGCCAGCCCGGAACGGTCGGGCACGGCGGCCATGCCCACCGCCAGCGACAGCGGGTAGAGGTCGGCCACCTGGCGCCCCAGGCAGAGCGCGCCGTAGGCGAGCCAGGTGACCCGGTCGCGGTGGAAGCGGCCGGGCGAGGTCACCCCGCGCCGGGGCGGATCAGAAGGTGGTCGTGCACCAGGGCTCCGGCTCGGTGGCGAGCATCGCGTCGGCCCGGGCCAGCGCGCCCGGCACCTGCTCGTGCACCCGACCGGCGCGGGCCAGCGACGCCAGCCGCGTGCCCCCGAGGTAGGCCGCGCCCAGGTCGGCGATGTCGCAGACCAGGTCGGGCTCGCGGCCGGTGGGACGGCAGTCGGCGCCATCGGGGCCGCCCTCGAGCAGGAGCCGCCCGTCGTTGGCGGGCCGCAGCCGGTCGGTGACCTGGAGCACGACCGAGCCAGGCACGGTGTACCGGCGGGCCGCGAGCGCGGCAGGCAGGTCGAGCAGGCGCACCCAGAGCCCGTCGGACACCTCGGAGATCCGCATCCGGCGGGGGTCGGCGAGCAGCCAGCGCAGCGGCTCGTCGACCGGGCGCCGCTCGAGCTGCACCGTGCCGACCAGGTCGAGGTCCAGGCAGTACCGGTAGAGGCCGGCGGCCGCCTCGTTGGTGAGGGCGACCAGCTCGCCGACGTGGACGGTACTCTTCGTGAGGCCCTTGGCCCAGCGCGACTCGACCCGGTAGGTGGCGTACCCGTCTGCCTGGCCGGGCTCCGACTCGTACACCACGTCGAAGCGGCCGGTCGTGTTGGGCCGGCGCGTCCACTCGGCGTCGCGCAGGTCGACCTCCCACCGGGCAGGGCTGCGGCTCAGCTCACCCGCCTGGAGGCGGCGGCGGCGGTCGTAGACCTCAGGGAGCAGCCGGGCGGCCTCCTCGCCCTCCACCAGGCGGGTGCGGCCGGCAGGAGCCGGCGCCCGGTCGAAGGCGGCCCGGCGCGGGTCGATGTCGTACCAGGCCTGCAGGGTGGCCACGCCGTAGCCGAAGCGCCCGTAGATCACCGACTCCGAGGCGAACAGGACCGACACCGGCTCGCCCCGGGACTCGACGTCCTCGAAGTGGCGCATGATCATCGCCCGCAGGATCCCCCGGCGCCGGTGGGTGGGCAGCACGGCGATCGCGGTCAGGCCGCCGACCGGCACCGTGGCGAGACCGCCTGCAGCGCGCGAGGCCGCTCCGGGCAGGGTCAGCTCCATCGAGTAGGCCCCGCCGGTGCCGACGATCCGCCCGGCGTCGAAGGCCGCGATGCTGCGGTCCAGCTCGAACGTTTTCATCTCGTCGTCGAGCTGCTCGTCAGGGAAGGTCTCGCCGAACGCGGCCGACAGCACGCGCACGTACGCCTTCATCTCGTCGGCCGCGACCGACCGGATCTCGATGTCCATGGCACGGTTGTACCCCGTCCCGGGCCGGATGGCAGCTGCTTATTCGGTTGCGGCCGAGGGCCGCCCAGGCGCCGGGTCCCCTTCCGGACCGGGCGGGCGCACGCCAAAGTCGGATATGTGCGCAGTATGGCCCGGTCCCAAACGAGGACGAGCAAGGAGGACATCGTGAGCGACACCATCCTGCGGGGCAGGCACGCGCTGGTCACCGGCGCGTCGGGCGGCCTCGGGGCCGACTTCGCGCGCGAGCTGGCCGGGCGGGGGAGCCACCTTACGCTGGTGGCCCGGCGCCAGGAGCTGCTCGAGTCCCTCCGCGACGAGATCGCCGGCCGGCACGGCGTCGAGGTGACAACCGTCCCCCTCGACCTCACCCTGCCCGACGCGCCCGAGACCCTGCACGCCCGCACCGAGCGCGCCGGCCGGCCGGTCGACGTGCTGGTCAACAACGCTGGCTACGGCCTGTACGGCCGCTTTGCCGAGATCCCCTGGGAGCGGGAGCGGGACATGCTCCACCTCGACGTCGTCGTGCCGGTGCACCTGACCAAGCTGTTCCTGCCCGGCATGCTGGCCCGCGACTTCGGGTTCGTGCTGAACATCGCCTCGATCGGCGCCTACCAGCCGTCGCCGCTGTATGCGAGCTACTCGGCGGCCAAGAGCTTCGTGCTGAACTTCACCGAGGCGCTCAGCTACGAGCTCAAGGACACCAGGGTGCGGGCGACCGCGCTCTCCCCCGGCGTCACGGCCACCGCGTTCCTCGAAGTGTCGGGCCAGACCCCCACCCGCTATCAGCGAAGGGCGATGATGCAGAGCCGCGACGTGGTGCGGATCGGCGTCGACGGGATGCTGAAGGGCAAGCCGAGCCTGGTCCCAGGCCGCCTCAACGCGGTCTCGGTGTGGAGCAACCGCCTCATGCCGCGCCGCCTGTCGGCCGCGGTCGCCAACCGCCTGATGACCTGACCGGTCGCGTCCTCAGGACCGAACAGGCACGACCCCAGCCTCGGCGGCGCGTTCGCGGGCGACCAGGAGCCGGCGGAGGATCTTGCCGGCCGGGGACTTGGGACCTCGCCGACGAACATGCGCTCAGCGCGGGTCCCGGTCGCCGCCGAGCACGGCGCGCAGCACGGCGGCGGTGTCGCGCAGGTCGGGCAGGACGGCGTCGGCGCCGGCGGCGCGCAGCTCACCGATGTCGAACGGGCCGGTCGCGACGGCCACCACGCGGGAGCCGCCCTGGCGCCCGGCGGCGACGTCGAGCGGGGTGTCGCCGACGAGCACGGTGGTCGGCGGGTCGAACACCGTGCCGTACTTCGCCCTCGCCTTGCGCCTGGCCACCTCCACCAGGCTCGCGCGGTGGCGGCCGTCCGACCCGTACCCGCCGACCTCGAAGTCGACGTAGGCGTCCAGCCCGAACGCGGCCAGCTTCACCACCGCGTTCGGCTCGATGTTGCCGGTCAGCAACGACTGGACGACCCCCGGCTCCCGCCTCAGGGCGGCCAGGGCAGCCTCGGCGCCAGGCAGGGCGTGGCCGTGCTCGGCGAGCCACTGCGCGCGGGCATCGGTGGCCGCGGCGAGCGCGTCGGTGAACGCGGGCAGGTACGCCTCGCCGTCGGTGACGTCGTGGACGGCGAGGAACTCGAGCGCGATCTCGTGGTCGGTGCGTCCGGCCATGGCGACCATGCGCCCGTCAACGCCGGCGGGGTCGCGACCCATGACGACCCGGAACGCCTCGGCGAAGACCTCCCTGCCGACCCCGGCGGCCGACACCAGGGTCCCATCGATGTCCCACAGCACCAGCATGCGCACCTCTTGTCGGATAATGGAGTCGCCGGCAGTGTAAGTATTTGGAGTCCTCTGTCCATGTGGGGGGAGCTCGCTCCCCCCACGGCCCCCCAAGAGCGCCTGTGCCAACTTGCTGGGGGTTCCGCAGGTGCACCAATACACATGGTCAGGGCGATCGGCCGGACTTACCACTGCCACGCTGATAGGTTGCCGTGAGAGGAGGTATGCGCATGGGCGGGCCCAAGCGCGAGCTGCCGTCCGGGATGCGGCGGCAGCTCGAGTCAGCGAGCTACCAGGGACCGGCCACGTTCGCCGGATGCCCGCTGCTGACCGAGCCGGAGCAGCTCGCCGCCTGGGCGCCGGACGCGGCGGTGGTCGGCGCCCCCTGGGACGGCTCCACCACCCACCGGCCGGGCGCCCGCTTCGGGCCGCGCGCGCTCCGCGCCCAGGCCCACCACCCCGGCGAATTTCATCTCGACCTCGGGCTGGAGATCTTCGAGCATCTCGCTGTGGTCGACTACGGCGATGCCATCTGCTCCCACGGCATGTGGGAGCCGTCGCGGGCAGCCATCCACGAGCGGGTCGGCGAGGTCGCCAGCCTGGGCGTGGTGCCCGTGGTGATCGGCGGCGACCACTCCATCACCTGGCCGGCCGCGACCGCCGTGGCCGAGCACCACGGCTTCGGCAAGGTCGGTGTGGTGCACTTCGACGCGCATGCCGACACCGCCGACTCGATCGACGGGAACCTGGCCAGCCACGGCACGCCGATGCGCCGCCTGATCGAGTCGGGTGCCGTCCCCGGCCGCAACTTCGTGCAGGTGGGGCTGCGAGGGTACTGGCCGCCGGCTGACGTGTTCGACTGGATGGGCGAGCAGGGGATGCGCTGGCACCTCATGCAGGAGGTGTGGGAGCGGGGCGCGCAGGCGGTGATCCAGGACGCCATCGCCGAGGCGCTCGACGGCGCCGAGGCGCTCTACCTCTCGGTCGACATCGACGTGCTCGACCCGGGGTTCGCACCGGGCACGGGCACCCCCGAGCCGGGGGGGATGAACCCGGCCGACCTTCTGCGCGCCGTGCGGGAGATCGCCATGCGGACGAACCTGGTCGCCATGGACGTGGTCGAGGTGGCGCCTCCGTATGACTGGGCGGACCTGACCGTCAACAACGCGCACCGGGTCGTGCTTGAGGTCCTGGCCGGGCTGGCCTGGAAGCGGCTCCCTCCCGGCCATCAGGCCGGACCGCCCCGCCCGGCCTCGGCGTGACGACCCGGCGGGCCACCTCGACCACCCGGCGGGCCACCTCGACCACCCGGCGGGCCACCTCGACCACCCGGCGGGCCACCTCGACCACCCGGCCGAGGTTCTGCTGCCTGCGGTCGGGGCTGCCCGCCCAGTAAAGGGCCGGCATCGCCAGCACCGGCCAGTCTACCGTCTAGTCACTATCTAAATAGTATTACTAGTGACTACATGCTCGTTCTACGGAAGAAGGACTCGTGCGATTACCGCTCATGTGGGTAAACTGGTGATGGATACGTTTGGAGGACCTGGTTCGCAATGGCCGAGAGCAAGCAGGCGCCCGGCGCGCTCGCGCTGGTGCAGCAGTTCGTGAACACCTACCACGTCGAGAGCGACGCCGACGAGGTCGGCGACCCCGAGCGCCTGCGGGCCTGGCTGGCCGGTCGTGGGCTGCTCGGCCCGGACGAGCGTCTGGGCGCGGCCGACCACCAGCGGGCGGTCGAGGTGCGGGAGGCGCTGCGCGCGGTCCTCCTCGCCAACGCCGGCGCCCCCCTCGACGGCGGCCAGGTGGAGACGCTCAACCGCGCGTCGAGGAACTCCCGCCTGCTGGTCCGCTTCGATCCCGAGGGACGGACCACGCTCGAGCCGGACCCGGTCGGCGTGGAGGGGGCCATCGGCCGCATCCTCGCCGCCGTGCACACCTCCATGGCCGACGGCACCTGGCCCCGCTTCAAGGCGTGCCGCAACGACGAGTGCCAGTGGGCCTACTACGACCACTCCAAGAACCGCTCGGGCCGCTGGTGCGCCATGGACGACTGCGGCAACGCGATGAAGGCGCGCAGCTACCGCCGCCGCAGGCGGGAAGCCACGGCACCCGGATAGGAGCGGCCGCCGGCGGGAAGAATCCCGCCAGGCTCGCGCAGACCCGGGACACGGCCGACCGGGCGGCGGTCATGGAGGTGGACGTGGCTGCGGGACAGGTGCTCGCCCTGGACCTCGGCACCTCGTCGGTCAGGGCGCTGGTGTTCGACGCCGAGGGCAAGGCCGTGCCAGGCGTGCTCGCGCGGCGCAAGTCGCAGCTCGCCATCGACGACGGCGGCAAGGCCGAGCTGGACCCCGACCGGGTGGTCGAGTCCGTCGGCGCATGCCTGGACGAGCTGGCCGGCGGTGGCCACCTCGACCCCGTCCAGGACGTGGCGATCTCCTCCGCCTGGCACTCGGTGATCGCCACCGACGGTGACGGGCGGCCCTACACCGGCGCCCTGACCTGGGCCGACACGCGCGCCACCGAGCTGGTGCCCTCCCTGCGGGAGCGCGTGGACCCCGAGCACCTGCTGGTACAGACCGGGGCGCTGCCCCACACCACCTTCTGGACCGTCAAGGTGCCCTGGCTGGCCCGGATCCTCGGCCCAGCCCCGGTCCGCTACCTCGGCCTCTCCGAGTACGTCACCGCCCGGCTCCTCGGCGAGCCCGGCGCCTCGATCTCGATGGCGTCGGGCACCGGGCTCCTCGACCTCGAGACGATGTCCTGGAACGACGAGGCCCTCGACCTCGCCGGGGTCAGGCCGGAGGCCCTGCCGGAGGTGCTCCCCCAGGACTGGACCGGCCTGCTGACACCGGATGGCGCGCGGCGCTGGCCGGCGCTGGCCGAGGCTCGCTGGCACCCGGTCACCGGCGACGGGGCTGCCTCCAACGTGGGCGCCGGATGCGTCACCCCAGAGCACGCCAACATCAACATCGGCACCTCGGCGGCGATCCGGGCCGTCCACGACGATCCCGGGACGGCGCTCCGCCGTGCTCTGTGGCGCTACCGGGTCGATGCCGACCGATTGGTGACCGGTGCCGCGTACTCCGGCGCCGGCAACCTCTGGGCCTGGGCCAAGGAGGTGCTGCGGCTGCCCGACGACGAGAGCATGGAGGCCGCCCTCGCCGCGGTCCCGCCCGGCGCCCGGGGCGTCTGCGTCATGCCCTACCACGCCGGGGCGCGGGCACCACTCGACCTGCTCACCGGGTCCGGGGCGATCCTCGGCCTGTCCCTGGTCAGCACCGCGGTCGAGATTGTCGCGGCCACCCTGGAGGCGGTCTGCTTCCGCCTCGCCGTCGGGCTCGAGGCCCTGGAGGCGGTCCTGCCCGCGCCGCCCAAGGTGGTCGCCTCCGGCGGTGCCGTGGTCGCATCGCCCTGGTGGCAGCAGACCATCGCCAACGTGCTCGACCGGCCAGTCCTGATCACCGACGAGCCGGAGGCGTCGGCGCGCGGCGCCGCCCTGGTCGCCCTTGGAAAGGTCACCAGCCCAGAGGCCAGCCGCGTGGTGGAGCCCGAGCCCGAGGCGGTCGAGGCGGAACGGGAGGCCCGCGCGGTGCACGAAGACTTCGCCACCCGCCTCGGATATGCCTAGGATCTGTATGCACCCCGACCGACGAAGCAGCGAAAGGGAGTCAGCCGTGCGCAACGACCCGCTCGACGACTTCATGGACGAGCCCGACGAGCCCGAGCTGCAGGACCTGGCCGACCAGCTTCCCGACGACCTCGACCCGCACGAGATGGCCGACACCATCGAGGATGAGCTGGTCGTCGAGGAGGGAGAGGCGCTCGGCCTCGATCCCGACCTGGCCGTGTTCGCCGCCCGCGAAGAGCTCGAACAGGAAGCCGATGAGTTCTAGGATGACCAAGGCCGCCGACCGCTACGGTCCCGACGGCCGGACCTGACGGTCCCGACGGCCGGACCTGACGGTCCCGACGGCCGGACCTGACGGTCCCGACGGCCGATCCTGGCCGTCGGAATGGATTGATCGCGCCGTAGGCGCTCCGCGCAGTTCAGGCGGCGCCAGCCGCCCTGCTACGCTTGGCGCAGCCATGGAACGCGTCTTCATCACCGGCATCGGCACCGTCAACCCGCTGGGGCTCGACGCCCCCTCCACGTGGGAGGCGATGCTCGAGGGACGAAGCGGCGTCGAAACGATCGCCGCGTTCGACCCGTCCCCGTTCCCGGTCCGCATCGCCGGCGAGGTGCGCGGCTTCGACCCCGAGCGGGCTGCCTCCCGCAAGGACGCCAGGCGCATGGACCGCAGCGTGCTGTTCGCGATGGCGGCCACCGGCGAGGCCGTGGCCGACGCCGGGCTCGAGGTCACCGACCCCGAGCGGACCGGCGTGGTGGTCGGCTCGGCCATCGGCGGGATCGGCATCATCGAGGAGCAGCAGCGCGTCCTGAGCGACAAGGGACCGGGCCGGGTCTCGCCGACGTTCCTGCCCAACTGCTTGGTGGACACCGCCACCAGCTACATCGCGACCAAGCTGGGCGCCCTCGGGCCCAACTTCGCGGTGGTGTCGGCCTGCGCGACCGGGTCGCACGCGATCGGCGAGGCGGCCGACCTCATCAAGCGCGGCCGGGCGGACGTGTTCGTGGCCGGCGGCACCGAGGCGTGCATCACCCCGCTGGTGCTGGCCGGCTTCTGCCAGATGCAGGCCCTGGCCGCGCGCAACGACGAGCCGCACGCTGCCTCCCGGCCCTACGACCGGGCCCGCTCCGGCTTCGTGATCGCCGAGGGCGCCGCCGTGGTCGTGCTCGAGTCCGAGTCGCGGGCACGGGCCCGGGGCGCCAAGGCCTACGCCGAGGTGCTCGGCTACGGCGCCTCCAACGACGCCTACCACGTGGCCACCCCGCACCCGGAGAGCCGCGGCGTCATCCGCATGTTCGACGACGCGCTGGAGGCGGCCGGGGTCCGGCCCGACCAGGTCGGCTACCTGAACACCCACGGCACCGGCACCCCGCTCGGCGACCCGGCCGAGACCCAGGCCATCAAGCAGTCGTTCGGCGAGCACGCCTACCGCATGGCGATCTCGTCGACCAAGTCGATGACCGGCCACCTGTTCGGCGCCGCCGGCGCCCTGGAGGCGATCGCGGCCGCGCTCGCCCTGCGCGACCAGGTGGTCCCGCCCACCATCAACCTCGACGACCCCGACCCGGCCTGCGACCTCGACTACGTCCCCTTGAAGGCACGCGAGGCCAGCGTCGACGTTGCCATGTCGAACTCGATGGGCCTCGGCGGCCACAACGGCGCCGTCGTGCTCGGCCGCGTCACGTAGGGCAGGCGAATAGGCTCAGGCAGGTCGGTCCGCCGTCGGCTTTGGTGAACTCGGACAGGTCCACCTCGATGACCTCGAGGCCCAGGGCGGCCAGGGCGGCGGCGGTGCGCGGACAACCGGCGACCATCACCACCGACCGGCCGACCGCGACGACGTTGCACCTGCCGGCCTCCTCGGGGGGCACCGGCACCCTGGTCTCCACGGAGCGGAACGCGGGCTGGTCGAGCAGCTCCGGGCTGCCCACGAGCGCCTCGCCGCCGAGCGCGGTCACGCCGGACTGCAGGTGGAGCGTGCCAGCGGGGAGCTCGGCGGCCGCGACCCGGAGCCCACGGGCGGCGGCGAAGACGGCCAACTGGTCGACCCCGGCCTGGTTGGTCCGCAGGGACCGACCCACGACGAGCGTGTCCCCGAGCGCGAGGACGTCGCCACCGTCCAACGTGGCAGGGCTGCGCATCCGCTCGACCCGGACCACCAGCCGGGTGAGGGCACCGGCGAGCCGCTCCGGCTCGGCCGCCCGTGCCGGCGCTCCCGGCCGGGTGAGCAGCGCGTCCCCGCCGGCCACCACCGCGCAGTCGTCCACGAAGCAGGCGTCGGGCAGCTCCTCGTCTGGGGGGAGCTGCACCAGGTCCAGGCCGGCGCGGCGGAGCGCCTCACGGTAGGCGGCGTGCTGCGCGGCGGCCCGGACCGGGTCGATCGTGGCCCGGTCGGGATGCTCGGACAGCGCGCGGGCGAACGACGCGCCGGGCGGCCGCACGATCGCGGCGCCCCGCACGGGCTCGCCCGAGGTCACGTCGGCCCGCCCCGTGGGCGCTCGAGGACCTCGACGGAGCCGTCGGGGTGGCCGAGGAGGACCTCGTCGGCGTGGTCAAGGAAGAGGCCGTGCTCGACCACGCCGAGGGTGGCCTTGAGCGCGGCGGCCAGCGCGTGCGGGTCGCCCTCGGGGACCTTGCAGTCGAGCAGGTAGTGGCCCTCGTCGGTGACCACGGGGAGGCCGCCGGGGCCGAGCCGGCGGACCGCCTCGGGGACCAGGTCGAGCAGGCGGCGCCGGGTCGCCGGCCAGGCGAACCGGACCACCTCGACCGGGAGCGGCCGGGTCTCGCCCAGGCGCCGGACGCGCTTGTGCGCCTCGGCCAGGATGGTGACCCGGCGGGCCGCGGCGAGCACCAGCTTCTCGCGCAGCAGGGCGCCGCCGCCACCCTTGACCAGCCCGAGGCTCGGGCCGACCTCGTCGGCGCCGTCGAAGGCGCGGTCGAGGGTGACATCGTCGTCCAGGCCGAGCACCTCCAGACCGGCCGCCCTGGCGATGGTCTCGGCGGCCGAGGACGCGGCCACCGCGCGGAGCGGGGGCCGCCCCGGCCACCTGGCCGCGACCGCCTCGACCAGTCCGGACACGGCGCGGCCGGAGCCGAGCCCCAGCGTCATGCCCGGCTCGACCCGCTCCAGGGCGGCGGCCACCGCGGCGGCCCGGGAGGGATCGTCGAGCACGTCCGCCATCTACCGGCCGCCCTGGTCGTTCCAGCGGAGGATGGCCGGCCACTCGTGCTCGCGCCCGACCACGGACACGCTCGCCGTGCCGAGGAACAGGTGGCGCGCGGCATCGAGCGGGAGGCCCAGGTAGCTGGCGGCGAGGATGCGGATGAGGTGGCCGTGGCTGATCAGCAGGACGTCCTCGTCCGCGTCGGTGCACGAGGCGAGCAGCGGGCGGGCCCGCTCGGCGACCGCCTCGACCGTCTCCCCGCCCGGGCAGCCGTCCCGGAACAGGTCCCAGCCGGGGTGCTCGGCCCGGATCTCCGGGGTGGTCAGCCCCTCGTACTTGCCGTAGTCGAACTCCAGCAGCGCGTCGCTCTGCTCCGCCCGCCGGTCGAACCCGGCCAGCCTGGCGGTGTCCATGGCCCTGCTGAGCGGGCTCGAGAAGACCCGGTCGAAGCGCTCGCCCGCCAGGCGCACGCCGAGCGCGCGAGCCTCGTCCTCGCCGGCCCGGTTGAGCGGGATGTCGGTCCGGCCGGTATGCCGCCGGGCCCGCGACCACTCGGTCTGGCCGTGCCTGACGAGGTAGAGCCGCAAGCTTCCTCCTCCCTGGGCGGACCGGCGCCCCTTGCCCGGCAAGCTACCGTACGCCAGGGCCAGCGGCCCCGGATGTCCGCCACTACCGCAGACCCCCATCACCTCGTAGCATCTCGGGAAGCCGGCACGGCGGCCGGCAGCCGAGCTCGAGGAGGTCCGGCCCGATGATGGACTACCCGCTCACCCTCCGGAGCATCTACGAGCGAGCCCGGACGCTGTTCCCGGAGAAGCAGATCGTGAGCAGGCGAGCCGGGGGCGGGATCGCCCGCACCACCTACGGCGACTGGGCCGACCGGGTGGCCAAGGTGGCCGGCGCGCTCCGCGAGCTCGGGGTGGGCGGCGGCGACCGGGTCGGGACCTTCTGCTGGAACCACGACCGTCACCTGGAGGTGTACTTCGGGGCGGCGCTGCTCGGTGGCAGCTACCACACCCTGAACATCCGCCTCGGGCCCGACCAGCTCGCCTACATCGTCAACCACGCGCGGGACAAGGTCCTGGTGGTCGACTCGACGCTCCTCCCGGCCCTCGCGCCCGTGCTCGGCGAGCTGTCCAGCGTCGAGCACGTGATCGTGGCCGCCGACGGGCCAGGGCCCGAGCTGTCGTTCCACTCCGTCCACGACTACGACACGCTGGTCGAGGCGGCCACCCCGGTCACCGACTGGCCGGCGCTCGGCGAGGAGACCACGGCCGGCATCTGCTACACCTCGGCCACCACCGGCAACCCCAAGGGCGTGGCCTACTCCCACCGGGCGCTGTTCCTGCACACGCTGATGATCGGCACGGTCGACACGGCCGCGATCAGCGAGCGGGACGTGCTGCTGCCGATCGTGCCCATGTTCCACGTCAACGCCTGGGGGATGCCGTTCGCCGCCACCTGGTTCGGGGCCTCCCAGGTCTACGGCGGCCCGGCCCCGACCCCGGCCGACTACCTGAAGCTCATCCGCGAGGAGGGCGTGACGGTCTCGGCCGGCGTACCTACCGTCTGGCTCGGCGTGCTGCAGCTGCTCGAGAAGGAAGGCGGCGACCTCGGCCCGCTCAAGCGGATCATGTGTGGCGGGAGCGCCGCCCCGGTGTCGATGATCCGCGCCTACGAGGAACGCCACGGGGTGCAGTTCATCCACGCCTACGGGATGACCGAGGCGAGCCCGGTGACCCACTTCTCGCGCCTCAAGTCCGGCCTGGCCGACCTACCGGTCGAGGCCCGCTACTCCTACAAGGCCAAGCAGGGGATGCTGGTGCCAGGGCTCGAGCAGCGCATCGTCGACGCCGAGGGCAACCAGGTGCCGGCCGACGGCAAGTCCATGGGCGAGCTGCTGCTGCGCGGTGCCTGGATCGCCGGCGAGTACCTGGACGACGAGCGCTCCGCGCAGACGTTCGTCGACGGCTGGTACCACACCGGCGACGTGGCCACCCTGGACGGCGAGGGCTACCTGCACCTCATGGACCGCACCAAGGACCTGGTGAAGTCGGGCGGCGAGTGGATCTCGAGCGTCGAGCTCGAGAACGCGCTCATGGGGCACCCGGACGTGGCCGAGGCGGCGGTGATCGCGGTCCCCGACGAGAAGTGGGCCGAGCGCCCGCTCGCGGTGGTCGTGCGCAAGCCCGACCGGGAGGTCAGCGAGGCGGAGCTGGTCGCCTCGATCGCCGGCAAGTTCCCCAAGTGGTGGCTGCCCGACCGGGTCGAGTTCGTCGACGACATCCCGAAGACCGCGACCGGCAAGTTCTCCAAGCGCACCCTGCGCGAGCGCTTCGTCGGTAGCCTGGTACCCGAAGAGGCCGACGAACGCTGACCGCGGTCACTTCGGCGGCATCCGCAGCGCCCCGTCCAGCCTGACCACCTCGCCGTTCACATACGGGTTCTCCGCGATCTGGCAGGCGAGCAGGGCGTACTCGGCGGGTTGGCCGAGGCGGGCGGGGAAGGGCACCCCGGCGCCGAGGCTCTGGCGCACCTGCTCGGGCAGCTGGGCGAGCAGGGGGGTGTCGAAGATGCCGGGCGCGATCGTGCAGACCCGCACGCCGACCCGGGCCAGGTCACGGGCGGCCGGCAGGGTGAGCGCGACCACCCCGCCCTTGGAGGCGGCGTAGGCGGTCTGGCCGATCTGGCCGTCGAACGCGGCCACCGACGCGGTCATCACCACCACCCCGCGCTGGCCGTCGGCGTCGGGGGAGTTCGCGGCCATCGCGGCGGCGGCCAGCCGCAGCGCGTTGTAGGTGCCGACCAGGTTGACGCCGATCACGGTCTGGAACGGCTGCAGGGCGGCCGGACCCTCGCGCCCGATCACGCGCTCGGCCCAGCCGATGCCGGCGCAGAGCACGGCCACGCGCAGCCCCCCGAACGCCTCGGCTGCACCTTCGACCGCGGCGCGGAGCTGGGCCTCGTCGGTCACGTCGGCGGCGAACGACCGGGCCACACCGCCCAGCTCGGCGGCCAGCTCGGCGGCCCGGTCGCCATCCCTGTCGATCACGGCCACCTTGGCGCCCCTGGCGGCCAGGGCACGGGCGGTGGCCGCGCCGAGCCCGCTGGCCCCGCCGGTGACCAGCGCACCGGCGCCGCTCAGGTCCTTCCTCGGGTCGGTCGCAGAGGACGGCTGCTCGGACATGCGGGCTCCTTCGTCTGCTCGGCGACGCGGCGGCCGGTCGGTGCCCGCGGCGCGGGGTGGCCCGAGCCTACCGCGGCCGGCAGCGCCGGGGAGCACGCGTCCAAGGCCGGAGCGCGAGGTCAGCCCGTGCCGGCCGGCTCGCCCGAGGCCTGCCAGTCGGTGCGCAGCAGGCCCATGAGCACGACGTCGACGTACTGGCCGGCGACATACCACTGCTCGCGCAGGCGGCCCTCCTCGACGAAGCCGCAGGCGCGGTAGGCGCGCACGGCCCGCTCGTTGCCTGCTCCGACCTCCAGCCAGATCTTGTGCAGGTTGAAGGAGCGGAAGCCGTAGGCGACCAGCACCCGCACGGCGTCGCGGCCGTAGCCGCGTCCCCAGTAGTCGCGGTCGCCGATGGCGATGCCCAGCTCGCAGGTGCGCGCGACCTGGTCGAAGTTGCCCAGGCTGCACTCGCCGATCGCCTTGCCGTCGGCGTCGATCATGAACGGCACGACGTCGCGGCTCTCCTTGAGCTGCTCCTCGAAGCGTCGCTGGCGGCGGGTGCGCGAGACGGGCCTGGGCGGGACGTCGGTGGCGACCAGCTCCAGCTCGACGTCGTTGTCGAACGCAGTGAGCAGGTCGAGGTCTGCGCGCTCGACCGCCCGCAACTTGACCTTCTCGCCGCTCAGCATCGCCGACCACCAGGACTGCCTCAGTACAGGAACATGGGCTTGCCGTCGACCTGGCGGATGAGCGGGCGGTAGGCCTTGGCGTCGTAGAGGGCGTCGACGTCGACCCGCTTGACCCCCGACATCATCGTGGTGACGGGCACCGAGGTGTAGGCGCCCCGTTGCAGCGCCACCATGCTGGCGGCCTCGTCCCGGTCGATCAGGTTGAGGGCCATGTTGGCGAAGTTGACCGCCACCATCAGGTCCAGCGCGTCGGGCGCGCCCGAGCGCATCAGGTAGCCGACCTGCTGGTAGACGATGTCCTGCCCGGTCAGCCGCTTGAGCACGTCCCCGGTGGCCAGGCCGATGCCGCCGAGCTTGCGGTGCCCGTAGGCGTCGGCCTCGCCGCGCTCGTGGAGTTGGCCGTCGAGCATCGTGGCACCCTCGCTCACGGTCACCATGGCGTAGTTGGACGGGTTGGCCGCCTTGTCCTCCAGCAGGTAGTGGGCGAGCAGCTCGGGGTCGAAGGGCACCTCGGAGATGATCGCCCGGTCCACGCCGGCCAGGTAGGCCGACAGCAACGAGGTCTCCCCGCAGTTGCGCCCGAACAGCTCGATGACCGCGATGCGCTCATGGGAGCCGGTCGAGGTCCGCAGCTGGTGGATGAACTGGACGCTGCGGGTGACCGCGGTCGAGAAGCCGATGCAGTAGTCGGTCCCGAACACGTCGTTGTCCATGGTCTTGGGCACCGCCACCACCCGCACGCCCTCGCGGGAGAGCCGCTCGGCGTACGACAGGGTGTCGTCCCCGCCGATCGCCACCAGCCAGTCCAGCCCGAGCCGGTCGATCACGGCCAGGCAGTGGTGGGTGAAGTCGAACGGGCCCTCGGACTCGCCCTGGCCCTGGCCCTTCAGGAAGTCGGGCACGTCGCGGGGCCTGACCGTGCCCGGGTTGGTCCGGCTGGAGTGCAGGAAGGTGCCGCCGGTGCGGTCGATGGTGCGCACGTCGTTCTTCCAGAGCGGCTGCACGCAGTGCCGCTGCGGCCCGCCGGCGTCCAGGTCGTAGTCGAGCAGCCCGGCCCAGCCGCGGCGCAGGCCGACCACCTCGTAGCCGCGGTCGACCGCGCCGTAGACGAGCGTCTTGATACAGGGGTTCAGGCCAGGGACGTCGCCGCCCCCGGTGAGCACACCGATCCGAGTCATGGAGAGGACCCCTCCCGAGGGTCGCGCAGCATCCGGTCCAGGCGCCGTTGCCCGCAGCTTCCATTCGACATCCAACCCCGGCCACCCGGCAACTCTCGGAGCCCGGCCGAGGCGGGCGGCTCCGGCTGCGGTCCCCGGTGCCGGGATTTGAGTCCGGACCCGCTGGGCGGTAGCTTCGCTGCATGTACGAGACCCGCTGGCCCCGTCCGGGGCCGGCGCTGCTGGTCGTGGGCACGATCTTCGGGCTCATCGTCGGGGGGATCCTCGGGATCAGCTTCCCCGCCTCCAGCTCCGACCAGCCGCCGGCGACCACGACGGACGCCCCGCCCCCCCGGACGACGGCGTCGCTGCCGACCAGCTTCTACACGGTGGTGCTGGCCAGCCCCTTGTCCGCGCAGGAGGCGCAGGCCAGGGCGGCCCAGTTCCAGGCCCAGGGGATCAAGGGCGCGCGCGTCCTGACCAGGACGCAGTTCCCGTCGTTGGGCGCGCCCTTCGCGGTCTGCGTCGGCACCCACAACACCTACGACGCGGCCAACCAGGCGGCCAAGGCGCTCAGGGCCCAATTCCCGAGCGTGTCGCCGTACGTCAGGTCGATGCGTCGAGCCACGTAGCCCCGGTTCGAGTCGAACGGCACCGCCACGGGAGGGGAGCAGCCGTGACCGAGGTATTCCGCACCCCTGAGGAGCGGTTCGAGGGCCTGCCCGACTTCGGGTTCCAGCCGCGATACCGGCAGGCCGGCGGGCTGCGGCTCGCCCATCTCGACGAGGGCGAGGGCTCCCCGGTGGTCTTCCTGCACGGCGAGCCGACCTGGTCGTTCCTGTGGCGCAAGGTCATCCCGCCGGTGCGCGATGCCGGCTACCGCTGTGTCGTCCCGGACCTGGCCGGATTCGGTCGCTCCGACAAGCCGGTCCAGTCCTGGTACAGCTACGACCGCCACACAGAGCTGACCGTCGCGTTGTTCGAGGAGCTCGACCTGCGCGATGCGACCCTGGTCGCCCATGACTGGGGTGGTCCGGTCGGTCTGCGCCTCGCGGTCGAGCACCCCGACCGTGTCGCCAGGATCGTCGCCATGGACACCGGGGTGTTCACCGGCCACCAGCCGATGAGCGAAGCCTGGCATCGCTTCGCCGCGTTCGTCGCCCGTACCGAGGACCTGCCGATCGGCATGCTCGTGCGCCGGGGCTGCGCCACGGACCCCGGCGACGACGTGGCCGCTGGCTACGACGCGCCGTTCCCGGAGCGGGCGGCCAAGGCAGGTGCGAAGGCGTTCCCGGCCTTGATCCCGCTCTCCCCGGACGCGCCGGGTGCGGAGGCAGGCCGGCGCACCTTCGCGGCCCTTTGCCAGGACCGGCGCCCGATGCTCCTGCTCTGGGGCGAGGATGACCGGGCACTCCCGGTCGCGGCCGGCGAGGCCCTGGCCTCGGCGCTCGGCCGGCCTCCGCCGCACCGCATCGCCTGCGCCGGCCACTACCTCCAGGAGGACAGGGGCCCCGAGATCGGCCGGCTCATCGCCGACTGGCTCACCGCCGGCACGGCCTGAACCCGGCGGTCACCTGGCCTCGGCGTCCGGACCCGCCGGCACGGCCTGAACCCGGCGGTCACCTGGCCTCGGCGTCCGGGCCCGCCGGCGCCGCCTGCAGCAGCTCGGTGTACAGGCGCTGGGTCTGGCCGGCGATCGCCGGCCAGCTGAACTCGTCCAGCGCCCGCCGGCGGCCGGCCTTGCCGAAGCGCTCGGCCGTGGCCGGGTCGGCGAGCAGCCGGTTCACCCGCTCGGCGAAGCCGGCGGCGAAGCGCTCCGGGTCGTTCGGCGCTCCGCCGCTGCCTTCGAACGGCACCAGCAGGCCGGTGACGCCGTCGGCGACCACCTCGGGGATGCCGCCCGTGTCGGTGGCCACCACCGCCGTCTCGCAGGCCATCGCCTCCAGGTTGACGATGCCGAGGGGCTCGTACACCGACGGGCAGACGAACACCGTGGCGTGGGTGAGGAGCTGGACGACCTCCCGGCGCTCCAGCATCTTCTCGATCCAGATGATGTTGCCGCGCTCGGCCACCACCCGCTGCACCTTCTCGGCCACCTCTCGCCCGATCTCGGGGGTGTCTGGCGCGCCGGCGCAGAGCACGAGCTGGGCGGCCGGGTCGAAGGCGAGCGCGGCGTCGAGGAGGTAGGGCACGCCCTTCTGGCGGGTGATGCGGCCGACGAACACCACCGAGGGCCGGCCGGGGTCGACGCCGTAGCGCTCCAGCACGTCGGTGGCGCGGTCGGGCTGGTACTCGGTCGGGTCGATGCCGTTGTGGATCACCCGGATCCGCTCGGGGTCGATCACGGGGTAGCAGGCCATGATGTCGCGGGCCATGCCGCCGGACACCGCCACGACCGCGTCGGCCGCGGTCAGGGCGGTCTGCTCGCAGAAGCGGGAGAGGGCGTAGCCCCCGCCCAGCTGCTCCGCCTTCCAGGGGCGCAGCGGCTCCAGGCTGTGCACGGTCACCACGTGCGGGATGCCGTACAGGAGCTTGGCCATGTGGCCGGCCAGGTTGGCGTACCAGGTATGGCTGTGCACCAGCTCGGCCCCCTCGACCCCGGCCGCGATGACCAGGTCGGTGGAGAGCGTCCGCAGCGCGCTCAGGTGGCGAGCCGGGCCGGCCAGGGCGTCCCACGACGGGTAGGCGGTCAGCCTCGGCTTGCCCCCGGGCGGCTCCGGTCGTGGCTGCCCGAAGCAGTGGACCTCCAGGTCGACCAGGTAGGCCAGGTCGCGCGCCAGATACTCGACGTGCACACCGGCGCCACCGTAGACCCCGGGCGGGTACTCGCGGGTGAGCATGGCCACGCGCACGCAGATCGCCTCTCTCTCCTGGTCGGGCACGTCCAATGGGCAGGAGCGTATGCCGCTCCGGGCCCGGCGCACCAATGGGTGCGAGCCGCGTTTGACAGGGGATTTCTCACAAATCAGACTCATCGTCTTGTTCGAGGCTCCCGGCGGGCCCGGGTGCATGAGCCAGGACTGGCGATGGTGGCCAACCGATCCGCTGCGCTGCGGCGGACGAGCGCGTTCGCGGCGCTGCTCGCCTTCGAGGGCGGCGCGGTCGTCGTCCTCCACCGGCTCGGCGAGCTGTCCTGGCTGCGGGTCCCTCTGGGCGACCTCGGCCCGTGGTTGCAGGCGGCCTCGCCGGAGGACGTGATCGCCGCCGTCGCTCGCCTGGTGGCCCTGGCCGCTGCCTGGTGGCTGCTCGGGAGCACGACCCTGTACGTGCTCGCCCGCCTCACCCGCATCCCGGGCGCGATCCGCGCGGTCGGGTGGGTCACTCTCCCCGCCGTGCGCCGCCTGGCCGACCAGGCTCTCGCCCTCACCCTGGCCACCTCCCTGGTGAGCGGCGGCGCCAACGCCGCGCTCGCCGGCCCCGCCATCTTCGGCCCGAGCCGGGCCGGGCCCGGCCGGTGGGGTGCGGCAGCCGCGCAGGCAGGCACGCCCTCGACCACGGCGCCGTCGCCGGCCTACACCCCACAGCCTGCGGGGCCGCCAGGCGCACCGACGCCTGGACCCGGCACCGGGCCGGGCCAGCCCGGTCCGCAGGCGCCGCCGTCCCGGCCCGACGTCCACCAGGTCCGGCCTGGGGACAACCTCTGGGTGATCGCCCGGGACCGGCTGGCTCAAGTGACCGGGCGGGACGCGGGCACGGTGCCCAAGCGCGAGGTTGCCAGGTACTGGCTTGCCGTGATCGAGGCCAACCAGGCCGGTCTGCGGTCCGGTGACCCGGACCTGATCTACCCGGGCGAGCTGATCCGGCTTCCACCCATGAGTGGGCTCGAGCCCTGACCCGCCCGGTCGACGTGTGGGCGTGCGGCCGCTGGGCTCAGGTGCGGGCGTGCGGCCGCTGGGCTCAGGTGCGGGTGGTGTCCACCGTCCACAGCTTCCAGGGCTGGCTGCCGCCGCCGGAGACCCGCTGCATGTAGACGTCCCACTGGAACGACCGGGGTGTTTCGCCTGTCCGGCTCATGCGCACGCTGCCCCGCACGATGCGTTGGCCGCCCGGCCCCGGGAGCACCTGCTTGGGCGCGAGTGTGAACTGGTAGGACGGCGGTCCGGCACCGCGCTTGCGGATGGCCGCGGCCTCCTTGCTGAGCTGCTGGTACTGCCGGCCCTGCTTCCAGAAGGTCTCGTCGAGCGTTGCCAGGTCACCGGTGACGGCGAACTCGCCCCAGGCCTGGAGGGCGCGCTGGGCACCGGCGATCACCTGCTGGCCGGTGTCTGAGAAGCTCGGCTGGGCAGGCGCCGTGGCGGTGGTGCCGGAGGGGATCCTGCTGAGCTGGTCGCCCTGGAAGAGCCCTCGGAAGATGAGCCACCAAAGGCCCAGCAGTACCACGACCAGCACGATCGCCACGAACCAGAAGCGTCGCAGGTTCGAGCGCGGCGGCCGGGACCGGAGCCACTCGCGCTCGTCCCCCTCGCCCAGCGGGTCGAAGCTATTGAAGGACACTTCGCACCTCATTCACCGGGTACGGCTGCTGCACCCCTGCCACCGTCACCGGACCGAGATCCCCGGCCCCCTCGTCGCCGAATCCACTCCATGTGTACCCGCCCGCCCACGTCATGTCGAGAGTGACGGCGTACGTACCCTTTCTGCCGTAAATATGCGTGGCGGCGGGCGCGCTGTCATCACCCTTGTCGCCGGTGAGGTACGAGCCGCCGTCACCGGTGGACCAGTGATATGTCACGACCTTCGCCTGCGCGGCGACAGTGAATCCCCGGATGCTCACGCCGACGCCCACTTGGCCGGGACCGTCGAACCATAACCAGGTCTGCATACCCGTGAGTCCCCTGGCGCTAGGGCTCCGGCTCGCGACCGGGACGGGAATGCCCTGGATCCGCAGGGCCTCGAGGATCTCCCCTTCGGTGGGAATCTGCACGAGATCGCCGGGGTTCAGGCAGCCCGACCCGGGCAACCCGATCTCGGCGCCGGTATGACGGTCCACGATCACGATCCTGACCGCCGCCGGATTGCCGTCCGCGCCGAACCATGGTCGGGTGGCGGCGGTGGCACCCAGCGGCACCACGATGCAGTCCTGCACGTCCCCGAGCTTTTCGTAGCGCAAGGCCCAGCCGGTGCGGGGCCCGCCGCCGCCGCCGCTGCCTGCGGGCTGGCCCAGACGCGCGTGCACCCAGAGCGCGCTTTGGCTCAACCCACCGCCCGGCTCCGACTCGGCGCGGGCCGGTGCCGGCCACGCCGCCAGCGCTGCGAGCGCCAGCAGGGCGCCCCCCCTCACGGCGTTCCAAGTCGAGCCGGCATGCCTGGTCATGGGGAGTCTCCTGAGGTCAGCCCGCGGTAGATGAGGTAGGCCCGCCAGCGCCCGTCCGCGCCCCGGATCAGGTTGTAGATTGTCTTGGTCGGGCCCGACCCAGGAAGCTCCCGTACGACCTTGCCCTCGGCGTCGACGAGCGCCTGGGGGAGCTGGCGGGTCACGACCTCGACGGCGACCACCGGCTTGCTCGGGTCCCTCGCCTTCCCGGCGAGCTTGGCGCTCTGGACCTGGACACCCTGGTCGTCGTAGTGGAGACCGCGACGCCTGAGGTCGGTCAGCTCCTTGAAGTCCTGCGCGTAGCACGGGCAGCGTCGGTCGAAGACCTCCCCGAGCAGTTCCGGACGGGGGTCGGTGAACAGCGAGTGCCGGAAGGCCATGAGCTGGCGCATGATCGCGAGCCAGTCCTCGGCACCGGTCGTGGTGGACGGGGAGGGCGGGGTGGTGGGCGTGGTGGTGGACGCGGCGGCCACCGTGGGCGGGGTGGGCTGGTCGCCGCCGTCCTGGTTCTGCAGCACGAGGATCAGGACGGCGGCGAGCACCAGGGGGACGGCGATGCCGACGGCCAGGCGGGACCGGTTCATGCCCCGGCCTCCACCGGGACCGAGACCGCGCGGGCGGTGACCGTGAACGGCTCCTCGGCCGGGAGCAGGATCCGGAGCAGGGTGAAGTCGACGGTCGTGCTCGCCACCACCTGGATCTGGGCCGGGGTGGCCTGCACCTGCGCGGCGGTGAGGCGACGGCCGACCGGCTGGGCGCGCAGGTTGCCCCAGGCGAGCTGCTCGGCCCGGGGCGGCGAGAGGGCGAGGGTGCCCGACGCTCGGAACAAGGGCTCGTCGATGCCGGAGGCGCCCGCGATGGCGGCGGCGTCGACCGCGCCGGCGAGCGCCTGGCGCTCGGTGAACGCGCGCCACAGGTCGAGGCTGAGGCCGCCCAGGAACAGCAGCATCACCGCCAGCCCGAGCAGCCAGATGGTGACCGACCCACCCTCGCGGTTGTCGGCCTGGCTGCTGGGTCCTGGCTTGACCATGGCACAAGCGCTCTTGGGGGGCCACCGCCGGAGCGAGCTCCCCCCACATGGAACGAGGACGCCCGGGCAGTGCACGCTGCTGCGCCCGGGCTCCGGCGACGATTGCCGCCAGACTGCCGGTCCATGAGTTCCCAGCGACATCTCACAAGCTCCGGTAACTATCGACCTGCTCCACATGCACGGCGGTCCAGTGCCAGGCCGCGGCCCGGCCGACGAGCGGGATGGCCAGGACCGGCATGGTGACGGTGACCCGGCTGGTCACGGTGGCCCCGCGCTGCAGGGCGCCCTCGAACTCGACCCGGAGGGTACCGGGGGCCAGGCCGTAGTTGCGGGACACCTCGGCCACCACCCGGCGGCCGGCGAGCACCCCCTCGTCCCAGGACGGGGCGAGCACGACCTTGCGGGCGCTCTCGTCGGCCGCCCGCTGGGCCATCGCCTGCCGCTCCGACCAGACAGGCAGCGACAGCACGAGCAGGGTGACGGGCACGACGATCAGGCAGATGCCGAGCACGAACTCGGCCGCGGCGTACCCCGCGCTCGCCGGCCGGGCCGGGAGCCGGGACCGGGGCCCTGGCCTTGTCATGGCAGCCGCTCCTTCACTGCGGTCGCCTCGTTCCGGAACGGGAAGTCGGGCACGCCGGGAAGCCAGCCCTCGAACCGGCCCACGGCGGTCGCGCGCACCTCGTCGCCCGTGAGCGCGCAGCTGATCCGGACCTGCGCGCCCATGCGGCCGCCGAGGAGGCTGCGCATGGTGTCGCCGGCCGCCCGCTGGCAGGCGGTGATCGAGCTGCCGGCCGGGCTGGCCGCGCGCACACCCTCCTCCAGGGCGGCTCGCACGACCCCCCGGCCGTACATGTAGACGATGGCGTTGCAAACGATCACGAAGAACACCAGCGACAGGGCGACCACGACGACGAACTGGGCGGTCACGAAGCCGCCCGCCCGCCGGTGCTCGCGGACCCTCACCATTTGCTTCGCCTTCCGACAGGGACGCCCCTAGAGGGCTACTTGATGATCTGTGACCGCATCCAGTCCACGATGTCCATGCCGAGCGTCTTGAGCGCGCCCCAGATGGCGACGAGCGCGATCACGGCCAGGGCCGCGCCGGCGAGGCCTTCGGCGGTCGAGAACCCCCGCTCGCCAGTGTCCGGCCGGCCGCGGGCGGCGCCCAGCGCGCGCGCACCGGCCGACAGGAGCGCCAGGTAGGCCAGGTGGCAACGAAGCAGCATCGTGCAGTTCCCTTTCCTTTCTTGCCCGGTCCCCGAGACCTTCATCGCCCCCCCAGCCCGCCGAAGATGATCGACGGCAGTGGCGCGGCCACGAACACGAGGAGGATCGGCGCGAGGATCACCACGATCGGGACGATCACGGCCGCCCGCTGCCTGGTGGCCACCCGGCGCAGGTCCTCGCGCCGCTGGCTGCGCAGGTCGCGACTCATGTCCATCAGCGCCTTGGCCAGGTCGGAGCCGTGCTCGGCGCTGGTGGCCAGGATCCGGTAGGTCCTGGCCGCGTGCGGCTCCGGGGTCTGCACGGCGGCCCTGGTGAGGGCGGCGCTGATGCGCACGCCGCTGCGGTGTGCCCGCAGCACCTCGGCCAGCTCCTCAACGACCGCGCCCCTGCCCCGCTCGACCACCCGCTGCAGGGCCTGGATGACCCCGCCGCCGACACGGACGTTCATGGCCAGGAGGTGGTTGATCGTGTACAGCTCCACCCGCATCTCCTCGCGCCGCCGGGCGATGACCCGGTCCAGGCGGCCGCGGGGCCGGGCCAGCCCCACCACCAGCCCGAGCAGCCCCATCAGGAGCATGGGCGCGGCCGCGTGCCAGACGGCCAGCCCGACCACCAGCCCGAGGGCGGTGTAGAGCACGGCCGAGGTGAGCAGCTGGACGCGGTACTGCATGGCCCGTCGTCCCTCTGGCACGTCCATGAGCACCCCGGCCTGGCGCAGGCGCAGCAGCAGCCGCTCGTCGCCGCCCCGGTCGAGCACGCCGCCGAGCAGCTCGACGAACCGGCGCACGGGCGGCTCGAACAGCCGCACCAGGGTCGAGTCGCGGAAGGTGGTACCCGGGTCGGCCAGGGCGAGCACGTCGGCGCTGCCGCCCAGCTCGGTCCGGCTCGCGATCGTGTAGGGGCGCACGCGCGAGGCGAGCCGGCCCGGGGGCTGCACGATCAGGGCCACCACACGGGCCACCACGAAGCCGGCGAGCAGCGCGGCCAGCGCCACCCTGCCGTCCACGGTCCCGTCGAGCATCGGCCTCACCGCCTCCCGGCCGGGCCGGGGACGGCCGCGGGCCCGAACACCCGCGGCTCGCCCCGCATCCGCGACAGCCTGCCGACCAACCAGAGCCCGACCAGGCTCCAGACCGCGGCGGCCACCACCACCACGAGGCCGGCGGGGGACTGGTAGAAGTCCTGGAACGGGCCGCCGCGGGTGGTGAGCAGGAGCAGCACGAACCAGGGGAGCGCGAACACGATGCGCGCGTTGAGCTTGCCTTCGAGCGCGTTGGTCTTGATCTCCTCCTGCAGGTTGAGGTCGTCGGTGGTGGCGTCGATCAGCTCCTCGAGGATGCTGGTGACCACCTGGCCGCCGCGCCGCTGGGCCAGGATCAGCACCTCGATGACGCGGTCGGAGGTGGGATGGGCGAGCTCCTCCTTGACGACCTCGAGCGCGGGCACGGTGCCGAGCGTGCGGGCCAGGGTGGGGAACCGGGCGAACGCCACCCGGATCGGCTCGGGGCCGCCCGTGGCCAGCCCGACCAGGGCCCGCTCGAGCGACATGCCGGCCGAGATCGAGCCGACCAGCTCGCGGGTCGCGTCCGGCCAGGCGAGCTGCACCGTGCGCAGCCGGGTCGCCCGCTGGCGGGCGAAGAAGGCGCCGGGCAGGCTGCCGAGGGCCACCGCCGGGACCAGGGCGACCACCGGCGTCGAGGCGACCGAGCCGAGCAGCACGAAGGCGCCGAGCCCCACGCCGACCGACCCGAGGTAGAGCTGGCGCGGGGTGAGCCGCACCCCGGCCTGGTTGAGCCAGAGCTGGCGGGCGCTCACCCGCCTGGCCGGAGCTGGCCGGGTCTCGAGCCGCCGGACGGGCGACACGCCGAGCAGCAGCCCGGTGGCCAGGTAGGCGAACACCCCGGCGGCGAAGGCGGCGCCCAGTCTCACCGGGGCACCCCTCCGGGGTTCCCCGGGACCCTCCGGCTCACCGGGGCACCCCTCCGGGGTTCCCCGGGACCCTCCGGCTCACCGGGGCACCCCCCTGATCCACCGGGGCACCCCTTCGGGGATCCCCGGGACCCTCCGGCTCACGGGGCCACCCCCCGCTCGCGCTCGGCGGCGACCAGGCCCAGCTCGAACGGTGACACGCGCCCTTCGAGGATGCCGGTGATCGAGAGCCCCTCGGGCAGGGCGCGGTCGATGACCTCGGCGTGGTGCGGCAGGGTCCCGGTCCACTCCAGCGGGTAGCCGAGGGCGCGCCGCTCGAACAGCACCTCGTGGCTGAAGTTGTCGTGCAGGCTCGGGACCAGCTCGATGATCTCGCGGGTCTGGCGGAGCAGGCCCTGGCCACCCCCCATGGTCGACCGCTCGGCCACCTCCAGGTGCATGACGTACTTGATCGAGGAGGCGAACACCGCGCGGACGTCGGCCGCCTTGACGTTCTCGCCGGCCATGATGGCCGCGTTGACGAGCGCGGTGAGCGCGTCGCGGGCCGAGTTGGCGTGCACCGTGCAGGCGAAGCCGCAGCCCGCGTTGACCGCCCGGACGATCTCGAACGCCTCCGCCCCGAGCACCTCGCCGACCACGATGTAGTCGGGACGCATCTTGAGGACGAACTTGATGAGGTCGCGCAGTGTGATCTCGCCCTCACCCGCGAGCGACTTGGCCCTGGCCTCCAGGTAGGAGATGGTGGGCCGCTCGTCGACCAGCTCGCGGGTGTCCTCGCACACGCGGATGCGGCGCTGGGGCGGGACCGCGGCCAGCAGGGCGCCGAGCATCGAGGTCTTGCCCGCAAACGGCGGCCCGGAGATCACCACCGAGAGCCGCGTCTGGGCGGTCGCCCACAGGAACCCGGCTGCCGGCACGGTCAGCGACCCGCGGCTCACCATGGTGGACAGCGACTCGTTGCGGAGCTGGTGGAAGCGGACCGTGGCCGACAGCTTGTCGGACACCGGCGGGATCGCTCCGGACAGGCGGGCCCGCCCGTCGAGCACCCGCGCGTGCACCATCGGGCTCTGGGTGTCGAGGTGGCGCTGGGTGGCCGCGAGCAGCCGGTCGACGGCCTGGCGGTTCTCCTCCTCGGTGGTCGGCGCCACCAGCGTCTTCCGCCTGCCGCTGGCGTCGATGTACATGACGAGGTCGCCCTCGATCTCGATCTCCTCGATGCCGGGGACGCGAAACAGCTCGTCGAGCGCGCCGAACCCGGTGATCGAGCGGACCACCCGGCTGGCGATGGCCTCGACGTCGCCCAGGCCGCGGCGCTCGCTCGCGGCCGCGCTGCGTTGCCACTGCCGGATCGCCTCGGCTGTCCGCTCCTGGATCTCGGGCTCGCTGGTGGGGTCGACCTTCTGGTCCTCGATCCAGCGCAGCACGGTGTGCCTGATCTGGTCGTAGGCGCTGGCCCGTTCGCCCGGGCTCACCAGGGCACTCCCCCGGGGTTCCCCCGACCCCGCCGGCTCACCGGCGTCCTCCCTTGAGGCCGGAGCGCCGGGCACGGCTCGGGCGGACCGGCACGGGCGTCTGCGGCAGCTCGTCGGCCAGCTCGGTCACCGCCCTGGCGAACGGCCCGCCCGCCACGAGCCGGCCGTTCCAGGCCGCCTCCTCGACCCGCCGGTCGGCCGGGAGCACGTGGAGGGAGGCGGGCACGAACGACCGCAGGACCTCGCGGGCCAGCTCGCCCCGCCGGTAGGCGCCGCGCACCGCCCGGTTGAGCACGACGTGGATGGGCTTGTCCTGGTTCACCGCCTTGAAGCGCACGACCCAGTCGAGCAGCCTGGCTACCCCGACCGGGGTCGGCGCGCCGACCAGCACGACCTGGTCGGCGGTTGCCAGCATGAGCCGGGTGATCCCGTAGCGGGACAGGCCGTTCACGGCGGTCACGTCCTCGGCCCGTGGCCCGGCGTTGACCACCACCTGGCGGCAGACGTGGGCCAGCTCCCCGATCACGTCGGCGACCTGGCCGGGACGGACGTTGGCCCAGTCACCCGGGCCGGCCAGGCCGCAGAGCACCGCGGGCCCCGAGCTGGGCAGCGGCGAGAGCGCCTCCTCGAGGCTGCCCACGCGCTGCTCGATGGCGTCGACGGCGTTGCGGACGTTCGGGACCAGCGGCAAACCGGTCCGCTGGGCCAGGCAGGGCGCAACCTCGTCGGCGTCGACGAGCACGGCACGCTCGCCCCGGCGCTCGAGTGCCCATGTGAGGGCGAGGGCGACCTCGGTGGCGCCGCAGCCGCCGGTGACGGCCAGCACGACCGTGACCCAGCAGCGGCCGGGGTCGCGCCGGCCCGGGAGGTCGGCCTCGGGCGGCAGGTCGTCGCCGAGCTCGCGGGTGATCCGCGCGAACGCGTCGTCCACGCTGGCCGGACCGCCACTCCCGGCCCCGTCCGGCGCCAGGCTCACGATCAGGTCGACGAACCGCTCGGGCGGGGCGTCGTCCTCGACCGTGGCGTCGACCCCGAGGCCCCGGAGCGTCTCGGGGCCGCGGGGGTCGCCGGCCGTGTGCACCGCGAGCACCCGGCGCCCGCGCCGGTGCAGCTCGCCGACGACGCGGGGGGTGAGGACGCTGGCGGTGTCGTCGACCACCAGCACCGCGTAGTCCTCCTCGAGCGCGTCCTCGTCGGAGAGCACCCGCTTGCGCACGACCGCGCCGCCGTGGTCGGCCACGTACCGGAACAGGTCCTGGGCCCACGGCCGGTGGGAGACCCCGATCGCGATCTCGACCACGCCCACGGTCAGCCAGTCCCCGCTGGGACGCCGGACTGGTCGGGTGGCACGCCGACCAGGGCCCGGCCGGTCCCGGTCGAGCGGACCACCTCGAACTTCTCGCTGCGGATGGCGGCGGCCAGCCGCAGCGCGTCCTGGCTCGACACGGCGAGCGTGAGGCTGTACGCGCCGGCAGGTCCGATGGTCGACGGGTCGGGCCGGTTCACGCTGAGCACCTGGGCTCCGGCCACCACGAACACGGCCTGGCCGGTGTCCAGGACCCGGATCACGTCGACCCGGTCGCCAGCCTCGAGCGCGCCGCCCACGGCGTGGGCCGGGTCCACCGGCACGCTCATGGCCCGCTGCTGCGCGACGGCGGCACGCGGCCGGAAGTCACCGCGGGTCACCAGCTCGCCCGGGGCGACCGTGCGGGTGGCGATCCACCCCTCGAGCCCGGCCAGCGACTCGGGGCCGATGAGCTGCTGGCGGATGGCAGCGGGCGCGCGCAGGTCGGTGAAGCGCAGCGCCGAGCGGGCCAGCGGCGCCCCGGCCCGGACCTCGCGGGCCGCCACCGCGACCCGGGAGGTGGCCTCGCCGCCGCGCAGCACGGCGAACACCAGGAGCATGGCCAGCAGCCCGGCCAGCAGCGTGACCAGGTGTGGCAACGAGAGCTGGGATCCCACGCGCCGCCGCGGCCGCGCGGGGGTCGAGGTTCTCTGCGCGGACGGTGCCGCAATGTCTGTGGCCTGCACGACGGCCCCCGTTCCCTCTGCGATTGACGCTTCCGCAGAACGGTCGGGCTGCCCAGCGGTGGGCTGGCCCGGAGGACCGGTTACCGGCGCCGGTCCGGCTCGTTCGAGGGGAAGGGGGAGAGCCGGCGGCGACGTTCGTTCTTGGCGCGGTTGCCTAGTTGCAGCGGACAGTCTGCCCTACAACGATTCGGAAGTGAAGTCGGGCTTCTCTGGCTGTGGCGTCTTCAGCCCAGATCTCGGGAACGACCGGCGAAGATGCGTAGCTCAGCGGACCGGCCGGGCCGGCTCGAGGGGCCCGACGCCGGTCCCCAGCTGGTGGTCGGCGAGCGTGAGGGCGGCGACCCCGAACGGGGCCACCTGCGGACCGGCGGGCACATGCGCCGGGTCGAGGCTCAGCCGGACGAACCCTCCGACGCTCGAGGGCCCGAACGACAGCGTCCCGGCCGGCTGCTCCCCTTCCCGGGCGAAGCGGCACGCGCCGCCCTCGAACACCACCCCGTGGTCGCTTACGACCACCGGCGCCGCCCGGGTCAGCGTCCAGGCGCCCCCTGAGCGGGTGCCGTCGGCCGCCTCGACCAGGAGCGCCTCCAGCGCCCGGGCGCCGATGCCCAGCGGCTCCCCCTCGACCAGGGCGAGGTGCAGCAGGTAGAGCGGCAGGCCGGGGAGGCCGCGGCCGATGGTCGCGAGGCCGGCTCCGAAGCGGGGGTTCAGCTCGGTGGGCCGGAAGCCGTCCGCGGTCAGCACGCCGTCGATGGTGAAGGCGCCCCGGTAGGCGACCCGCTCCGCGAGGCCGGTGCCGCCTCGGCCGCCACCACCTCGCAGGGCGCCCGGCGCACGCCGAGGGCGTCCCAGAGGTCGTCGACCGTCACCTTGTCCTCCAACGCGCGCCAGGCCGGACGGCGCGGGCCGTAGACCGGCCGCCCCGCGACCTCGGTGCGCTCGTTGAACAAGGGGTTGAGCACGAGCGCGCGCCGCTCGGGGTCCCATCGGTCGACAGCGGCCGTCGCGGCCGCGGGCAGGTCGCCGAGCAGGTCGGTCGTACGCCGGATGTCGTCCATGGCATCCCGGGCGTGGACCTCGACCACGAACCGCTCGGCGTCCTCCTCGCCGGGCATCGGACCGGTGCCGAGCCCGGTGGCGAGCAGGAAGGGGCGCTCGGCCCCGAGCGAGCGGACCGAGGCGCAGAGCCCGGCCAGGCCGGCCAGCGGCCCCCCGGCGAGCACGAGCTTGCGGCCAGCGACGATCGGCCGCAGGCGCTCCCGGACGGTGCCGCCATCCATGCCCCGACCCTACCTGCAACACCCGGCCGGGACCACCCTGGCCGCGCCGTGGCGCCGCCGCAGCGAACCGGCCGGGCTACGCAATCTCGCCTAAGAATAGCTGCGTAGTTCGCCGTGCGGCGTCGTCGTGTACGGTCCCTGCCATGGCGGTGGAGGCATGGCTGGACCCATCTGGGCGTCCCGCCGACTCGCCCGGTCCTGCCGACCTGGCTGTCGGCGTCGATGAGTCATGGCCGCCTGCGGTCGTCGAGCCCGAGGCGGCGACCCCGCTGCCCGCCGTCGACCGTGTCCTGCCGCTGCTCGGCCGGTTCGCCACCCTGATCGGGCCCGACCAGGAGCGCGTCAAGCTCACGGTGCTGTGCGCGCTCGCCCGGCAACCCGCCGCCGGCTGGCGGCTCCCCGACGCCCAGGAGGCCGTCCCGTGGCTGGAGCCGCAGTCGACCGCCCGGGTGGTCGAGGAGCTGTCGGGCGCCGGCCTGCTGCTGCCCGCGGCCACCGACGCGGGAGCCTGGCGGCTGTCCGACGAGGCGCACGTGGTCGCTGCGGTCTGCTCGGCGCTGTCCGCGCCCCAGCTCGACCAGGAGCGCCTCGTCAGGGTGCTCGCCGCCACCGTGACGCTGGCCCGGGCCGTCGGTGCCCCCGACGAGGCGGCCTTCGGTCCCTTCCTGGCCGCAGCCGGCGTGCTCGAGCGCGATCTGGACGCGATCGAGCGGCGCATCGCCGAGGGCCGGGAGGAGGCCCTGCTGGAAGCGGCGGCGACCGCCCGGGCCCACGCGGCCGACATGGCCGCGCTCCTCCAGCAGCACGCCGAGCTGCTCACAGGCTCTGGCGGACTGGGCGACGCCTGGGAACGGGCGGTCGCCGCACTCGGCCGCCTCGAGACCCTGACCGACGACGTGGTGGCCACCCTGTCCGGCAAGGCCGACGACAGGGTGCGCCGCGGGCCCAGGAGCGACCGCAGCGCCATGCGCGGCCTGGTCGCCGCCTCCGGCCTGGCCACCCTGGCCGCGCTGGCCGGCGAGGCCCGCCTGCCACCAGCGGTCGGCCCCACCCACCTGGGCACCGCGCTGGCCGCCCTGGACGAGCACCTCGCCCGGCCGGGCCCGCAGCCCGTCCCTGTCCCCGAGCCGGCCGCCCTCCCGGTGGAGCCGCCCGAGGACATCCCGGACTTCACCACCCTGGCCGCCCAGGCTCTCGAGTGGCTGGCCGGCCGGGGCGAGGCGGTCCTCTCCGAATGGGTGGTGGGTGGGTCGTGGGCGGAAGCGACCGGCCGCATGGCCGCGGTGGTCGAGGCCTGGTCCCGGCACGGCCCTGGGGGCGACGGGACCCTGAGAGCCGAGCTGGACGCCAGCCCGGTGCTGGACGCCGTCGGCCACGACGAGGTGGCCGCCGTCTCCCGCACGCTCGTCCGCCAACCGGCCGGTGGAGAGCTCACCCCGTGAACGCGGGCGAGCTGTGCCGGGTGCTGCTGGTCGGGTCGGTGCCCGCCGCCGAGGTGCCCGAGCTGTCCAGCGACGAGGTGCGCGCGGAGGTGCGCCGCCGGCTCGACGAGGCCGGCTGCGAGCTGGCCTACTCGGCGGATGCCGACCGCTGGGTGGCCCGCCTGGCCGGCCCGCTGCCCCACCTCGAAGGCCACGAGCCCATCGTCCGCCTGGGCCAGACCGAGCTCGCCGTCTTGGCCGCCTGCTGGCTGCACCTGCGCTTCCTGCCCGCCGAGCGCGCCCGGGCAGCCCCTGACGGCGTGGACCCTGACGCCGGCGACGACGCGCTGGACCCCGGTGACCTGGCCGAGCAGTTCCGCGGCCGGCTCGGTCACGACCATCTCGACGACCTGGTCGACCGGCTCAAGCAGTGCGGGTTCCTGACCCAGCGCGATGGGCTGCTGCGCGCGGGCCCCCTGCTCGGCACCTTCGAGGACCCGGGCACCGCCGAGCAGGCCAGGACGCTGCTCACCCGCCACCAGCGGCTCGCCTACCTACGGCAGCGAGCGGCCGAGCTCCGAGCGGACGGGGACCCGAGTGCCACGGATTGAGGAGGTCCAGTTCGTCAACTGGGGCTCGCTCCGGCCCGACCCCGTCCCGTTGCTGCCCGACGGGGTCAACGTGGCCACCGGCCCGAACGGGTCGGGCAAGACCTGCTTCCTGGACGCGATCAAGCTGCTCCTCGGGATCACCGGGTTCGCACCCGGGCGGACCTCGGCCCGCTACATCTTCGACGGCGGCCCGAACGGGGCACCGGCCGAACGGGCCTGGCTGCGGGCGACGTTCGCCAACCCGGTCACGGCGGCGGATGGAGCACGCCTGTTCGCGCCGGCCGGAGGCGGCTGCGAGGACGCCGAGCGGGTCAGCGTCGTCTGCCTGGTCACCGCGGACGAGCGCCGCTACCGGGTCCTGCCCGGCCTGGTCCGCTGGGGCCAGCCGATCGAGTCCGACCTCGGCGACTTCGCCGACGCCAACCCGGCCGAGGAGTGGCTCGGGCCCCGGCTCTACGACGAGCTGCTGGACCGGACCGGGGTCACCCAGGCGCTGCGTGCGGTGCTCGCCCTCCCCCAGGGCGCCATCGACCGGATCGTCGAGGAGCGGCCGGCCGGGATGCTCCGCAAGCTCCTCGAGCTGGCCGGCGAGCGCGACACCTACGAGACGCTGCACGCCGGGCGCGACCGCTGGGAGGGCGCCCAGGCCGTCTACCTGGCCGCCATGGAACAGCACAACGCGGAGCTGGACCGTCTGGCCACGCTCGACCGCCTGGCCGTCCGTCACCGTGAGTGGAGCGGGCTCCGCGAGCAGCTCGACCACCTGCGCCTGGTCGCGCGGCCTGCGGCCGAGTATCGCGACCTGGCCGACCAGGTCGAGGCCGAGCGCGCCCACCAGGACCGCCAGGGCCGCGCGGTCACCGGCGACCAGGCGACGCTCGCGGCGCTGGCCGAGCAGGTGCCGAGGCTGCAGGCGGCCGTCCGGGAGCGGAGCGACCAGGCGGCCATGCTCGAGCGCCAGCTCGACGAGGCAGAGGCGGCGCTGCGCAGCCTCGACCTCCGGATCGCGTCCATGGACGCGAAGGAGGCGGAGGCCCGGGCAGCCGCGGCGCGGACGCACAGCCTGGCCGGCGGCCGGGGCAAGCAGCAGGCGGGGGCGGACGCCGTCGCGGCCGAGGCCGCCCTGGTCGCGGCCCTGGCCAGGCGCGAGGCGGTGGCCACCGCCCTGGCCAGGCGCGAGGCCGAGGTCGCAGCACTGCGGGAAGGCCGCGTCCCGCCGCCGCCGGAGGTGGACGCGTTCCGAGACCGCCTGCGGGCCGCGGGGATCGAGGCGACGCTGGTCGCCGACGTCGTCGACCTGAACGACGGCGGCGCCGACGAGGCGGCCAGGATGCGGTCCGAGGCTGCCCTCGGCGACGCCCTCTGGGGGCTGATGGTGCCGTCGGACACGTACCGCGACGCCACCGCGCTCGCAGTCGAGACCGGCTACCGCGGCGCCGTGGTGCGGGCCGGGGCCGGCGACCCGACCGGCGCCCTGGCCGAGGTGGTGGCCCCGGTCGAGCTCGGCCTGCTGCTCGAACGGGCCGACGCGTGGTCGGCCCACGACGCCAAGCAGGCCCACGGCCTGGCCTCCCGCGGCCAGGCCGCGGTCGCGCCCGACGGGATGCGCTACGGCGACAGCCTCACCCGCCGCCAGGCCCCCGAGCTTCCGGTGCTCGGGCGGCTGGCCCGCGAGGCTCGCCTGTCCGCGGCCCGGGTCGAGGTGAGCCGGCTGACCCAGGAGGTGGAGGAGCTCCACGCTCGGATGCTCGAGCTCCGGGCGGCCTGGCAACGGGCGAGCTGGGTGCTCGAGGCGGTCCGGGAGGCCCCAGCCGGGCACGACGCCCCGGCCTCGAGGGACGGCACCCTCCGCGAGGCCCAGGCGCTGCGCCCCTCCCTGGCCGACCGGCCGGCGCAGCTCCGGCGCGAGCTGCGCGAGGCGGCCGAGCGGCTCGGGGCGGCAGGCGCCGAGCTGGCCATGGCCCGCAAGCGCGAGGCCAACGTCGAGGCGAGGCTGGCCCGGAGCCTGCCCCGCCTCACCGAGCAGCAGCACCGAGTGGCTCGGCTCGAGGCCGAGCTGGCCAACCGGTCGCTCACACCCGAGCAGCGGCTGGTGGTCGAGGCCGGCGCGCTGCCCGCGACCGAGTCGCTCCGGCACGACATGGACTGGCTGGCCGCGCAGATCGCCGACGCGCGCTTCAGCCCGGAGGCGCGCGACACCGGGGTCCTGGGCAAGCGGGCGGCGCAGGCCGGAGCCGTCCGCGAGGCCGACCGGGTGGCGCTCGAGCGAAAGCACGACATGGAGGCGCTCGAAGCCGGGCTGGAGGAGTCCCGCCACCGGTACGAGGAGCGCGTCCGGCGGGTGGTCCGCGGGCTGAGTGACGAGTTCGCGCGCATCTGCCGGATCGCGCGCACCGAAGGCGAGCTGCGGCTGGTCGCCGGCGACCGGCCCGAGGAGTACGGCGTCGACGTGCTGGTCGCGCACCGGACCGGGGAGCGCAAGCGCTCCTACCGGGATGCCGCCCACTCAGGGGGCCAGCGGGCCAAGATCGCGATCCTGCTGCTGCTCGCCACCATGGGATCGGCGGGCCGGGCCGACATGCTGCTCATGGACGAGCACATCGCGCACCTCGACTCGACCAACATCGACCATCTGGCCGAGCTGATGCGCGCGCTCAACGAGCGGGTGCAGTTCGTGCTCGCCACGCCCACCAACGCCGAGGCGCTGCGGCTGTCCTGGTGCGACCTGCAGCTCGCGTTCCTGCCCAGGTTCCCTGGCCAGCCCTACAACCCTCCCATCCGCATCCTGTCGCGGCTCGGCAGCGGCGACCTGGCCGCCCGCTACCCGGTCGGCGAGCTGGCCGCGCCCTGACCGACCCGGAGGAGCGGGTCGGCCAGAGCAAGCGCCGTGACGTCATGCCCTGCCGGGACGCTCAGCCGGACGCGTCCGGCGGGCGGCCGGTGGCGCGGAGGCGGGCGACCTTGTTGAGCACGTCGAACCAGAAGGGCGCGCCGAGCGAGAGCGCGACCACGCTGAAGGCGAGCCCGACGAGCTTGAGCGTCCACCCCCCGAGGTCCCGCGGCGCGCGGCGCGGGTCGGACGCGGGTGCGCCGCTCCCGACCCAGGTGATCGGTAGGTCCAGGTTTCGCACCCTGGCGACGCCGTCCGCGACGCTGTCCAGCTCCGACCCCTGCCCGCGCTCTGCGGCGGCGACCACCGCCTGGCGGACCGGGCCGTTGGCCCAGAGAGCCCGAGTGATCGAGATCGAGTCGACGTTGAGCGCCACGGTCAGCACGACCGCGTAGACGACCAGCCAGAGCTGGACGCGCCGCTTGTACCAGCCCGAGACCCTGTCCATCGCCGCGTCGTACCAACCCTCGACGCTCTTGCGCAGGGCCGCGAGGTCCCCGGCCGCCTCCTTCTCGAATGCCAGCAGCGCCTGCTTGGCGGGCAGGTCGTCGGGGAGCGCCGCGATGCCGGCGGCGATCCTGGCCAGTTGCTCCGTCCGCCCCGCGGCCGGAGTCCCCGGCCGCCCCGCGGCCGGAGTCCCCGGCCGGTCCGGCGCGAGCGCGTCGAGCAGCGCGGCCGCGAACAGGTCCGAGGGCACGTAGGAGGCCCGGCGCCGGTGGTTGCGCCAGGACGTGGGCGGCTTCAGGCCGTCGAGCAGCGGGTGGGAGAGCTCGACCAGCCCCGCGAGCGGGCCGGCAGCTGTCCCTCCCGCCTCCGGCGTGTCCGTGCCCGTCAGCAGCTTCCGGATGCCCTTCTCGAGCCCGTCCGCCCGCCACTCGAGCTTGCTGGCCACGTACTCGTTGGCCTTCGAGCAGACCAGGCTCAACCCGAAGTAGACGAACAAGAGCCCGAGCACCACGTCCAGCGTGGTGGATCCAAGCATGACCGCTCCCTTCACGACGCGACGGCACCAGCACCGCCACCGAGGCAACCCGTGCGAATTCTCGCCATCAACGGCCCCGCCCGAAAGATGGCAATCGTCGGCCGAGACGGGTCACCCGCCGCTGGTCACGCGAACGGGTTCTCGATCCTGACACCGCCGATCTGGCGGCCGTCCTGCAGGTCCTCGGTCACGAGGCGTTCCGCGCCGGAGCGTCTTGCCGCCTCGACGATGAGGGCGTCCCAGAACGAGAACGCGTGACGTTCCTCGAGCTTCGAAGCGGCCAGGACGAGCGCGGTGTCGAGCTGCACGGTCGGCCACTCGCCGTAGAGCGCCACGAGCTCGCGAGCGGCGGCGCGAGGCATCGGCGGGTCGAACTTCCGCGTCGCGACGACGTAGAACTCTTGCAGCACCTGGGTGCTGAGTACGCCGGTCCGATTCCGCCAGAGAGCGTCGAGCAGAGCCTGGGCGGCGGGCTGCTTCCGGGTCTCCGAACGGTCGTGAGCGTAGACCAGGACATTCGTGTCGACGAAGGTCACACGGTCGTGCGCCACGGAGAGCTAGCGATCATGGAGCTCGTCCCGCCGCCAGGTCCTGCCGCCACCAGGCATCGACCGCGCCATGATCTCCGTGGCGCGACGCCAGGCCTCCTCGTAGCGGGCATCCTGGGCAACGAGCTCCTCCAGCTCACGGGCCACCAGCCCGCTGACAGATGTGCCACGCTTGGCGGCGAGGATCTTCGCGCGCCGGATCACGTCCTCGTCCAACTGCAGCGTCAGGTTGCGCCTTGCCATGCTCAGCTCCCCAGCACCTGCTCCACAGTTCTTCCCGTGCACCACAGTCTACCACCGGAAGGCAGCATCATCACCCGGTCGCGAAGCTGCGCGAGTGGCGTCCGTCTCTCCGGCCATTGCCAAGATGCACTACCCTTGACTTGATGCGGCGTTGGATCACGCTCGTCCTCGGCCTGGCCGCCTGTGGGCAGGGCGGCTCGCCAGGGGTCCTGGCTGACCTGCCCAACACCATCCAGGTGACGAGCTCGGCGTTTGCCGAAGGGGCATCGATCCCACGCCGGTTCACCTGCTCGGGCCAGGACGTCGCCCCGCCGCTGGCGTGGTCGGGTGTGGCCGGCGACGCC
>Ga0184627_10000098_pt1 | contig 43281 bp, 41 predicted proteins | sample PLM3_127_b1_FD_133150 | JGI IMG/M metagenome (GOLD analysis project Ga0184627, IMG submission 133150) | Groundwater sediment microbial communities from an aquifer in East River, Colorado, USA - PLM3_127_b1 | ecosystem: Environmental > Terrestrial > Soil > Riparian zone | place: USA: East River... | reverse complement strand
GGTCCGCCGTCACCCGACCGTCTCCCCGGTCACCCGCAGCGGCCGATCTCGACCAGCGGCCGGGCCGGCCTGCCCCACTGCCGCAGCACACCGGCGGGCACCTGCACGATCTCCCGCACCCCCGCCGCGTCCTCCGGGCCCCACCTGGCGTGGAGCTGGCGGGCCAGCTCCTCCTCCAGCACCCGGCGGTACACCAGCGCCGCAGACGGCCAGCCGGCCTCCAGGTCGGCAACGTCGACCGGCTGGGCGCGGCCGTCGCGCTCCACCGGCGGGCCGAACACCACATGGGCGTGCAGCAGCGGCTGCGCCGCGGTGTCCCAGCGGTGCTCGGTCACCCGGGCCAGCAGCCGGCCGATGCGGCACTCCAACGCCACCAGCGCAGCCGCCAGCGCCATCTCGTGGACGTCGGTGATCATCTGGGCGACGTCGGGGTCCTCGCGGCGGTGCGCGCTGTGGGCCAGCCCCACGCTGCGGGGGGCGACCGCCACCAGGTCGTAGCCGACGTGGCCGATGTGCCTGGGGTCGCGGGTGGGCGACAAGGCGAGCGCGGTCGGCTCGCCGAGCACCCGCGCGTAGCGCTTGCAGTCGCGCCGGTTGAGCCGGATCAGCCGAGACAGCCCCACCGGGACCCGCCCGGCCGGCTCCTCGATCTCGATGAGCTGCACTGCCACCAGCGCCACCTCCCGCCCCGCTGGCGGGTTTTCCCGCATCCGGGATGCATACCTGTCGTGCTTGAAATGAGGGTAGCAGATGAGGGGGTGAGGGGAAGGATATGAGGTGAGGTTCTGAGGGTGAAGATGGTGAGTTTGAGAGGTGTCAAGGGCAGGGTTTGAGTTGTGAATGGGTTCAGTGAGTTGAGGCTGTGGGATGAGAGTGCTCAAGATAGTGGTTGCTGGTGAGCTGTGGTGCGTCTAGCTGCCGTGATGATGTTCAAGCCGCTCGCTGCCGGCTCTCTGGGATATGCTCTACTGACGGAGGCGTTGACACTTAACTGTCAACATCGCCGGTCTCAGAGAAGGGCGCTGACGACACCCTAACTGTGCGATTTACGCTCGCTGCTGAGCAGCGTTTTCCCTGCATAGCATTGCGCTAATTGGAGGCTGCTTTGCAAGCAGGGGGTCGTGGGTTCGAGTCCCATCATCTCCACCAGCTCTCCGTTTCCGCAGCCGGCTGGTCGTCGCCGAGACCCCGGGGCAGCTTAGGCAGACCCTGGTGGCCGACTGGTGGCAGGCCTTCCAGCCCACCATCGAGGACCCGAAGCAGACAGTGGTGATCCTGACCCGGTTGCGTGGTGAGGCGGACCAGTTCAACCTCGCCTGCCAGCAGCTCCGCGAGCAGGCCGGGCAGCTCGGCGCCGAGCGGTTGCAGGTCCGGGCCGGCCGGCGTTCCGGCACGCCACCCACCTGCTCAGCGACTACCGCGACCGCTACGGCATCACCGACTCCGACCGGCCGCTCGGCCCGAATCCCACGGCAAGACATGGAGCAGCGGCGCGCCCACCGGGCCTGCCAGGACGCGATCGAGCGCGTGCAGGTCAAGCAGCGCGCTGAACGCGAGCGGACCGACCCCGCAGACTCCAGTGAGCGCGACCCGCAGCAACCCGCCGAGCAGGCCTTCCGGACCCGCCTGCCCGAGCGCGACCGCGCTGGGCGTGACGGGCGCGAGCGCGATGCCGGCTGAGCGCTCGACAAACGCTCACCAGGTGCACACCATCGGCAACCGCGACGCGGGCATGAGCGGGCCGCGACCCGAACGGCGTTGACACTCAAAGCGAAGGTTAACCAGTCCTGCCTTTCTGGGGTGACGCTCTCGATCGCCGTCGCCGACGATCAGCCCCCGCATGGCGGCGGTGCGGCGTGCAGCCAGGCGAACAGCCGGGGATAGCGTCGGCGCAACTGCTCGTCATCATCCGGATCCCATCGGTCGCCAAGCGGTGCAGCCGGTCGACGCGGGCCGGGGACGTCGTGCGGGAGGTCTGTCCCCGTCCGCTGCTCGTAGCGTCATAGGTGACGTACAACATGGCCTCGCACTGGAACGAACCCCCTAACCAGCGCAGGTCGGGAGGCAGCCCGCGCATCTGCGGGTGAGCGGCCAGCGAGTCCGGATCGCGAAACGCGCCCTGCCAGGTGGCACGGCCTTGGGTCAGCAGCCAGCCGCGGAAGTCGTCGAAGCCGTCATCGGAGCAACCGCCACCGCCGAGCAGGTGGGCAGCGCCCCACAGGTTCCAGCGGTAGGACTCGGCCAGCAGCTCGCGCTGGATGCGCCGGTAGTCCAGGATCTCGCTGGCCAGCAGCTCCAGCAGCGCCGCGACCAGATTGGTGGTGTGCTGCTCGCAGCCCTCGCCGCTTGCCGGCCTGGCCGCCTCTACCATCGCCCAGAACTGCGCTCGTTCCATGCCCATTCTCCGCCACACCGGCCGGCACTCGCCGGCACAAGATCGACCTCACCCATGGTAAGGAGGGGGTCGACGGTTTGAGTCCGTCAGAGGGCTCTGCAAAAGCCCTGCATGTCGGGGCTTTTGCGCTCCGACGCGGATGTCGCTGAAGCCCTGCCTGCGGATCTCCGCCACCGCCGCCTCGAGCTCCAGCTTGAACTTCGCAATCCAGCACCGTGAACAACGGGGCGGTCGCGATCAGCATGCTGGCGGCACCGGCGCTGACGTCGCGCTCGCCGTAGTTGAGGCCGAGGTTGTAGACGACGAAGAGCAGGAGCGACGCGGCACCGATGCGGAGCGCGTCGGCCAGGCCGGGACGGCGCGGACGGCGGATGCAGATCGCCGTAACCGTCAGGATGGCTGCGGCGCAGGCGAAGCGGACGAGCGCCAGCGCCGCGGGGCTCGGGGATGCGATGGAAGAGCTCAACGTCGGCAGGCTGGCGCCAGAGCGCGTACTTGAGGAATGGGAACGCCGGCCAGTCGGCCGCGGAGAACGCGCCGAGCAGGTAGTCGTGCTGCGCCAGCATGTCCTCGAACCAGTCGAGCCGGGCGGCCATCTGCGCTTCCAGCTCCTCGATCCGCGCCGTGTCGGGATCTGGCTTTGCCAGCTCGGCTTCGATCTCGTTTGGCGGCCGCTTCCAGACGCGGTTGAACCAGTCGATGAAGATGCGCGTTTGCGTCCGCTCCGCCCGCTCCGCCGGATACAGCGGCGGGTCGGGATATGTCTGCTCGAGATACTCGAGGATCGCCGTCGAATCGGCGATTACGCGCTCGCCGTCGACGATCACCGGGACGAGCGGTTGGCCGCTCACAGCCACGACCTCACTGCGGTCGTCGGGGTCGATCCAGATCGATTCGACATCGAGGCCCTTGTGCGCGAGGGCGAGGGTGATGCGCTCGACGTTGGTCGAGTACCGGATGCGGTAAGGCCGGATCGCGCCAGCGTTCCGTCCTCTCCGTAGCCGCGATCCGAGGCCACGCGTCATTCATCCGAGCCGTAGGCGCGTTCTAGCCACGCAGCGACGTCGGCGGCGTTTCGCTCGGGCGCGGCCACCGGATAGAAGACCTTGACGACGCGACGCCCGCGGGCGATCAGCGTCAGCCGCCTGTAGAAGGTCCGCCCGCCGGCGGTGAACGTCGGTAGCGCGAGCGCATGCGCGAGCTGCTGCTTGGGGTCCGAGATCAGCGGATATCTCAGTCCGACGCGGGCGGCGAACTCTCGCTGCTCCGCGACGGTCTGCACGCTCAGGCCGGCCAGCGCCGCGCCGAGCTCGGTGAGGTGGTCATGCTGGTCGCGGAAGGCGCACGACTGCGCTGTACAGCCGCGCGCGCCGGGGATCAGATCCCAGCCAGTAACTGGCGCCTCCGGGAGGCCGGTCGCGTGCGGATAGATGAAGAGGACGAGCAGATCAGCGCCAGACTCGGCGAGATTGACCGGGCCTGCGGTCGACTCAAGCGTCAGCACCGGTAGCGCTGCGCCGAGCACGTGGTCGCAGGTGCCGTTGTCCTCAGGCGGCACGCTGTGCCCCGTCGCTCCCGTCTCACTCACGCGAAGCACCTCCTGTTGCTGATGGCCGTGCAGTGACGTCCAGATCGGCAGCGCGACGTCGGTGTCGAAGTCCTTCGGCGGGCCGGTTCGTACCTTGGCCGAGGCCTCCTCGATTTGGAGGGCGAGCACCGCAGTACCGGCCAGTTCCTATTGGTCCCGACCCAGACGTCGTCGCCCGCGTAGGCGCCTGCCTCGTCGGCGGGCTGCAGGCGGGCGGAGTCTCGGCCACTGCGAAGCACTTTCCCGGCAATCCAGTCGTTCCCAGCGATTCCGCCACAGAGGCCGCCACCGTCGAGACGGCTGTCGACGAACTGCGTGATTACGACCTGCGGCCGTTTCGGTCGGTGATCGGCGCCGGCGTCCACGCGATCATGCTAAGCCCGGCAGTCGTGACAGCGATCGACGGTACCCGACCCGCCTCTCTGTCTCCCGCGGTCATCGGCTTTCTGCGAAAGGAGCTCGGGTTTGAAGGAACGATCATCACCGACGATCTCGACGCCCGCTCGATCCTCAGGGATAGCGATCTCGGCGCTGTCGCCGTCGAGGCGCTCGCGGCCGGCGCCGACCTCCTGCTTGTTGGCGAGGAGCGGGCAACCGAGTGCGCGGCGGCGATCGCCACCGCCGCCGAGGCCGGGGTGCTTCAGCCGGAGCGACTGCAGCGGGCGGCGGCAAACGTGCGGCGCCTCGCCCGCGCCGTCGCGCGATCAGGCCGAGGCGCGCATGGCCGCTGACACCGTCATGCCGCCCACGGCCTCCCTTCCCCGCGGCGTGGCTGCTATCCGCACCGTCGTCGTGCTGCGCCCGGCATGTCAACCGAAACACGCGCCGGTGCGACGGCAGGTCCTCTAGCCTCGGGCGATGGAGTCGGACACGGCCCAAACGCACCCGCCTGGCGAGCCAGGGCCTGACCCCCGCTTCGACGGGCTGATCATCGATCTGGACGGCGTCGTCTGGGTTGGCGCGACTGCCGTGCCCGGAGCGATCGCCGCGATCGCCCAGCTACGCGCCCGCGGCATCCGGTTGCTCTTCATGACCAATGACCCGCGTGGCTCGCGCGCCGAGTACGCGGCGCGCCTGAGCGCGCTGGGCGTTCAAGTCGACGAGGGCGAGATCGCCACCTCGGGCAGCGCGCTCGCGGCCCTCGTCCGCGAGCGCGAGGGAGCGGGGACGACAGCGTTCGTCATCGGCACGCCCTCGCTCAAGGGCGAGCTTACGCAAGCGGGACTCGAGCTCCTCGCCGGCGAAGCCGGGCGAGAAGCCGAGGTCGTCGCCGTCAGCGGACATGACGGCTTCAACTACGACGAGCTGCGCATCGCGACCCAGGCGCTGCGCCGGGGCGCGCGGCTGTACGCCGCCGGGCGCGACGCCACCTTCCCGATGCCGGACGGCCCCTGGCCCGCCACCGGCGCGGTTGTCGCCGCCGTCGAAGTCGCCGGCGGCAAGAGGGCGATCTCCGTCGGGAAGCCCGAGCCGGTCCTCTTCGAGCTCGCCCGCTCGCTGCTTGGCGACTGCCGCCGAGTCGCCATCGTCGGCGACAACCTCGCCGCCGACATCGCCGGTGGCAACCGCGCCGGTCTGACGACGATCCTCGTCCTGACCGGGACGAGCGGGCGCGACGACATCGCCGGCGCCGAGGTGACCCCGGACATCGTGCTTCCTGACCTGGCGGCGGTGATGCGAAAGGTGTTTGCATGAAGCCAACTACCTCCGACAGCACGGGCCAGGCGGGAACGCGACCTGTGATCCGCGAGATCACCAGGCCAGACACGCGTCTGGCGTTCCCGGCGATGCAGGCGCTGCGAGCCGATACGCGGACGAGGCGGCTTTCGTCCAAAGCGTAGACGAGGTCCAACGGCCAGAGGGCTACCGACTGGTCGGCGTGTTCGTCGAGCCGGACGACCATGCGCTCTCGGTCGCCGGCTTTCGCGTGGCCATAGCCTGGCCTGGGGCCATTACCTCTACGTCGATGACCTGTCGACGCTTCCGCAGGCCCGGCGCTCGGGCTATGGCCGGCAGCTGCTGGACTGGCTGGTCGACGAAGCGGCGCGCTTCGGTTGTGGGCAGCTTCATCTCGACTCGGGCGTCGGCTTCGATCGCACCGACGCGCGCCGGCTCTACCTGAACGTGCGGCTCGTGATCAGCTCGCTTCACTTCGCGCGCCGCGTCTGACCCCGCGAGCAGCGGGCAACCCGGATAGCCTCGATCCATGAAGGCGACTCCGCGAGAACATGCCTTCACCGATGTTGACGCGCAGCGCGATCCGGCGACGTGGGTCGAGGTGCTCGACAAGGTTGGCAAGGAGCCTGCTTACGACACCTACAAGCGGCGGATGGTCGAGCTGCTCGATCCACAACGCGGCGGCAGACATCTGGAAGTCGGGACGGGGATCGGGGCGGGCGCGATCGGGTTCGCGGAGCGGTTCGATGTGCGTCGTTGGCGCCGACGTTCGGCACCGGCCAGATCGGGTGATGTGCGGCATCATCGGTCGATGTGGTGGCTGCAACTGGTCGGCGTGATCGCGTTCGCGATGCTCCTCGGGACTTCGTCGCCTGGTGGCGCCTCGGTCCAACGGTGGCGCCCATGAGTACTCGATCCCCGGCGAGCGGAGCGGTGTCACCGCTCTCCCCGGTGTACCCCTTCAATGAGCCGGGGCAGCCGGTCGTGCTGTACGAGGGCCCGGGTCATGCCCGACTTGGCGGCGTGAGTTGTGCGGCGCGGGACTCGAGGTAGCGCTGCTCGGGGACGCTGAGTGTGCGGCGTGCGGCCAGGCGGTAGTGGGCACGTGCCGCCTCCTGGTCACCGGCGATGTCGAGCAGGTGTGCGCGGACGGCGTCGACTCGGTGGTGCCCGGCGAGTGCGGGGTCGGCCTCCGCCGCGGCAAGCTGCTCCAGGCCGGCCTGTGGGCCGTGGACCATTGCGACGGCGACGATGCGGTTGAGGGTGACCATCGGTCCGGGCGCGATGCTGTGCAGCAGCTCGTACAGTCCGAGGATCTGCCGCCAGTCGGTGTCCTCGGAGCGGGGGGCCTCGTCGTGCACGGCGGCGATCGCGGCCTGCAGCTGGTAGGGGCCGACCGGCGCGCTGGCCAGCGTCTGGGTGATCAGGCCGATACCTTCGGCGATGGCCTGGGCGTCCCACTGGCGACGGTCCTGCTCCGCGAGCGGGACCAGGCCACCGTCTGGGCGGGTCCGCGCCGGGCGGCGGGCGTCGGTGAGCAGCATGAGCGCGAGGAGCCCGGCGACCTCGCCGTCCTCGGGCAGCAGGTCGCGGAGCTGGCGGGTCAGGCGGATCGCCTCGCTGGTGAGCTCGACGCGATGCAGCGAGGGCCCGGAGCTGGCGGTGTAGCCCTCGTTGAAGATCAGGTACAGCACGTGCAGCACCGCAACCATCCGCTCGGAACGTTCGGCCTGCGGGGGCAGCCGGAACTCGGCGCCGCTGGTCTTGACCCGCTGTTTCGCCCGGCTGATGCGCTGGGCCACGGTCGCCTCCGGGACCAGGAACGCGCGGGCGATCTCTGCGGTGCTCAGCCCGCCGACGGCGCGCAACATAAGGGCCACCTGGGACACCGGGGTGAGCGACGGGTGGCAGCACAGCAGCAGCAGGGTGAGCGTGTCGTCCACGGCCGGTGCGGGCTCGGGGTCCGGCGGTGCCAGTGCGGCGGCGGTCTCCTCCCGGCGTCGGCGGGCCGAGTCGTTGCGCCACAGCTCGGTCCGCCGACGGGACGCGACCGTGACCAACCAACCCTTCGGGTTGCCAGGCACACCTTCAGTCGGCCACTGGACCGCGGCCGCCAGCAGGGCCTCCTGCACCGCGTCCTCGCAGGTGTCGAAGCCGCCGTAGCGCCGTACGAGGGCGCCGAGGACCTGCGGCGCCAGCTCCCGCAGCAGGTCCTCGGCCCCGGTCGCCGTGCTCACTCAGCCTCCTCGCTGGCCCTCGTCGGCCGCGTTCGCGGCGCTGCTGTGTCGAATGGTGAGCTCGCAAGCTCGCTCACAACTCCAGCCCGCTGAGGTCCAGGACCGGCCGCACCTCGACCTCGCCGTAGGCGGCGTCCGGGACCCGCGCGGCGTGCTCGACCGCACGGTCGATGCTCTCGCACTCGATCAGGTAGAACCCGGCCAGGTGCTCCTTGGCCTCCGCGAACGGCCCGTCGGAGGTCATCGTGCGGCCCTGGCGCACCGAGACGCGCTTGGCCAGCGACGGGTCGGCCAGGCCCTCCGACACGACCAGCTCCCCCGATGCGGCCAGGGCCTCGTTGAGGGCGGCATGGCCACGCCCGAACGCCGCACGCTGGGCGTCGGACAGCCCCTCCCAGACCTTGCGGGACGTCGGGTTGGTGTAGATCAGGATCAGGTACTTCACCGGTGCCTCCATGGGGTCTCGACATTCTCTCACCCGACATGTCGAAACCAGCTTCGCAGCTTCTACATATCTCACGAGAGGCGCCCGCAGAGGGTGCCGAAGCCAAGGAGAGCACAACGATGGAAGGACGATCGACGATGACCGGCACCGTACCGGGCCAGGACGAGGCGCAGGTTCGTCAGTTGATGGCCGAGCAGGAGACCGCGATGCGGGCGAGGGACGCCGAGCGGCTCGTCTCCCGCTACGCGCCGGAGACCGTGAAGTTCGACCTCGCGCCGCCGCTGCGGCACACGGGCCCGGAGTTGCACGACGTGAACGGCCTGCGGAGCTGGTTCGCCGGGTTCGACGGACCGATTGACTACGAGATCCGCGACCTGACCGTGACCGCCGGCGAGGATGTCGCCTTCTGTCACAGCCTGAACCGCCTCTCCACGACGCCGCACGGCGCCCCGGAGAGGTTCGACCTGCGGTTCCGCGCGACCGTCTGCCTGCGCAAGGTCGACGGCACGTGGCGGATCACCCACGAGCACAACTCCACGCCCTTCTACATGGACGGATCCTTCAAGGCCGCCCTCGACCTCCAGCCGTAGGACGGGCGCCCAGACATGGGTGCGATACTGGCGTTCACAATAAAGCGCAGTCGCAAGGAAGACGTCGATGCGAGTCACGTTGTGGGACCGGAGTGTCGCCCTTGGCCGGGCGCAGGTGCCAGCGTGGCACAGCCACGTCGAGCTGATGTCGTTCATCGCCATCTGGCCGGAGGAGAGGGGGTTCCCGTGAGTGTCGCGGCCCGGAAGACACGGCAGACCTCAGCAGTCGTGCACGACCGCCTCGACAGTATCCGAGTCGTCGGAGCCCGAGAGAACAACCTCAAGGACGTTTCGCTGAGTATCCCGAAAAACCGGATCACAGTGTTCGTCGGCGTGTCCGGTTCCGGGAAGTCGTCCATTGTCTTCGATACGGTCGCCGTGGAGGCCCAGCGCCAGCTCAACGCCACCTTCCCCTGGTTCATTCGCAACCAATTGCCGAAGTACGAGCGGCCACACGTGGACGCCATCGAGAACTTGACGACTCCGGTCATAGTCGACCAGAGGCCGCTGGGCGGGAATGCTCGCTCGACGGTCGGAACGATCACCGACATTTATTCGATGACCCGTGTGCTATTCGCGCGTCATGGAGAACCGAGTGTGGGGCAGCCGTCGCTGTATTCCTTCAACGACCCGAAGGGGATGTGTGCTGAGTGTGAGGGGCTTGGCCGGGCTCTTCGCCCTGACCCCGACCTGATGCTCGACAAGACGAAGTCGCTCGACGAGGGCGCGATTCTCCTGCCCGGGTATCCGGTCGGCAGTCCGGGCTGGCAGTTCTACGCGAAGTACGGACAACTCGATCCGGCAAAGAAGTTGAACGAATACACCGCGGAGGAGATGCACACGCTGCTGCACGGCAGCGAAGGCACGGTCGAGATCACCTTCAGCAATGGCAAGTCGCAACGGTTGAAGTACGAGGGTCTGGTCGACAGCTTCGCCAGGCGAAACCTCAAGCGCGACGTCGGCGCCCTGAGCGAGAAGACGCGCGCGGCCGCGCAACGGTTCATCTCGGAAGGCACATGCCCCGCGTGCGACGGTGATCGGCTGAATCCGGCGGCGCTCAGCACGCGGATCGACGGCAGGAACATCGCCGACTGGTGCAGGATGCAGATCAGCGACCTGATCGAGCTCCTCGCCACGATCGAGGATCAGACGCCGACGGCAATGGTCGAGGCGATCCGAAACGCGCTCGAGCGGATCTCGGCGATCGGGCTTGGTTACCTCAGTCTCGACCGTGCGACCTCGACCCTGTCCGGCGGCGAAGGCCAGCGTCTGAAGCTGGTCAAACACCTGGGCAGCGATCTGACCGGATTGACCTACATCTTCGACGAACCCAGTGTTGGCCTGCACCCGCGGGATGTCGGGCGGCTCAACGACCTCCTTCGTGCACTTCGGGACAAGGGCAACACGGTGCTCGTGGTCGAACACGACCCCGACGTCATCGAGATCGCCGACCACGTCGTCGAAGTCGGCCCGCGGGCAGGCGTACACGGCGGCGAAGTCGTCTTCGAAGGAACGTTCGAACAGCTTCGCGCGGCCGAGACGGTCACCGGGCTCGGTCTGCGCCGCGCAGGCGAGGTCAAAGAGGCATGCCGGAAGCCGAAGGGCAAACTGCCGATCAGGAAAGTCTCGCTGCACAATCTCAAGAACGTCTCGGTCGACATTCCCACTGGAGTACTCACCGTGGTCACCGGAGTCGCGGGCTCCGGCAAGAGCTCGCTGATCTCGGAGGCGTTCCGGAGGAGCCATCCTGACGCGATATTCGTGGATCAATCTCCGATCCCGGCGTCATCTCGTTCCACCCCGGCGACGTACTCGGGTCTCATGGACCCGGTTCGGGGGCTCTTCGCCAAGGCCAACGGTGTCGATGCGGGCCTGTTCAGCTTCAACTCGAAAGGGGCCTGCGAGGAATGTCAAGGTCGCGGGGTGCTTATCACCGAGATTTCGTACATGGACCCCGTCACGACTCATTGTGAAAGCTGCGACGGTCGTCGCTTCAAGGAATCGGTACTTGCGCACCGACTTCGTGGCAAATCGGTCGCCGATGTTCTGGAGATGTCCGCAGAAGAGGCGGCGGGATTCTTCTCCGAGCGGGCCGTGCGTACTAAGCTGGGCGCATTGATCGACACCGGGTTGGGGTACCTGGGGCTCGGACAGTCCCTGAGCACCTTGTCCGGCGGCGAGCGGCAACGTATCAAGCTCGCCGACCAGCTGGCCGGAACCGGCAACCTCTACATTCTCGACGAGCCGACCACCGGGCTGCACATGTCGGACATCGGCATGTTGCTGGATCTGCTGAACGGCATGGTCGATCGAGGCAACACCGTGGTGGTCATCGAGCACAACCTCGCGGTGATCGAGCAGGCGGACTGGATCATCGATCTGGGCCCGGACGGCGGCAAGAACGGTGGTGAGATCGTGTTCACCGGGGCGCCGGAGAAGCTACTCGCTGCCGAGAACTCGCTCACAGGTGAGTATCTGAGGCGTCACCAGTCAGCCTGAGTCACCAAAACAGAGAGGAGACAGCCATAGAGACACCCCGGACAAAGCCGGGCGCCGAGCCCGGCCAGCCCGCATCAACAGTTCACAAGACACAGAGAAAGGGAGCAACCATGTTCGAGCACACCAAGGCATTCAGCGGATTCTCCGTGGACGACATCCCGGAGGCCAAGCAGTTCTACAGCGAGACGCTCGGCCTTCGGGTGTCCGAGGAGCACGGGATGCTCCGGCTGCACATCGCCGGCGACCGGGACACGCTGATCTATCCCAAGGAAGACCACACGCCGGCGACGTTCACGATCCTCAACTTCCCGGTCGACGACATCGACAAGGCCGTTGACGAGCTGGCCGCGCGCCGCGTGCGCTTCGAGCGCTACGATGGCGCCGAGCAGGACGAGAAGGGCGTCGTCCGCGGTCACGGGCCTGCCATCGCGTGGTTCAAGGATCCGGCCGGCAACATCCTCTCAGTACTCCAAGAGGACTGACTCACCGGCCCAGAACAGCGACCGGGACCGATCGGCATCACGATCGGTCCCGGTCACCCGCGACTCGGGCGGCGCGCAGTCGAGCAGGGCGGGTAGTTCGTCCTTCCCATCGCCGGGCGTGCTGCCGGTTCAGGACTCCTCGGGAGGATGTCCCGGTCGCCGTGGTCCGGTGATCAGTGAGCGGTCGGCCCGAACAGGAACAGGAACAGGAAGAGGTGTGCATTGAGCACCGACGACCAGACCATCCGGCCGGCATCCGACGCCACCCGGACCGACGCCACCGCAGGGGGGGCGACGGCGATGGGCGCGACCGCGGTGGGCGCCGCGGCAAAGGGTGCTTCGAGCACCGGGTTCAACGCGCTCCTTCTGCTTGCGGTAGGGGCTGCCGCCCTCGGCGCCGTCGCCATCGGCCGGTTGGCGATCGGCCGGGCGGTGATCAGGCAGCTACAGATCGGCGACCTCGAGATCGACCACCTCCGCGTGCGGCGCCTGGAGGTGCTCGAGCCCGACTGACGGCGCCCAGGTCACCTCGCCGAGCGTCGGCGGCCGCCGTGCTACGCGGCGAGCAGGCCGATGCCGAGCGAGACCACGCCGAGGGCGAGCGAGACGACACCCGCGTAGAGCAGCACGATGAGCCGGTTGGGCCGGGTGACGTCGCGGCCGGCCGAGGACAGGAAGAACCCGGCCGACATCAGGATGGCCGCGGCCCAGATGCCGTTGCGCGCGAAGAAGGCGAGCAGGCCGTCCAGGTCCGCGGCGTCGGCCAGGATCTGGCCGACCAGCGCCAGGGTCACCAGCACCCCGGCGTGGGCGTGTCCGGCGCGCGCAAACGCCTGCTGGAACTCGGTCATCGGGTGCTGGCCGCGTACGACCCGGAGCACGAACAAGCCGCCGAACTCGACGGCGACGATCGTCAGCAGGATCAGCCCGGCCGTGCTCCGGGAGTCAGCGGATAGTGAGAGGGTGGCGAGCATCTGCATCTCCGTTCGTGCAGCCGTGGCGTCCACGGCGCCTCCTGCGCCGATGCGGTACGCTTACCCTCCACAGTGGAAGGTAGTCGCTGCCAGCGTGGGCCTGGCACAGTGGAATGTCAAGTCGTGGCCGCACCTGGGGGCGCCCGTGCCAGATCGTCCGCTCAACGCCACCGCAGCGTCCCTGCTCGGCTTCCTGCACGAGAGGCCGATGACCGGCTGGGACCTGGTCGCCACCGCCCAGACCCTCATCGGAGCCTTCTGGTCGCTCACCCAGAGCCAGGTCTACCGGGAGCTGGCTGCCATGGCCGACGCCGGCCTGGTCCAGGCGGGCGAGCGCGGCCCGCGCGACCGCCAGCCCTACACCATCACCGACGCGGGGCGGGCCGCGTTCGCCGCGTGGGTCGACCGCGAGCCGGGGCCGGAGACCATCCGCTACCCGCTGCTGCTCACGATCGGGTTCGGCCGGCACCTCCCGCCCGAGCGGCTGGCCGCGTTCGTGCGCGACCACCGGGCCGAGCACGCCAGGCGGCTGGCCCGGTACGAGCAGCTCCACGAGGCCGGGCGGGCGGCCGGCAGCCAGCCCGACCCGTACGCCAGGGCCACGCTGGAGTTCGGGTTGGCCTACGAGCGGGCCGTGCTGGCCTGGTTCGACCAGCTCCCGCCGGCGGTCGGCGGGGATGCCGTCAGGCGTTCGCCTCCGGGCTCGGCGGCTCCTTCCCAGTGACGGTGAGGGACCCGGCGCTCGGGATGAACACGGACTCGGAGCCGGTGTCCCAGCGCACGGTGATCAGCCTGCCGTCCACCGCGGTGACCACCCCGCTCCGGGTGGCGCTGCCAATCTTCTCCGACTCGACGAGCACGCGGTCGCCGATGCTGACCATCGCTCGACCTCCTGTGATGGCGACGAAGTAGGCGTTCGAGTGTCGCGCCCGCAGTCTCCGTGATTCAAGGGGGTCTTGGCCACCACGTACCCTGGCGGCATGGAAGTGGAGGAGCCGGTGGCACCTGAGCCCCGTGGAGGCCCGGCGGGCGGCGCGACGCTGGTCTCGGCCGGGTGGCGGGACGTGCGGCCGGTGAGGCGGAGGGCCGTACCGGGCGAGCGGGTGAGCCGGATCTCCCCGCTCTCTCCCGGGACCCGGCTGGTCCATGCCGACCTGCACAACCACACGCTGATCTCCGACGGCGACGGCGAGCCTGCCCGTGCGTTCGACTCCATGCGCGCGGCCGGGCTCGACGTCGCCGCCATCACCGACCACGCCGAGATCGTCGCCGAGACGCTCACCGCCGAGGAGCTGGCCGCCCACCCGCCGCCCGGCTCGATCGACAAGGCGGCCTGGCGGCGCCTGAAGGAGCTGGCCGACGAGGCCGGGGAGGACGGGGCCTTCGTCTCCCTGCGGGGGTTCGAGTGGTCCCACCCCTGGCTCGGGCACGTGAACGTGTGGTTCTCCCGGCACTACCTGCATCCCCGGAAGACGGCGAGCCCGTCGGTGGCGCCCCTGTGGCGCTGGCTCGCCGAGCCGGGACCCGGAACCCCGTCCCCCAGGCTGGCCAGCCTGGCCGGGTTCAACCATCCCGGGCGGGAGCCTGGACGCTTCTCCGGCTTCGCGTTCGACCATGCCGTCGCCGAGCGGCTGGTGTCGTTCGAGATCTTCAACCGCACCGAGGACTTCCTGTTCGAGGGCACCGACGCCGGAGGGACCTCGCCCCTGGTCGAGTGCCTCGAAGCGGGCTGGCGGCCGGGGCTCACCGGCGTGAGCGACGAGCACGGCACCAGCTGGGGCTTCGAGCCGGGCAAGGGCCGGACCGGCCTGCACGTCCGCTCGCTCACCCGCGCCGGGGTGCACGCGGCGCTCCTCGAGCGGCGCTGCTTCGCGACCAGGCTCGCTGGGCTCCGCGTCGACGCGGTCGCCGGGCAGACCCCGATGGGGGGCCTGCTCGCCCACTCGCGCGGTCCGGTCCGCTTCCAGCTGGACGTCGACCGCGGCCCGAGCTGGTGGGGTCGGCGTCTGCTGGTCCAGGTCCTGCGCCCGGGCCGGCCCATGCCCGTGGTGGCCGAGTCGGTCGAGGTAAGGGTGCCCCGGCCGGACCAGCCGCTGCTCGCGTTCGACGTCGGGGTCGACGCCGCGGACGGCTCCTGGGCCGTCCTGCGGGTGACCGACCCGGCCGGGCCCGGCGATGCCCGGGCCCGGGGCGAGTTCCGGGCCGCCGGCGACGCGGTCGCCTACACCAGCCCGTTCTACCTGGTCCCCGCCGTCCCGGTCTGACCAGCCGGAGCCGGGGTCGGGGACCCGGAGCGGGCGCGGTCCAACAGCAGGACCACGCTCACCGCCACGATCAGCGCCAGAGAGACCGGCAGCGACGGGCCGGCGCGGTTGAGCTGGGGCTTGCCGACCGCGAGGTCGGCCAAGGGGAGGAGCGCCTGCAGCGCGATCATGCCGAGCAGGAGCCGCCGGCGGGGCGACCGGGCCAGTGCGAGCGCGGCGGCCGGCATCACCACCGGGAACGCGTACAGCGCGTAGCGGGACCAGTCCCAGCCGATCAGGAAGTTGGCGAACACCGGCACCAGCCACCAGGCCAGGCGACGGACGGGTCCTGACCCGAGGCCGGCCGCGGCCAGCGGCCACCACACGCCGAGCGACATCGCGAACGCGCTGCCCAGCCAGAACGGGCCGTCCTGGTCCATGCGGGTGCGCAGGACGTGCCCGAGCACGGTCGCGGGCGACTGCGAGTACTCGACCGACGGCAGGCTGGGCGCGTAGGCGAGGACGAGCGCGTAGGCTACGGCGGCCGGCGCCAGCAGCGCGACCGTGCGCAGCACGGCCGCCCGGTCGAGGCGCCGGCCGCGGGCGAGCCAGGCGTAGAGCGGCAGCGCGAAGCCGGCGAACAGCTCCCGGGTGCCTGCCATGAGCACCAGCAGCGGCGCGACCAGCCAGGTCGGCCGGGCCCGGACCAGGGCCAGGAACGCGCCTGCGAGCAGCGCGAACGCGGCCGGGTCGGACAGGTAGGGGTCATACAGGTAGAAGACCCAGCCCCGGCTGCAGAGCAGGCCGGTGGTGGCGGCAAGGGCCCAGCCGTGGCTCGCGCCGAGCCGCCGGGCCAGCAGGTAGACGAGCAGGCCGCTGGCTGCCAGGCAGGCCAGGGTGATGGCGTGGTAGGTGGCGGCCGGATCGCCGCCGAGCAGGTGGGCCAGCCAGGGCACGAGCACCCTCGAGCTGTAGGGGCGGATGACGGCCCGGCCCAGGTCGGCCGCCATCCGCAGGTACTCGCCGCCGTCGCAGCAGACGGGCTGCCCGACCAGCGGGGTGACCAGCCGCCAGGCGGCGGTGAGGGCGACCGCGAGCCCGGCAGCCTGCGCCGCCTGTGCCCGCGTGGCCGCCCCGTCCGGCGGCCGGGGAGAGGACGGGTAGGTACGCGCCGGCGCACCTGGGCTGGTCCCTGTCGTCACGATGACGTGCAGGATAGGGCACCCGTTGCCGGGGTAGGCGCGGCCCAATGCGGCCGATCCCTCAAGTTCGCCTCGATCCCACCGAAGGGGCGAGAGGAGCACCCGGTCCCCGGCCCGGTCCGCGACGGCGGCCCGGGCCGGCTCCGCCGTCCGGCCGACCCAGCCTGCCGCTTGGAGCGCGACCTGCGAAGACCTTCGACCCCCGCCCTGCTCACGGCCGCCCTGGCCGTGGTCGCCCTGACCGGTTCCCCCGCCAGGGCGGAGCCCGCTCGCCCCGGGGCCGCCATCGCCGCCCTGTCGCCTGCCGCCGCGAAGGCGAGGGCGGCGGAGCTGCGCCGGCGGGTGCGCGAGGTGGCAGCGCGGGCCGACCGGCTGGCCGCGGCCGCCGACGCGGCGCAGGCGCGGGCCGACCGGCTGATCGCGGCCGCCGCGGTGCGCCAGCGCGAGCTGGACGCCGCCGAGCAGGAGCTCGCCGACGCCAGGGACCGCTACGGCCGGCAGGTCCGCGACCTGTACATGCTGGGGCCACTGGCGCCGTTCGGGCCGCTGCTCTATGCCACCGACCCGGCCGGGCTGGCGCTGGCGCGCCGAGCAACGGCCGAGACCCTCCGCGGCCGGCAGCTGGACCTGCTCGCGGTCGAGGTGGCCACCGGCCGGGTCGAGTTGGCCCTTGCCGAGCTACGCAGGAGCCAGGCCGACCTCGGCGTGGAGCAGGGCCGCCTGGCCGTCCGTCGTGCCGAGCTGGCCGACGAGCTGGCCGCGGGGCAGGCCCTGCTCGACGCGGCAGACGCCACGGTGCGGCGGGCCGTGGCCGAGGAGCGGCGCCGCCGGGAGGCCGAGCACCGGGCCGCCGTGCTGGCCGCCCTGGCCCGTGCGGGGATCGGCGGGGCGACGGTGGGCCGCGGCACCCGCTGCGACCTGACCGGCACGTCTGCCGCCGAGCGGTTCGTCATCGAGCACGAGTCGAGTGGCTACCCCAGCGCCCAGAACCCCGAGTCGACCGCGTTCGGCCTGGGGCAGCTCCTGCTCGACCAGCGCCTGCGCTACCTGGGCGCCGACTACGCCACCACCGACTGTTCCAAGCAGCTCGCCGCCTTCCGCGCCTACGTCCGCGACCGCTACGGCACGGCCGAGGCGGCGATGGCGTTCTGGCTCGCCCACCACTGGTACTGAGCTGCGGCAAGATGGGTCCCCGCCATCGGTTTGCCTACGCTCTGGAGGACCCGCTGGACCAGGACCCGCCGCTGCCGCTGATGTGGTTCATGCTGCCGGGGCAGCGGCCCTGGCGGGAGCTGCACTGGCTGTCGCTGATGCCTGGGGCGGCGGTGACCGCGGTCGGCAGCCCGCAGCCGCCCGAGGCGGTCCGCTTCGTAGCCCGGCCGTACCACCAGCCGACCACTCGCTTCGTCGAGGCGGGCGCGCTCGCGTGGCTCCGCGGGCTCGGCTCGATCCCGGCGCCGGTCATCGACGGGCAGGAGTGGTTCGTCTCGCTCGAGCTCTGCGCCCTGGTCACGGGGCAGGTGAGCACGCTGGCCAGGCGCTGGGGCCGGCGCCAGGCGGTGCTCGTATGGGCCAACGACCCGGGCACGCCCCTGTACCGGCTGCCGCCCTACCGCCAGGCGGTGCGCCGGGCGCGCTCCGCCGACCTGTTCCTGTGCTTCGTGGAGGCGGCCCGCGAGCACTGCGTCGCCCTCGGGCTCCCGCAAGAGCGCTGCCAGGTGGTGCTCCCCGGAGTCGACACCGAGCTGTTCCACCCGCCCGAGGCGCCGGTCGTCGAGCCGGTGGCCACCTTCGTCTCCCCGCTCGCCGCCAACAAGGGCATCGACCGGGTGCTCGAGGCGTTCCGGCTGGCGCGCGGCAAGCTGCCCGAGGCTGAGCTGCGGGTGGCCGGCCGCGGCCCACTGGAAGGCCTGGTCCGGCGCGAGGCCGCCCGGCCGGGCAGCGGGGTGCGCTACCTCGGCGCCACCGGCCGCGAGGGGGTTGCCCGGGAGCTGCGGCAGGCGGCGGTGTTCGTCACCGCCCCACGGCCGACCCGGGTCTGGAACGAGCAGTTCGGCCTGGCCTACGTCGAGGCGATGGCCAGCGGCCTCCCGGTCGTCACCACCGCCTGCGGCTCCAACCACGAGGCGGTCCAGGCCCCGAACGAGCGCGTCCCCGACGACGCCGAGGCCTTGGCGGAGGCCTTGCTCGGGTTCCTGGCCGACCCTGCCCGTCGGGCCCGGGTCGGCCAGGAGAACCGGCGCGTCGTGCTCGACCGGCACGAGCTGGGCCGCCAGTGCGCGCGCATGGGCGAGGCGTTCCGCCTCGCCGCCGGGTAGTGGCAGCGCACCCGGCGGGGATTTCGTGGTCTGCCGCAACGGCACGGATCATCGCGGGTAACGGAAAGCTCTCGATTCAGGTACCGTGCAACCTCTTGGCGTCGTCGGCCCTCTTACTGGGGGAGGCCGGCGTGAAGCGGCCGGGAGGTGACATGGCCGTCGATGACCCGCGGCCCCAGCAGCACGGCCGCCCCCTCGCGGGCCAGCCAGGGGAGGTACGGTGGGACGCGGCGGCGAGCCTGCCGCGATGGGTGCTCTGGGCCGCCGAGGCGCTCGCCGTGGTCGCGCTCGCCCTGCTCGCGGTCCGCGTCAGGCATCCCTCCCAGCTGTTCACCCATCAGTTCTGGCTCGACGAGAGCTGGGTGGCCGACTCCACCCGGGCCTCCTGGGAGCAGCTCCGCCTGCTCACCGCGTCCACGCCGATCGGCTGGACCGCACTGCTGCGCGCCGTGCCCAGGTGGGGGAGTGCCGAGCGCTACCGGCTGCTGCCGCTCGCCTTCGCCGTAGCCGGCGCCGTCCCCGCCTGGTTCCTGGGACGGCAGCTCGGTCGCGGGACACGCGAACCCGCCGACCGGCCCGGCACGGGCTGGCGTGCCGTTCGGCATCGCCCGTCATGGGTGCGCTGGCTCGGGCCGCCGGCAGCCGGTCTGGCCGCCGTGCTCGCCCCGACCGCGCTCGGCTACCCCTATCTCAAGCAGTACACCGCCGAGGCGTTCACCGGCCTGCTGCTGGTCGCCCTGGTCGCCTGGGTGGAGCGGCGCTGGTCGCCGCTGCGGGTGGGCGTCTTGGCGGCCGCCGCGCTGCTGTCGTTCCTGGTCGCCAACACCGCGCTGTTCGTCACCGCGGCCGGGTTCGGCGCGCTGGCGCTGACCTGCCTCGTGCGGCGGGCGTGGCAGCGGCTCGGCTGGGTCGCCGTGGCCGGTGCCGTGGTCGCCGTGGTCGATGCCCGGGTCTACCGGACCTTCGTTGCGGCCAGCAACGGCGACGCCATGCACCGGTACTGGAGGGGCCGGTACATCCCGTCGACAGAAGGCTGGGACGAGGCGTGGCGGTTCATGGCCCCGCGGGCGGTCACCGCGATCGAGTCGATCGGGTTCGGGCCCTGGCCGCTGGCGCTCGCGCTGCTCCTGGCCGGGGTGGCCGCGCTGTGGCGGGCCGGGGTGCCGGCCGCAGCGCTGGTCCTGCCCATCCTGGTCGCCGAGGTCGTGGTGGCCGGGATGCAGGGCCACTACCCGTTCCTCGAGCTGCGGACCAGCATGTTCCTGACCGTGCTCGGCAGCGTGGTTGCGGCCCTGGGCGTGGCCGGCCTCGCCGGCCTCGCCCTGCGGTGGCGTGGCACGGCCGTGCTCGGGCTGGCCGTGCTCGTCGGGGCGGGCGCCATCTTCCTGCCCGCGGCGAGGGAGGCGGCCAGGATCCCGATGTTCGACGAGAACACCAGGGGCCAGATCCGGCTCGTCCAGGAGCTGCGCCGGCCCGGGGACGTGGTCGTGCTCGGCAGATTGGCCGCGTATCAGTGGGCCTACTACGGGTCGGAAAAGCCCTCGTTCGTGCCCGCTTCCGAGGCGAGCACGATCCGGTTCGAGGTCGCCTACCCGGACGATCCGCGCATGGTGGTGGCCAAGGGGCGGGCTCCCACGTTCATCAAGGAGGCGATGGACCAGGTGCCCGCGGGCACCCGGCGGGTGTGGCTCGTGCCCAGCCACGAGGAGCACCTGGTCCCGGTTTGGGCGCGGCACGCGAGGCTGCACGGCGGGCGATTGGCCGCCCCGCTGGCGCACCCGTGCGCCGCCTTCACCGAGGCGGAGCGGGCCCGGGCCGGTGTGTCGCTCGGCCAGTGCCCGGTGCTGGTGAACTTCGGCTGAATGCCGTCGCCGGCAACTTGACTACCTCGGGTCATCTGTCCATGTGGGGGGAGCTCGCTCCCCCCACAGCCCCCCAACAGCGCCTGTGCCAGCTATCTGGGGGAGCCGTGGGCCCACCGGTACACGCTCCCCCACGGGCGCCTGTGCCATGGTCGGGCGGATCCGGCCGCTCTCACGGTTGCCGCGCAGTGTGCCGCCGCTCTCACGATTTCCGCTGCCGGCTGCTGGGGCCGGTGAGGGCGCCGGCGGCCCAGGCGGCCGCCTCGCAGGCGCGTAACACGGCCAAGCCGAAGGCGTGGAGCGGGTCGGCGGCGAGCAGCCGGCGGTGGCGCCACATCGCCTTGGCGGTTGCGCCCGCCTGCGCCGAGACCGCCCCCGGGTGGGCACGCCGGTAGGCCGGCAGGCCCCTGCCGTAGTAGAAGCGCTTGCGCGCCACGCCGGGGAGGGAGAGCCGCCCCTCGTCGTGGACGATCAGCGCGTCGGTGCCGGCCAGCCCGACCCCGTCGGCCAGCATGCGGTTGCGCAGCTCGGCGTCTTCGGTGCCGGCCAGCCACGCGGCGAAGCCGCCGGCCCGGCGCAGGTAGGCGGTTGCCACGAGCCTGGGCGCCTCGATCCGAGGCTCGCCCGCATAGCAGCGCCGCTCGAGGGCGCGGCATCGGGCCCAGAAGCCCGAGCCGCTGCTCGCCTCCGGGATGAACACCCCGGTCGCCCCGGCGTCCCGGGCGGTGGCGAGCGAACGCTCGACCACGTCGGGCGCCAGCTCCATGTCCGAGTCGATCCATAGGACCCAGTCGCCGGCGGCTCGGGCGATACCGGCGTTGCGCTGCGCGCTGCGTTCCGGGCCGGCCCGCAGGACCACGTCGGCCAGGCGTGTGGCCACCGGCCAGGTCGCGTCCGAGCTGCCGTTGTCGACCACGATCAGCTCGACGGCCGGGTGGGTCTGGGCCCGGACCGAGCGCAGGCAGGCCTCGATGGTGCGCCCAGAGTTCCGGGTGGGCACGACCACCGATACGAGCGGGGCTCCCGCCGGGCCGGGGCTCACCGGTCCGCGCCCTGGCCAGGCTGGCCGGGCCGCTCGCCGTAGGGGCCCATCTCGGGCGCTGGGCCGCGCGGGGCCAGGCTGCGGCGCTCACCCGGCGGGGTCCCGGCCGGCGGGGTCCCGGCCGGCCGGTCCGGGCGGTGCTCGGGCGGCCGAACGTCGCGCAGGATGCCGAGGACGAGCAGGACCAGGGCCGCCCCGGCCAGACCATGGGCGACCGGGTTGCCGCTCGCGAAGCCCGGGCCGACCGTGGCCGGGGTGGGCAGGCCCTTGGCGAGCACGGCCAGCGGGACCAGCCCGAACAGCACCAGCGAGACGCGCAGGAGCTGCTGCGGCGATGGCGTCCGGAGCCGGTCCCAGGCCACCACGGCCACGCCGGCCAACAGCCCGGCCCACCCGCCGAGCAGCCAGAGCACCGCGACCAGGAGCGCTGCCGGCCCGACCCGTCCGCTCAGGCGGCCCCGTGCTCCGCTCCCGCCAGGCACGGCCATCTGGGTCCCGCCAGGCACGGCCATCTGGGTCCCGCCAGGCATGGCCATCTGGGTCCCGCCAGGCACAGCGAGGCGTGGCTCCGGACGGTCTGGCTCCGGACGGTCTGGCCCCGGACGGTGTGGCTCCGGCTCCCGCCCCGGGCCGCGCCGGGCGGCGCCCACACCCGCGAGCAGGACGAGCACGAGCGCGAGCCCGGCCAGGGATGCGACCAGCGAGACCCGGGCCCAGCGCTGCGGGGCGAAGTCGACCGCGATCAGGTGCACCCGTGTGTCCGGGATGCGCCAGCCGGCCGAGTACCCGTCCACCACGGCCGGCGGCCCCAGCGGCAGCCCGTCGATCGTGGCCCGCCAGCGAGGATCCCAGCCCTGCCCGAGCACCAGGTAGTAGGGGCCTTCCGCGGCCTCGGTGACCAGCGTGGTCCGGGTCGGTGAGGCCGAGGTCACGGTGATCCGGGGCGGGTCCGGGGCCGTCCCCTTGGCCTCGAGCCGCTTGCCGCCACCTGCGCTGGTGGAGGAGAGGCCGAGCAGGTCGATCAGCCATCCGGGCTCGGCCCTGAGCCGGTGCTCCCCGGCCCCGAGACGCAGCGGCGGCTCCCTCGGGCACGCGCCCACCGGCAGGGCGGCACCGTCCGCGAGCTGCTGGAAGGTGCCGTTGATGGCGAGGCGGAGCGGTGCGCCGTCCATCTCGGCCACCTTCGCGCACCCCTTGACCGGCCCCGGCTTGGCCGGCCCGACCTTGACCCCGCCCGCCTCGATCTCGCTGATGCGCACTCCGCCGCCAAGGCCGGCGACCTCGATGATGGTGAGCCGGAGCCGGCTCGCCCGGCGTTTGGGGAAGTCGATCCGGGCCGCCCCGGAACGCAGGCGGGCCCGGCGCGGCTCCCCGTCGTCGAGCGCCAGCTCGGCCTGGATGACCACGTTGGCGCCCTGCCGGTCCCCGAGCGACCTGGGCATGTCCTGCCTGACGATCACGTGGCCGAGCTCGCGCTCGGGGAACGAGACCTCGATCTGCTCCCCCGGCCCGCGACCGGCCGGGATCCAGGCCGTGTCCCGGTCGCCGTCGAAGGCGGCCGAGGCGCGCAACGCCGGCGAGTCGAACGCGCGCGACGACGAGCGCGCGACCACCTCGTCGGGCAGGCCCGCGAGCTGGTCGAGGACGGGCTCGGGTAGGGCATAGCCGGCCGTGACCCGGCCGGCGACGGCGAACGACCGCTCGTCCGGCAGCCAGAAGCGGCGGTCGAGCACTCGCTCCTCGTCGTCGTCGGCCCGGCCCGGGTCACCGGCCGCCCTGGTCATGACGACGTCGACGGGAGTGGCGGCGAGCCGCCTGCCCGCGCTCTTGTCGAGCGAGCCGGCCAGCTCGCGGAGACGCTCTGGCATGCGCACACCCTCGGTGACCCGGACTCCGGGGATGTCGATCTCGTAGAAGCCGACCGGGTTCAGACCGGCGCCGCCCCGGACCCCGGTGATCTCGACGGTGACGGCGTAGCTCTCGGTCTCCGGCACGGTCACGGTCACCTCGGGCTCGGCTGGGAGCTCGGCGTCGTGGCTGCGGCCGTCGAGCGTGATCCGCACGCTCGAGACCTGGGCCGGGCTGCCCTGCAGGGGCCGGAGGGTGAGGCGGGAGACCTTGACCAGCCGGCCGAACTCGATCGTCACCGACTGGCCCACCGCGGTCCCGTAGGCGCCGGTGACCCAGGCCGTGCGGTCGTCGCCGTCGAAGGCGAACGCCGGCTTGCCCCAGGGTGCCAGTCCGAAGGGGATGCCCGAGCTGGTCGCGGTCACCGCGCGGGCGCCGTCGAGCACGGCCACGCTTTGGTCGGCCGGATCGTCGAACAGGGCGAGGGAGGCGCCGTCGCCGCCCGGAGCGCCCGAGACAGGGCCGAGCGGCTGGTCGGCCCGTAGGGTCGGCGAGTACGAGGCACCGGCCCGGTGGGTGTCCCAGGCCCGGCGCCGGCTCGAGTCGGTGAGCACGATGCGGGCGCCGTCGTCCAGGGCCAGCGCGGTCTCGTCGAGGCCGGTCGAGCCGAGCAGCCGGAACGGCGGCTGGCCGCGCAGGAGCCCCAGGCGGCCGAGGGACGGCAGGGCGAAGCTGTCCCCATCGATCAACACGGTGCCCTGGGCCGGCTCGGTCCGCAGCACCGGCCGGGGAGCGGCCACCGACCAGCGCTCCAGGGGGTTGAGCCCGGCGTCGCCGTCGGTGGCGCTCGACGGCGCGACCGTGTGCTCGCCAGCCCGGCCGTAGGCGGCCTCCCGGCGTAGGTCCGGATCGCGGCGGAGGGCGGCGGCGAGCGCCGACGGGGGCGCACCTCCCTCGGCCTCCCACACCCGGTCGTAGCGGGCGAGCACCTCGCCGGCGCCCAGGTAGCGGGCCATCGCGCTCACCGTCCCGTCGGGAGCGCCGGTGGCCAGCGCCACGTCCAGGGCGGCCAGAAAGTTGGCCTGCTCGCGGGAGCCGTTGGGGACCGTGGAGCGCAGCGCCGACGACCGGCTGAGCAGCGACGCGTCGAGGTCGTCGGGCCCGTGCATCCCCCAGCGGTAGTCGGCCTGGACCTGGCCCGGGAGCATCAGCACCCTGGTGGACGCCGGCCCGCTGTCGAGGTCGGCTGCCGCCTGCCGCCAGTACCCGGGGATCCGGTAGCTGGCCAGGTTGAGCCCGCCGGTCCAGGCGGGCAGGACGGCCACTGCGAGCACGACGGCCATGGCCACGGCGGCGCCGGCCATGCGCTCGGCCGGCTGTCGCCCGGCGCCGCGGAGCGTGCGCGGTTCGCCCGTCCGCCTGGCCGCGAGCCGTACGGCCAGCTCGGCCGCGCCGAGCGCGATCAGCAGGGTGAGGGCGAGCGCGACCAGGGCGCCGACCTTGTTGGTGGTCCGGAACGCGATCGCCCCGGGCACCCGCTCGAACGCGGCCTCGAGCAACCGTCCGAACGGCGAGGGCGCGCCGGGCGGGAACAGCCCGACCATCACCGGCACGGCCACTGCGAGCAGGCAAGCGGACAGCGCCCTTGCCCTTGCCCTCGAGGCCAGGGCCGCTGCGGTCGCGGCGGCCGGGATCGCGAAGGACGCGAGCACCACCAGCGGGTTGGTCAGGTAGGCGACCATGCCTGGCAGGAACGGCCGGTCGCCCGTGCGGCCGTACAGGGTCCACAGGCCGAGCAGGCGGAGTGTCTCGGCCCAGGACGACGGTCCGGCCACGTCGCGGGGCGTCTCGGTGGTCGCGGCGATGGCCGCGCCGCTGGCACTGGCCAGCGCCGCCGGCACCAGCCAGTACAGCGACACGAGCAGCGCGAGGGCGAGGCAGCGGCTGGCGGCGGCGCCGAGGTCGCGCCAGGCCGTGCCGTGGGTGTGCCGCGCGTAGGCGAGGTAGCAGGGCACGGCCAGCAGCATGAGCAGCGGGACCACACCGGCGTTCATGCCTCCGCACAGGGCGAAGGCGAGCGCGAAGGCGGCCGGTGCCCGCCACGACCGAGGCTGGCGCACGCTGCGGGCGAGCGCCAGCAGCAGCCAGGGCAGGAACGCGTAGGGCAGCAGGATCGGGGTCGTCGCCCCGGCCACGACCACGTAGGGGTTGGCGACGTGCACGACGGCGGCGGTCACCCGTCCTGCCGGGTTCGATCGCCCCCCGCCGGCCTCGTCCCCGGCGACCTCGTGGAACAGCCGCACCGCGCCCCACCCGGCGGCGAGCAGCAGGAGCGCTCGCCACAGTCGCACGGCGAGCCAGGGCTCGACGCCCAGGGCGCGCAGGCCGGCCAGGACCAGGGCGGCCGGGGCGAGTCCCGTATCGAAGTTGGGCTGACCGAGGTAGGGGTCCGGACGCCAGGTCGACAGGGCCGCGCGCAGGGCCCGGGCAGGTGCCAGGTACAGCTCCGGCTTGGTGTCCGGGGTGAACAGGCCCTGGTCGGTAAGGAGCAGGACGGCCAGCACGAGCACGCCGAAGACCAGGTAGACGAGGGGCTCGGTGAGCCGGTCGGGAAGCCGCTGGCCGAGCCGCCCGCGGCGGCGGAGGCCGAGCTTCCTTGAGCGGGTGGGCCGGTCGAGCCGGAGCACGCCGCTCATTGGCGCCCCCTGCTCCCAAGCGTGGCTCCTGGTGCGCCCGCCGGGCTCACGGGACCGGCCCGGGGCGGGGCCGGCGCTCGATGAGCCAGCCGGTGGCGAGCACGGCCCCTGCCACCCCGAGCGCGACCCCGACGATCTGGACCACGGACCCGTGGAAGACCAGGGAGCCGAGGCCGATCTCGGCCACCACCGCGACCAGCAGGACGCGGTTCAGGCGGGGGTCGGCCGTGGCGATGCCGGAGAACAGCACGAGCTGCACCAGGGCGAGGCAGGTGCCGAGGGCGGCGAACAGCGGCAGGGCCGGGCCCACCGCGAGATAGGCGTGCCCGAACGGGAGCGTCGCGGCCAGGTGCGGCGCGGCCGCCGCCCCGGCCACCAGCAGCCCACCGAACCCGGCCATGGCGGCCGCCGCGCGGCCGAGCAGCCGCCGACGGTCGTCGGTGGTGCACAGCCGGGGGAACACGATGGTGACCACGAACTGCGGAGCCCAATAGGCGATCTTGGCCACCACGGCCCCGGCCGCGTACAGCCCGGGCCCGTCGCCGTCCAGGTAGTGCCTGGCCAGCAGCACGTCGACGTTGGCGAGCAGCAGCAGGCCGAGGATGGCCACGGCCGCTCCTGCGACCTCGCGCCCGATGCGGAGCGGGAGCAGGCGGCCGAGACCGAGCGCGGCACGCGGGTGTCCCCCGCGCGGCTTCGCCCCGGCGAGCGCCGGGCGGACGAAGGCGAGCGCGAGGAGCATCGCCAGCAACGACCCGACCGCCGCGCCGGCGAGCGCGCCGTTCACCCCGCCGCCCGCCCGCACCAGGCCGACCCCGGCCACCAGCTTGCCCGCTGCGGCAGCGAGCAGGACGGCGGCGAGGGCGGTGAAGCGCTCTCGCCCTTGCAGCATGCCCTGCACGGCAGCGAGCACCGGGAGCGGGGCCACGGCGACCGCGAGCCACAGGGCCGGCACGACCGAGCCCAGGCGGAGGTAGCCGCTGAGCCAGGGCGCGGCCGCGACCGTGACCAGCCCGAGCCCGGCCCCCACGGCCACCACGGTGGCCAGCGTCCTCGACCAGAGCTCGGCAATGGCCCGGTCGCCGGCCGCATGCGGTCCAGGCAGCGGGGTCTCGGGCGTCCCGGGCCCGCGTGCTCCTGGCGGGAAGGCGCGGAGCGCGGTGTGGCGGGCCACCACCGCCTGCAAGGCGTACCCGGGGACGGTACCGATCAGAACCAGCGCCAGCAGCGCACCGAGGGCGCCGTAGCCTTCCGGGCCGAGCATGCGGGCCATGACCAGGTTGTAGGCGTAGTTCAGCCCGTTGGCGGCCGCCATCGCCGGCGCCACCACGAGCCCGGCCCGCACCAGCGAACGCGCCAGGCCAGGTTGCGCAGGCTCGCGACCGGTGCCGACCGGCAGGTCGGCCGCAAGCCAGCCGCGCAGTTCCCTGTTGCCCGCTGTCAACGACCCGCTTCCCCCCTTGGCCCGGGCTGGCCCTGCCGGGCGCCCCCGCCGACCCGTCTGGACGCCATCGGCACGACCTTGAGGACCACTCGGCAGAGTCGCGGGTGCCGCGGGAGCGTCCGCCAGGCGGTTCGGACCGCGGGCCGGTAGGCCAGGTCGTAGGCCAGGAGGCGCCAGGCGACGTCGAACCCGGGCCGCCCCGGGCGGGCGGCCCGGCGCTCGAACTCGTACAGCTTGACCCCGTTCCACCAGGCGGGGTCCTCCTCGTGCCTGGCAGCCAGGTCGAACAGCAGCCGGTAGCCGGGGTGGGCGCGCAGGTAGCGGTCGGTGGCCCGGGCCACCATCGGCCAGGACGCGTCGTCGACCACCACCAGCGCACGGTCGGCCAGCCAGGGCTCGGCCAAGGCGAGCGCCAGGTAGTGGGGCAGGCGGCCGTGCGCCCCGTCGTAGAAGTAGACGCCGACCGGCTCGCGCAGCACGCCCGGCCGCCTGAGCAGCTCGAAGCAGTCCCCCTCGAGCAGCTCGAGCTGGTCCAGGTCGACCCAGCGGCGCAGGTTGCCGAGCAGCTCCTCGCGCAGGGCCCGGCCGTCGAGGTTGAACTCGAGGAAGCTCTCCACGGCGTAGAAGCGCCGGCCCGGGTTGTCGAGCATGGCGCCGATCAGCGACAGGCCCTTGAACGACCCCACCTCGAGGTACGCCTCGCCCTCGCCGAGATGGGCGGCGGCCAGGTTGAGCAGGGCGAGCTTGCTCTCGGTGGCCATCCCGGGCACGTCATCGACGACCGCGCCGAAGCGGCGGTCGACCGGGCGCCCGGCCAGCGGGTCGCCCGCGAACAGGTCGGAGAGCTTGGCGGTAAAGGCGTCGAGGTCCATGGCGTTCGTCCGGGTCATGGCGCGTCGGCCCGCGCACAGCGACGGCGCGGGCGGCCCCCAGACGCTCGTAGTCTATGTTCTCTTCGGGTGTGGTTGTGTAGTGTTCGGCGCAGGTTCGGGGGGTGACAAGGCGGGAGGTCGCGGTGGGCCGTCGACTCGGGTTCGCGCTCGTCTTCGTAGGGCTCTTCCTCCTGTTCTTCGCGCTCTTCGAGCGGTTCTACGCGTATCCGCGCCTGCAGAAGGCGCCGCTCGACCAGTACTCCACGCCGGTGGCCACCGGCACCGGGACCTACTTCAACCGCAGCACGCTGCGAGAGGTGCAGGACGCTCAGCTCCAGAACACCCGGGTGGTGCGCGGCGACGTGAAGGCGGGCTCGTCCAGCACGGCGGTCTGGGACACCTTCTCGTCCACCATCGATACCCAGGACCAGGGCGTGCTCACCGCCAGCCAGGAGCGCATCGCCCTGGACCGGGTCACCGCAGAGTCGGTGCACTGCTGCGGCGAGAACCCTCGGCACGACGGGCTGACACTCAAGTTCCCGTTCAACACGGCCAAGAAGACCTACATGTTCTGGGACACGGGAGCCAGGCAGTCCTTCCCGGCCCAGTACGCGGCCACCGAGAAGCTCGACGGCCTTCGTGTCTACCGGTTCGACCAACGCTTCGACGGGGTCAGGACCGACTCGGTCACCATCAGCGGCGAGATGGCGGGCGACCCGAGCAAGGACTCGGTGTCGGCCAGCGTGATCTACGGCAACGTGAAGACGCTCTGGGTCGAGCCCCGGACCGGCATCATCATCAAGGCCGAGCAGGACGTGAACCAGACCCTGCAGACCGAGGAGGGCCGGGTCGTCCTCACCGTGGTCGACGCCAAGCTCACCTACGACGAGGCGACCGTCAGGCACAACCTCGACGAGGCGCGCGACGGGCGCTCGCAGCTCACGATGCTGAGCACGACGTTGCCGATCGGCGGGGTGCTCCTGGGCATCCTGCTGGTCGTCGGAGGCCTGGTGCTGGCGGGCACGCGGCCGGGGCGGCGCGTGGCCGGCGCCCGGGAGAGCAGTGCGGCTGGGGCCGCCTGACCACTCCACCGTCGCGGCGACCAGCCGAGAGCGTGCCAGGCCCGGCGCCTCGGCCGGCCAGGCCGGCCGGCCCGTCGCGCTGCTGGTGGTCGGAGCGGCCGGGCTGCTGATCCTCGCCCCGCTGCTCGCGCCCGGGTACGTGCTGAGCTACGACATGGTCTTCGTGCCCCGCATCCCCTTCAGCTGGGAGCTCCTCGGGCTCGGCGGCTCGGTGGCCCGTGCGGTCCCGAGCGAGCTGCTGGTGGCCGTGGCGAGCCGCCTGCTCCCGGCCGACGCCGTGCAGAAGCTGGTCCTGGCCGGGATCCTGGTGGGCGGCGGGTGGGGCGCGGCCCGGCTCGCCCCGACCGCATCCGCCGCGGGGCAGGCGACCGCCGGGGTGCTCTACGCGTGGAACGCGTTCGTGTACGAGCGCCTGCTGATGGGCCACTGGGCGCTGCTGGTCTCCTACGCCGCACTGCCCTGGGTGGCGCGCGCCGCCGCAGCCTACCGCCTGGCTCCCGGCGGCGCGCTGCGGCTGGTCGCCTGGCTCGCGGTCGCCGCGTGCGGCAGCCCGCCCGGCGGGGTCATCGCCGGCGTGACCGCCCTGCTGGTGGCCTGCTGCCCGCCATGGCCCCGGGCACCGGCGGGCGAGGTCCGCGGTCCCGGGCCCGGCCTCCGGGTGCGCCCGGTGGCGCGTCTGGGCCTGGTCGCTGCGGCGGCGCTGGTGCTGAACGCGCCCTGGTGGGTGCCGAGCGTGCTGCGGCCGGGTGGTGTCCCGTACCGGCCGGCCGGGGTCGAGGCGTTCGCGTCCCGGCCCGACGGGCCGCTCGGCACCCTCGGCAGCCTGGCCACCCTCGGCGGGATCTGGAACGCCGACGTGGTGCCCCCGGGCCGCGGCTCGTGGCTCTGGATGCCGGCGTTCGTGCTGATCGTGGTGGTCGCCGTGGCCGGCTGGCGCCTGGTGTTCGAGCGGATGGAGCGGGGCGCCGCCCTCGGGCTGGCCGCCGCGGCCGCCCTCGGGCTGGCCGTGGCCGCCGCCTCAGCCGCGCCTGGCCTCCGCGGGCTGGCCGGACTGGTGGTCGAGGACGTCCCCGGCGGTGGCCTGGTCCGGGACGCCCAGAAGTTCGTCGCCCCGCTGGCCCTCGCGCTGGCGCTGGGCTTCGGGGTCGGGGTCGAGTGGCTGCTCGGGCTGCTGGCCTCGGCTCGGGCCCGCAGGGTGGCCGCTGCCCTGCTGGTGGCCGCACCCCTGCTGGTCCTGCCCGCCCTGGCCTGGGGTGCCGGCGGCCGGCTTGGCACGGCCCGGTACCCGGCGTCCTGGACCGAGGCTCGGGCGGTGATGGCGGCCGACCCGGTGCCTGGCGCGGTGCTGGTCCTGCCCTGGCACCTCTACGTGGCGTTCCCGTGGAACGGCGGGCGGGTGTCGCTCCAGCCCGCCCAGCGCTTCTTCACCCGCCGGGCCGTGACCAACGACGACCTCGAGCTGCGTGGCCTGACCGTGCCGGGTGAGGACCCCTGGTCGCCCGGGCTCGCCCCGCTGGTGACGGGCGACGGGCCGATCGCCCCTGGCCTGCCCGGCGCCGGGGTGCGCTGGGTCCTGGTCGAGAAGGTCGGGCGCTGGTCGGGGTACCCGCCCCGGCTGGCCGGTGCCGACCTCGTGCTCGACCGGGCCGACCTCGCCCTCTACCAGAGCCCGGCCCGTCCGGCCGCGCCGGATGCCGGCGGGCCGCCTTGGCCGCCCGGAGCACGCGCGGCCGTCCTGGCGGCCGACGCAGCCGCCCTGGGGCTGGCCCTGTGGGCGATCGTCGGCGGAAAGGCCATGGCACGCGTACCGCGCAGACTGGTAAGTTCCTGGCGTTCCCGAAGGAGGGAGTGACGATGAGTGGCATCCCGCTGCGCGTCTTCCTGGGCCTGGCCGTGCTGGCTCTGATCCTCGCCTTCCTGGCCGCCGTCCTGCTCGTGAGCAGCCAGGGCCCGAGCCCGGTCTCCCAGGACCTCATCGTCTACGGCGGCCGCTGAGGGGCCCGAGGGCGTGCGCCCCCACTGGGGCGGCACCCAGCGTCCCCGCCCGGGCCGCCACCACCCCGTCCAGGACGGCGGCGAAGGCGGCTGTGGCCTGCGGCCAGGTGAACCCCGTGACCCGCTCCCGCGCGGCGGCCCCAAGGCGCTCGCGCAGCGGGTGGTCGGAGAGGACCCGCTCGAGCTGGCCGGTGAACCCGTCCAGGTCGTCGGCGAGCAGGCCGGTGCGCCCGTTCACCACCGACTCGGCCAGGCCGCCGGCCGAGCGGAAGGCGACCGTGGGGGTGGCGTGCCCGGCCGCCTCCATCACCGCCTGCCCCCACCCCTCCTTGACCGAGGGCATGGCCAGGACCCATGAGCGTGCGAGCAGCGCGTGCTTGGCCTCCTCGTCCACATGCCCGAGCAGCTCGACCGTGTCCTCGAGACCGAGCCGGGCCACCTCGTTCCGGAGCCGTGGCTCCCACCAGCCCTGGCCCGCCACCCACACCTTGAGCCCGGGCAGGCGCCCCCGGATGCGGGCCGCCGCCTCGAGCGCGAGCTCGACCCGCTTGTGGGGCACCAGCCGGCCGAGCACGCAGACCGACGGGTGGGACGTCCGGGGCGGGCTGGCCACCGCCGGAGGGTCGGTGCCGTTGTGGACGATCGCGATGGAGCCCGCCCTGACGCCGAGCCCGACCAGCTCCTGGCGGGTCGACTCGGACACGGCCACGTAGCTGGCACCCCGGTAGACGCGGGGGGCCACGCGGGACTCGACCCACCAGCCGAACCGGGCCAGCGGCGGGGGCAGCACGACCCCCCACTGCTCCCGATGCACGTGGTGGACGAGCACGACCACCGGCACCCGCGCATAGAGGGCGGAGAAGAACGGCAGGCCGTTCTGGACGTCGACGACCACGTCGTGGGGGCCCGTCCGGCCGGCCGCGTAGAGCACGAACGCGCGCAGGTACACCCCGAGGCGCCCGCCTCGGCGCAGGATGCGGACGCCGTTGGCGTGCTCCTCCCGAGGCGCGCCCGGCCAGGCGGCGCAGACGATCGTCACCGGCCGGCCCTGGGCAGCCAGGCCGGCGGCCACCCGCTCGACGAACCGCTCCGAGCCGCCGCCCTCCGGGTTGCGCGTGTCGCGCCAGTTCAGGAAGACCACGCCTCCGCGATCCGGGAGCCTGCCGTCGACGGCGGCGTCCGGTGGCAGGGGTGGGAGGGGTGTCGCGGTCATCGGTGCTGCGAACTTATCCCACTCTGCCCCTACCCGTCTGCAACCAGATGATTTCGCTTAGGTCAGGGGGGTTCGTCCGGTTCGCGCCGCACTCCCCACCTGCATAGCCATTCCGGGCCGTTCTTGCAAGTGGTCCTTGCAAGCTTGGTTGCAAAGACTATATAACCCCGAACGCTACCGACCGGTTCCGGAGCAGGCCCTCGAGGGCCAAGGGGGGTCACGCGGGTCGTCACGCGTGTGCCCTCGGGGACCCGGACAACCGCACCGGGCCGTCCCCTGCGGGGGGCGCCGATGCCCGTCCCCGGGACCGGTCGGGGTGTCCTCCTCACCGAGGTTTGACTCGGGGGCCGTGGTCCGCCAGCGTCGTGCTCACGGACGCGCGGGCAGGAGGTAGGGACGGCGGTGCGCTCCTTCCACGACATCGAGGTCGTGCTCCTCGACTTGGACGGCACCGTGTACGAGGGCAGCCGGCCGGTCCAGGGTGCCGCCAAGGCGGTCGAGCGGCTGCGGAGCTCGGGACGTACCGTCCGGTTCACCACCAACACCGACTCGACCTCGCCCGCAGCCCTGGTCGAGCGCCTGGCCGGCATGGGCGTCCCGGCCGGGGAGGGTGACTTCCTGACCCCGGTGGTGCTGGCCCGCCGGCTGTTCGAAGACCTCCCGGCGGCCCGTGTGCTGGCCATCGCCTCCCCCGCGGTCCGCGACCACCTGCCGGGGGTGCTGTGTGGGCCGGGTGACCGGCCCACCCACGTCCTGGTGTGCGACCCGAGCTACGGCGCCGCCTACGCCGACCTGGACGCCGCGTTCCGGGCCATCCGCGACGGCGCCGAGCTGGTGGCGACCCAGCTCGGCCGTGTCGCCCGCCGCGACGACGGCGAGCACCTGGACACCGGGGGGTGGGTGCGCCTGCTCGAGTACGCGACCGGTGTGGAGGCCAGGGTCCTCGGCAAGCCGTCGCCGGAGTTCTTCCGCCTCGCCCTCGAGACGGTCGGCGGGGTCCCCGAGCACGCCCTGGTGGTGGGCGACGACCTCGACGCCGACGTGGCCGGCGCCCGCGCCGTCGGCGTCCGCTCGGTCCTGGTCCGCACCGGCAAGGGCTCGCGCGCTGCAGCCGGGAGGGCCGGCGGTGAGGACGGCCCGGAGCCGGATGCCGTGGTGGACGGCCTGGCCGACGTGCCCGACCTGTTGGCCCGGCCGGGATAGGGTGGGGCGGTCAGCGACCCCACCGCGGGGCCCGGGGGCTCGAGCAGGGAAGCGGTAGCTCCCGAATCTTCCTGGCACGAAGGAGCGAGCACGATGGCCGCCACCCACGCAACTCTGAAGACCTCCAAGGGCGACATCCGGGTCGTCCTGTTCCCCGACACCGCCCCCAGGACCGTCGAGAACTTCGTGGGCCTGGCTACGGGGACCAAGGCCTGGAAGGACCCGCAGACCGGGGTCGCGCAGCAGCGGCCGCTCTACGACGGCACCATCTTCCACCGGGTCATCCCGCAGTTCATGGTCCAGGGCGGCGACCCGCTCGGGACCGGTCGGGGCGGGCCCGGCTACGAGTTCGAGGACGAGGTGGCCGCGCCGCGCGCCTTCGACAAGCCGGGCTACCTGGCCATGGCCAACGCGGGGCCCAACACCAACGGCTCCCAGTTCTTCATCACCCAGGTGCCGACCCCCTGGCTGAATGGCAAGCACACCATCTTCGGCGAGGTCGTCGAGGGGATGGGCGTGGTCGACGCCATCGCGGCCAGCGACCGCGACGCCCGCGACCGGCCCCAAGAGGAGATCCGCATCGAGTGGATCGAGGTCGAGCAGCCGGCCTGACCTGGACGCCGCCGGGCGGGTGGCGCCCTTCTCCGGCGCCTTCCGCCCGGCCCTCCCCTCTCCCGGCCCCTCCCCTCTCCCGGCCCCTGGTCCTCTGGAACCGGGTGGTACCGGTTGACGTGACCGGGCGAACGGTGCCACCTTCGCAGGAGGCTGCAAACGGGTCGTACGGCTGCGACCTGAGTGGCGCGGCCCCCCCGGCGCGAGGACGCCGGGGCGCGTGGCACGAAAGGGGCTCCGATGCGTGAGGCCGTCATCGTCGAAGCGGTTCGGACGCCGGTCGGCCGGCGGGGAGGCGGTTACGCGGGGCTGCACGCCGTGGACCTGGGCGCTGCCCCGCTGCGGGCCCTGCTCGACCGGACCGGGGTCGACCCGGCCAGGGTGGACGACGTGATCATGGGGTGCGTCTCCCAGGTCGGCGAGCAGGCCGTCAACGTGGCCCGCTGGGCCTGGCTGGCCGCGGGACTGCCCGAGGAGGTCCCGGCCACCACCGTCGACCGCCAGTGCGGCTCCTCCCAGCAGGCCGTCCACTTCGCCGCCCAGGGCGTCATGGCCGGGGTCTACGACCTCGTGGTGGCTGGCGGGGTCGAGCACATGACCCGGGTGCCGATGGGTTCGACCATGGCCGGACCGGGCGTGCCGTTCGGCCCGACGGTGAGCGACCGCTACGGCGGCCGCCTCGTGCCGCAGGGCATCTCGGCCGAGCTGATGAACGAGAAGTGGGGGCTCACCAGGGAGGAGCAGGACGCCTACGCGCTCCGTTCCCACCAGCGCGCCGCTGCCGCCCAGGACGCCGGCTTCTTCGACGCCCAGCTGGTGCCGGTCGAGGTCCCCGCCCCGGCCGGCGGCCGGGTCCAGGTCCGGGCCGACGAGGGTGTGCGCCGCGACACCTCGCTCGAGAAGCTGGCCGGACTGAAGCCCGCGTTCAAGCCCGACGGCCAGGTGACCGCCGGCAACTCGAGCCAGATCTCGGACGGCGCCGCCGCCCTGCTGATCGCCGGGGGCGACACCGCCGAGTCCCTGGGCCTGCGGCCGCGGGCCCGGTTCGTGAGCTTCGCCCTGGCCGGGGCCGACCCGGTGATGATGCTCACCGGCCCGATCCCCGCCACCGAGCGGGCCTTGGCCCGGGCCGGCCTCACCCTCGGCGACCTCGACGTGGTCGAGATCAACGAGGCGTTCGCCAGCGTGGTGCTGGCCTGGGGCCGCGAGGTCGACCCCGACTGGTCGAAGGTGAACCCGAACGGCGGTGCGATCGCGCTCGGCCACCCGCTCGGCGCCTCCGGGGCCCGCCTCATGACCGACCTCCTCGCCGAGCTGGAGCGGCGCAACGGCCGCTACGGCCTCCAGGTCATGTGCGAGGGCGGCGGCACGGCCAACTGTACGGTCGTGGAGCGGCTGGGCTAGTTGGCGGAGAGGGTGGGCGGGCGGCGGGGTAGCATGAGCGCATGGGCCGTCTTCGGGGTCGGATGCTGTGGCTGGTCGTGCTCGTGCTGGCGGCCCTGCTCCTGCTCGCCCCGCGGAGCGACGTGATCTTCGCGGTTCTGCTCGGGGTTGGCGTGCTGGTCGGCGGCGGCGTGCTGTTCCGGGGCCTGGCCGGCAACCGGGGCCCGGCCGCGCCGGGCCCGCCCACCGACGTCGTGGAGACCGGCACCCTGCTCGTGTTCGCCTGCGAGACCTGCGGCGAGCAGCTCGTCCTGCTCCGCAAGGGGACCGACGCCCCACCGCGCCACTGCGCGGAGAAGATGGTGCTGCGCCGGGTACCGACCCCCAACCCCCTGGGCCAGGCCGAACTGGACTCGCCGGCCGGCCACCAGGCCCGTCCGGCCCGTCCGGCGAACTTGCCGGACGGCATGAGCTGATCGCCGCCGTAGGCGGCTCCTCGCCGTTGGGCGCCGAGGGCGCTACGTTCGGACGGCATGAGCTGATCGCCGCCGTAGGCGGCTCCAAGCCTTTGAGGCGCCGAAGGCGCTACGCTTCGTCCGCGATGCGCTCGGCGCGCTCGCGGAGCTCGCGGAAGTCCTTCTTGGGTCGGTCGCCTGCGACCAGCCCGTCGGTGCTGTCGAAGCCCCAGCCCTGGTACTTCACGGCCACCCTGGAGAAGCGCCTGCGCAGCTCGCCGCCGCACGCCTGGCAGGGCCCCGGGGCGTCGCTCCCCATCGGCTGGAGGTGCTCCTCGACCGCGGCGCAGGCGCGGCAGGTGTACTCGTAGACGGGCATCGTGACTGTCCACAACCTTTTCCCCAACTGGGGATGAATCACAGGCGTGTAGTTCGGCAGGTCAGCGTGGTGGCGGGCTCAGGTCCAGCGGGTTGCCAACACCAGGCCGACGATGATCGGGGTGAACCCGATGGCCAGGTTGATGGCGTTGAGGCCGGCCACCGGACCGGGCAGGGCGCCCATGTAGTACAACAGGATGTAGAGGAGCCCCACGGCGAGGCAGACCACGATCGTCGGCCCCACCCAGGGGGCCGACGGCTTCGGCCTGGGACGTGGCGGCGGCTGGTACCGGCTCCGTTTGGAGCGTGACTTGGGCATCGCGGCAGGTCCTTTCGACAGATGCACCCGGCGGCGGGTGGCGCCATGACCTTCCGCGATCGTACCGCCCGGGCGCGGCGCCCGCTCCGGCCATCTGGCGTGCCGTCGGGCGCTGTCCTATTCGCCCTCTGCCTGCTCGCGGTCGCCTGCACGGGCGGCCCAGGGTCGCCGTCCGGCTCGCCCGGGACGCCGGCGACGCTCGGCTCCGGGCCGCTCGTGGCCCGCACAGCCGACCAGTTCGGGAGTGACCTCGACCGGCTCAAGGGGCGGGTCGTGGTGATCAACTTCTGGGCGAGCTGGTGTGCCCCGTGCCGAGCCGAGATGCCCGACCTCGAGCGGGCGAGCCGGGAGCTGGCCGGCGAGCCGGTGACCTTCATCGGCGTCGACGCGTCGGATGAGCGGTCCAAGGCGGCCGAGGCCCTCGCCAGGGCCGGGATCACCTACCCGACCGTGTACGACCGCAAGGGCATCTACGGCGGGCTGGCCTCGCAGTGGTCGGTGGCCTCCCTGCCGCAGACCTGGTTCCTCGACAAGGAGGGCAGGCGTCGAGTCCGGATCGCCAGGCAGGTCCGGCCCGGGGAGGTGCGCGCCACGGTGAACCGGCTGCTCGCGGCCCCGTAGCGGCTCGTTCCGGTTGGGACCGCGTTAGGATGGCATGGCCTCACGCGCCTCGGCAAGCAGCTGCCGAGCGCGCTGAGGCGAGGGAATGCCTCGTGCGCCTCAGGCGAGCGATCCGCCGCGGCGGCGAGGGCACGGAGGTGATGATGCGGAGGGTCCTGCGCGGACTGGGCTGGACGTTCATCGGCATGGGATGCTTCGTCCTCTACTTCCTGGTGTACCAGCTCGTGGGCACCAACGCCACCGCCAGCCAGGAGCAGAGCAGCCTCCGCAAGGAGCTGGAGTCGACCTGGACCGCGCGGGCCGGCATCCCCGCCGGCCGGTCAGACGCTGCCAAGCCCAGGAGCATCCCGGTCGGCAAAGGGATCGCGCTCCTCCAGATCCCAAAGATCAAGGTGGAGCAGGTCGTCGTCCAGGGCGTCGAACGGGCCGATCTGAAGAAGGGCCCAGGGCACGTGCCAAGCACCGTGATGCCCGGGCAGGCCGGCACGTTCGGGGTGTCGGGCCACCGGACCACCTACGGAGGCCCCTTCTTCCGGCTCAACGAGCTGACCAAGGGCGACATCATGACGGTGGTGACCAAGGACAGCCTGTTCACCTACCAGGTGACCTCGAGGAAGCTGGTCCTGCCGAGCGACGTCTCGGTTCTGGACAACGTGCGCGGGCCCGACGGAAAGGTCGAGCCGACGATCACGCTGACCACCTGCCATCCACGCTTCTCGGCCAAGCAGCGCCTGATCGTCTTCGGGAACCTGGTCGCCACCGTTCCGAACAACGGTACAGTGGCAGCATGAGCCGGTGGCCCGATGACCGGGGGGGACGCCAGCCCGAAGGTAGGCGCGCCCGCCATCCTGAGGGCCGTCGCTCCCGCGGCGAGGGCCGCCGCGGCCGCCAGGCCGAGGGCAGGCACGACCCCGACGACACGCTCCCCTGGCTGACCGGTCTCGAGGAGGCGTCCAGCCCCGAGGATGACGCCGAGTGGGCGGGCAAGCTCCGGCCGAGACAGGCCCCCAGGGTCGACATGCCGGCCTCGGACGAACCGGACCGACCCCCCGGCGCACCCGGGACGGAGCCGCCCGCGGCCGACTGGCGCGCCGAGGATCCGGCCTTCGGCGCACCCGTCCCCGACTCCGGCGAGCAGATGCTTGCCTGGACCTTCGACGACGAGCCGACCCCGGCCGAAGAGCCCGGCCGCATGGCGCCTGGCGACGCCAGCTACGCGAGCTGGGCCCACGGCCTGGACGGGACCGCGGTCTGGGAGCCCGAGCCACAGGACTGGGCCGACCCGCCCAGGGCCGGGCCGTCCTGGGAGCGGCCCACTGCCGAGCCGGCCACCCGGCCCTGGGAGCCGCAGGAGCCGTGGGGCGCACCTCCCTCCGCCGGGACCTGGGACCCCGAGCCACGACCGGTCGACGACCCGGCGGCCACCCGGCCCTGGGAGGCGCAGGAGCCGTGGGGCGCACCTCCCTCCGCCGGGACCTGGGACCCCGAGCCACGACCGGTCGACGACCCGGCGGCCACCCGGCCCTGGGAGGCGGTGACGGCGCCTCCCGACACCGAGTTCGGCTCGCTGTTCGCCGACCCGGCCGCCGACCCGTTCGCCGACCTGCAGGGCGGCATGGCCGGCGCGGCTCCGGGCCCGCTGGCCGGCGCGGCTGCTCCTGAGCAGTTCAGCGCCCGGTTCGAAGAACGGCCGGAGACCGAGGACACGGCCTTAGCGGCCGCGCAGGCCGAGGCCAGGCGGCTCGTGGAGCAGGCCACGACCCAGAGCTGGAGCCCCGAGCCGTCGTGGTGGGAGGAGGGTGACCACACCGGGATCGACCAGTTCACCGACGAGCCGGTGGTTTCGTTCGGATCGGTCTCGGACCGCGGGGTGGCCCCGGCCCCACCGTCCGGGCCCACCCCGGCACCGCCGCCGGCCATACCGGACGTGGGCCCGGTGTGGCCGGGCTCGCCGCCTCCCGGCACCGGGCCGGGCCGGGCGCTCGAGCCGGCGGCGTCGAGCTGGGACCGTCCCGGTCCCGGCCCAGGTCCGGCCGGGGCCGACCCGGCCACGCAGGGCTGGGAGCTCGCGGAGCGGCTCGGCGCTGCCGGGGACGAGGACTGGCTCTGGCCGGTCGATCGGGAGCACGAGGCGCGCCCGTCAGGGGCGCGGAGTGGGCGTCAGGCAGAGGGCGGCCAGGCGGCCGACCGCCCGGGGGTCACCACCATCGAGGGGCGGCGGGTGCGCCAGCTCGAAGGCCGCTCCCGGTCTGCGCCAGCGGGCAGGTCCGAGGGGCGCCGGGTGCGCCAGCGCGACTCGAGGGTGCGGCGGCGGTGGCCGCTGCGCGTGGCCATCCTGGCCTGGGTCGTGCTGTTCGCGGTCGTCTGCTGGCTCTACATCTTCCCCTGGCTCGAGGGAGTGCTGCCGGAGAACTTCTGATCGCGGCCGAGCCCGGAGATTGTCGCGAGGGCACGAAAGAACGGATACTGGCGGGCGGGGAGGATCCGTCCCCCGCTCCGTTCGGCGTATGGCGACACACCTTGGGCGGATCTGGAGGAACCGACGATGGCCGACGTCACGACACCCTGGCTCGACAGCTACCCCCCCGGCGTCCCCGAGCACATCGAGGTGCCGTCGACAAACCTGGCCCGGCTGCTCGCCGACGCGGCCCGCGACTTCCCGAACGCGCCAGCCATCCATTTCGAGGGCCGGACCATCTCCTATGCCCAGCTCGCTGAGCAGGCGTGGCGGTTCGCGGGGGCGCTGGCCGGCCTCGGGGTGACCAAGGGCACCAAAGTCGGCCTGATCCTGCCCAACTGCCCCCAGGCCGTGGTCGCCTTGTTCGGCGCGCTGCGGCTGGGCGCGGTGGTCGTGCAGAACAATCCCCTGTACACCGAGCGCGAGCTCGGCCACCAGCTCTCCGACGCCGGGGTCGAGGTGGTGATCTGTCTCGACCTGGTGTACGAGCGGGTCAAGGCGGTGCGGTCGCAAGCCTCCTCGATCCGCGAGGTGGTCGTGACCTCCGTGCTCGACGAGCTCCCGGCGGTCAAGCGCGTCCTCGCCCCCTACACCAAGAAGGGCAAGGCGGCGAGCGCGTCGATCAACCGGGACGAGCCCGTGCGGCGCTGGCGCGATCTGCTCTCGGGGTCGCAGGCCAAGCCACCCGAGGCCGAGGTCGACCCGGCCGCCGACCTGGCGCTGCTGCAGTACACCGGCGGCACCACCGGGCTGTCCAAGGGCGTGATGCTCACCCACGGCAACCTGCGGGCCAACGTCGAGCAGGTGCGGGCCTGGTTCCCCGACGCCGACCCGGGCCGCGAGGTGATGATGGGTGTGCTGCCCTTCTTCCACGTCTACGGGCTGACGGTCTGCCTGCTCTTCGGGGTGCGGATCGGCGCCGCCCTGGTGCTGCTGCCCAGGTTCGACCTCGACCAGGTACTCGTGGCGGTCGACAGGTACCGGCCGAGCCTGTTCCCTGGCGTGCCCACCATGTACGTGGCGATCAACAACGCCGTGGCCAAGGGCGGGCACGACCTGTCGAGCATCAAGGCGTGCCTGTCGGGTGCGGCCCCGCTGCCGCTCGAGGTGGCCGAGCGCTTCGAGCGCTACTCGGGCGGGCGGCTCGTCGAGGGCTACGGCCTCTCCGAGTCCTCCCCGGTGGCGCTGGCCAACCCGATCTACGGCAAGCGCAAGGCGGGCACGATCGGCATGCCCCTGCCCGACACCATCGCCCGGGTCGTCGACCCGTCCGACCCGAGCCGCGCCATGCCCACCGGCGAGCCCGGCGAGCTGGCCATCCGCGGCCCCCAGGTGATGCGCGGCTACTGGAACCGGCCGGAGGAGTCCGTCCAGGTGCTCCAGGACGGCTGGCTGCTCACCGGGGACATGGCGGTGATGGACGACGAGGGCTACTTCTCGATCGTCGACCGCAAGAAGGACCTCATCATCGCGGGCGGCTACAACGTCTACCCGCGGGAGGTCGAGGAGGTGCTCTACGAGCACCCCAAGATCCTCGAGGTCTGCGTGACCGGGGCGCCCGACGCGTACCGCGGCGAGGCGGTCAAGGCGTGGGTGGTCCTGCGCGAGGGCGAGCAGGCCACCCAGGACGAGATCCGGGCGTTCGCCAAGGACCGGCTGGCCACCTACAAGGTGCCCCGCGCGGTCGAGTTCCGCGACGAGCTGCCCAAGACGCTGATCGGCAAGGTACTCCGCCGCGTCCTGGTCGAGGAGGAGCTGGCCCGGGCGGCGGCCAAGGCCGAGGAGGAGACCAAGGCCGAGGAGGAGACCAAGGCCGAGGAGGAGACGCAGGCACCGGCCTCGCCCGAGGCGGAGCTGGGCAAGGCGGGCGGCCAGTGACGCCGGCGCCCACACCGGCTGGGTTCGAGGGCGCGGGGCAGGGGCTCACCGTCCTCGTCATCGACAACTACGACTCGTTCGTCTACAACCTCGTCCAGTACCTGGGCGAGCTTGGCGCCGAGACGGTCGTGTGGCGTAACGACGCGGGCACGCCAGCCGGTGTGCGCGCCCTCGGCGCCGACGGGGTGCTGATCTCCCCCGGTCCCGGCCACCCGCGCGACGCCCGGCTGTCGCTGGACGTGGTGCGGGAGCTCGGGTCGAGCCTGCCGGTCCTGGGGGTCTGCCTCGGGCTGCAGGTGATCGGGCACGCCTACGGCGGCCGGGTGGTGCGCGCACCCGAGCTGGTCCACGGTAAGACCTCGCAGGTGCTCCACGAGGGCGCCGGGGTGCTGGCCGGGCTCCCCCGCCCGTTTGCGGCCACGCGCTACCACTCGCTGGTGGTGGAGCGCGACGGCCTGCCCGCCGACCTGGAGGTCACCGCCGAGACCCGCAATGGGCTGGTGATGGGCCTTCGCCACCTGCGCCACCCGGTCGAGGGCGTGCAGTTCCACCCCGAGTCGGTGCTGACCGAGCACGGCCACCATCTGCTCGCCAACTGGCTCGGCACCCTGCGCGCGGCCCGCGCGGTCGCCTGACCGACCGTCTGGCGTCTCGTCGCGGGCCCGAAGGTCCAGGGGGCTGCGACCCCGGCAGGCCAGGACCCTGTTACCCGCCCACGGCCGTGGTACCCGACGCGGCCGTGGTGGTGGGCGCGGCGGTGGTGGTGGGCGCGGCGGTGGTGGTGGGCGCGGCGGTGGTGGTGGGCGCGGCGGTGGTGGTGGGCGCGGCGGTGGTGGTGGGCGCGGCGGTGGTGGTCGGCGCGGCGGTGGTGGTCGGCGCAGCCGTGGTGGACGCCGGCAGGGTCGTGCCGGTGCTGCCCCCGTTGTCGGCGAGCCTGCTCATCACCAGGTAGCTGACCAGGGCGGCGAGCGCGACGGCGAGCGCGACCAGCACCAGCCAGCCGATCGACGTCCTCGGGCGCTCCCCCATGTCGTCGTAGGCGTCAGCGTACCGTTCGACCCGGCTGGGCACAGGGTCGCCGAGCATCGCGGTCTGGGCCGCACCGGCGCCCTGGGCGCGGTTGATCGCCTCGGTGGGCTGGTCGGCGAGCAGGGGGGTGGCCAGGACGCCGCGGCCGGCGAGGAACCGCTCAAGGTCCTGGCGCAGCTCGGCCGCGGTCTGGTAGCGGTTCTCGGGGTGCTTGGCCATCGCCTTCAGCACCACCGCCTCC
>Ga0184627_10000097_pt1 | contig 43412 bp, 28 predicted proteins | sample PLM3_127_b1_FD_133150 | JGI IMG/M metagenome (GOLD analysis project Ga0184627, IMG submission 133150) | Groundwater sediment microbial communities from an aquifer in East River, Colorado, USA - PLM3_127_b1 | ecosystem: Environmental > Terrestrial > Soil > Riparian zone | place: USA: East River... | reverse complement strand
TGTGATGGGAATCGGCCCGGCGGATGCCATCCGCGTTCTTTTGAAAAAAGCCCGCCTGAACAAGGAAGATATCGACCTTTTTGAAATCAACGAGGCCTTTGCCGCGCAATATTTAGCAGTTGAAAAAGAGCTGGAGCTTCCCCGCGAGCGCACCAACGTCAACGGCGGTGCCATCGCGCTGGGGCATCCCTTGGCCGCTTCCGGCGCGCGGCTTTCGCTCACCTTGCTTATGCAGATGAAACGCCAGAAAGCCCGCTTTGGCATCGCCTCCCTCTGCATTGGCGGCGGCCAGGGCATCGCCTGCCTCTTTGAGCGGGAGAAAGACGCGGAGTAGCCACTCTCGTCTTTGGAACTAAAGAAAGAATGGTTATGATAAACCGTTCTTTCATTTTTTTGATTTGTTTTATAATTTCCCGCCGGAAGCTAAAAGAAAGGAGCCGGTATGAACTGGAAACTGATTTTTAAGCTTTCACTCCTACTTTGTCTTCTCTCCAATCTAATTATTTTAGTCCCTTTACTATTTTATGGCAATACAGACCCACCCCTTCTAATACTTTTGTTACATTTCATCGTTTTATTATTTGGCACTTTCATTCCTCCTGTATTAGTAATAGGGAAAAAAGTGCCTTCCAGACGTTTTTTACACGGGCTTCTGGTTGGCATCATTGGAGGGACTATTGGCTTATTGGTTTTGATTTTTCCGGTATTGATTGTAATTTCGGTTTTTATACCCGGCGTTCCAGCAGACTTAGGTCAGGGATTAGGGATATTCGCATTTTTTGTTTGGCTATTTAGTGTAATCACCAGCCCTGTAATAGGATTTTTCAGTTGGCTGGTGGGGAAAATCTTTGATAAAAGGAAGATGATACAAGGTTCTGCAATTAGCCCTGAAGCTGAGCCAAAGGAGCCGGTGTAAACTGGAAAGTGATTATTAAGCTCTCAAAAAAGTCGCCGTGGCTAAAAAGCAGTTTCCTAAAGCCAAGTTCTGCAAGCCGGAAAAATTGAACGAAATCCTATCAAAAATAGGTTAACTAAACGAATAGTGTAGCTTTAGTTCGGCTTTGATATATTCTTTTTAATGTCCGAGCTTCCTTTCCAGTTTCAATCATTTGCGCTCAAAAATCCCGCTTTAGTCTTGTCGGTCGACGTGGAAAGCTGGGAGGAGGCGAATATTGATTGCCATATTCCAACTAATCCTTCCCTTGTAAGGCAGGCCGAAAAAGTTCTGGAGCTTTTGGAAAAGTTTAATTCCAAAGCCTCTTTTTTTGTTTTGGGAAAAGTGGCGGAAACCTTTCCTGATTTGGTGAAACGCATCGCCTCTGGAGGACACGAAGTGGCCTGCCACTCCTATTTTCACAAGCAGATTTACCGGCAAACGCCGGAGGAATTCAAAAACGACCTTTGGCGTGCTAAAGAAATTTTGGAAAAGAGCTCCGGGCAAAAAATACTGGGCTTCCGGGCGCCTTATTTTTCCATCACCAAACAGTCGCTCTGGGCTCTGCCCATTTTAATTGAAGCCGGCTTCGCCTACGACTCCTCGCTCGTTCCCGTGCGCGCGCCGAATTATGGATTTTCCGATGGAAGGGAAGGTTTTTATCGCTTGAACTTTCCTGACGGTTCCTCGCTTCTTGAAGCCCCTCCGGCAACCGTGAGAATCTTCGGCTATAAAGTGCCTCTGGGTGGGGGGTATTTCAAAACGTTTTCCAAAACTCCCTTTGTCAAAAAGCTTGCCGAATATCAAAGGAGAAACCAGCCGGCGGTTTTCTATTTTCATCCGCACGAATTGGAGCCGCTGCCGCCGCGAAGCGACCGATTCGACAAGCTCACGGCAGGATTGAAAAACGTATCCCGTTGGGTATATTGGAAAGAGAATATGGGACGGAAATCTTTTGCCGACAAATTAGAATTTTTACTCTCTAACTTTCGGTTCGCTTCGTTCAAGCAGGCGCTGGGATTATGAGCAAAGAACGCCAGCCGCTCGATTATATTTTCAGGCCCCGCTCAATTGCCGTCATCGGCGCTTCGCCCAAAAAAGGAACCATCGGCCGGGAACTTTTGCACAACATTATCGAAGGGGAATTCAACGGCAAAGTTTTTCCGGTCAACCCGAATTATCCGGTCATCCACTCCATCAAATGCTTTCCCAAAGTCAGCGACGTTCCGGACGAAGTTGATTTGGCCGTCATCATCATCCCGCGCGACTTCGTTTTGGGCGTGGTAGATGACTGCGGCAAAAAAGGAGTGCGCGGTCTGGTGGTCATCTCCGCCGGTTTCAAAGAGACCGGGCCCGTGGGAGCGGAACTGGAAAAGCAGCTCAAGGAAAAGGTAGCCGCCTGCGGTATGCGGATGATTGGGCCGAACTGCTTCGGCGTAATGAACACCCGTCCCGACGTTCGGCTCTACGCCACCTTCGGCAAAACCCGCCCACAGCCGGGGAAAATCGGCTTCATTTCCCAGTCCGGCGCGATGGGGGAATCGATGCTCTACAACGCCTGGCAAATCGGTTTGGGAATTTCGCAGTTTGCGTCCATCGGCAATAAGACCGACGTCTCCGGCAACGATTTGTTGGAATACTGGCGCGAAGACTCTCAAACCGAAATCATTCTTATGTATCTGGAAAATTTCGGCAATCCGCGCAAGTTCACCAAAATCGCCCGCGAGCTTTCGCGCAAAAAGCCGATGATTGTGGTCAAATCGGGGCGCACCCTGGCCGGTGCCCGCGCCGCCACTTCGCACACCGGCTCTCTGGCCGGTTTGGATATCGGCGTGGATGCCTTGCTGGAGCAGGCCGGCGTTTTGCGCGTCTCCTCGGTCGAGGAAATGTTCGATTTGGCCTCCGCTTTCGCTTCCCAGCCGGTTCCTTTGGGTTCTCGCGTTGCAATTTTGACCAACGCCGGCGGGCCGGGGATTATCACCACCGACGCCGCCGTGCAAATGGGCCTCGATCTGGCCAAGTTTTCCGACGCTACAAAATCAGCCGTCAAAACTGCAGTGCCGGAGGCGGCCAACGTTGAAAATCCGGTCGATTTAATCGCATCGGCTGGCGAAAGAGAATATCGCGCGGCGCTTGAAGCGATTATGGCCGATTCTGGCGTCGATTCAATCATCGTCCTTTTCGTGCCGCCCATCAACATCGACCAGATGGCGGTGGCAGGGGCGATCGTGGAAGTGCGTGCAAAATTCGGCAAACCGATTTTCACCTCGCTTATGGGAGTTTCTGAAAACTCCCCTCCGGTTACCGTCTTGCGCGAGCATTCCATACCGGCCTATGCCTATCCCGAATCGATTGTCAAATCGTTGGTGGGGATGAACCGCCACCGGCTCTGGAGTTCGCGCCCACAGCCGGTTTTTCCAGGCTTTCAGGTTGATTCTGCCGGAGCAAGAAAGCTTGTCGATAAAGCTAAAACTTCCGGAGGAAAACTTTTAGGTATCAATGCTTTGGAGTTGCTTCGCACCTACGGCATTCCTGCGGTTGTTCCCAAAGCGGCGGCCAATCCGGAAGAGCTTTTGGAAGTGGCTGCCTCCGTTGGCTATCCTCTTGTTCTGAAAATTAACGACCCCAAATTAGTACATAAGACCGAAATCGGCGGGGTGGCGGCCGATTTGCGCACCAACCAGGAAGTTTTGGACGCCTACCTAAATTTGAAAAAGCGCTATGAGAAAGCGTTCACCGCCAACCCCGGTCAGGGGAGTAATCATTTTGGCGGCGTCCTAGTACAAAAAATGGTCAAAGGGGGTGTGGAAACCGTCTTTGGTGTTTCAGCCGACCGTTCCTATGGGCACTTGATGATGTTCGGCTTGGGCGGCGTTTTCGTGGAAGTCATCAAGGACGTCAGCTTCCGCCTGCATCCGCTTTCGCAAACGGATGCGGAAGAAATGGTGTATTCCATCAAGGGCTTTCCGCTCCTCTCCGGCTTCCGCGGCTCCAAGCCAGTGGCCATCGACAAATTGATCGAAACGCTTCTGCGCCTTTCACAATTGGTCGGCGATTTTCCGGAGATTGCCGAACTGGACATCAATCCTTTTTTTGCCACGCCGGACGCCTCTACCTCGGCGGCAGTGGATTGCCGAGTGGTAATTCAGTGATTGACGATTAAAGATTATTTTGGGTAACACTCTTTGATCTGAAACCGCAACTTCTCGGTGTAACTCAAGGGCTTTTTATTCTGACCAGAGTCCCAAGTAGTCTGGAATATTTTTGTTTTTTGTTGCTATTCTCGCTTCAAGTTTTTCCGCCGCTCGTGCCAGCGACTCATCCTTATATTTTAATGCAATCTCCTTCGCCTTGGTCAAAAATTTCTTTACCTCTCGAAACCTATAAATAATTCTCAAATGGTTAGCCAAATTATGGTAAGCGTATCCAGCTGTTGGGTCATCAATGTTTTCGAAAATTTCAGCCGCTCGAAGAAAACACGTATAGAAGGAATCCAAACTTTTTTTAAGTTTTCTTCGTTGGTTTCTGTCGAAGAATAAAAAATTCTCTATCCATCCACCCCGTAAGAATTCTAATTTGAGCCACCACATCGCTTTTAAGTTGCTCCGAAATCCTTCCATTTTGTGTTGACTATATCTGCTACTCTCGACCTGCCCTTTTGACATCAAGACAAATCCCAATTCTCTTTTACTGGGATTCTTTTCTGCTAACTGTGTTGCTTGTGAAAGCAGGACATCAACTTCTTGCTCGAGCGCCTCTTTTTCTCTCGACAGCATTTCATGCCGATCTTTTTCGGCTTCGGTTGAAAACCCTATCCATTCTGGAGAGAGCTTAAGGTTTTTGGCCTCATACTGCAGGAAATACACTTTCTGCATCAAGAATTCCGCTTTCTTGGCTTTAAAGCAGGACCGGGGACCAGTGAGCTCTAATTTTTCTGCGAGTGCCACACCTTCCTCGCTTAATTCAATCAACCGTTGGTTGTCATTGATTGGATGTAAACTGCTAAGCAAAACATCAAGGACTCGGAGTTTAAAATTTACATTTCCTGCCCTTTGGTAGATACCTAAGAGCTGAACAGCTGCCTCTTCCCTTCGGCCCGTCGAGAATAGGGCCATCGCTTTTTTAAAATCCTTTTCTTCGGACATTGCGAAGATCGTACCTCAGTTTACATTCGTTCATCCATCCTTTGATCTTAAACTTAATTATTTTCAGGATGAAGAAAAAATCAATTGGATAACTTCTAAACCACAACCACCTGGTTTTAGGGCTATTAGAAACGAAGTACTTGTAGCAGCGACTTACAGCCATACGGTTGGCTTCCTCTATTAGCCTTTTCTTCCACCGGATATAGCCGCGCAAGTTGCTCCAACTCATACAAAGGAGTATTTCGGGAGAGAGTGCCAACGTAAGATTGACATTCTTCTGAATTAAACCTGGGCTGAAAAATCTTTGCCACTGCAAGTCTGGATTGAAAAGAATACATGGATCATCGGAAGTAATAAATTTTGCGCCGTCTTCTGCACAAAGAAAGGCGAGACTCATATGCATGAGCAATTCAGTAATGTCGGGAAGAAGCTGAACGACACCAAGTTTATGAATGTTTTCCTTATACCCTCTTAGTTCTTGTGTTTTTTCCGGCTTAAGATTTTGAGCTTGCACGAGGGTTTCGGCATGCTCAATCAGATTATCAAAAAAACTTTCCAAATTATCTTTATGCCGTAGTGTTCTCTGAAGCATTACGCTTACGAAAACACATAGAATTATGTGCTCTTCTTCGGTGAGTGGGAGTTTATTTTTGATCTTATTGCGAAATACCTCGGCATATCTCCCTTCGAGGTTTGAAAGCGTTTCCTCTATTGAATAATCTTTTTGCCCCTTGATTTTAAGAGTATATAGATCGTTAGACACCAGGACGTTTTTAACTTTGTCCTTCCGTCTATTCTTGCCACTTTTATCAAAAATCCAGATAAAAGGCTCCTTGTTAGATGGAGTGTTAGGATCTGCAAATTCCCTCAAGTAACATTGGGGGACATAGTGCTGTTTTGTTGGTCGGTTCTTTGCCATACAATAGTCGTCTGACGCAATCGACTAGAGATAAAGATACATCGTACCCTCATTTTTTGCGAACTCATAAGAAAAGCATACTCCTTTGTAAACTTTCCGGTTGCTCCGCTCACTTTCTCCCGTTACTTTAACGGCTATGCTGGTCTCCATTTCAAAAACTTTTAGAAACTTAGGGGAGTTTGTTTTTCCGGCGGCGTGCCGGATTTGCAGGGAGCGATTATCGTTCGACCCCGAGCTCACGACCGAGGGGGAAAATGGGGGATTGATTTGTTCAACCTGTGAAAAAGTTTCTTCGCGGCTGGTGGCGCCTTTTTGCGCGGTCTGCCGGCAGGTTTTGCCGGCCGAAGGCCCTGAGCAACTTGTCCCGAGCGCAGCCGAGGGAAGTCGAAGGGTAGGGGCAGGGTTTCCCTGCCCTTCCTGCCAAAGACCCGAGGCGATTCCCGTTTTTGGGTTTGGGCTTTTTGATTCGTACAATCGGGAGCTTTTGCACCGCTTCAAATATTACGGCGACCGGCCTACGGGGGAATTTTTAGGCCGAGGCTTGGGAAATCTTGTTGCCTCGATAAAGAATCAAGACAGCTGGGACGGAGTGGTGCCCGTGCCCTTGCACTGGACAAGAAAATGGAGCCGGGGGTTTAATCAGAGCTCGATTTTGGCGGGTGCAGTCTCAAAAGCGCTGGGAATACCGGTGCTTGCGGCTCTTCGGCGAGTAAAGCGGACAAAAGACCAAACCAAACTTTCGCGGCAAAAGCGCCCGGCAAATGTGCGCGGGGCGTTTCGGGCAGCGAAGAATGTGGAAGGGAAAAAACTTTTGCTTTTGGATGACGTGACCACCACCGGAGCGACTTTGGAAGAGTGCCGCCGGGCGCTGGTCGAAGCCGGGGCGGTGGAAATTTCCGCCGCCGTGGTGGCTTTGGCCTATGAGAACTGAATAGAGAGGAAAAGATGGTTGACGAGAAAATATTGGAAAGACTGACAAATCGGATAAAAAATTCGAGAAATGAATTTATCGAGTTGGAACGGCTTTTGACTTCGATTCCAGCCTTGGGTCCGATAAACGGCGGCAAGGGGGAATGGACGAAGGCGAAAGCCTTGTGGCAATATTTAGAAAAAGCGGGATTTGGGAAGCCGGAAGAATATCATGCGCCGGACGGCTCCGTTCCGGAAGGAACGCGGCCGAATTTGCTTTTTCGCCTGCCGGGAAAGAAGAAAGCGCCCGTGATTTGGTTTTTGACACACATTGACGTAGTTCCCCCGGGGGAAGGGTGGAATTCCGACCCGTTCACTTTACAAGTCGAATCGGACCGAATCATCGGGCGGGGCGTGGAAGATAACCAGCAAGGCCTGGTTTCCACGGTGATGGCAGCCAAGGCGTTCATTGACGAAAAAATTACGCCGGAGTATCCGGTGGCTCTGGCTTTTGTTTCCGACGAAGAGACCGGGAGCAAGTATGGAGTTCAATATTTGCTCGAGAATCACAAACTTTTTGCTTTGGACGATATCATCGTGGTACCGGATGCCGGCCTGCCGGACGGGACGATGATTGAAGTGGCGGAGAAATCGATTTTATGGCTGCGGGTGGATACGGTCGGGCAGCAGTGTCACGCTTCGATGCCATATTTGGGGAAAAATGCCTTGTTGGCGGCGGCGAAGTTGATGACCAAAGCGGAGGAAGTGCGCCAAAAGTTCGGGCAAAACAATCCAATTTTTGATCCGCCCCACTCGACAATCGAACCGACCAAAAAGCCGTTTAACGGAATTGACAACGTCAACACGATTCCGGGCAAGGATACCTTCTATTTTGATTGCCGGATTCTGCCGATTTATAATCCGATGGAGGTTTTGGAGTTCATCAAGCAAAAAGCGCGGGACGTGGAGACCGAAATGGCGGGAAACGGCTACTATTCCAACTCACCGGTGAAGATTGAGGTTTCGATTTTTCATCACGAACCCTCCGCGCCGGCCACGCCGGAGGATGCGCCGGTTGTCGGCGCTTTAAAAACAGCTATTAAAAAAATTTACAGAGTGGAGGGAAAACCGATGGGAATCGGGGGAGGAACCGTCGCCGCACTTCTGCGCCGCAAAGGATACAAGGCGGTGGTCTGGTCGAAAATGGATGATATGGCGCACCAGCCGAACGAATATGCGAAAATCGACAACTTAATCGGCGACGCTTCCGTTTTTGCCCATCTTTGCTTAGAGCAAAGCTGGTAATGCCCAGAGAGAAAAATCTTTCGCAAGAGATTTTGGCGCCGGTCTGGCGCAGCTGGTGGGGAAAGTTCACCCTTTCGGCCAAGTCGGAAAAACATCTGGCCGGGAACACCGAGCAGGCCTACGGCTTGGACCTTCTGAAATATCTTCTGTTTTTGCAGAAAAAGGGGGTAAGCGCGCCGGAGCGTATCAACTTAAAAGAGGTTGACGGCTTTTTGGCGGCGGAGATGACCGCCGGGCTGAAGCCGGCCACTTTGGCGCGGCGGCTTTCGACCGTGCGCAACTTTCACCGTTTCCTCTTGAAAGAAAAGGTTAAAACCGATGCGCGGATTTTGGATCAAGAGGCTCCCAAGATTAAAACTTTTTCCCCCACCGTGCTCACTTCTGCAGAATTGGAAAAGATTGTAGCCCTGCCGCCTAAAACTCCCCGCGGATTTCGCGACCGGGCGTTTTTAGAGTTTCTTTACTCGACCGGCTGCCGGGTTACGGAAGCACTAACTCTGCCTTTGGCCCGGTTTGATTTAGACACCGGGTTGGTCGAAATAGAGAAGGGGAAGGGGGGAAAGGAGCGGAAGGTGTTTTTGGGACGGGAAGCAATCGCTTCTCTCCGGGAGTATTTGAAAAAAGGGAGACCGATTCTGGTCAAGGAAGAAAACAGTTCACGCGGGCGGCTTTTTGTCAATCGCTATGGGCGGCCGCTTTCGCGGATGGGAGCTTTGAAAATCATTCGTGCATACGTGCGCGCGGCAGGCATCCGCAAAAAAGTTACCCCGCATACTTTCCGGCATACCAAAGCGACGCACTTTTTGGAAGACGGAGCGCCTTTGCGTTTCGTTCAGGAATATTTGGGCCACTCCGACGTTTCCTCCACCGAGCGCTACACTCATCTGCGGCCGGAGCATCTAAAAGAAGTTTTCCGCCGCTATCATCCGCGTGAAGGGCGATAAACTTTTTCACTGCGCCCTGTACGAGTCGGGCGTGAAAATCGAAGCCGAGCTCTGCCGGGCTTTGGGGATAAAGCCGGAGCGGGTGCATCTTTTTCACTCCGACACGGAACTCTACCGCGAAGCGCCCAAGTTTTTTCTGGGGCTGATTTTTATGGCGGCCGGCGGGGATTTGGCGGTGGAGGCTTTGCAAATTCAGAAAATCAAAGCGCATCCCTCGCTGGTTTCCATCCCTCTGATTCTGTATCACCCCCATCCCACGCGGGAGCAAAAACTTTTTGGCCTGTGCTCGGGCGCGGACGAATTTCTCTGGGGAAACTGGGACGAGCAGCTGTTTTCGGCGCGGATGGCGATGGTTTTGTGCAAATCGCGGCGGGACGTTTCGGTCAATCCTTCCTCCCGCCTGCCGGGGCCGCAAGCGATTGAACAGGAATTGCGCCGGCGGCTGGAAATCAAGGAGCCCTTCGCGGTTTGCTACGCCGATTTGGATAATTTTAAAGCCTACAACGACTACTACGGCTATTCTTCCGGGGATAAGGTGATTCAGCTGGTGGCTTGGATTATTCGCGACACGGTGTATGATTTGTGCCCCACCGGGTTTGTGGGGCACATCGGCGGGGATGATTTCATCTTTGTCGTTCCCTGGGCCAAAGCGGAGCCGGTTTGCAAGGCGATTTGCAAAACCTTCGATTTGTTTATTCCGACGCGCTATGCCGAAAAAGATTTGGTGCGCGGGAAAATCGTGACCGCCAATCGCAAAGGAGTGATTGAGGAGTTTCCGATTATGACGGTTTCGGTGGCCGTATTGCCCAATCGGCAGCGCAGCTTCACTCACATTGGTGAAATTGCGCATATGCTGGCGGATTTGAAAAAGCGCGCCAAACAGGTGCAGGGCCCCCCCAGCCGCTACGTGGTCGAGCGGCGCAGAAAGTATTAGTTCCTCTGTAGTTTTCCTTTCAAAACCGCAATTCTGCTTGCTCTATTCTTTTTCTTAGCTATCTTAAACACAGGTATTAAAAGGAAACATGATGAAGCGCTGGCTTTTCCTAACCGCCGTAATCCTCCTGCCGGGGAATCTTTTTGCCACTACCTACTACGTCTCCCATACCGGCTCCAACACCCCGCCCTACACCTCTTGGGCCACCGCTGCCGACTCCATTGCCACGGTTTTCGCCCTGGCCCAGCCCTACGATACTGTCCGGGTGGGAACCGGGGTATATACGGACTCTAATTTGGTGCTTAAATTAGGAATGGTTCTTTTGGGTTCAGGGATGGATTCAACAATGCTTCAGTTGACTCCTACATCAAACCCCGACTCCGCTCCAATTATTCTCATAGAATGTAAAGGAGACAGCCAAAAAATAGAAGGTTTTCATCTTCGGGGAGACTACCCGAGGGCGGGTGGTCAAAATCTTATTTTAGTAAGGGATACTTCTCACATTTTCGTTTCGTTCAATAAACTTACAAATGCGGTTGCTGGCATTGAGATGCTTGCGGGGCTGACACCGTATCCCGTTGACGCAACAGAAATAAAAAATAATGTTTTTTCTAATTGCCGCACAGCCATTGATATTTTGGGTCGCAGCGCCTTAATCCAAGGCAACATTATTTCTGACGTAAACTACCGGGCGATTAGCTGCGTCGCTTCGGCTGGAAAAATTATAAGCAACATTTGCCTCCCTTCGCCTTCAGTGTTTAGCGCTCAAATTATCATTGGTTCCGACCAGTATAAGGAATTGCTAAATAATATAGTTCTCGGTAGTGGCGAATATGGTATAATCGCCAATGGAAACATGCGGTTTGAAAACAATACCGTAGCTTACAATGATTTCAACGGAATCACTTTTTTCTTTTTTGGTAATGACTCCGTTCTTGCTCAAAATAATATTTCCATAAGAAACAAAGAGGTAGGGCTTGGCACCGATGATACCACAAAACCTGGCTTCCTGTCGGTACGCTATAACGATTTATGGAAGAATCGCCGCTCTCCTTTCAACAATCCCATAAATTGGGATAGTATCGACTTTGAGGGCAAGCTTTCCAAAGACCCGATGTTTGTGGATTCGCTGGATGTTCATCTGCAGTTTGGTTCTCTCTGCATAGATGCTGGTGCGCCCGAAATTAAAGATCCGGACTCTTCGCGTTCCGATATGGGGGCTTATGGTGGGCTTTTTGGAGCTACCTATGTCTATCAAGATTTGCCTCCCAAAGCTCCCGATTCACTACAAGCATTCTTTGAGGACAGCTTAATCCATCTTACTTGGGCCGCCAATACGGAAGCGGACTTGGGGAATTACTTCCTTTACCGCGATAGGTTCTCAATTCCGGCACCTAATCCGGCACTACTTTTAGCTCAAATTCCGGCTTTTTCTTTACAGTACCTCGATACCCAAATTATCGGCGGGGAGACCTATTTCTACCGGTTGGAGGCCGTCGATACTACCAACCACAAAAGTCCCCTTTCCAACGAGGTTTCGCTTGTAGCAACCGGGGTAGGGGATAATCCACAAAATCTTCCCCGAACTTTTGAACTCTTCCAGAACTATCCTAATCCATTCAACAGCTCTACGCAGATACGTTTTCGGCTTCCGCCGGAGGGTAGCCATCCGGCCAGATTGGAGGTTTACAATTCTTTAGGACAGAAGATAAAAACATTGTTGAATGAGCCTCTTTCCGGAGGAAATTATGTGGTGTTCTGGGATGGGAGAGATGAAGGTGGCAATTCCGTTTCCAGCGGCATATATTTCGCCGCTTTGAGATGGAGAGATAACAGAAAAACCATTGGAATGGTCTTGCTAAAATGAGACCGAAGGAGGATACTGTGGTGAAACGAGGTATTGTATTTTTGTTGGCCACCGGGATAGGATGGCTCCCCTTTGCCCGGGCTACCGATTTTCCATTTGGGGCCTACGTGGTTATCAATCAAGCCGACAATCCAAACTATGCACAGATGAAAGAGCTTGGATTGAATCGACTGATAATGCACGTGGATGACGCGCCGGGTTCAAGGATACACGTGGACAGTTTCAAAAATGCCGCTCTGAAGGTAATTGCCTTTAACGAAATCCTGGATTGTTCTTCGATAAAGGGCTGGCCTTTACTTTATTCCGAAGCGCTATATTCGAAATGGGAGGCGGAAGACACTACTTTTTTGGATGAGGGCGTTGGCATTCGCCATTACTTGGGAACTTGCGGGGGATGGCCCTGCACTTTGCCTCCTAATGTCGGGCGGCTTGACTTGAATGGAACTGCTTGGTCGGTTGACACGGCCTCAGATGGAGTTGGACGGATTCAAAGCGGCCCGCTGTACTATCAAATAAAAAAATGGCTTAGACAGGCACAGTTGGTACCAGGTTTCGTCTCTGACTCATTTCCTCGTTATACTGTCAATTTCCGACTTCGGGTGGACAGCATCGGCGGGCCGGACACAATTTGTACCATTTCGGTTACTCGAATAAGTGGTGCGCCGCCGGAAACGACAATTGTTTCCCGGGTTTTGACCGGAAATTCTTTTACCCAGGCCGGCCAGTTTCAAAATTTTACTATGACTTACAATTTCATAAACCAACAGCAAACGCCGAACTTGAGCAGGGCAGCTACGCCCAATATGTCCCCTTCCAGTTGTCAATATCTTCCGGGACATCGGGATTGGGCCCGCCTTTTGAACTTTAACATTGATTGGACTAAAAAAAGAAAGCTCTATGTGGACTACACGGAAGTGTATGACGAGTTAGGGGATAAACTTTTTGGAATATCTAACCCGGTTACGAAATCACAAGCGATTGACAGTATTAAATCCTCCGTTTTGCGGCTGGCCACTCAAACAGATTCCTTAGGTCAGCCGGTGGTTTTGGGCTGGCTGATGGCGGATGAGCCGAGCGGGAACGATTTCTTTCTCCCGATTCGCTTTGTAGATTCCCTTGTCCGACTTTATAGCGATTCGGCTTTGATACCGACTCAATACGGCTTTACCGTTATGAATCATACCGGCTTCTTGCAGGGTCTTCATCAAATTGTCAAGCCGAAAATTTTGGCAACCCTAAGCAAAGACCCGATTCGACCATAGTACAGAAGGAATAAGCCGCTGTTGCTAAATAAGGGATAATAACCTATCTTGCAAAGCGGCTGGGCTTTGCAGTGGGAACGAACTTGGTTTGCACGGGGTTAAACCAATAGCGGGCTGGATACCAAGGACTTACACGACCGGCCGGGCGGCATACAACTTGCGCTTTTTGAGTATGAAAAAAGAGGAGATAAAAAGATGAAAACCCCCCTACGACTGGCCGCCACCCTACTTGCCGTCATCCTATTAGTAGTTCTGGGAGAGGCGCAAGAGACCTATTTTGGGAAAAACAAGGTTCACTACAAAAACTTCGACTGGCATTTCATCCAGACCGAGCATTTCGACATCTACTATTACCAAAACGGCTACCAGCCGGCCAAATTTGCCGCCGCCAGCCTGGAGACGGCCTATGTGGAAGTGCGCAAAAGCTTAAACTACGACGTGCGCAAGCGGGTTCCGATCGTCCTCTTTTTATCGCATAACGATTTCCAGCAAACCAACGTCACCCCGCAGCTGATTGAGGAAGGGATCGGGGGGTTCACCGAATCGTTCAAAAACCGGGTGGTTTTGCCTTTTATGGGGAACTACGAAGATTTCCGGCACGTCTTGCACCACGAGCTGACCCACGCGATGATTTTCGATATGCTCTTTTCCAACCCGTTCGGCTCGATTCTTTCCCGACAGGCTTTATTTCGGCTGCCGCTCTGGTTTGCGGAAGGGTATGCCGAATATTCCTCTTTGCACGGGATAGACCCATTTGCCGATATGGTGATGCGGGATGCCACCATTAACAACTACCTGCAGCCGCTCGAATATGTGGGCGGCTTTTTGGCCTACAAGCAGGGGCAATCGGTCTTAACCTACATCGCCCAGAAATATGGTGAAGAGAAAATTTCTGAAATACTTTCCAAGGGCAAAGTCAATTTAACCATCGACCGGGCGTTAAAATCCTCCATCGGCCAGGGGCTGGGAGCCTTCAACGACGAATGGGTGAAAGCGCAGAAGAAAATCTACTGGCCGGAATTGAACCTGCGCAAAGAGCCGAAAGATTTTTCCAAGCAGCTGACCAACCACGAAAAGGACGGTTCCAACTTTAACGAGCGTCCCGCTTTTTCACCCACCGGCAACGAGATTGCCATTTTTAGCGACCGTTCCGATTACACCGAAGTCTATCTGATTTCCGCCGCCGACGGCAAGCGCATCAAGAAACTCTTGAAAGGAGAGCGCTCCGGCGATTTGGAGTCGCTCCATTCCTACGTTTCCGGCCTTTCCTGGTCGCCGGATGGAACCAAAATTGCTTTGGTGGCCAAAAGCAAGGGAGAAGATGCTTTGGCCATCTATCGGGTCAAAGGCGGTTTGGAAAAGCGCTACAAGTTCGGGATGGACGGTATGTTTTCTCCCGCCTACTGCCCGGACGGCTCCAAAATCGCCTTTGTCGGCTTGAAAAACGGACGGACCGACATCTATCAAGTTGATTTGAAAACCGGCCAGTTGTCCAAAGTGACCGACGACGATTTTGGCGATTTCGACCCAACCTATGCTCCGGATTGCAGGACTTTGGTCTTTGCTTCCGACCGGCCGGCCAACGGCGAGCCGTATGACCATTACCACTTCAAATACGGCAATTACAATCTTTTCAAATGGGAGGCCGAAAGCGGCAAAATCAGCGCTTTGACCGCCGATGGCGCCAACAACCGCGCTCCCGCATTCTCCCCCGACGGCAAGCGTTTGGCTTTCACCGCGCAACCCTCCGGTGTGAACAACATCTACGTCATGGCTATGGACAGCTTGAAATCTTATCCGGTCACCAACGTTCTCTCCGGCTGTTTTAACCCGAGCTGGTCGAAAGACGGCGACCGGCTGGCCTTTGCCTGCTTTTATAAAGGCGGCTTCGACATATTCGTTTTGAAAGACCCCAAGCCGGCAAACAAGCCCGGAGAAGAGCTACCACTGACGCATTTAGCCCAATCTCAAAAAAACAACACCCCTTTCTACGTTTTTGACAAGGAGGAAAAGGAAACCCACGCTGCCAAGGAAGAGGAGTCCGGAAAAGCAGAACCTAAGAAAGAAGAAACTTCCAAGGAAACTTCTTCCGATTCTTCCGGCGCCCAGCCGGCCGAGGCCGAAAAGGAAGCCAAGCCGAATCCTTTCCGTTCTTTTGTAGTCACCGCTAAAACCGAGGAGACCTCGAAAGCCGACAGCGTCTTGGCCGACAGTCTGGCGGGCAAGGACACAACCTTCGTGCAGTTGCCCAAAAAGGACAGCGTTGCTGCTTTTGCCAAGCTGCCGGACGGGGAATACAAGCAGCAAAAATATCGTGCCCACTTTGCGCCGGATTTGGTGGCGGGCGGGCTTTCCTACGACACCTTTTTTGGGCTGCGCGGACAATCCTTCTTTTTGGTCACCGACGTGATGGGCGACCACCAGTTCTTTCTGGCGACCGATCTGCTTAATTCCATCGACCAGTCCAATTTCCAGTTCTTTTATAACTATACCCGCAAGCGGATTGACTACGGATTTGGCGCGCTCTATTACAAGAATTTTTATCTGGATAACCTTTCGTCCGGCAACCGGCTCTTTTCCGACAAAGTGTATGGCGTCTTGGGCCAGGCTTCCTATCCTTTTTCCAAGTTCACCCGGGTGCAGCTCTCGGCTTCCGGCCTGAATTTCGACCGGGAGTATTTTGACCCGCCGTTTAACAACGGGACGCGCCAGCTGGCGGTATTGAACCTGGCTTTGGTCAACGACGTGGTGCGCTGGGGTTACACCGGCCCGAACAACGGCCAGCGCTACATCCTCTCCGCCGAATATGCCCCCAAAATTGCCAACAAGGGAATCTCATACAGTTCCTATGAGGGCGACTACCGCAAATACTGGAAATTTTTCAAGCGCTACAATTTCGTTTTCCGGACGGCCGGCGGCTTTTCCAACGGCCCTTCGCCCAAGCTATTCTTCCTGGGCGGCGCCACCGGTCAGATTACCAGCCGGGTCGGTAACCCACAGGCGTACTCCCTCTCCGGTTTCTACGCCTCCAGCGTGGTAACCCCCCTGCGCGGGCTGGACTATTACGAACTGGCCGGCAACCGCTACTTTTTGACCAACTTCGAGTTCCGCTTCCCCTTTGCCGACGTGCAGACCCATTTTCCGCTCTCGATGATTTTGAGCCGGATTGAAGGGGTAATGTTCTACGACGCCGGCGCGGCCTGGAACAAAGGAGAAAAATTCCAAGCCTTTACCTCCAAAGACGACCCGACCACGGCCGCATTTGAGGGTGGACGGTTGAAAGATATCAAGTCCGGCTTTGGATACGGCCTGCGCGCCAATTTGGGCCTGTTCGTTTTGCGCTTTGACTCCGCCTGGAAGACCGACTTTAACCAAACTTCCTCGCCCCGGTATTATTTCTCGTTCGGAGCGGATTTCTAACCTAACCCATTCGACTTCGCTCAGGGCAGGCCCCTTAATCCCCCTGGCCCGCCACAGGCGGGCTCGGGCAGGCCTTCCCAATGCGGGAAGGGGAAGGGCGATTCATGAATCGCCCCTACAAAATCAGAAGCCCCGCCTTCAAGGTGGCGGGGCTTTTAGTTTTACCCCCGGGCCGATTCGAACGGCCGACCCTCTGCTTAGAAGGCAGATGCTCTATCCGCCTGAGCTACGGGGGCGCTTTTAATACAGTGATTAGTGACTTAGTGATTAGTGATTAAAAAAACTATACCTCCCGGTTTTTGGCCAATGTTTTCATTGATGAGTTGAGCATTTTTAAGAGTTCAACATAACCGGCCTGCAATCGGTCCGATTCTTCTTTTTTAATTAAACCACGCTCACAGGCCAAAAGCAACCAGTAATCCGTTTCCGTAGCCGACTTGCGGGCGTTAAAAAGAAAACTCAAGTATTCTTTTCCGCTCCTTCCACCGTAGCCTTCGGCAATATTGGCAGGGATAGAAGTGGCCGAACGGATTAGCTGGCCGGCAATTTCTTTGGCAGCTGGGCTTCCGTTCAGGTTCTCACAAATATCCAGAACTTCTTTAGCAAGCTTATGAGCTTTCTGCCAGATAATCAAATCCCGATAGCTGTTTACGTTTCGCATTGTTTTTTAATCACTAATCACTCTTCACTAATCACTGTCTTTATCGGGGTGGGAGGATTTGAACCTCCGGCCCCCTGCTCCCAAAGCAGGTGCGCTACCAGGCTGCGCCACACCCCGGATTTTTCAGGCGAGCACCGCGGGCGACCGCCCCTCGACTACGCTCGGGGTAAACCGGCCGCCCCTACGTTGAATCGGTGACCCTACCTGTTTCTTCCATAAGGAAAATCAAGCCGTATGGTAAGTCAAGGCGATTCGGGCAGGGCAAAGATTGACAGGGTTATCGAAAAATTCTATTTTTGTTTTAAATGGTTGGACAAAGGCCGAAAGCGGGTTTTACTCTTTGATGTCGCGCGCCTTTCATTTTTCTTTCTTCGTGCGCGATTTGGCTTCCACCCGGCAGTTTTACGGTCAAATTTTGGGCTGCAAAGAAGGGCGAAGCACGCAAAGCTGGGTTGACTTCGACTTTTTTGGCAACCAGCTATCGGCGCACACTTTGGGAGCGGTCCCGCCAACCCAAAACAGCGGACAGGTGGATGGAGTGGCTGTGCCGATGCCGCATTTTGGCGCCATAATATCCTGGGAGGAGTTTTATTCGCTGGCGGAGCGAGTGCGGCAGGCCGGAGTAAGCTTCGTCATTGAGCCGCGGGTTCGATATCCCGGACAGCCGGGGGAACAGGCGACCATGTTTTTTCTTGATCCCAGCGGAAACGCGCTGGAGTTCAAGGCCTTTAAAAACCCGGAACATATCTTTACGGCGTAGCTCCGAACGCCTTTGACTGTGCAGTAAAGCGCAGGTCCGATTCCCAAATTTGCTTTTAAGAATTAAATCCGATACCTTGGCCGCCCAATGTCAAAAAAGAAATTCCAGCCGGTCATTGTCGTCCACGGCGGGGCGTGGGATATTCCAAAATCGGTCTGGCAAGCGCACATTGATGGCTGCCGGGCGGGCTGTTCGGCCGGCATTAAGATTTTGCAGTCCGGCGGCAGCGCTTTAGATGCGGTTGAAACCGCCGTCCGAAAATTGGAGGCCGACCCGACTTTTGATGCTGGTTGCGGTTCGTTTTTGAATGAAAACGGAGAGGTCGAACTGGATGCTTCCATTATGGATGGAAAAAATCTCAAAGCCGGAGCGGTTGCTGCCGTGCGCCGTTTGCTTCATCCGGTCAGCTTGGCGCGGAAGATTATGGAAGAGACCGAACATCTTTTGCTGGTAGGTGCCGGGGCGGAAAAGTTCGCGCGCAAGCTAGGGATGCATTTCTGCAAAACCGAATCGCTTTTGACGGGGCGGGAGTTGGCGTTTTGGAAGAAACTTAAGAAGAAAAGAGAATTTGATGCCAAACCGCTTTTTTCCGGCCATCCAAAAGGCACCGTCGGAGCTGTTGCTCTCGATTCCTACGGCAATTTAGCCGCTGCAACTTCCACCGGCGGGACGCCGCGCAAAATGGCCGGAAGAGTCGGCGATACTCCTATCATCGGCGCTGGAACGTATGCAGATAATACTCTGGGCGCGGTCAGCTGCACCGGTTGGGGAGAGGGAATAATGCGCATCGGTTTGGCAAAACGAGTTCTGAATTATCTTGAAAAGGGCTTATCTCCTTCAACCGCCGTTAAAAATGCCATCGAAGAAATGCGTAAACGGGTGGATGGCTATGGTGGAGCGATTTTGGTCACCCCTCAATGCAAAATCGGTTTATACCACAACACCCCCAAAATGGCTTATGCCTATTCCGGAAAAAACGAAGAAGTGAAAGCGGGAATTGACCTCACCCCCTCGGCTACGCTCGGGACGGGCCTAACCCTCTCCTCATAGGAGAGGGAAAATAGCGGAAACCCTGGCAACGGCCCGGCTTCGGGCAGGCCTTCAGGTTTCCACCGGTGGAAGGCTAAAGCCTTCCGCTACTTGGTAGCCGACACTTCAGTGTCGGAAAGAATCCCGCGACTCCTTCGACTACTCAGGACAAGTAAAGTCGCGGCTACCCCGGTTTTTAGGTTCGTTTTTTCTTGCCCTTTTCTCTTTTCTTCCGTTATATTCTTTTGAAAGGATAACCGGGAGACTGGTTCCGATGATTAACGAAGAAAAGAATAAAATCTGTTGCAAGAAGCTGGTTTTCTTGGCCGCAGTTTCTCTTTCTGTTTTGCCCTCTTTCGCTTTCGCCCAACAGGTGGATACCGCCTGGGTGCGGCGCTACAACGGGCCGGGGAATGGGGATGACAAGGCCGTTGCCCTCGCCGTGGATGACAGCGGCAACGTTTACGTCACCGGCTCCAGCTTCGACAGCGCCACAGGCTACGATTTCGCCACCATCAAATATTACCCGAATGGAGATACGGCTTGGGTGCGCCACTACAACGGGCCGGACAATTTGGATGATTTTGCCGTTGAATTGGCTTTGGATGATAGCGGTTATGCTTACGTAACCGGTACGAGCACGAATAATCTCCTGTCTGGTTGTAGCTGCCCTTGTGGTTTTCGCTCCGAATTCGCCACTATCAAATATACCCCCAACGGTGATATTGTTTGGGTCAAGCGCTCTCATGGTGGGGCTTACGGACTAAGCTGTGACAGCGTCACCTCCTTGGCTCTGGACAAAAATGGCAATGTTTACGTCACGGGAATGAGTTCGGAGTATTGTGGTCTCGATTTTCCAGATAACCAATATCGAACTATCAAGTATGCTTCTAATGGAGATTCTTTGTGGGCTAATTATTTCCCCGCCAGGCTGTGTTACGCCCCTCACGCTCACCTTGCGGTTGATGGGAATGGAAGTGTGTATGTAGCTGCCGGTGGCCCTGATTACGTCACGGTCAAATATGACTCGAGCGGCGACCAGCTTTGGATGCGCACCTACAACGGGCCGTCAAATGGAGAAGACTTTGCTCGAGCGATAGCTGTTGATTCTGGAGGCAATACTTATGTAACCGGCAGCAGCGGTGTTGATTTTGCAACTATAAAGTATGATTCAATTGGCAATCAAGTTTGGATTAGACGCTTTGGTAGTTTTTCATCCACTGACGGAGATGGAGGTTATGCGCTTGTAGCGAACAAAAGTGATTACGTCTATGTGGCTGGTCGTTTTACTGAATATGAACCGGGATTTTTTTCATGGTTGACATTTAAGTACGATTCTGTGGGTAGCCTCCTATGGTTTCGATACTCTACACCTGATGTGAGAAGGACTGGTACCGTCATGGCTTTGGACAGTAATGCTGACGTTTATGTGGCCGGAGGTTCTGGCAACGGGTACCTGACTATTAAATACCAATCAGACGGAAGCCAACTTTGGGAGAGGGGTTATGCGGGCTCTGGGGCTCACACCGACCAAATAAACGCAATTGCCGTGGACAACGGGAGTAGTGTCTACGTAACCGGTGTTAGTTTTGATAATGGCACCGACAACGACTACGCCACCATTAAATATTCTCCCTTCCCCCAAATGAAAGGCGATTTGAATGCGGACGGCATTTTGACCGCTTCCGATGTGGTTTTAATACTCAACTGCGCTTTTCTTGGAATTCCTCCGCCTAACGCTCCTCCTGCGGCTTGTGATTTGAATTGCGATGGAGTTTTGACTGCGGCGGATGTGGTGATTCTTCTTAATATGGCTTTTCTGGCAAGCCCTCCGCCGTGCTGAAAAGGATACTGATATGATTTGCAAATCGGAAAAAGTTGCTTTGGCTAAGCTTTGGATTTTTGTTGTGGTCGGATTGTTCACCCTGCTTCCATTTTTCGCTTTCGCCCAACAGGTGGACACTGCCTGGGTGCGGCGCTACAACGGCCCGGGAAATGGGGCCGACCAAGCTGCCGCCATCGCCGTGGACGACAGCGGCAACGTTTACGCCACCGGCTCCAGCTTTGACAGTACTACTGGCTACGACTACGCTACTGTAAAATATTTGCCGAATGGAGATACGGCTTGGGTAAGACGTTATAGTGGCCCAGCAAACGATACCGATTTGGCCAGGGATATGGTTTTGGATAGCAGTGCCAATGTTTATATAACAGGTCGAAGCAGTGGCGACATTCTCACCCTAAAATATGATTCCAATGGCAATGAGCTCTGGGTTCAGCGGTTTACTACATTTGTGAATTTCACAGAAACGCCCATCTCCGGGGGTTATGCTTTGGGTCTCGACAAATTTGGCAACCTGTATGTTACCGGTCAGGAGTGGGATCTGGAAAGTCTTTCATGGTTTTTGATAAAATATGATTCTTTGGGAAACCAACTTTGGTTTCGCATCGTGGCAACAGGCGGGAGAAACGGTTTTGACTTGGCTCTGGACTCTGCCGGCAACGTGTTCATTGCCGCTCCAGACCAAATTGTTAAGTATGATTCGCTGGGCGATAAGCTTTGGAGTGGAAGTTTTCCCGGCGCAGCCCAAGCAATTACTTTGGATAATGAAAGCAATGTCTACGTTGTTGGCGCCAGTGACACTAATTTCACCGTGATTAAATATAATACTACTGGCGACCAACTTTGGCTTCGGCGTTCCAACAGTAGGTCGGAGGAGTGGCAAGGGGTATCATTTGTTGCTGCCGACAAACATAACAATGTTTACGTGGTCGGTAATTACTTTTCTATCCCCGATGCTATAGCTTGGACGACCATAAAATATGATTCAACGGGAAATCAACTTTGGTTTCAAGCCTACTACGGAATCGCTGGCGGCCAAGGTAGAGAGCCAAAAGCCATGGCTTTGGACAGTTCGGGAAATGTCTACGTCACCGGCTATGATGCTTGGTATGCTGCCACCTTAAAATATGACTCACAGGGGGCATTACTTTGGGAGAAAAAATATGGTGACATCGATCACGGGGCAGAGATGAGCGCCATCGCCTTAGATCAAAGCGGAAACGTCTATGTAACCGGCTCCACCCAGTCTGGTTTTCTCACCATCAAATACGCTCCCCTTCCAGAATTAAAAGGAGATTTAAATCGGGACGGAATGTTGAGCCTGTTTGACATTGTTTTGGCTCTTAACTGCGTGTTTCTCGGAATTGCCCCGTCAAATGTTCCGCCTGCCGCTTGTGATTTGAATTGCGATGGAGTTTTGACTGCGGCAGATATTGTGATTCTGCTGAATATGACATTTTTGGCAGCCCCGCCGCCGTGTTAAAATCTTGATATCCAATTGGAACTGGTAGTGGAAGGCTTCAGCCTTCCATAGTGGAAACCTAAAGGTTTCCGCTACGTTTGGAGTTTGGTGAAGGAAGTTTTTAACAGGGGAAATCTATCGTAAAGGTTGTGCCGACGCCGGGGGTGGATTCGACTTCGATTTTTCCGCCGTGGGATTTCACGATTCTATCCACAATCGCCAGGCCCAAACCGGTGCCGGATTCTTTGGTGGTAAAATAACGCTCGAAAATCCGGCTTAAATTTTCGGGAGGGATGCCGGCACCCTGGTCGGATATAGTAAGACGGATATGTTTTTCGATGCCGAAATCAATGGGAGATAGTTGAATGGAAATCTCTTTTCCTTCCGGCAAACTTTCCAAGGCATTCAAGACTATGTTCAAAACCAGCTCAACTATTTCGTTTTCGTTCACCAGAACCGACGGGAGATTTTCGGCCAGCGAAAGGTCGAGCTTTACTTTCTTTTTGGCCAAATCCCCTTCCACCAATTTCAGGGCGCGCTGAATCAAGGCGGCTAAATTTTTGGGCTGGCGCTCGTATTTGCGCGGATTGGAAAAGTCCAGCAATTCCTTCACCATCTCGGAGAGGTGCATTGCCTCCTGCTCCAGCGAAGCCATTATTTTTTCTTTTTCTCCCAGCTCGTTCCATTTATCGCGCAAAATCTGCAGGCCGCCGCGCAGGTTGGTCAACGGTTTTTTCAAATCGTGGCTGATTTCGGTCATCATATTCCCCATCGTCACCAGCCGGGCGGCGTTTAGAATAGAGCGCTGACGCTCCAAAACGGTGGCGGCCTGGGAGACTACAATGGAGGCCAGGCGCTCTTCTTCGTCGCTGTATTTTTTCTCGTCGCCCCTGCCCAGGGCCAAAACGCCGTCCAAGGTTTTGGGCCCGAAGAGGGGAACCAGAAGAAAGGTCATCTGCCGGCCGAAGGCTTCCTGAATTTTCGTGGTGAAAAAGGAGCGGAAAAAGAGGCGGTTTTCGGCATCGCTTTTGGAGAGGGGGAATTCGGAAACGTTCGGCTTTTTTTGATGGTCGTCTCCGATTTGCGAGGTCAGATATAATTTCTCTTTTTCCGGATCATAGGTAAACCACAAACCGGTTTTGATTTCCATCAACTTGCCCAAAGTTTCCACCACCACGCGGGTCATCTCTTCGTAGCGGTCCAGGTTGGACAACCGTGTGGCAATCTGATACAAAGCAGACATCTCCGCCACTTTGGCCTGGCTTTGCTGGTAGTTCTGCGCATCGGAAAGCGCTAATGAGGCCAGCGAGGCGAAAGCGGTCAGAAGCGCCAAATCTTCCTCGGTAAAAGAGCTGGAATCCAATTTGTCGGCCAGGTTCAGAACGCCCAAGGTTTTTCCGCTTTGCTTTAAGGGAACCGACAGCAATGATTTGGTCTCATATTTCTGGCGGCTGGCGCGGGCAAAACGGGAATCGGCCTCCAAATCTTTGACCAAAATCGGCTCGCCGGTTTGGGCGGCGACTCCGGCAATCGAGGTTCCAACCTCCAGCCGGGTCGCTTCAATAATTTCCCGTGTAAGGCCTAAGGCGGCGCGGATGGAAAGATGTTTTTCTTCCGGGTCGAGCAGCATTATGGAGCCGACTTTGGCGCCCAAGACGTTGGCGGCCAAAGTTACAATGTGCTGCAAAAGGTCGTCCAATTTTTCGCTGGCAGAAAGGGTTAAGGCCGCCTGGTAAAGCGCTTCTTTTTGAGAAATTTCACGCTTGAGCCGTTTGTTTGTGTCCGATAGTTCGACTAAAAGCGTGCGCTTGGCCAAATCGACTTCGCGCTTGTCCAAGGCCCGTTTGACCAGGCGCTTAAGCTCTTCGAACTCGGCCGGTTTCAATACATATTCGTAGGCCCCGGCGGAAACGGCGGCGACGGCAGATTCGAGCGAAGCGTAACCGGTCATCAAAATCACCAAAGCTTCCGGGTCTTGCTCGCGCGCCTTTTTCAAAACGGTCATTCCGTCGGCTTTGGGCATTTTTATGTCGGACAAAATCACGTCATAGGGAGTCCGGGCGATTTTGGCCAGCGCCTCTTCGCCGTTGGCGGCGGTTTCGATTACGTATCCCTCGTTGCCCAAAAGCGTGCAAAGAGACTGGCAAATTCGCTCTTCGTCGTCAACGATTAAAACCCGTTTCACGTTTTTTCCTTGAGCGGCAGGCGGACGACAAAGGCGGCGCCTTTCGGTTTTATATTGCGCGCCCGGATGGTGCCGCCGTGCTTGCTAACAATGCCGAGACAGACCGAAAGCCCGAGTCCGGTGCCCCCTTTTTCTTTTTTAGTGGTGAAAAACGGCTCGAAGATTTTTTCCATATATTCTTCCGGAATTCCTTCACCGGAGTCGGCCACTTCGGCCTCGACGTAACCGTTTTCGGCGCGGGTGCTCACTTCCAGCTTCCCACCTGACGGCATCACTTCGCGGGCGTTCATCAACAGGTTCAAGAAGACCTGCTTGAGCTGACCGGCGGAGGCCTCTATTTTCGGCAGGGAGCGGGGCAGCTGGCGCAGCACCTCGATATTGGAGGAAGTCAACTGTTTTTCAACCAAGAGGACGGTTTCATCCAAAACCTGCGATAAATCGACGGCGGAGATTTCTTCCGCCTTGGGCCGGTAAAAGTCCAACAACTGCCGGACGATTTTGGCGATGCGGTCCACCTCTTCCTTTATCACCTGATAAAAGGGGGTGTTCGGATCCTCCGCCGCAAGCTGCTGGGAAATCAAGGCCAAATAGTTTTTGATTATCCCCAGAGGGTTATTCACTTCGTGGGCGATGGTGGCGGAAAGCTCGCCCAGAGCGGCCAGTTTTTCCAGCCGAATCAGCTGGTTCTGGGTGTCGCGCAGCTGGCTGTTGGAGTTTTTTTCCAGCTCGTACAGCCGGGCGTTTTCGATGGTCACCGCCAACTGGTTGGCCAGAATGGATAGAAATTCGGTGTCGTTTTCGGAAAAGGGGACGCCGGAGATTTTGCCGGTCAAAATCAAAATACCTTCCAAACGGTTTTTGACCGAAAGGGGGATGACCAGTTCGGCTTCAATTTCGGTCAGTTTATTGACTTCTTCGGTTTGATGACCGATGCGCTCGCATAATTCCTTTATCGTTATTGCCTGATTGCGGCGCAAAAGAAACTGGCACATAATTCCGTCGAACTCGCAAAAAAGATCCTGCCAGCCCGCCTGCGGCGGGGTGGAAAGGCCCTTGGCTTTCACAAAGTAAAGTTTTTCCTCCTCCGGATTTTTTTGAATGGCGATGGCCGCGCCGTTTACCCCCATCTGGCCGATGGCGGTAAGCAGAATCGAGTCCAACAGCGAGTCGGTTTCCAGCATCGCGTTAAGATGCCGGGAGATTTCAAAAACGGTATAGAGATCGAAGATTTTGCGCCGGTGGGCGCGGTTGGCCTCGGTTAGCTGGGTGATTTTGGCCTCGACCACCTGGCGCAGGATATCCACCTTGTCGGGCAGGTTTTCGGGCGTGTCAAAATCGGGCATAGGCATCCCCTTCATTGTTCGGCAGTTTTTTCTTAATAGTAAACCGCCTCCCGGCGGCCACAGCTAATAAGCGTCCTCCGGTTCAAGAAGTCTCGGCCTAAAGTTAAGCCCTGCGCTGGCCCAAGTCAAGACAGGAAAGGCGGGATAGGTCAAAGACCATCGGTGCTGCAAAAAATTGCGAGTTGATTTTTATGCTTTAAAAAGCTACCATTTGCCCATCAAATGTTGAAAACCTACGTATCGAAAATCTTCAAAGTCAGTCAGCGGGGGGATGCCAGGGAAGAGAGCTACTATTCCGCGCTGGAATCGTTGCTGAAAAATTACGCCGAATCGAAAGGGAAAAGAGGAATTGACGTTACCACCCTCCCCAAAAAAACCGAAGGGGGCAACCCCGATTTCAGGGTTTGGGACGGAAAGCAAAAAATCGTCGGATACGTAGAAGCGAAAGACCCTTCGGTCACGCATTTGGACGAAATTGAAACGACCGAGCAGTTAAAGCGGTATTTGGGCATTTTCCCCAATCTTATCCTGACCAATTTCCACGAATTCCGGCTGTATCGAAAGGGCGAAGAAATAGACCGGGTTTTGATTTCCCGGCCGTTGGTCGCCCGCAGGATTAAAGTCGCCCCTCCGGTGGAAAAGGAGGAACAATTTTACCAACTGCTGGAAAAATTCTTTGCCTTCAGCTTTGGCGCCATCAAGGACGCCGAAACCCTGGCGGAAGAATTGGCCAAGCGCACCCGCTTTTTGCGGGATGAGATTATTTCCGAGGAATTGAAAGCCGGAAAAAGCGACCTTTTGGGTTTTTACACGGCGTTTAAGCAATATCTCATCAGCGGATTGACCCAGGAGGATTTTGCCGACTTGTATTCGCAGACGATTGCCTACGGCCTGTTTGCCGCCCGCACCCGTTCCGAAAACGGCTTTAACCGGAGATTGGCCTATTCCAATATTCCGCCAACCATTGGAATCCTGCGCGATGTTTTTAAATACATTTCCCTTGAAGACCCGCCGCAACAGATGGAATGGATTATCGATGACATTTCCGAAGTTCTGGCGGCCACCAATGTAAAGAAAATCCTGCACCAGTTCTACAGCGAAGGGAAGGGAAAAGACCCGATTATCCATTTTTACGAGACGTTTCTGGCGGAATACGACCCAAAAACGAGGGAGCGGCGCGGGGTTTATTACACGCCGGAGCCGGTGGTTTCCTACATCGTCCGTTCCCTGCACAAAATTTTGAAAGAGGAGTTCAACCGGCCGGACGGTTTTGCCAGCACGTCCGTGACCGTTTTGGACCCGGCGGCGGGGACGCTGACCTTTTTGGCGGAAGCGGCAAAGGTGGCGGTGGATGAGTTTGTAGAAAAATACGGTGAAGGAGGGAAACAGAATTTAATCAAGGAACATATTCTAAAAAATTTCTACGCCTTTGAGCTAATGATGGCCCCCTATGCCGTTGGGCACTTGAAAATGGGATTTCTTTTGGAAGAACTGGGTTACAAGCTGAAAAAAGACGACCGGTTCAAGCTGTATTTGACCAACACCTTGGAAATGGAAGCGCTCAAAAAAACGGAATTTCCCGGAATGGCCTCCCTTTCGGAGGAATCGGAATTGGCCGGAAAAGTAAAAAAAGACCAGCCGATATTGGTGATTTTGGGCAATCCCCCCTATTCCGGGCATTCCACCAACGTGGGGGAATGGATATCCAAAGAAATCAAGGCGTACTTTCAGGTGGACGGCAAGCCGCTGGGGGAGAAAAACCCCAAATGGTTGCAGGATGATTACGTCAAGTTTATCCGTTTTGCCCAGTGGAAAATTGACCAAGCCGGGGAAGGGGTTTTGGGGTTTATCACCAACCACAGTTATCTGGACAATCCCACTTTTCGGGGAATGCGGCAATCTCTAATGAATAGTTTTGATGAAATCTACATTCTGGATTTGCACGGGAACAGTTTGAAAAAAGAAAGATGCCCGGATGGTTCCAAGGACGAAAACGTTTTTGACATACAGCAAGGTGTGGCCATTGCTTTGTTCATCAAGAAAAAAAGCCCCAAAGCAACCCGCCAAGTTTATCACGCTGATTTATGGGGTTTACGGGAACCCAAAAAATATGGTTGGCTTGAAAAAAATGACTTTCATAAAACGGAATGGAAAAAAATAAATCCGAAATCAGAATTTTACCTGTTCGTTCCACGCGAAGAAAAACTCTTGGCAAGCTACGAGAGGAACCCCAAAATAACGGACATTTTTCCGATAAATAGCGTTGGGGTCGTTACGTCCAGAGATAGTTTTGTAATTGATGCCGACAAGGAGGCGTTGAAACGGCGAATTCGAATGTTTTGCGACAAAAAAATGCCAGATGAAACTATCGCGCTGAAAGATAAAACAAACTGGAAATTGAAGGAAGCAAGGGAAAAAGTAAGAGAAGATGAAAATTGGGAAGAATCTTTATCCCGAATTCTTTACCGTCCTTTTGATACCCAGTGGGTTTTTTATCATGACGAGGTTATTGAGCGCTCTCGTAAAGAAGTAATGCGGCATATGTTAGACGAAAATTTAGGGCTCTGCACAGGAAGACAGGGGCAAGCTGTTGGGCAAGAGAAGCCTTGGAATATCGTATATGTTTCCGAAAACATTGTGGATTTGAATTTATTTTATCGCGGAGGCGAGTTGCTTTTCCCTCTTTACCTCTATCCTGATTCAGACAAAGCAGACCTTTTCAGCCATACCAAAAAATCGGAGAAAAGGAAACCCAACATAAGGGAAGAAATTCTTAAACATTTATCGAATGTTTTCAAGAAGGAACCGACACCGGAAGAACTTTTCTGTTACATCTATGCAGTTTTGTATGCCAACAGCTACCGCATCAAGTACGCCGAATTTTTGAAAACAGATTTTCCAAGAATTCCGTTCACGAAAGATTACAAATTGTTTACCAAAATGGGGGAATACGGAAAACAACTGGTGGATTTGCACCTTCTGCGCGCCGATTTGAAGCCGATGGTCAAATTCCCAGCCAAAGGGGATGCGGCGGTGGAAAAATTGCGTTACGATGAAAAACAGAAACGGGTTTATATAAACAAAAACCAATATTTTGAAGGAATCCCGAAAGAGGTTTGGGAATACCAAATCGGGGGGTATCAGGTCTGCAATAAATGGTTAAAGGATAGAAAAAAGAGAAGATTGTCGCTGGAAGATATAAAGCATTATTGCAATGTCGTCACCGCCCTGCAAAAGACCATCGAGGTTCAGAAAATGATTGATGAGATTTATCCGAAGGTGGAAAGGGACGTGATTACGTTCCAGAAATAAAAACGCATTTGTAGTGGCAGGTCCCCGTGCCTGCCCGGTATTTTCGTAGGGGCGAATCTCGTGTTCGCCCTTCCCCCTCTCTGCCCCGCGGAGAGGGGGCCAGGGGGTGAGGCCGTAGGGGCGAGGCGTGCCTCGCCCTTCCCCTTCCCGCACCGGGAAGGGGATAAAGGGGCTTGTCCTGAGCGAAGCCGAATGGATTAGGTCAAACCGCAAATTCTAAACAAAAATTGAGCAAAAAAACAGCCGCTTTCTCACGGATCTGGCATCCCCCCAAATTGTTTCACGTGAAACAATTCTTTTAAGACAAAATACTACTTGGGTTTCGCGAAATGTAGGGGCGTATCTTAAGATGCGCCCTTGAGGGTAAACCTCCCCCGGCTTCGCTCGGAACAAGTCGCTCAGGGCAGGCGGGGCGTTACCCCAACATATTGATAAGGGGAGCAGGAAGGGTATATTCTGGGTTACAATATGGAGGCCTATGCCAGAGATTGATTTTGCCAAAGCGGGGGAAGAGGGGATAAAGATTCTGCAGGACGTCATCCGGTTCAATACCGTCAATCCGCCGGGGGATGAGCTGGCGGCGGCGAATTATTACAAAAAGCTTTTTGGAAACGCCTGGCTTCCGGCTGAAATTTTCCATCCAACGGACCCCTCGGCTCCGCTCGGGGCAAGTACGCGCGCCAATTTAATCGTCCGGCTGAAAGGGAAAGGGAGCGGCGGGCCTTTGATTTTGCTTTCGCATCTGGACGTGGTTGGCGTGGAGCGGGAAAAATGGAAATACGACCCGTTCGGAGCGGCCATCGAGGACGGTTTTCTTTACGGCAGGGGAGCGATTGACGACAAGGGGATGGGGGCGCTTTTTGCCGAAATTCTTCTGCTTTTGTCAAGAAACAAAATTTCGCTCAAAAGGGATATTCTCTTTGTGGCCTGCGCCGACGAAGAGGCGGGAGGTAAGTTGGGAATTAGCTGGCTTATCGAGAACCATCGCAATAAAATCGAGGCGGAAGCGGCCATCAACGAAGGGGGGCGGGTTAAACTTAACGGCGACCGGGTCGAATACGTCGCCATCCAGAACGCCGAAAAGGTGCCGTATCATATTCAGTTGAAAGCGAAAGGGACGCCGGGGCATGCTTCCATTCCCCTGCCGGATAACGCCATTTACCGGCTGGCGCGGGCTTTGACTAAAATCGAGGAGTACAAAACGCCCTTGCAATTGAACGCTACCACGAAAGAGTTTTTCCTGGGGTTTGCCGAACTGGATATCGCCTCTCCTTTGAGTAACTTCGCGAAGAACGTGGACCATCCAGAGGAGGGCCAGCGGGCGCGGGAGCAGTTGACCCAGCATCCATTTTTCAACTCGATGTTGCGCAATTCAATCGCGCCGACCATTTTTAAATCCGGCTTTCGCAACAACGTTTTGCCTTCGGAAGCGGAAGTCACGCTCAACTGCCGGCTGTTGCCGGGGGAGAAGATTGAAAGTTTTGTGGCGGAGTTGAATCGGGTCGTCGCCGACGATACGGTGGAAATTACTTACCAGCAGGGAAAGGCGGCAGGAGTGGAGCCGTCTTCCTCTTCGCACGGAGTTTTTCAAGCGCTTTCCAATTCGGCTGTCAAAGTCTGGCCTTCCGCCAAAGTGATTCCGTTTATGTCCACCGGCGCCACCGATTCGGCGGAGCTGCGCCAAATCGGCGTCAACTGCTACGGCATTTTGCCCTTTCCTTTGACGGAAGAGGACGAGGGGCGGATGCACGGCCATGATGAGCGGGTTTCCCTCAAAAGTTTCACCGAAGGCTTGGAATTCATCTACCGGGCGGTGGAGGAGATTGCGGTTGCGTAGCAACTGGAAACAGGTGGCTCTGGTGGCCGGGCTGGTTTTGGTCTTTTCGATTCTGCATTATATGACGCCGGCTTCCCGGCCGATTTTGCACGGCGTCTGGCGGAAAATGTATTTCGTGCCGATTTTGCTGGCGGCCTTTTGGTTTGGGCTGCGCGGCGGGCTAATCACCTCCGTGGCAATTTCGGTTATCTACCTCCCTCACGTCATCGGCCAGTGGGCGCATATTCATACCCAACGCGAGGATGCGCTCTTCGACATCCTGCTGTACAATATCGTAGGGGGATTGACCGGTTTTTTGGCTGCCCGTGAGCGGGAACAGAGAGAAAAATTAAAAGAGGCGCAAAAAGAATTGTTGCGCGCCGACCGGCTGAAGCTTTTGGGGGAACTTTCGGCCGGGATGGCGCACGAAGTGCGCACCCCGTTGGCCTCCATTTTGGGTTCGGTTAATATTTTGTCCAAGGAAAATTCCAAACCGGAGGAAAAACGGGAGTTTTTGGAAATTTTGAAAAAGGAGGTGCACCGGCTGGATAAAGTGGTCAACGACTTTCTGAATTATTCGCGCATCGAGAAGAAAGAATTTGCCGCCTGTAATTTGAACGACGTGGTGCGGCAGGCGGAAACGATTCTGCGCTCGCACCCGCTGTCCAAAAAAGTGGAGATGAAGCTGGAGTTGGCAAAAAATCTGCCGGCGGTTTTGGGAGATTCGAACCAATTATGCCAGGCGGTGTTGAATTTGGCTTTGAATGCGATGCAGGCAGTTGGCGAAGGCGAAATAAAACTTGCGACCGGGTTCAATTCAGACGGAAAACAGGTCTTTCTTTCCGTTGCTGACCGGGGGCCGGGGATTGCCCCGGAAGTTTTGGAAAAGATTTTTACGCCGTTTTTCACCACCCGGCCGGATGGGGTGGGATTGGGGCTCGGGATTGTCGAACGCATAGCTTCTTTGCATAAAGGGGAAGTCAAAATCGATTCGAAGGTTGGCGCGGGAACTTCCGCCACATTAATTTTTCCGATACTGGAGAGCAATTGAAAGAACCGCTCGAGATTGTTCTGGTTGAAGACGATCCTTCCTTTTTGCGGGTGATGGAGTTTTCGCTCAAGAAGGAAGGATTTTCGGTTACCTCGTTTCCGGACGGGGAAAAAGCTTTGCCTTATTTGGTGAATAACAAGGCCGCGCTTTTCATCACCGATTTGGCGATGCCAAAGGTGGGGGGTATGGAGCTTTTGCGCAAGCTTTCCGGGCAGGGGGTGAAAGTGACGCCGATCGTCATTACCGCCTACGGCACGGTCGAGACCGCCGTGGAAGCGATGAAGCTGGGGGCTTTCGATTATTTAACCAAGCCCTTTTCGCCGGAAGAACTGGTTTTGGTCGTGCGACAGGCTTTGAAGATGCGCGCGCTGGTTTCGGAAAATCAGAGCTTGAAAGAGCAATTAGCGGAAAAGTTCAGGCCGGAAAATTTTGTGGCTTCCTCGGCGGCGATGGAAAAAGTCTTTGCCTGGATTGCCAAGGCGGCCGGTTCGACGGCCAATGCTTTGGTGGCGGGGGAGTCGGGCACCGGCAAGGAGTTGGTGGCGCGAGCCCTGCACTTCCATTCGCCCCGCTCTTCCGGGCCGTTTGTGGCCATCAACTGCGCCGCCATACCGGAAAATTTGCTGGAGGCTGAACTTTTCGGCTTCGCGCGGGGGGCTTTCACGGGCGCCGTCCGTGACCGGGAGGGAAAGTTCGAGGAAGCGGATGGGGGAACATTATTTCTGGATGAAATTGGGGAACTGCCCTTGGAAATGCAGGCCAAGCTTTTGCGCGTTTTAGAAGACAAAAAAGTCGGCCGTTTGGGCGGCAAAGGGGAGGTTACAGTGGATTTTCGGCTGGTGGCCTCGACCAATAGGAAGTTGGAGAAGCTGGTTGAAGAGAGGGAGTTTCGGGAAGACCTGTATTATCGCTTGAATGTTTTGAGCGTCAATTTGCCCCCCTTGCGGGAGCGCAGAGAAGATATTCCAATGCTGGTTGCGCACTTTTTTAAAAAGCTGGGAGCGCCCTTTGTGCGGCAGGCGCCGGAAGCGTTAAAGCTTTTGCAGGCATATCCCTTTTTCGGCAACGTGCGGGAATTAGAGAATATTTGCGAGCAGATTCTGGTGTTTCGTAAGTCCGAAGAAATCGGCCCGAACGAGTTACCGGAAAAAGTGAGAAATTACCGACCGGAGAAATCGGGACTTTTCTTTGAACCGCCGGAGGAAGGATTGGACCTCGAGGAGCTGGAACAAGAGCTTATCCGATTTGCGCTGGATAAATTCGGCGGCAATCAGACCAAAGCGGCGCAGTATTTGGGGATAACCAGACCGACTTTGCTTTATCGTTTGGAGAAATATGGAATTGAGAAAACGCAATAATTCTTCACGTTTCGTTTAATTTGAATAATGGAAACTTTCGTTTGTCCTTCTTGCAGTAGGGAAAACATAGCTGGGAGCCGCCTTTGCGCCAATTGCGGAGTTTCTTTGGTTTCAAACCCAGCAAGAACTTGTCCGAAATGCGGGGGAGAAGTTGAGGAGAAGGATAATTTCTGCCCGGCCTGCGGCGCTTCGCTAAAAAACGAAATCGAGGACTTCAACCGGCTGCCGAAAAGCGCGCCCTGGGTGGCTTTGGGATTGGTGGTTGTCGGACTGATTTTTATTTTTGTGTTCGTCACTTCTCAATCCAGGCCGCCGGGTCAGAACCAAACGCCGGCTTCGTCCATGGGGACGCCGCAGCTTACGGAAGGGGAGGTTGCAAAACTTCCAAAGGATTTCAAGGCGCTGGTAAAGATGGGAAACGACTTTTTTGACCAGCAACGATTTCACGACGCGATGGTGATTTACCGCAAAGCTCTGGAAATTGACTCCAGCGATTTGGATTTGCGCACCGATTACGGCGCCTGTTTGAATTTTATGGGGGATTTCGACGGGGCCAAAGTTCAATTTGATCGGGTGCTGGCTCAAGACCCGAATCATCCGGTGGCGAATTTTAATTTAGGGGTGGTTTATATCAACCTGGGAAAAAACGAGGAGGCGAAAAAGTTCTGGAATAAATATCTGCAATTAGATCCCACTTCGGAACGGGCAGAGCAGGTTAAAAAATTTCTTTCGGACTTAAAATAATTTTTTTAAAGTTGGGAACCATTTGAAACCCTGGGGTGTTTAAAAATTAGCTGGCTAAGTATCTTTTTGGCCAGCTTATGGCTAAAGCCGGCTGTTGCAACCACATTCTGAGTTTCCTGCCCCCCTCTCAGAATTTTGCAGCGACCGTAACTTTAGCCATTTTTGTTTGTGCAAAAATCTGCAACTTTTTGTCTATATTTTACCTTCTTTTTTCCGTTTGAGTACTGCTTTTGTTCTTAACTTATTGTCCAACAAGAAAGTTCTTATGTCCCCGGGAGGAATTCTAAGCTTTTTAGCGGTGGCACAGGTGTTGCAAATTGCAAATATGCCTTGGCAGCTTTTTTGGAGAAAAAATGAAAATTGTTGTTGACAAAACCGGATTTGTCTTTAAATTATGTGTGCCTTGGTGAAGCCTCACAAATGAGGCAAAGGTAAAAATCAGCCGGCTCTCTTCTTTTGAAGAGGAGGTCTGTAAGCTTGGTCTGAGGGGGCCAACAGCAGCAGCCCGGAAAAGACAACAGAAGGTAGATATTCTACCGGTTTAACTTGATTCGCCACGAAGGGATTTTTTCCCTTTACGGGTTAAACTTTAACGTTTAAAAAAATTCGGCCTTCGGGAGGAAAAAGAGAACAGATTCTTGCTAATGAGTTATGCGACACGACGAACAGAAGCAAGGATGAACTCTTTTTCCAATAGGAGGAACGAATGTCAGTAAGAAGGACGCTGGTAGGAATGGGGATGGCTTTGGCGGTTTTATCCAGTTTTGCGGAGGCGAGTCCGCCGCCCAAAGTTTTTTTGCAGGTGGTGGATACGGCTATTTATCCGGGGGACGTGGAAGGAAGATACTTGACCATTAGAATGTCAAATCCAAACGTCAAAATTGGGGCCTTCAGCGTGGGGCTTGCGATTGCCGACCCGAGCATCATTAATTTCACTTATTTCAAAATTGATACTACCCTGCCGCATTGGGTATATTTTCAAGATTGTACCCCGCTTCCCTGTCGTCCGGACAGCATTTATGAGGACACCAGTTTCTCTTACCAAAGCCAGATTATAACTTCCGGCACCCTCTCGTCCCAATGCAAAGTGCTTTTGGGGAGGAGGGAGTCGGAAGTTGTGCTTCAGGTCTTGGGCGAGTTCAGCACGAGTATCAATCCGGGACCGGCCTTGCAGCCGCAAAATGGGGCGGTGCTTTTCCGCGTTCCAATGAACATTTTCCCGATTGCAGATTCGGTTCCTTTGAACATAAGGCAGGTGCCGATAACTATTGACCCGATTCGTACCCAATTTTCCGATTCCACCGGCACCATTCTGTACCGGGTGCTGGATACCAGCGCGCAGTTTACCAACGGGACCGTTACGGTTCCTTATTCAATGAAAGGGGATCTTGATTTTAACGGGCATTTGACCGGAACCGACGTGGTGCGGATTTTGAACTATGCCTATTTGGGAGCGCCGCCGCCTTTGCCGGAATGGACGGTGGCGGACGTGGACTGCGACGGGGTGGTAATCAGCAACGACGTGGTACGGGAGCTGAACAAAGTTTTTCTGGGGATTCCATTCCCCTGTCAGTGAGGATATGCAACGATTAACTATTATAAAGAAAGGAGGTGCCCAGCTTAAACGCTCGAGCCGTCTGTAAGCAAGAGGCAAAAAACGGGAAAGGTTGCGATCTTGAGCCGAAAGCAACCTGCCTACAAACGGAGGGGGAGGTCGCATTGACGACCAGAGCAAACGGGTACAAAAAACAACTGTTAACGTTTTATATGAAAAGGAGTAATTAAGTATGAACTCTAAAAGGCTATTAGCCCTTATTGCGGTCTTTCTGTTGATGATTCCCGCGATGGCCTTGGCCGGCATACCGGATCCTGCGGATTCGATTATCATCGAGCAGAAGACGGCGGCGCCGGTTGCAGGAGCCTGTAATTCGGCACTTTTGAGGGTGCGCGTGCTCATCACCAACAAAGACAGCTTGGGTAACGTTACCATTCCGTTTTTGACAACGTCAATCTCGGGTGGAGCTTACTCAATCGTTTCCCGTCCGTTGAACTGTTCGGCCGCACGGACCAGCCCGGTGGCATTTGATTTCACCTATCCGGTGGCACAACCGTCGCTCACGCCGCGGCTGGGAACCCGCGTTCCGAGCTTTGCCGGCTACCACAGCAACTCGCCGGACACGTTTATGTTCACGGGCACTTTTGACCCGACCGACGACGACACCAAGTTGCCGCCGAACCTGACCCGCACGGAGTTGCTCCAAATCAAGTTCGACAGCTGCAGCAACCTGGGCGTTATGGACATTGACTCTGGAAAAGTGCTTCAAAGCACCATCCAGTTCGTGGACACCAGAGGGACGACGATTTTCATCAACTTCGTCAAGGGTTCGGTAACCCAGTCGATTCCGCCGCCGGTGATTATGAACTGCGCCGGCGCGAATCAAAACGTCCTGTACGGACGGCCCTTCAGCTATACTTTTACGGCTGACAAGGCGGTTACTTGGTCCACCCTCGGCCCGGGGGTCATTGACCCGGTCAGCGGCAAGTATGACTTTGCCGGGGCGTGTCCTTTGGGCCCGATACCGGTGACGGTGCTGGCTTGCGTCCCTGGGACTCAGGTCTGCGGCACATGCGACTTCACCATCACCATCGTGGACAGTCCGCCGACCTGTTCGGTGGCTCCGCCCGCCGTTTCCGGTGGACCCGGAGCGGCACTGGCTGCCACGGTTACCGGTTCCGATCCGGATGCGGGTGACTTTGTGACGCTTTCCAAGCTTTCCGGGATTGGCGATTTCGTTCCAGGCACCGGAGCTTGGTCGTATACGGCTTCGGGTGATTGCAGTGACGTGGGGACGCATATTGTTGTGTTCCAAGCGGTAGATGGCTTCCCGGCTTGCCCGGCGGGCCATTTCTCGGACGTCTGCAGCTTGACCGTAACGATAATCAATACACCACCCTCCATCACCTGCCCGTCGAACAAGAACTTGCAGGCTGGCGGGACATACGACGACGAGGAGACTTCCGGTTCGGATCCCGATCCGGCCCACGCCGGCACTCTGGTCTACTCTGCGGCGGGTTCACCCCCGGCCGGCTTGACGGTGGATGGGGATGACGGCGGAGTGCACTGGAACCCGGTGGGTGCGGCTGGCAATTATACGGTTTGCATCAAGGTGACCGACCTCTGCGGCGCCACGGATTCGTGCTGCTACAACCTCAACGTGGTCTCCGGCGAGAAGTTCAAACTCTGCATCGACGTGGTCGAATACCCCGAAATAAGGTCGCAGGGTGGGGACGTGCTGGTGTATATTAACAACTTAGTGGAAGCCTTCGACCCGGACTGCGACACCGCCAACGGCGGCAGCGGCTGTGTGGGCGGCTTCTCCTTCCTGCTTACCTACGACTGCTCCTGCCTGCAGTTCATATCTGCGGCCAAGGGGAGTCTGTTGGTATACCAGAGATGGGAATTCTTCACCTACCGCTTCGGCGCTTTGGGCAACGGGAACTGCGGTTCCGGCTGTCCAAGCTGTCTGATTCGCATCGTGGCGATTGCGGACATAAACAACTCCAACATTCATCCGCTGCCTTGTGACGATGACAACTACGAGAACAAGGGCCAGTGGGTCTGCTTGAAGTTCCGCACCACCAGCGATCTGCGCTTGGCCGGGCTCTGCTGCCCGATTAACTGGTACTGGCTGGATTGCACGGACAACACCGTTTCGGATGCCACCGGCAATTGCCTCTGGATAGCCTGTGTGCTTTTGAATACGGATGGGGATACGATACCCCTGCCGACCGAGCCGGTGAACGTGTACAACTGCAGGTTTGTTTCGGGCGGTCTGAACAAACCGTCTCCGAAGCCCTGGATTATCTTCTGCAACGGCAAGATTTGCCTGCCGCCGCTGGAGTCCTTGGACGACCGGGGAGATATCAACTTGAACGGTATCGCAAACGAGATTGCCGACGCAGTCTTGTTTGAGACCTACTTCATCTATGGTACCAGCGTGTTTATCATCAACGTGGCGGGCCAGTCCGCCGCTTCGGACATCAACGGCGACGGACGTCCTTTGACGGTGGCCGACCTGGTGGCCTTAATCCGGATCCTAACCGGCGATGCCAACCCGCTGCCCAAGGCAATTCCGGGCGCGGTGGTCAACCTGGCGATGGATGCGAATCTGTCTGAAGTGAACCTGTCGGCCATTTCGGCTTCTGAAATCGGCGGTCTCTACCTGAAGTTCAAAGTGAACGGCACGGTAGGCACCCCGGTTCTAAGCGAAGCGGCCCAAGGAATGACTATGAAGACCAACCTGGTGGGCGATGAGCTCTCCGTCTTGATCTTCACCGACGAGAACCACAAAGGTACCTCGATTGCCTCCAACGCCGGAAAGATATTGACCATTCCGGTGACGGGCAGCGTGGACCTGCTGGAGGCGGACGCGGCCAACTACAGCGGCGCATCGGTGCCGGTTTTGGCCAAGGCCACTCCGATTCCGACGGCTTTCAAGCTGTCGCAGAACTTCCCGAACCCCTTCAACCCCAAGACCAGCTTTGTCTTGGCTTTGCCGGTGGCTTCGGAATACAGCGTGACCGTCTATAACATAGCCGGTCAGGTTGTGAAGACCTTTGCGGGTTCGGCTTCGGCTGGTAACAAGATCATTACCTGGGACGGCACCGACAACAACGGTACGGTCGTCTCTTCGGGCATCTACTTCTACAAGGCGATTGCTGGCAAATACAGCGACGCCAAGAGAATGATGTTCTTGAAGTAATTGATCCAAACTACGGTTTTGGGAGTCCCGCTTCGGCGGGACTCCCAAGTACCGTTAAAAACTGTAAAGGAAAGGAGGAAAAAAAAGAAGAGGTAAGCTAACAGGTTGAAAAGGAACGGATGTGAAAATATGAATGAAATAAGCAGTTTTAGAAGGCGATTCGAGCTGCTTTTTTTGTTTATAGGAAGCGGGTCTGTGGGGTTTATTTTTTTCAATGCGGGGTTGACAACAAAGGGGACTTTTTGCAGGGGATTGCATAAGCTGGGCAAATTAGCCGCAAGGGAGATTTTTAGGCCTTCGTAATTTTTGCTACCATTTGGTAACGGCGGAAATTCGGGTTTGCCGGAGCCGCCGGAAGTGATTTGAAGATAGCAGGTTAGCCGACCCGAGCCGGGGCGGGGTGAAGGTTTTGTGCGCTTGGGTTTGGCCGGCCTTCGGTATAGGGTTTGCGCAAACGGAAGGGACGTAGGGCTATAGGCCTTGAGAAAACAATGGTTAAAGGAGGGATTCTCGTTATCGGCATTGGCCTGGTCTCTGGATTTGGCCGGTTGGCGCAGGCAGAATTTTCAAACGCATCGGGAAAACCGTTTGTGATGAAAGTTGACACGATAGAAGGAGAATTGGGACAGTTGGTAAGCGTGCCGGTGCGAATTACCAACCCCACGGCGGTGGGAGTGATAGATATTCGACTGCAGTATGGCACCTTTTCGGAATCTTTGCACTCGGTCACACCGGCGGTGCGGGTGGCGGGGTGGGAATATTTCGACGCCGCAGCGGACACTAATCCGGGCGAAATTCACATCGTAGGCGTAGCCGACACGCCGTTCCCCGCAGACACGGCTTTGCCGATGGCGGCCGGAAGCGGCGAAGTGTTTTATTTGAATTTTAAAGTTTACGACGACTCGGCGTTGACGGACGCTTTTTTGCCGATTTCTTTTGTTTTTGACGCTGCCAGCGATAACGTGCTGTACGATTCTTCGGGCAACTTAATCGATTCGAGCCAGATTGATTATATAGCCGGCGGCATCAATCTGCGGAAAACCGGCCTGAAGGAGCGGGATAATTTGCCCAAGGCCTTTCAACTTTTCCAGAATTACCCCAATCCCTTTAATCCGCAAACCAAGATTGATTTTTATTTGCGGGCCTCGGGAAAAATTTCCTTGGTTGTTTACGACATTTCAGGCCGTTCGGTTCGGGAGCTGGTAAATGAATTTTCTTCGGCCGGGCCGCATTCGATTGTTTGGGACGGGCGCGATTTTAACGGCCGGGCCGTCGGCTCCGGAATGTATTTCTATCAGCTGATTTCCAGCGATTGGCGCGAAACCAAAAAGATGATTCTGGTGAAATGATGCCGGTTACGAAAATGGAAGGGAAAAAGATGGGACCAAAATTTTTGGGCGCCGCCGCCTTGTTTTTTATCATCAGCTTAAACGCCGGTCCACGGATTTGGGCGCAGGTCTCTACGCAGGATTCCTTGATCGTCGTGCCGATTGCCATTGCCTCCGGCCAGACTACCGTGGGAATCACCATTTCGATGGCCAACTCCATACCGGTTTCGGCCCTTACCGGCCGGATGGTTTTTGACACCAACATAATTGCTCCGCAGGTGTCGGGAGTGAACGTCACAATGAACCAGGTGGGGCGCGGCACGGCCTTGAGCAGTTTTGCCGCCTCCTCGCCCCAAAACGGCGTGGTGAACTTTCTTATGGTCAGCGATTTTGTGAGCCCCATACAGCGAATTGGCATCGGCAGCGGACCGATTTGCCGAATCACTTTTAACGTGCGAACAACGGCCGACACCACGGTCTGCGTGCTTTTGCAGGATGATGCCTTCGACGAGTTCGCCATCAAAAACGAGCTTTCGGATACCAGCGGGTTTATTCTTATTACACCGTCTCTCTTGGGCGGCAGCCTGCAGATAGGAGCGGGAAGCGCGAGCGGCGGTTGCGGGCCGATTACCCCACCACCCCCGTCGGGGAACGCGCCGGTTATCAATTCGATTGCCAACCAAAGCGTGCCGCAGGGTTCGATTTTACAGTTCACGGTTACGGCTTCCGACCCGAACGGGGATAACGTAACCCTTTCCGCCACCAGTTTGCCCCAGAACGCCACCTTCAATACCGTCACCGGAGACTCGGTGGTGACGGGCACTTTTACCTTTACCCCCTCGCTTTCCCAACTGGGGAGCTTTACTGCCACTTTCCGGGCCCAAGATGACGCCGTACCGTCTTTGTCTACCACCCGGAGCGTCAGCATCAACGTTACCGAGGTGGAACGGGATATTCTCTTTTCTTCTTCGGTTACCGGGCAAGCGCCCACGGGGGGAATTCCGGGAAAGAGTCCGGCTTTCTTTCCGATTGATTTGACCGCGCGGGCGAAAGTTTTTGGCGTGCAGTTTGACCTGCAGATTGACACCGGCATAATTACGCTGGATTCCATTATTGCGACCTCCCGGTTGACCAATTTTGTCATCGATTTCCGAAATATCGGCGGGCAGCTGGACCGTTTCCGGGTGATTGCCTTTTCGCTTACCGGGGATTCGGTGCGGCCCTCCACAACGCCTACGATTATGCATCTGGCTTTGAGCGTTTCACCCAATGCGCTTCCGGGAAAAACGGACGTTGTAATTGACAGCGGCTACGAGTCGGTCAATCCCGACCCGCGCATTCCCTCGCAAAGCATGCTCACGCAAAGCGGGGAGTTTTTCATCGACCGCTTTGGCGACGTCAACGGGGATACCCTTGTTAATGTGGCCGACCTAGTGGCCCTGGTCGGCTTTATTTTGGGCAATTATCCTTTCACCCCCCGGCAGTTTGACGCCGCCGATACCGATCAGGACTCGGTGGCTAACATCATTGATTTGGTTAACATTATTAACTTAATATTCGGAACACCGCTTCCACCTTTGGCGCCGCCGTTTCCCGGGCCGCCGGCAACTTTGGCTATGAATGCCAAAGATTTTGCCACGAACCCGAGTCAACCGATTCGGTTGGAAGCGGATTTGCCGACCGAGATTGCCGGCGTGCAGGTGCACATCGCCTACGACCCGAAGGAGGTTAGATTGGAATCGCCTCAAAAGACTTTGGCTTCGCAGGGATTGGTGTTAAAGTCTCTGGATAACGCTCCCGGGCGGATGAGTTTCGTGCTCTACAATTTGGGTAGCGAGCAAAATGAGCTTCAGGCCGGGAAGTCCGCTATTGTAAACATTCCGGCCACGCGTTTAACCAACGGAGGCGATACGTTGGGACCGAAAATAACCATTACGCGGGCTTTTCTTTCCACCGGCAAGGGCGTGGGGGTTCCGGTCAAAAGCGTTGGCGGAAATCTGCCGCGGGAGTTTGCTCTGTTCCAGAACTATCCCAATCCGTTCAATCCGAAAACCACCATCCGCTTCACCGTCGGGGCGCAATCGGCGGGGGACCAAACGGCGGTGCCGGTGAAGCTGGAGATTTTCAATTTGCTGGGGCAGGCGGTCAAAACGCTAATTAATGACCAGCGGGCTCCGGGTCTTTACCGCGTGGAGTGGGATGGCACAGACATTGGCGGGAATCGGGTTTCTTCGGGAATTTACTTTTATCGGCTCTCGTCCAGAAAAGAGTTTTCAGAAACTAAAAAGATGCTTTTTGTGAAATAGGTTGAAATCGGCCGGTCTGGGGGAGATTGGTTTTTGGAAAAGTAGGAGATGCGATTAAAACAAGAGGAGTGCCTTAGGATGCGGGAAAAAACTTTAGGAAGGTTATACGGGCTTCGGGATTTCCGAAGAATCAGCCTTTGGCTGCTTTTGGCCGGTCTGCTTATTGCACTTGGAAGCGAAGCGGCCTGGGCCCAACAAGCTCCGGTGTTGGATCCAATAGGAGCAAAAACCACAGATGAGAATGTTTTGTTGTCCTTCCGGGTTTCTGCCACTGATCCGGATGCCACCATTCCTTTGCTTTCTGCGGTGGGTTCACCTTCCGGGGCTGTCTTTACCGATTCTTTGAATGGAGCCGGTTCCTTCATATGGACGCCTTCCTTTACACAGTCGGGGAGTTATCCGGTGACGTTTATAGCCAGTGACGGTTCGTTGGCGGATAGTGAAGTAGTAACCATCACCGTTAACAACGTGAACCGAGTTCCGGTATTGGCGGCTATTGGTTCAAAGAGCACCAACGAGAACCAGCTCTTAAGTTTTAGGATTTCAGCAACCGACCCGGATGCTAACATTGCTTTGCTTTCTGCGGTGGGTTCACCTTCGGGAGCAACCTTTACGGATTCTTTGAATGGGGCTGGTTCATTCATCTGGACGCCCAGCTTTACACAGTCGGGGAGTTATCCGGTGACGTTTATCGCTTCGGATGGTTCTTTGGCGGATAGTGAAGTGGTGACCATCACGGTCAACAATGTGAACCGGGCACCGGTATTGGCGGCTATTGGAGCCAAGAGTACAGATGAGAACCAGCTGTTAAG
>Ga0184627_10000096_pt1 | contig 43626 bp, 38 predicted proteins | sample PLM3_127_b1_FD_133150 | JGI IMG/M metagenome (GOLD analysis project Ga0184627, IMG submission 133150) | Groundwater sediment microbial communities from an aquifer in East River, Colorado, USA - PLM3_127_b1 | ecosystem: Environmental > Terrestrial > Soil > Riparian zone | place: USA: East River... | reverse complement strand
TTTGCTCAACATCCCAACGCTTCCGCCCCGAAACCTTTCGGGACTGCACAGGCATCGTCGCTGCTTCCATCAATCCTCCTTATACGATTATACCTGTCCAAATCTTAAGTGGGGCACGGCACTCGCTGAGCTAAAAGACCTCGGCCAGCATAATCAGTTAAGACTCCGGAAAATATCGGAAATTGAGGGGATTACCAAACGCCCCCTCATAATTTATGCCGTCAAACAAAGAGGTAGTTTCAATGTTCCCAACAGCATTGATAATTCAGACGTTACAGGTTTTGCCGACCTCATCGATGGAATTTCTGGTGAAGAACTTGACGTCTTCATTGATAGTCCAGGTGGGGAGGCTGAGGCCACTGAGCGTATTGTTAACCTCCTCCGGCAAAACTTCAAGACTGTGCGATTTTTTGTGCCGCATTCAGCATATAGTGCGGCCACAATGTTAGCACTGTCCGGGGATGAAATTTATATGGATGACCGCTCTACTTTAGGTCCGATAGACCCCCAGCTTGTTGTTACTACCCCAAATGGGGCTACTTCCTTAGTGCCAACACAAGATATAATTGATGCTTTTGATGACGTAAGAAAAATTGTGAAAAGGGAAGGTCCCGATGTCTTACCGGCATTTTACCCAATGTTAGAAAAGTATGACCTCCACATTTTCCAAATCTGTAAGAAAGCCCAAAAACTTTCCGAAACGATGGTGAGAAAATGGCTTCAGCAATATATGTTTAAGGATGACCAAAAGCGAAGTCAAAAAGCCAACAAAATAACCAAACGTTTTTCTGACCGGAAAAAAAATCTTTCCCACAGTAGGACTATCAGCTTTGAAGATGCAAAAAATATTGGTCTTCGGATTAGGGATTTAAGAGAAAACCCCCCACTCCGCCAAACTCTTTGGGAATTATACTGTAATATTGAACTTTATTTCGACAGGACTATTGCGGTTAAGCTTTTTGAAAACTCAAGAGGCGTAAGTTGGTCAAGAAACCAGCAACAATTTATCTCCGTCCCTATCTTAGCACCACCCCCAACACAGATACCTCTCGCTCCTATTCCTTCCGATTCATAGACACAGGTCCAACCACTATTTAGACTCGCTCCACAACCGATATAACCTTCTGGCCGTTCAGGAGCCGCGTCTCAAAGACGGGCATAAAAACGGGCAGGCACCCAAAAACAAAGGGCGACCACCCATTCGGCTACGCTCAGGGCAAGCGGGGAGTCGCCTCTACGAACCCCCTCGGCCAAAGGCCGGTCCCCCTTAAATACAGGGGGACAAATTTACTTTCAACCCGGCAAAATTCTGCCCTTCGATTAACTCCCGTTCAGGGCCTGATGGCCCCTCAGGGCCGATGGCAGGGCGGTGAGCCTGCCGAACCACACCTGCTTGTTCCAATATCTTGAAGTTTTCTATCCATACTATGACTTTTCAAGTGCGGGACAATTCCCCCATTTCCTGCTACAATCGATTGAATTATAGCGGGTTAGCCGTTTGGCAAGTGCTTTAATAATTAAGGCATATCGCTTGCGGATGGATAGGACGTAAAACCGTGGGACAAGGGGTTATCAAGAGGTTTCAAGCGGCCGATAATAAGGGCAGAGGTTTTCAGTCAGGCGGTTCGACTCCGCTCACCACAAGCCGCGACCTCTCCTGTATACCCGGCCCACGCAAAGGAGAGGCAAATATGGCAAGAAAAAGAAAACCGCGCTATCGCATCCCCGAAAAAACCGCCTGGCACCTCTACAGCCTGCAGAATTTGAACTCGGATAAATTCGTGCGGGTGGTCAACAAAATCCTGCGCCGGGAATACCTGGTAATAAAATAGCCCGGTTTCCGGCGCAAACAGAACCGCCCTGATGGGGTAAAACCTTTTATCAGGTTTTAAATCCCGGTAACGTTCGGGAGAACAGGTGGCAGAAAATGCGGAATGCGCTTGACAAATTAGCCGATAATGCTTTATCCTGCCTTCCCTTTTTGGGAAATAGGATGAATAAAAAGATTTTTGTAACCTTACGGCTCGAACCATCGGGCAGAAGTTTTAAGTTGGCCATCCCCCAGCGCTGGCTGGTTGGAATCGCCAGCCTGGTTGCCTTTTTTGTCATCTCCGACCTTCTGTTTTCCGTAAAATTCATCAAGCAAACGTTTGAAGCCCGCCTGCAGGCGCGCGAGTCCGGCTCCTACGCCTCTATCCCGTATGACCCGGCCCACTTGGTTACCGATTTAAAAGGCCAGATAAGTGTCGTTTTAGAGCAGGAAAAACGGCTGCGCAAACTGCTCGGATTGGTTAAAGAAAAGCCCTTGGACGGCACGGTCCTGCCCGCCCCGGAGGAAATAGACCTCACCGGCACTCCCGCCACTTTGGAAGGCCGTCTGGCCGAGCTGGAGAAGCAAGCCGTTTTACAGAAAAATGTCTTCGAAAAGCTTTCGCGCCAGTTTGCGTTGAAGTTGTCTTACCTCGAATACGTTCCGCGCTCTTTTCCCGTGCGTGGTTCCATTTCGCGCGGTTTTGGATTAAAAGAGGATCCTTTCACCGGCATCGTACGACACCATACCGGAGTGGATATCGCCGCCCCCTATGGCACGCCGGTCAAAGCCCCCGCTGCCGGCTGGGTGGTTTTTGCCGGCCGGGAATCCGGTTTTGGAAAATTGGTTATCTTGCGCCACAAGAAAGGATTCGAAACATACTACGGCCACCTCTCTTTGATTTCGGTCAAGCCGGGGCAGCAAGTAGTTGCCGGAAGGTTGTTGGGGCGAGTCGGTTCGACCGGTTATTCCACCGGCCCGCACCTGCACTATGAAGTGCGCCAGTGGAGCCGGGCTTTAAACCCCCGCCGTTTCCTTTTTGCCGGAGAGTAAAAAATCTTTCTTGAAACCAACCCCGCCTTTGGCGGGGTTTTTTGTTATTGGGATGCTTTTAAGAAAGCTTATGCCCTGAAACAGGTTGCTTTTCCCAGACGGTATGATATACTTTAACAAGGCTCATAGATGCAGAAAATTAGTGCCACAGTAGCGGGGCGGCTCAAGCGGGCAATCAGTGTAGTTTTAGTTCTCTTTCTTCTGGAAGCCGTCGGCGGAATCTACTCCGGCAGCCTGGCTTTGCTTTCCGATTCCGGCCATCTTTTAGCCGATTTATTGGCCCTGCTTTTGGCCTGGTATGCTTCCTATTTGGCAACTCGTGCCGTAACCGAAACCAAAACGTACGGCTACCGCCGCGCCGAAGAGATGGCCGCCGTGGTCAATTCCGTTTCGCTTTTGATTCTTTCCGGCCTGATTCTGTGGGAAGCATATCAGCGCTTTCAGGCGCCGGAACCGATTAAAACCGGACCGCTTTTGATTTTTGCTTTGATTGGCTTGCTCGGCAATCTGTATATGGTTTCTCTTTTGCACCAAGACCGAGACAAAAACTTAAACCTCAAGGCCGCCTGGCTGCACGTATTGGGGGACACACTCGGTTCGGTCGCAGTAGTAGCAAATGCAATAGTCATCCGCACGTTTGGTGCCGTTTGGTTCGACCCAGCGGTATCGGTCTTCATCGCTCTGTTGATCCTGCTTGGCGCATTTCGCGTTTTGAAAGAGGCCGGAAACATCCTTTTGGAGGGCGTGCCTAAAGGGGTCGAATTAGCGGAAGTCGAAAAAGCGATTCGGGAAGTTCCCTCGGTAAAGGACCTGCACGATTTGCACGTTTGGACCATTTCGACCGACCTGCCGGCCCTCTCCGCTCACATTGTGGTCGATTTGCCGGAGACTCACGAGGTGCAGAAAGCGCTGGATGGTTTGTCCGGTATGCTCTCCAGCCGTTTCGGTATCCGCCACACCACGTTCCAGTTCGAATGCGCCTGCTGCACAAATGACGGCAGAACCTGCTGCGTTCTGGTGGCCCATGAAAAAGACTAACAAACCGGCTTTTGCTGCGTATGCTTAAAAGAAAAGCGAAGCCCCGGCCGGAGAAAGCCGTCGCCCCAACTAACGGCGGGTTTGGCGAAGACCCAGAGGTTGCGGCTTTAATCCGCAGGGTAAATGAGGAAGATCCAGCCGCTTTTCGGGAACTGGTGGAACGGTATAAGACGCAGGTGGCCGGTCTGGCCTTCAAAATGATAGGCGATTACGAAGACGCCAAAGACATTTCCCAAATTGTCTTCGTGAAAGCCTTTTTGAACCTCAAACGGTTTGACACCAAAAGGAAATTTTCCACCTGGCTTCTTCGGATTACCGTGAATTCCACCATTGATTATTGGAGGCGCTACCGAAAACACAAATACGAAGCGCTGGAGGAAGCCGCCGACAAGGCCGACGATTTGGGGCGGACGCCGGAAGCGGTCTTTTTCAAAAAAGTCACGGACGAAAAAATCCGCAAGGCGCTGGACGTTTTGAATCCCATGCAACGTTCGGTATTTATTTTGCGCGATATGGAAGGAATGGATATGGCCGATGTGGCCAAAATAGTGGATATGCCCCAGATAACCGTGCGCTGGCATTTGCACAAAGCCCGTGTCCGGCTGCGCACCGAGCTGTCCCGCAAAATTGCCCCCCCTGTCCAGATTTCTAAAAAACATTCCTCGTCCAAGGAGCTCGAATGAAATGTAGCAAGGTTTATCAAAAATTGGTGCGGCAGGATTTTCATCATCGCCACGAAGAAAAGGTGGAAGAGCATCTTTCCGAATGTCCGGCTTGCCGGACGATCTTCGAAGAGCTTGTTCAAATCGACCAATCGCTGAAAGAAGCCCTCCGCTTCGAGCACCATTCCGAATTTTGGGATGATTTCCACTACGGTTTAAAACTCCGCCTCGAAGAAAAACGCCGCCGCCCCGGCTCTCCCCGCCTGAAAAAGCTGGCCTAAGCCCTGCCCCGTGATGCCACGAAGTCTGAGCTGGTCATCCCCTGACACCTTCTGACGACAGATTACCTTGCCCTGCCAAGCCGGTGCGTTAAGACTTACCGGCGGTAGAAGTCCCCGAAATTGCATCAATAAACTTTGTTGCAGACCTGTTGATATCTTCCCGTACGGTGAGGATGATATTCTTCCAAATTGCTCGGCCATGATTCTTGGGCAAAGACTCCAATTTAGCCACCGCCGAATCTAAAATGGCCACTGCCGAATGTAAGTCCTCTTGAATGTTTCCCAAGTTGGGCACCGACGTGCTCACACTTTGGTTTTTTTCAACTACCTGTGTATTTTGCGCTTCCTTCACGGCTCCCCCTTTCTTTATTTAGTCGGCAGGGGGAGGGGCTTTAATTAGCCAACTTTGGTTCGGGCCAAGCTCTGCCCCATAAATGAATCTAAAAATTTGCAAAAGTTTTCTTTCCTTGCAAAATTTTCTTCAGCCCCTATTTTTCGCCTTGCCCTTCGGCGTTGCTCCCGTTCAGGGCCTGATAGCCCCTCAGGGCCGATGGCAGGGTTTTCAACGCCGCCGTAGCTCAGTTGGTAGAGCAGCTGATTCGTAATCAGCAGGTCAGCGGTTCGAATCCGCTCGGCGGCTTGTCAAAAACAGAGATTAGAGATCAGAGATTGGAGATTAGTCCCCGCCCCGCCTGGATTCTTCGTCGGCGGAAAATCACACCATCTTGTCCCGCACCAATGAATGGAGAGGAGAGGGCAAGGCAGGCCTTGCCCCTACAAAAAAACGCCTCACCCTTAATCCCTGGCCGAGCCCGGGGCTCGCCTCGGGCAGACCCTCTCCGCTTGGCGGAGAGGGAAGAGAGAGTTTGCCCTTCGACTTTTTTCGACTACGCTCGGAACAAGTCGGGTCTCGTCGCCCTTGTAAAGAGAGACAAAACTACCCCCTCCGGCTCTTTGAGCCTCGTCCCCCTTGCCAAGGGGGACAGAAAAAAAACGAATATTTTGTCCCCCTGTATTTAAGGGGGACTATAGGGGGTTGTCTTGCCTCTGTTTTTCGTGGGGGGTGATTTTATGCACTATCCCTGGCCGGGCAGGCTTTCAGAGTGGTTGGATTAGTTGGCGGTTCGACAAGCTCCGGTGGTGAGCGAAGTCGAACTACGGTTCAAATCCGTTCGGCGGCTTATCTACTACAGAGATTGGAGACTGGAGATTAGCAAAATTTTTTTCCATCACAGGTGGTTGTATTCTCCCTAACCCAAAGGAAAAATCGATTATATTCACCTTCATGAAAATCTTGATTGGAGTGGTTTTTATCCTTGGTTTAGCTGGTAGCATAGTGCTTTTTCTCATTGGAAAAGCTCCCGAAGCCATCGGACTATTCATCGGGTCGGTAGTCCCCCTCATCATCGCCACCATGGTTGGATACCATCAATACCTATCTGCAAAGGAAGCGCGCATCCCTGTTGCATCGCTCAAAATTGAGGAGCAAGACGATAGCCCCATGCCTAGTTGGTGCTCGGTCATTCTTCACAATCACTGTAATCAGACGATCAGTGCAACGTGTTATCCCAGTGCCACTTTGTGTGGCCAACCAGCCGAATTTGAAAATCCGATCCCAATAGAGCCTATCGAAATAAGACCATCTGAACACAAATTCATCTACGGTTTTTATGTTTGGGATACGATTGTTAGGAACACAGATTATGGGGATCACGACGATTGGTTTAGAGATGAGGTCTCTCGCCCAATCCACGCTATCGATAGGATGACAGTTCGGGCTAATACTGACGCCCAAAATGCCAAAGACTTGTTTCGCTTTAAAATATCCATCCAATATCGTGGTCTTATAACTGGTGTCGAAGGGAAGCCTATTTCCAAGGAATACTACTATGACTTCCTCCGGAGAGAAATGATAGACACGTCCCTTTCGGAGGCTTAAGCCCTGATGAATAAAGCGGCATATGATGCTATCGAGAAAATATGGTATCTCACTATGAAAGTCAGAGCGCGATGCCCTTCCAGCACCGACCTCATGATTGGAGCAACTGGATATCGCACAGCACCATGGTATCAAGCCCATGGTATTGATTTGGAGGTTATTTTTCCAAAGCCTCTGACAAAACAGGATATCGACGACCTGAACAAAATGGGCGAATTTGTAAACCGCAGTTTTATTATTAATATGGTAGCTACCCTGGAAGAATTTGGCATTCTCCCGAAGAATACTCCCCCAGACATCTCTAAAAACGGTGGAAAACTCGTTAAACTCGCCAAGTTGTATCGAAATCATTTTGCTCACGGCGACTGGGAATTCGACCCAGACGATCCGGATCACCAGAAAACCCGTGCCTTTTTGGAGAAGGAACTTCCAATTGGCGCAAGTAAAGGACCCGGTTTTGTAATCTCAATTGATACAGTTCTTGAGCCACTTAAGGACGGAGTTCTTGAGTATATCCGTGCAACCACTTGACAGAAACTCATTTGATGGTATCTTTCCCCCGATGAAAATTTTGACGGAAAATAACTGAAGGGAAAACTCGACTTTTTTGGCCGCGCCCCACGTTGGGGATGCGGCTTTTTTTGTATCTGGGGGTGTTACCTCACCCCCTGTCCCCCTCTCCGCAGGGCAGAGAGGGGGAACGCAAGTGGTTCGGGAGCGGAGCTCCCTCACAACGGTTGAATCAGAGATTGGAGATTAGTCCACGCCCCGCCTGGATTCTTCGTCGGCGGAAAATCACACCATCTTGTCCCTCACCAATGAATGGAGAGAAGAGGGCAAGGCATGCCTTGCCCCTATAAAAATCTCTTAATTCTTCGGAGGGAAGATTTCTGTGGCGGGTGGTAAACTTTCGGAAATTTGAGGGATGATGCCTTTCCTGATGTAAACCGGGCGCACCATTTGCCGCCAGGAGGGGAGTTGGCGGGCAAAAAGCAGGCCGCCGAGGATGCAGCAAAGCCCCCCTATCAAAAGCGTGTGCGGGGCGCCGATTATTCTGGCCAAGACACCGGCCAATAAACTGCCGAAGGGAGCCATTCCCATAAAGGCGGTGGCGTATAAGCTTATCACCCGGCCGCGCTTGTCGTCGTCCGCCAGGGTCTGCAAAACGGTGTTGCTGGAAGCCATCTGCACCATCATTCCAAAGCCGGTCACCGCCATAGCTAAAAGCGAAAGCCACAAGGTTCGGGAAAAAGAGAAAACGATGAGCCCGGCGCCGAAAAGCCCGGCCGAAAAAGCGATTATTTTCCCCAGCCCGCGCACGTTTATGCGCGAAGCGAGAAATAGCGCACCGGTCAAAGCCCCTAATCCAACGGCGCTCATCAAAAAACCCTGCGTGTGCGAGCCGCCGTGCAAAACATCGCGGGCGAAGATGGGCATCAGCGCGATATACGGCACGCCCGCTACGCTGGCGAGGGCGACCAGAAGCAGAATGGAGCGGATGGGGGAAAAACCCGTGGCGTAGGCAATTCCCTCGCGCAAACCCTGCAGGGGGTTGGCGGTTTTCGGCTCGATTTTTTGGGGCTGGATTTTCATTGCCAAAAGGGCGGCCAAAACCGCCAGAAAGCTCAAACCGTTCAGAAGGAAACAAACTCCCTCGTTGGAAATCGCAATCACCAAACCGGCGATAGAAGGGCCCAAGAGCCGGGCGGCGTTGAACATCGAGGAGTTCAGGGCGATGGCGTTGCCCAAGTCGTCCCGTTTTTCAATCATATCCAGCAAAAACGACTGGCGGGTGGGAATGTCGAAGGCGTTGATACAACCGATGAAAATTCCCAGAGCGATGATGTGCCAGACCTCGATGGTATTAGTAAGCACCAGTGCGGCCAATGCGAATGCCTGCAGCATTGACAGCGTTTGAGTAACGAGTAAAATTCGATGCCGGTTGACCCGGTCGGCCAAAACGCCGCCCAGGGGAGTCAGAAGGAAAAAGGGAATTTGATTGGAGAAACTGACCAGCCCCAGCATAAAAGCGGAATCGGTCAGCCGATAGACCAGCCAACTGGCCGCCGTCTGCTGCATCCAGGTGCCAATCAGGGAAGTCCCCTGGCCGCTGAAAAAGAGGCGGTAGTTGCGATAACGCAGGGCGCGCAGCAAAAATTTGACGCCGGAGGCGTTGTTGGGGGTGGGTTGATCGGAACTCATTCTTTGCGATGTCATTTTAACACTTTTTTGACCGTAGCGGAAGACTTCAGCCTTCCAAAGTGGAAATCTAAAGGCCTGCCCGAGCCGAGACTCGGATTCGGCCAGGGTTTCCGCTACCCCATTTATTTCTACTCTTCAACCTTGACAAAGCAGTAGGGGTCGGATAACTTGGGCGTTCCTCATCGGTTTGGAAAGAGAAATTTTTTAGCTGATTGGGACAAAAATATGAAAGCTTCCGTTGTCTGGAAAGAAAAAATAGCCTTTATCGGTAAAAGCGAATCCGGCCATTCAGTGCGGATGGATTCATCGGTCGAAAAATTAGGGGACAACTCCGGCCCCAGCCCGATGGAGCTCTTGCTCATTTCCCTGGGCGGCTGCACGGGAATGGATGTGATTGCTTTCCTAAAAAAGCGCCGGGTGGAGCCGGAGGGGTTGGAAATCGAAATCGATGCCGAGCGGGCTAAAGAGCATCCGCAGGTTTTCACCAAGGCGACTATTCTTTACAAAATCAAAGGGGAGAGTATAAAAGAAAGCGACGTGAAGTGGGCGGTGGAGCTTTCGCAGAACAAATACTGTTCGGTGACGGCGATGATTACCAAAACCGCCAAGATTGATTTTCACTGGAAAATAAACTAATTTTCCGCTTGATTGAGGGGGATTTTAGGTTAGCTTTAAGTAGCATGCGCAGGGAACGCTACATCGAAACTTGGGAAAGGCCCTCCTGGCCGGTTTACGGAAGGCTGACGCCGGCAGTGCGCAACCTGCTTCTGGCCAATGCAGCAGTATTCTTGCTGCAACTCATCTTCCGCAGTGGAATTCTCGTGTATTATTTCGGGTTGACGCCATCTTTAGTCCAACACAAATTTTACATTTGGCAGTTGGTCTCCTATATGTTTTTGCACGGAGATTTCTTTCACATCCTTTTCAATATGTTCACGCTCTGGATGTTCGGTCAGGATTTGGAACGCGATTGGGGGAGCAAATATTTTTATAAGTTTTACTTCATTTGCGGCATAGGGGCCGGCCTTTTCACGTTGTTTTTGACCTGGGGCTCGACCGTTCCGACCATCGGAGCTTCGGGGGCTCTCTTTGGAATTCTGGCCGCTTTTGCCCTGCTATATCCGAACCGGGTCATTTACCTCTGGTTTTTGATTCCGGTTAAAGCGAAGTTTCTGGTGCTTTTCTTTGGGCTTTTGGAGCTTTTCGCTTCTTTCCAGCATACGTCAGATGGAATCGGACATTTTACCCATCTGGGAGGAATGCTGGTGGGCTGGGTTTATTTAAAGCGGGGCCGGTCCTTAAAATGGGTTACAGATTTTGGCGAAAACCTCCGATATAAATTAAGGGAACAGAGAAGAGACAAAAAGCGGGCCGAACGGCAAAAGCTTTTGGCCTCCGCTGACGAGGCCTTGGGTCGGATTAAAGAGGTTGGTGGATACGATAAACTCACTGGAAAAGAAAAAAAGATTCTGGAAAAAGCCAGCCGGCTTTTGGGTCAAAAACGAGACGATTGAAGCCGAGTTTAGCGTAGTAGCGATGGAGGAGGGGAATGCCTAAAGTTTTAGTGGCGGATGATTCGGCGACTATACGCGGCGTAGCCGAGTCGCTTTTACGTCAGAACGGCTTTGAGGTTATCTCTTCTTCCGATGGCAGGAAGGCTTTGGCGATGGTGAAAAGCCAGAAGCCGGATTTAATATTTTTGGACCATTATATGCCCGGTCAGAACGGACTTTCCATCTGCCAGGAGTTGAAGTCTGACCCCCTGCTCAAGAAAATTCCGGTAGTTATGCTATTGGGGGCTTCCGAAATGAAAGAAAGCAACAAATTTCTGTCTGCCGGAGCCTCGGATTGTCTTTTCAAGCCGTTTGTGCCCAAAGACTTCATTGAAAAGGCGCGGAAGTATGCGCCACCTCCCTTGCCGAAAATGGAAAGATCCGAGTTGGAAGAAGATACCGATAAGCTGGCATCCTCGGCGGTCTCAGAGGAAGTGCTTACCTCGGCGGCTGAGCACGAGGATTTGGAATTGAATGGCCTCTTGGGTGATGCGCTTTTAAGCGAATCCGAGGCATCTACCGGCACGGTGCCAATCCGCCCGCAAGAAAAATCTCCTTCTGTAATGGGCGCGGGAAGTCGGAAAAGGGGTGAGTTTGAAGATATGACTATAAAACTTTACAACCGTCCGCCAAAATCAGAGACTGCTCCTGGACAAAAGCCGAAAGATCCCCAGACTTTTGGCAAATCCAAGCCTGAATCGGATAAATTAAAAGTGGAAACGGACAAGGATTCTTTGATTTTGGCCTCCGATCCTTTTGGACTGACAGAAAAAGACTTAGGTTTTGTTCCGCCGCCACCCAAAGAGGGGCCGCACGATTTTGAATGGTTTATGAAGGAAATGCAGAAAGAAGCAACGGCCCCTTCCAGCCAGCCACCTTCCCCAACTCCGGATGCCCCAAAGAAAAAAGGAGGAGTTTCCGAGGAGTTGAAGTTAAAGGTGGAAGAAATGGGAACCTCCCGCCTGGGGTATGAGCGCTTTATCAATGAATTCAAAAAAGAGATGATGAAGCTGGAAACGGAAGAGAAACCGGTTTACGGCGAGACCAAAATCGACCCACAGGCGTTGGTGGAGGCACAAAAGAAAGTCAACACCGACAAAGTGAAAACGGTTCCGCCTTTAGTCCCTGCGGAAACCTCCGATCCAGTGACTTTGCCCGTAACTTCACCCGCGTTTGCCATTCCCGCCGAGGAAGTGGTCAACCGACTGATATCAGAAGTAGCCAAGGAAATTGCCCTGCGGGTTTCGGCGCAACTTAATCAGAAGGAAATCGTTCGGATTCTGGAAGAAAAGCTCGTCCAGCTGAAAAAGTAGTTTTATAGCTTTCCTTACTTAGCTTTTTCCATACTTATTATAAGGGTATGTGTCGATGGGGCTGTTTTGTTTCCAATACCCCTTCGGAGGAACAATTGCGCTGGCTTATTGGTTTTATAAGGCGTATTAAATGATGTTAAAGTTATGGCAGAGAAAGGATAAGTTTTTTATATTGGAGATGGTAACTAAAAGCGGGCGAAAAGCCCAAGGAGGAAAGTATGAAGACAAGAAGCATTTGGCACTGGGTGGTTTTGGCGACCGGATTGGTCTGGGCTGCCAACCTCGTGGCCCAGGAGCATCCCGAGCATCCAACCGGCAAAAAAAGTAAAGCCAAAGCGGAGGCGGAAGTCACCGTGGCGGATATGTCTAAAGCCATTAAGGGTTACTGCACCAAGGATGCCCAGCTGAAGGGTGGATATTTTCTGATTTACGACCCGGTCAACAAGAAGACATTGGAGCTGACCCTCGATAAAGTCCACGAAGAAAGGCTTTCCAAAGTGTCGGACGGCTTATATTTCGCCTGTTCCGATTTTAAAGGCACGGATGGGAAGACCTACGATTTGGACTTTTTTATGAAGGGAGAGAAAAAATTAGAGGTGAGCGAGGTGAGCATCCACAAAGTGGACGGCAATCCGCGCTACGGCTGGGTGCAGGAGGATGGTTTGTGGAAGCACAAGAGCACCGAAGAGCAGGCCAAATAAACGGGTCCATTCATTAATTGAGACCCGGAATATTTTTTGGTCAGATTCTTTTCTTGGAGTCGTTTTTCATAAGAATGCTGGTGAGATTCTTTTTGTTTCTATTTTTAGGGATTGTGAGTGTTTCCCTTGGTTGTTATTCAACCAGCCGGCGGGCTGGCACTTTTGAGAATGGGAGCCGGGAAGTGCGTTTGACTTACGTTTTCTCCGTCAAGGACATTCCGCCCAATTCCTCAAAGATAACCATCTGGACGCCTATTCCGGGATCGGATTCCCGCCAAAAGGTCAAAGATTTCAAAGTTACCTGCCTCTACCCTTACACCCTTTACACGGAGCCGGAATACGGCAACCGAATTTTGAAAGTGGAGGCGGCGGGGAAGCTTCCCGAGAAAATTGAGGTGAAGCTGGAGTACACCGTCCAGCGGTCGGCCGATAAGATGCCGGAGGGGAAACGAGCGGAGATGCTGGATGAGGAAAGTCTCAAACGCTACCTTTCCGCCGACCGCCTTGTCCCTATTGATGGCCGAATTGCGGAGGGGGCCCGCAAGGTGGTGCGGAAAGATATGGCTCCTCTGCAAAAGGCGCGAGCGATTTACAACTACGTCGTCGAGACAATGAAGTACGACAAAAGCGGTCAGGGTTGGGGCCGCGGCGACGCTTTGTATGCCTGTGACGCCCGCAAGGGAAACTGTACCGATTTTCATTCTCTTTTCATCGGTATGGCCCGCGCCTCTGGAATTCCGGCCCGGTTTATAATGGGCCTGCCTTTGCCGACGGGCTCAAACAACGGAGAGATTCCGAGCTACCACTGCTGGGCCGAGTTTTACGTTAAGGGCTTGGGATGGATTCCAGTGGATGCCTCGGAGGCGTGCAAACATCCGGAAAAAAAGGAGTTCTTTTTCGGCGGGCTGGATGAAAACCGGGTCGCCTTTACCTTGGGGCGGGACATTCGCATTGACCCAGCGGTTGAGCCGCTCAATTATTTGATTTATCCTTATGTAGTGGTGGATGGGGAAGCTTATGCGAAGGTGGATTGGAAAATCGGGTTTGAAAACAGCGTAAATTAGGCCTGCGGTGCAAGAAGAAAGGTTAACAGATGTTTGGTGAAAACATAACCCTTTTGGCGGCGTTGGGAGCGGGGTTTATCTCGTTTATTTCCCCCTGCGTGCTGCCTTTGATTCCAGGATATTTGTCCTTCATTTCGGGCGTTTCGATTGCCGATTTGGGTGCCTCCGAGAAAAGAGGCGAAGTCTTGCGCAAAGTCGCTTTAAGCTCCCTAATCTTCGTTTTAGGTTTCTCGGCGGTTTTCATCGCCCTCGGCGCTTCCGCCACGGCGGTGGGAAAGTTTTTGCTTTCCAACAAAATCGGTATTTTCAACCGGATTGCAGGCGTCATCATCGTGGTTTTGGGTTTGCATGTAACCGGGATTATCCGAATCCCGTTTTTGAACTACGAAAAGCGCTTTCATTCTCGCAGCAAACCTTTGGGAGCGCTGGGTACTTTTTTGGTCGGCATTGCCTTTGCCTTCGGCTGGACTCCCTGCATCGGGCCGATTTTGGGGGGAATTCTGGGCCTGGCGGCCAACCAGGGCTCGGTCGGCGAAGGAATGCTGCTTTTGTCCTTCTATTCGCTTGGGCTGGGGATTCCTTTCCTGGTTACGGCGATAAGCTTCAATTTCTTTTTAGGCTTTTCGGGCTTTTTCAAAAAACATTTTCGGACTATTGAAATCGCTTCCGGCTTGCTTCTGGTAGCCATCGGTCTTTTGATGTTTTTTAACCAGTTCGGCATCATATCCAGTTGGCTTTTGAAAGCTTTCCCCGGGCTGCAGGACGTAGGCTAACTTGGCTATTTTTTGCGGGCATAGCTGGTCTCTACCGCTTTAGCTTCTTCGTCCCCGGGAGAGATGTTGTAAGCGGTGATTACGATATGGTCGGCGTCGATAATTTCGACTTCCGTGCGCCAGCCCCAAGGCGGACCGGGGGGAGCGTCGTAGTGACCCAGAACCGAAAAGCCTTTTTCGGTTCTTTCCCCCTCGGAAAACATTATTCCAGTCCCCATATGAAAACTATCAACCCAGGCAGATTGAAATTTGTCCCGCCCCAGGCTGTAGCCGTAAATCGCTAAGCCCGAAAGCCGGTCCCCTTTCAAAGAACCTTCGTATTCATGGATGACAAATCGGCCGTCGAGCATAGGCCGGATGGTTCCCTTCCAGATTGATTCATCGGCCAGTTTGCCCGGTTCAAACCAGGTTTTGGTTATCCCTTCCCAGTCGCCGGCCATCTGCCCAAGCAGATGATGGGCTCCTCCGAAAGATTTGGACTCTTCCAACTTTTTGTCTGACATTATTCATTTTCTCCGGTGTGCTTTAGTAGAATACACGGCATTTAAGCGGGAATGGAAAAAGTTCTATTTTTCAAAAGATGATTTCTTTCCAAAAATTGTATAGAGAACCGGCAGGACAAGGAGAGTCAAAGCCGTAGAGGAGATGATTCCGCCTACCACTACGCTGGCTAAAGGCCTTTGGACTTCTGCCCCAATTCCCTGCGAAACGGCCATCGGGATGAATCCGAAGGCAGCAACCAGTGCGGTCATCAGCACCGGTCGCAGGCGGGTGATTGCCCCTTCTTTGACAGCGGTTGAAAGGTCCAGTCCTTCAGCGCGCAACCGTTTTATGGTGGAAAACAGAACCAATCCGTTTAACACGGCAATGCCGGAGAGCGCTATAAAACCTACACCGGCTGAAATGGAAAAGGGCATTCCTCGTACTGCCAGAGCCGCCACGCCGCCTACCACAGCCAGGGGAACGCCGGTAAAAATCAGCAAAGCGTCTCGCGTTGATTTATACGTCCAGTATAACAGCCCGAAAATCAAAAGCAGGGCGACAGGTACTACCAAGGCCAAGCGAGCTTGGGCCCGTTGCAGGTTCTCAAATTGTCCGCCAAATCGCACAAAATAGCCCGGCGGCAGAGCAATCTCTTTTTCAATCCGCCGGCGCAAGTCATCCACGAATGATCCCACATCCCGTCCGCGAACGTTGCACTGAACCACTATTCGGCGTTTGCTCCATTCCCGTGTGATGGTTGAGCGGCCGGGGGCAAGATTCGGTTTTGTCACTCGGTCTAAGGTAACCAGTTCACCGGTTGCAGCCTGAATCGGAATGCGTTCTATATCTTCCGGCACCCGCCGGTAGGATTCGTTTAGCCGAACCGCCAAATCGAAGCGGCGCTGTCCCTCGTAAACATCACCGACTTTAATGCCGCCAAAACTTTCTATGACGTCCAGAACCTCCCGGGCCGAGAGGCCAAAACGGGAAAGCCGGTCCCGGTCTACGGCTATCTGTAACTGTGGCTGGCCGGTTAGCTGCTCCACGGAGACGTCGGCGCTTCCCCGAATGCTATCCGCAAGCCCGGCAATTTCCTCCGCTTTCTCTTCCAGAACGTTCAGGTCATCCCCAAAAATTTTAATTCCCACATCAGCCCGGATTCCGGCAATCATTTCGTTCACCCGCATTTCAATCGGCTGGGTGAATATCCGGTTGGCTCCCGGGAGGTCGGCCAGTTCTTTGTCCATAGCCGCCACCAGCTCCTGTTGGTTGTCCGCTTTTTTCCACTTTTTCCTCGGTGTAAGGGTGATGAAAACGTCCGAAAGCTCCAAACCCATCGGGTCGGTGGCTAACTCCGCCGTTCCCGTGCGCGTCCAGATGTGCTCGATTTCATCCGGAAATTTCTCCAGCAAAATCTGCTCGATTCGGGAACCATAATCTACCGACTGCTCCAGCGATACCCCGGCTAAGCGCACCACGTTTACTACAATGGTTCCCTCGCTGAGGCGGGGTACAAATTCCGCTCCAAGTAGTAGAAAAACAATTATTCCTGCCACAAGCAAAGCTGCAGCAGTCGCCAGCACCGCGCGTCCGTGCGAAAGCGCCCAATCGAGGGCAGGACGATAATACCGTTTTAACCACTCCACCAGGCGGGGTTCCGTTTCGCGCACGTTTTTACCGAGAAAGGTGGCGATTAAGGCCGGAATAATCGTAAAGGATAACACAAGAGACCCTGTAAGCATAAAGATAACGGTCAAAGCCATCGGTCGGAAAAGCTTTCCTTCCACTCCCTGAAGGGTAAGAATCGGGAGGTAAACGATAATAATTATCAGCTCGCCAAAAAGGGTCGGTTTGCGCACCTCCAGGATGGCGTCCCGAATTATATCTAAACGGGACGACGACGCACCCGCTTTGGATAGGCGGCGAATGGTGTTTTCGACTTGAATCACCGAATTGTCCACCGCCAAACCAAAATCTATGGCGCCCAAACTCATCAAGCTTCCGGCAATTCCGGCCCGCGACATCAAGTCGAAGGCAAAGAGCATAGACAAAGGGATAGCCGAGGCGACAACGAGTCCGGCCCGCAGGTTCCCGAGAAAAATAAACAGGATCGCCACCACCAAAATCGCGCCGAAAAACAGGTTGTGCTCAACGGTTCGCAGAACCTGATTTACCAGGTCTGTACGTTGGTAAACCGGCTTGACCTCAATGCCTTCCGGAAGAGAGGGCTTAATCTCCGCCAAGCGCTGGGCTAATTTTTTGGTGATTCCCTTGGGGTTCTGGCCGGTCAGCATAAAGCCCAACCCCAAAACCACTTCTCCCTTTCCATCGTAGGTAGTGGCCCCGCGGCGCAGCTCGTGTCCGATTACCACGTCAGCGAAGTCGCGTATGCGAATCGGGACTCCTTTGCGGGTGTCTACGACCAGTTCTTCAATTTGGCTGCGCTGGCCGACAAGCCCAACCCCCCGAACCAGGGTTTGTTCTCCCGCCCGCACCATTTGCCCCCCTGGGACGTTTCCCAGATTTTCCCGCAATTTAGAGGCAACCGTTGACAAAGTCAAGTTGTATTGTGCCAGGCGGTTCGGCTCAACCAAAACGTGATATTGCTTTTCAAATCCTCCCCAGCTGTTGACTTCCGCCACTCCCGCAACCGATTGCAACTGCGGTTTGATAATCCAGTCCTGAACGGTGCGCAACTCGGTAGGGTCAGAGGTCTTGCCCATCACGATGTAGTGAAAGATTTCCCCCAGTCCGGTGGATATCGGTCCCAGTTGCGGTGGCGGAACACCGGCGGGAAGTTCGATGCCGGAAAGCCGCTCGGCTACCTGCTGGCGGGCCAGATAGAGATTCGTCTCATCGCTGAAAATAAGGGTAACCTGCGAAAGACCGTATTTGGAAATAGAACGAACTTCCGAAAGACCGGCCAGTCCCGCCAGTCTCCTTTCCATAGGAAAGGTTACCTGCCTTTCCATTTCTTCCGGCGCCCATCCCGGCGCGGTGACGTTGACCTGCACCAAAACCGGCGTGGTGTCGGGAAAGGCATCAAAAGGGAGCTTCCAGAGCGCCACCAAACCGGCTATGACCAACAGGCCGCCTAAGGAAAGAACAAACAACCGCTGGTGGATGGTAAATTCTATGAGCCGTTTAAGCATTCGTTCTAAGATGACGGCTCGACGGCACAGCAGCCCGCCCCGATGCTTCCTTTTTTCAGCTCGGTCTTCAATAAATAGCTCCCTTTTACCACAATCGGGTCCCCCGGTTTTAAACCGGTGACTACCCGATAGTGCTCTGGGTCGGCTGGCTCAACCTGAACCTTGCGGGGACGAAAGCGGTCGGGAGCTTCCTGCACGAAAACCACATTGCAGCACCCTTCCCATTGCACCGCATCCTTCGGAACCAAAGTGCCTAACTTCTCCGCTTGGGTAAAAATGAGAGCTCGCCCAAATTCCCCGGGATGGAGCAGCCTTCCATCCGGCCGCATTTTTATACGCACCTTGCCGGTGCGGGTGGCCGGATCCAAAAAACGGGCCGCCCAGGCCACCTTACCCTGACCCCGGTGAAGCCCGGCCGCATCGGTTACGAATTCAACTTTCTGTCCGATTTTCACCCGGTTCAAATCCTCCTCCCGGACTTGCGCCTCCAGCCAGACGGAACCGCCATCGGAGAGAAAAGCCATTGCGGTGCCGGGCGGAGCCAGATTCCCCAGCGCTGCTTTTCGTTCCATAAACATCCCCGCTTGCGGGGCGCGCAGCGAAAATTTAGAGGTTATCGACCGTTCCGCCGCAACCGCTTCTATTTCTTTCGAGGTCAAACCGGCCGAGCGTAAAAGACCTTCGGCCCGCGCCAAGTGGGCCCGGGTCTCCTCGGCGGTGGCCTGACTCATCTCGAAGGCGCTGGCACTTATCAGGTTTTTTTCTCTCAACTGCTCCATCCTCTTCTGTTCCTTTTCCTGCACCGACCAGGCCGCTCGCGTTTCGAGCAGCTCGGCTTTTAAGCTGGGCATCTCGGGCGATTCCAACTCGGCCAGAACCTCTCCTTTATCAACCTGATCCCCCGGTTTGGCCAGCCAGCGCGTCACCAGCGCCGGAACCGTGGTGGTTAGCACCGTGGTCTGGGTTTCATCAAAAACCACTTCGGCCGGAGCTTCCACGGCGGGAGCCGTCTCAGCCGAGATTGCTGATTCGATGGTCATCCCGGCCCGCTGGGCCGTTTTGGCGGAAGTGAACTGGATAATGGCGCCATCGGTGGCACAGGCCGTTTTGTTTTTTGGAAAGAACACGGAAATTTCCGAATCCATATCCAAATGAATGGAACTCGTGGGAGACGGTTCCTGCGGAAAGACCAGGTTCGGATTGCATAGGCGGCAATGCGATTCCGGCAGCCCATGCTCCGCGCACCAGTCATTTTTGGCTTTGAATGCCTCAATCAACGCTGGATGGCATTTTGTGCACCCCGACTCCGGCACCCGGTGCTCGGCGCACCAGTCGGCACGTGAGGATGCCGCAGCTTCTTGCGGAAATTTCAAGTTCGGGTTGCATTCCCGGCAATGCGATTCCGGCAGTCCATGCTCGGCGCACCAGTCATTTTTGGCTTTGAATGCCTCAACCAGATTTGGATGGCATTTGGTGCATTCCGACTCCGGCACGCGGTGTCCGGCGCACCAGTCGGCCGTTTCTGCACTGGACTGATTCAACGGAGCGGTTATGCCAGATTTCTCCTCCCCGGTCGAATCGTCCGAACGACCCAGCCATTTCATAACACCTATTGTTGCAACCACGGCAACGGCCACGATGCCAATCAGGCCAAGTACTTTTTTATCTAACATTTCAAACTCCTTTCAAGTCCAAAGCATAAAAGGCTTTGGAAGTAGAGCTGCTCCTATCACAGCAACTTTATACAACAGCAACAAAAAACCGAGCGTTTTGCTTAAACGCTCACAATTAACGTTTATTGGTTGGCCTGCTTAGGCCTTGGGAGGGTGGTAAATGGAGTAGAAATTCAACTGGTCGGAAAACGTCAAGCTTTCAACGACAAAATTTCCTTGGGGTGGCAGACTGGATATTTCTGCTGGAATTTCAATTGCACAAACCTGATTGCCGCAGCAAGGGCTGCAGTCATCCGAAGGGCTTTCCGAGGAGGAATGGGAGGGGCAATTCGCACAAGGAGTAGCATCCGTCCAGATGGTTTTTGCCAGACCCTCTTCCCAGCAGAAGCAAAACGAGCCGTTAATCACCCAGAGAACGGCTACTATCAAAGTTAATAGGTTCTTCTTCGACATCCGCTTCCTAATATAAGCCCTTATTTATTATCGTCAACTTCTTTCTACAATTTTACGATATTTTTAAACTTCTTCGCCAAATTCCCCATCGCGTTGCGGGTATCGACAATGAGACGGGCATTGGCCGCCAGCCAGGGATAGTCGTAGCTGGAATGGTTGGTCAAAATTACGCAGGCCTCGGCCTTTTTAACGCGGCCTAAAGTCAAAGAAATTGAGTTTAACGAAAAACCGTCCAATTCCACGCGCCCGACGTGGGGATCGTTGTAACTCACAATTGCCCCGGCCTTGTCTAAAAGTTTTATTACGTCCAGAGCCGGCGATTCGCGCACGTCCTGAATATCCTTTTTGTAAGCCACCCCCAGAACCAAAATTTTCGCGCCTTTGAGAGGTTTTTTTCGGTCGTTTAGAGCGCGGGTGATGCGCTCCACCACGTATTCCGGCATATGCGAGTTGATGTCGCCCGCCAGCTCGATAAAACGGGCGTAGTAATTCAGCGATTTCAGCTTCCAGGAAAGGTAATGTGGATCGATGGGAATGCAGTGCCCGCCCAAACCGGGGCCGGGATAAAAAGGCATAAAACCGAACGGCTTGGTGGCGGCGGCATCAATGATTTCCCAGACGTCAATCCCCAGCCGGTCGCACATCAAAGCCACTTCGTTCACCAGGCCGATATTCACCGAACGAAAAGTATTTTCCAAAAGTTTGACCATCTCCGCCGACTGCGTGGAAGAGACCGGCACCGCCCTTTCAACGATTTGCTCGTAAAACAGAGTCGCCGCTCTGGTGCAGGCTGGTGTGATTCCTCCCACAATTCGCGGCGTGTTGCGGGTGTTGTACAGCGAGTTGCCGGGATCGAGGCGCTCCGGGGAGAAAGCGAGATAAAAATCGCTGCCCGCCTTGAGTCCGGTCGATTCCAAAAGGGGCAGAATCAACTCAACGGTCGTGCCGGGATAAGTGGTCGATTCCAGAACCACCAGCTGGCCGCGATGCAGATATTTTTTGACCCCCTCGACGGCGGAAAGAATGTAGGAAACGTCCGGGTCTTTGGTCTTGGAAAGTGGCGTCGGCACGCAAATGGCAATACAATCCGACTTCTTGAGAATGTCGTATCGGGCGGTGGCCACCAAAGTCTTCGAAAGAGCCAGCGGGCGCAAGGTTTCGTTGGAAACGTCGTCGATATCGGAAATTCCCCGATTGATATGCGCCACCCGCTTTTTGTCGTAATCCAACCCGTAAGTTTTAAATCCGACCGAAGCAAAAGCGACCGCCAAAGGCAATCCTACGTATCCCTGGCCTATGATCGTTACCACCGCTTTTTTATTTTGTATTTTTTCTTTTAAATCCATTCCCCTATCCCGATCTAAACCGGCTCATTTTTTACTTTCTCCCGCCAGTATTCCAGAGTATCGGACAAGGTCTTTTCCAGCTTAATGGCCGGCTTCCAACCCAGCTCCCTCCGGGTTTTGGAAAAATCGCCCTTCAAAACCGGAATGTCGGAAGGCCGCTGCCGAGCCGGGTCGTTTTTAGCCCGGATTTTCACTTTAGCCATTTTCAAAAAAATTTTCAAGACCTTCTCAACCGCAACGGATTTGCCGGAGCAAAAAGTATAGAGTTCTCCCGGTTTTCCCTTTTTCAAAATCAGCTCGTATCCGCGCACAATGTCGCGCACGTCGCAAAAGTCCCGTTTGGCTTTGAGGTTGCCGACCGATAGCACGGGCGGGGCAAGGCCCGCCTCAATTTTCGCGATTTGAGAAGCCAAATCCGGCACAACAAAACCCAAAGCCTGTCGCGGGCCGGTGTGATTAAAAGCCAAGGCGCGGTAAACGGGCAATCGAAAAGAATGAAAATAGGCCTGTCCGATTAAATCAGCGGCCCCTTTGGAAGCGGCATAGGGCGAGCGCGGCGCCCACGGCTCGTTTCCTTTCAGGGGGAGTTGCCGGGGGCTTACTTTTCCAAAAATATCGGAAGAAGAAACCAGCAAAACCTTTGGTAGAGAACTCATTTCCCGGGCGGCCTCCAATAAATTCAAGGTGGAAACGAAATTGTTCAGCAAAGTCTCTTCCGACCGTTGGAAAGAGTGTCCAACAGAGGAAAATGCCGCCAGGTGAAAAATTGCTTTCGGCTGGGCGGCGTTCAAAACTCTTCGGATGCCTTCTTTTTCACGTAAGTCCAATTGAAAAAGTTCCATCCGGTCTTGGGAATCGCCCAAATTTTCCAAAGATTTTTCCAGCAAATAGGTTCCGGCTATCGAGAGATTTTTGGGCAAAAGATATTCCGCCAGGTGCGAGCCGACAAAACCGGAGATACCGGTGATTAAGTAATCAAACGAGGCCACCTACTTTTTTTTGACCCCGGTCGTATCCCCAAGAGCGGCCGATTTGGCGAGCTCGGCCAAAACTTTATCAGTCAGGTCGGTTCCTTCCCTGGCATAGACGACGCTCTGGGCGGCAAAAACAAAAGTGTACCCTTCCGCCTTGGAAACCTTCTGAATCGCCGCCATCACCTTGTCCAAAATCGGACGGGAAAGCGTTTGCTGGCGCTGTTCCAATCTTCCTGCCGCCCCAAAAGTCGCCTGGCGAAACTGGAAATAGGCCGCCTGCTTGGCTTCAAAAGTTTTTTCCTTCTCCGCCTTTTTAGCCGCGCTCAAAACCGCCGACTGCTTGGTCAGCTCATCCTGCAGCTTTTCCAGTTCCGAGGCCAAAATCGAATCCTGCTTTTGGGCATCGAGGATTTCCGCGTCCAGCTTGGTCTGGGCGGAGGAAAATTCCTTGAATTCCTGCCTGATCCGGTCGGAATCGACATATCCCAATTTAACCGGATCATCCGCCCGGGCGATGGAACCAAGCGTAAAAAGCGCTATCATTCCTGTTATTTTGATTAATTTCATTACCCTTCCTCCTTATTAAAATTTCTCACTTTTTAGCCAAAGGCCCGATCCTTTCCATATCGGCATCGACCATCATTTTTACTAAGTGTTCAAAAGACGTTTTTGGTTTCCAGCCCAGTTTTTTATGTGCTAAACTCGAATCGCCCAGAAGAACATCTACTTCCGCCGGGCGGACAAAACGGGGATCGGTTTGGACATACTTCTTCCAATCTAATCCTACGTATGAGAAAGCGATTTCGACCAAATCCCGCACGGAGTGGTTCTGGCCGGAGGAAATGACGTAATCGACCGGCTCCGGCTGCTGCAGCATCAGCCAAACCACTTCCATATAGTCGCCCGCAAATCCCCAATCCCGCTTGGCGTCCAAATTCCCCAATAAGAGCTTGTCGGAAAGACCTAACTTGATACGCGCCGCCCCATCGGTCACTTTGCGGGTAACAAACTCCAAGCCCCGGCGGGGGGACTCGTGGTTGAAAAGAATGCCCGATACGGCAAAAAGGTTATAGCTTTCGCGGTAGTTGACGGTGATAAAATGCCCGTAAACTTTGGCCACTCCATAGGGCGAACGGGGATAAAACGGGGTGGTCTCCTTCTGCGGCACTTCGCGCACCTTGCCGAACATTTCCGAGCTGGAAGCCTGGTAAAATTTGATTTTCGGGTTGACCAGCCGAATCGCCTCCAAAACGCGGGTGACGCCGACGGCGTCAAATTCCGCCGTCAAAACCGGCTGTTCCCACGAGGTTGGAACGAATGATTGCGCCGCAAAATTATAGATTTCATCCGGTTTGGCCTCTTCAATCAAATGGATAAGCGAAAGCTGGTCGAGCAAGTCCGCCTGGCGAATTTCGAGTTTATCGCGGATATGCAGGATGCGGTCGAAGGTTTCGGTGGAAGAGCGCCGCACCATCCCCCAGACTTGGTATCCTTTGGCCAAAAGCAAATCCGCCAGATACGAACCATCCTGACCGGTAATGCCTGTAATTAATGCTTTTGGCATAAGGGTGGGGAATATAGCATTTCAAAATCGAGTGTCAAAAAGCAGGGCCAGAGAAGAAAATCCTAGTTTGCTTCGTGGCTATTTAAAAACTTCTTAACTTCCTTGGCATTATCACTTCGCCCACTTTGTTCGAAAAGCCGAATGGCTCGTTGCAGTTCTTCTCTCGCTGATTGTGGCCTTTTCATATCATAAAGTAAAACACCCAGACCGTGATGAGCCTCTGCGTAATTTGGGTCAATTTTCAACGCTTCCCGGTATTCCTTCTCAGCCTCAGTAAACCGCTTCACGTCTTTTAAAAGATTGCCCAAATTGAAGTGAGCAGCTGCATCGTTGGGATTATTTCTAAGCTCCTCTCGGTATTCTTTCTCAGCTTCAGGAAATTTCTTCAAAACTTTCAGTACTACCCCAAAATTGCTATGAATCGCCGGTAAATTTGGGTTGAGTGTTAATGCCCTCCGAAATTCTCTCTCAGCCTCCGGATACCTCTGTAATCGATAAAGCAAACCACCTAACATATTGTGTGCATCTGCCATATCCGGGTTCATCCTTAGCGCCTCGCGATATTGGCTTTCAGCTTCAGGGTATCTTTGTGATTGGAGAAACAAATTACCCAAATTGTGGTGTGCTTCCGCATAATTCGGACTAATCCTTATGGCTTCCTGAAACGCCTTTTCAGCTTCATTAAATCTTTTCATCTCGAAAAAAAGGCTGCCCAGATTGTTGTGATACAGTGCAGCATTCGGGTCAAGTCTCAGTGCTTCTTTATATTCTTTTTCTGCTTCGGGAAATCTGTTCAAAGTTTTAAGTGTAACGCCCAGACTATTATGAATTTCCGCATCATCTGGGTTTGCCTTCACCGCTTGCCGTAATTCTGTTTCAGCTTCACCAAATTTCTTCAATTCCTTAGAAAGCAAGTAACCCAAGATTAAGTGAGCCCGTGGATAGTTCGGGTCAATCCTTAAAACTTCTCGGTATTCCTTTTCAGCTTCTGTAAATCTCTTCCGCTCTTTGAGTAAATTGCCAAAATTAAAGTGAGCTACTGCACTATTGTGGTTAAATTTTAGCTCCTTTCTATACTCTTCCTCAGCTTCGGGATATTTTTTCAACGCTTTAAGCACGACCCCTAAATTACCGTGAACCTCTGAAAGATTTGGGTTCATCCTTAGAGCCTTCCGAAGTACTCTCTCAGCCTCAGGATACCTTTTCAAGCGAAAAAGGAAAGCCCCGAGGTTACTATGTGCATCGGCTGCATTTGGTTCAATTTTGATCACTTCCCTTAATTCGCTTATACCATCCTCCACCTTTCCTTGGAGGTAATAACTTGACGCCAAGTTGAAACGTAAATCAGCAACATCTGGATAAAATTCTACTAGCGCCTTATAGGCTGTTTCTGCCTCGAGGAAACGATCATTTTCCAAGTACTCGGTAGCTTGTCTTATTTTGTCCCAATTCGCTTGACCAACCTCAACATAGGACTTACCAATGGCTTTTTTGATTTTTTCATAGGTTTTAGGTGGAGCAATGCCAAGCTCTTCTAAGGTTTCTTGAAACGCTTTTTTAGCAATTGCTTTTTCTTTATCCGAATTTGAAGTAAAAACCTGTAATACTGATAGTACTGATATAATTAACACTCCAATCGCCCCAACAAAAGTAAATCGCCATCGTAGTAGGTTTTTCTTATTCTTGGGCTTTTCTAAAAAAGCCTTCCAGGCAGCAATAAAAGCAAAAACCAATGAAAGAGCTGGAATGACCCAACCAGGCATCTTCTATCTCTTAAATATTGGCGCGAAAGTCCGGGGCCATTCCATAAAGTTTATAAATATAACATTTCAGAGGCATAATCAAGATTGACATCCATACCAACAAAAACCAAATTGCTCTTGGTATGAGTACCCAACCGAAAAGAATCATAATCTTGGGCGGCGGCTTTGGCAGTCTGACTTTGGCCGAGACAAAGGAAAGAATAAATTAAGGAGCGCCTATGAAACAGGTCGTGCAAGAAAACGTTCAAGATAAATTTGGACTGACCAAACCGGAACTTTTAGAACTGTATCGTAAAATGTATCTGTCGCGGGCGGTCGATACGGTGCAGGAGCTTTGGCAAAGGATGGGCCACAGCCATTTCTACATCGGCTCCGCCGGACACGAAGCTTTTCTGGCGGGGGTAAGTTTATACGTGAAACCCGGCGTGGATTGGCTGATTCCCTACTACCGCGACCTTTGTCTCGCCTTGGCCTGCGGGCAGAAACCGCGCGATGTGTTCGCGGCCCATATCGGCTCGGCCGAAGACCCCGGCTCGTTTGGAAGGCAATTCGCCAATCACTTTGGAAGAAGGGAAAGCCGCATTTTCACCCGCTCCAGCCCGGTCGGCACCCAGTTTTTAACCGGTGCCGGGATGGGATTTGCCAGTTTCTTTTTAGCGCAGGTGCCGGAAGAGGTACGCAAAAAATCCGGCACCGATTACGACCGGGACGAAATCGTCATCACCGGCAGCGGCGAAGCCGGCACCAGCCAGGGAGAAATTTGGGAGGCGCTGAACTTTTCCGCCATCGAACTGCATCCCTGCCCGGTGCTTTTCTTGGTGGAAGACAACGAATGGGGAATTTCCGTGCACGTCAGCGAGCAGACCGCCGGCGGCTGCGTGGCCGATTTGCTGACCGGCTTCCGGGATAAAGGGCTCATCTGGCTCGGAAAAGTAAACGGTTTGGACCCCATCGCCAGCGCTCATTCCGCCCGCGAAGCGATTGCCTGGGTGCGCACCAAGCGCAAACCGGCGGTGTTGTATGCCAAAGTCCTGCGCCGCCGTAGCCATTCGGTGGAAGACAACGAGCGCGAATACCGGCCGGTGGAAAAGATTGACGAAAAAAAGCAACAGGACCCGCTGGAAACCTATCCGGAGTTTCTGCTTAAGGAAGGTATTGCCACCAGCCCAGAACTGGAAAAAATTAAAAGCGAAGTTGACCAGATTGTAAATGCCGACCGGGAAGCGATTGAAAAGCAAATAGAGACCAAAACCGTTCCTTTTCCCAAACCGGGGAGAGTTTTGGAAAATGTCTATTCTTCCAAAAAGCCCGCCGACTCGACGGAGTTTGACCAAAAGCCCCAGCCGGAGGGTGAAGCTTTGACAATGCTTCAGGCCATCAACCGCTGCCTGCACGACGAATTTGAAGCCAACCCGCTCCTCTGGTGTATGGGAGAAGATGTGGGGGATGTCAGCATGGACGAAGAGCTTTCCAAAGTCTCCGGAAAAGGCGGCGTCTTTGGAATCACCAAAGGGCTGCAGAAAAAGTTCGGCCGCCGGCGCTGCTTCAACTCCCCTCTGGCGGAAGGGATGATTGTCGGAATTGCCCACGGAGCCGCCACCCGCGGGGCCAAGCCGGTGGTGGAAATTCAATTTGACGACTATTTCAAACCGGCGGCGCATCAGTTAGCGGCCGAGATTGCCACTTTGCGCTGGCGCTCGGACGGCTCCTGGTCTTGTCCTCTGGTGATTCGGGTCGCCTCGCAGGGATACACCGGTGGGATCGGCTCCATCTGGCATTCCCAGTCTAACGAGGCTTTCTACGCCCAGATTCCCGGCATTCGCGTGGCACTCCCCTCCACTCCCTCCGATTCGGTGGGGCTACTGCGCACGGCCATACGCTGCGACGACCCGGTGATTTTTCTGGAACCGAAAGTTCTGTATCGCCTCAAACAAATTGCCCAACCGTATCCGGGGAAAGATTACACCATCCCTTTTGGAAAAGCGCGTGTGGTGCGCGAAGGCAAAGACCTCACCTGCGTCACCTGGGGAATTCCGGTGCATATGATTTCAAAAGTATCGGAGGAGTTGGCCAACGAGGGAACAAGCGTGGAGCTAATCGACCTGCGCACAGTGGCCCCCTGGGACAAGGAACGGGTGGCGGAGTCGGTTAAAAAAACCGGCAAGCTGTTGATTGTCCACGGAGCTGCGCTGACTTTGGGTTTCGGAGCCGAAATAGCCGCCACGATTGCCAAAGAATGCTTTGATTATTTGGATGCGCCGATAGAACGTCTGACCGGCAAAGACTGCCCCATCGGCTACGGCCGGCTGGAGTTTGAGACCTTGCCGCAAGAGGCGGATATGAAAAATAAACTGCTCGAACTCGCTCGATATTAAAAAAAAATTCCCTCCCCCCCAAATGGAGAGGGATAAAAAGTCGGGCTAAATCAGGAAAATTCTAAACCAAAACTTTCCCTATTTTCTCTACCAACGTTTTTTTGGCCACCGCGCCAACTACCTGCTCCACCGGCTTGCCGTCCTTGAAAAACAAAAGCGTCGGTATGGAAAGCACGCTGTAGCGCGCCGCGGTTTGCTGGTTGGCATCCACGTCTAACTTGCCCACTTTCAATTTTCCGTTGTATTCTTTGGCCAGTTGCTCAACGATGGGCGCCACGGCGCGGCAAGGCCCGCACCAGGTGGCCCAAAAATCGACCAGGACCGGCTCTTTGGATTGTATTACTTCCGTGTCAAAGTTGGCATCCGTTATCTCAATCGTTTTCAATCGTTTTCTCCCTTCACCTTTCCAGTTCTCAATAACACACCTCGTCATTTTAATATAACACTTTTTTGTTCCCGGCAGCAACAAAAGGATAGGGCCGTCCCAATTTCTGCCAACTTTCCAATATCTTCCCAACCACATAATGCGAACCGGTCACCACCAAAAGCTCTCCCGTTCCAAGCGAATTATATGCTTTCCAAAAAGCCTCCACCGGGTCCAAAATTGCTTCACATTGAACGCTACCTTTAACCAGTTGTGCCAGAACCTCCGGCTCCAAAGCCCGCATGGAGTCCGGCCGCACAAAGTAAAACCTTTTGGCAAGCGGCTCCAGCTGTCCGACAAATCGGCGATAATCCTTATCCGCCAAAATTCCCAGAAGAAAAACTGCCTTTTTCGGCCAAAGTTGTTCGAGCGACTGCGCCAGTTGTCCAGCCGCCGCCGCATTGTGCGCCACATCCAAAACCACCGGCGGTTCTCCTGAAATCATCTCCAGCCGGGCCGGCCAAACCACCGATTCTGCCCCCGTCGCGCAAGCCTCGGCGGAAATGGAAAATCCCGCGTTGCGCAACACCTCCACAACCGCCAAAGCAACCGACAAATTCTCACCTTGATATTCTCCCGCCAAATTCAAAAACAATTCCCCCTCCAGCGCAAAGCTTTCCCGAACCCGATACCGGCCGCCCTTCCATCCTATCTTAATCAATTTTACCGGAGCGGAGGCCGGGGCAGATACCAAAGGCGCTCTCACTTCCCTAACTTTTTCCACAATTGCTTTTTGGGCCGACTCTTTCAACTTTCCAATCACCACCGGCACATCCGGCTTAATAATTCCTGCTTTTTCCTTTGCAATAGAAGTTAAGCTCTTTCCCAATCGGTCCGTATGATCCTTGTCGATATTGGTTATGACCGAAACTAAGGGGGTAATAATATTAGTCGCATCCAGCCGTCCACCCAGGCCGGTTTCAATAACGGCAATATCCGCTTTCACTTCGGCAAAATATTGAAAAGCCATTGCCGTTGTCGCCTCAAAAAAAGTCCCCTTCAGCCGTTCGATTTCCGGCCGAATGCGGCCGACAAATTCATCAATAAAGTTCTCCGGCATTTCCTGCCGGTTGACTCGGACTCTTTCATTGAATCGAATTAAATGCGGCGAGGTGTATAGCCCCACTCGATAACCAGCGGCCAGCAAAATCGACTCCAGAATCGCCGCCGTAGAACCCTTTCCATTCGTCCCGGCAATATGAACGCACGGGTATCGATTTTGAGGGTTTCCGAGAAAATCGCACAAAGAGCCGATATTCTCCAACCCCAATTTGATGCCAAATAACTCTAAATCGTAGAGAAACTTTATCGCTTCAGAAGACATCGAAAAACGGTGGTTGCCTTTCCGCTCTGTCTTTCGTAGGGGCGAATCTTGTATTCGCCCTTTTAATCCTTTATCCCAATCTCTGTCTTGTTTGTAGGGGCGAACCGATGTGTTCGCCCGTCTTTAAGCCCTTACCGTAGGGGCGAATGGCATTCGCCCTCCCCTTCCCATCTCGGGAAGGCCTGCCCGAGACGAGCCTGACCGAGCTGAAACTCGGTTTCAGCCAGGTCTCGGGACTCGCCCAGGAGGATAACGGGGTCAGGTTACTTGCCGTTGACTGCCATATACTCCAACAACAAATTTATCGTCCGGCGCAACTCCTTCCGCTCGCAAATCATATCCACGAATCCATGCTCCAAAAAAAACTCCGAACTCTGAAATCCCGGCGGCAACTCCTGACCGATGGTCTGGGCGATAACGCGCGGCCCGGCAAATCCCAAAAGCGCCTTCGGCTCGGCAATGATAACATCTCCCAGGGAAGCATAAGAGGCCATCACCCCCGCCGTGGTCGGATTGGTTAAAACGGCGACATACGGAAGATTTCTCTTCTGCATCTGCGCCAAAAGCGCCGAGGTCTTGGCCATCTGCATCAATGACAAAATCCCTTCCTGCATCCGGGCACCCCCCGAACAGCAAACGATAATTAAAGGAATTTTCCGCTCCAGCGACCGTTCAATCGCCCGCGCAATCTTTTCCCCCACCACCGAACCCATACTGCCGCCGATGAACGCAAAATCCATTACCGCAATTGAAACCTCTCGGCCGCTCAATTTCCCAACGCCGCAAACGACGGCGTCGGAAAGCTCGGTCTTTTTCCGGGCATCTCGTATTCTGTCCGGATACCGCTTGGAATCCCGAAACCGCAGCGGGTCGGCGGAAACCAAATTCTTGTCAAATTCCGTCCAGTCTCCCGGGTCCAAAAGCAAATTAAGATAATCCTTGAATCGAATCCGAAAATGATAGTTGCACTTCGGGCAAACCCACAGGTTTTTTTCCAATTCGCGAACGAAAATAATCTCCCCGCAACTTTCACACTTGGTCCAAAGCCCTTGCGGGATTTCTTTTTTCTGCCCGCCCGTTATTCCTTCCTTGGTTTTTTTAAACCACTCTGCCATCTCGTACTCCTGGCCAACTATCGGCGCCAACCTTCAATGCCTGCGGCCAACCGGCGCTTTCCACCGCCGTTCGGAACATCACCAAAGCATCTTCCTTTGGTTTGCGATAATAATTTTTTCGCCGATAAACTTCCCGAAATCCCAGTTTTTGATACAATCGTCGGGCCGCCAAATTCGATTCACGCACATCCAACCAGACCTCTTCCGCTCCCAAACCAAGGCCCAGACGAATCATCTCCCGCACCAATTTTTCGCCGATACCCATCCCCCGATATTCATTTTTAACCGCCACACTGGCCAGTTGCAGTTCCACTAAAACAAAATAAGCGCATAGATACCCGACAATCTCCTTTTGGCCAGCCAACCGCGCCGCCAACATAATCGACGCCCCGTCGTTCAATTGAGCCTCAAACGCCTTCTTCGGCCACGGGTCAGAAAAACTACCCTTCTCGAGCCGGGCGATTTCATCCAAATCCTCGCTCTGCATCTGCTCAATGGTAATTTTGGGTATCACGGTTTCCGAACGTACCATCTCAATGGGCTATTTCTTTGAATTTCGTCTCAAACGACTTCAAAAATATCGGCTCCAAAACCTCATCGTTGCCAATCGGTTTCCCCAACCTGCCGGAGGCCGCCAACTGTGCCAAAACACCGGCCGAAGGATGCCATCTCTCTTTTGGCGCTAACCTATCCTCTGGTCTCATTTGGCGGACAATTTCTTCCCTATGAGTCTCCAAGGCTGAACCGGTAACCCAAACCGGTTCTTGCGGCCAGTTCAACTCTTCCGTTTTGACCGCTTCCACTGGCTCGATTGCTGAAATTTCGTCCTCTGTTTTCTCAAACAGCGCCCGATAAAAATACCCTTTTTTCGCCTCCGTCAACACCAAAATTCTTGCCGGACTCCCCTCTGGTCTTTTCTCCGCTTTTATCCCAAGCCCAAAGCTTAACCCAAATCCGCCAGTATCCGTCTTAACAGCAATTGATCCGTCTTCTTTTTGACCAATTCCAAAAACCAGAGAGAACTCTTTGGACTTTGCCAGGGTCAACGCCATCAAGGTCAACGATGGATAAGCCCAAATCGGCTTGTCGCCGTCAAATGCCATCCCCATTATCGCCGCGTAACCGACCTTCAACCCCGTAAAACTCCCCGGTCCGGCGCCGAGGGCAAAGCCATCTAAACCGGTCACTTTCAGGCCGGCCCGCTCCAAAATCTTGGAAATCTCCGGCGCTAAAAGCGCCACCGCTCGGCCCTCCGGCGCAAATTGTCTTTCCGCCAGAACCTCTTTTTCCGTTGCCACCCCAAGCGTCACCACCGGCCCGGACAAGTCCAGAGCAAGAATTCTCATGGTATCAAAATAGCCAACCCAAAAAACAAATACAAGGGGCACCTTGAGCACCCGTTTTTTACTAATCTCCAATCTCTTATCTCTAATCTTTGTTTTTCATGCCCTTGACAAATCATCGATAATCCTATACCATCCCCCCCTTATGGAAGACGACCCGTATGGTATAGGGGGGGAAAAGCCCCCTTTTGGCCAGCGGCTTAAGCGCTTTCTTTTAGGGGCGCCCCGCAACCTTGCCGATAAAACCCTTTTTCATCGAGTTTCGTTAGTCGCCTTTTTGGCCTGGGTGGGGTTTGGGGCGGACGGGCTCTCCTCCTCCGCCTATGGACCGGAAGAGGTCTTCCGAGCACTTGGAGAGCACCGCTATCTGGCCGTAATACTGGCCGTCGTAGTGGCCTCCACGGTTTTAATCATTGCGACCGCCTACAAACGGATTATCGAGGAATTTTCCTCCGGCGGCGGAGGGTACGCCGTGGCCACCAAACTGTTGGGGGAGAAACCGGGGATGATTTCCGGATGCGCCCTGCTGGTGGGCTACGTTTTGACGATTACCATTTCCTTGGCCGCCGCCGGCGATGCGCTCTTCAGCTTCCTTCCCTCCTCCTGGCATTACGCCAAACTTCCCTTCGAAATACTATTGGTTTTGATTATGACCACCCTCAATATGCGCGGCGTGCGGGAATCGGTGATTCCCCTAACCCCCGTTTTTTTGATTTTCGTGCTCACCCATGCGGTCGGACTCATTGGCGGAATAGCGGCCCATGCGGCCCAGTTGCCAGAGGCCACCCGCCAGGTGAGCTCTGGTTTCCAGCTGGGAGCGCAAACTCTCGGTATGGGGGGAATGTTTTTGCTCCTGGCGCACGCCTATTCGCTCGGCGGCGGGACCTATACCGGAATAGAGGCGGTCTCCAACGGGGTTCCCCTGATGCGCGAACCAAAGGTGGAAACGGCCAAAAAAACGATGAATTATATGGGTATTTCCCTCGCCCTCACTGCCAGCTGCCTTTTGGTCAATTACCTCCTCTGGAACGTGGAACCGATGGAAGGCAAAACACTAAACGCGGTTTTTTTCGAAAAGCTTGTTAAGGGCCTGCCGGGCGGAACGGTTTTTTTGGTTTTGACCCTCTTTTCCACTTCCGCCGTGCTGGTGGTGGGCTCCCAGGCCGGGTTTTTCGGCGGTCCCCGGGTTTTGGCCAATATGGCCATCGACTCCTGGATGCCTCATCGTTTCTCCGCCCTCTCGGACCGGCTCACGGTGCAGAACGGAATTTTGCTTATGGGGTTCAGCTCGCTGGTGGCGCTGGTTTATACGAGGGGGGACGTCCACCTTCTGGTGGTTATATATAGCATCAACGTGTTTCTGACTTTCTCCCTTTCGATGCTGGGGATGAGCCGGTTTTACTGGCGAAGGATTAAAGAAGGGAAAGCAGGCAAACGCCGGCTGGCCCATTTTCTTGTCGGGCTTTTTCTTTGCCTTACCATTCTGACCATCACTTCCATTGAAAGGTTCGGCCAAGGGGGCTGGATAACCCTTTTGGTGACCGGCTGTGTAATAACCCTCTGCTTTTTTATCCGCCGCCACTACCGTAAATCCGCCGCCGCGCTGGCGAAACTTTACGCCAACTTGGGCGAAATTCCGCTGCAGCCCGATGTAAAAGTTCCACCCCTCGACCCCAAAAAACCGACCGCCGCAGTTTTGGTAGCTTCCTACGGCGGCGTCGGCATTCATACGGTTTTGAATATTTTTCGCACTTTCCCAGGCCATTTCAAAAACCTGATTTTCCTTTCTGTGGGAGTAATCGACTCCGGCTCTTTCAAGGGAAGTGAGGCGGTGGAAGCTTTGACCAAAGAAACCGAGACTGCCCTCTCTAATTACGTGGAACTGGCAAAAAAACTGGGCATTCCGGCCACCTATAGAATGGCCATCGGCACGGATGCTGTCGAAGAAGCTGAAAAACTTTGTTTAGAAGCCTCCCAAACCTTTCCCCAGATAACCTTCTTCGCCACGAAAGTAATCTTTCAGCGCGAGAAATGGTATCACCGTTTTCTGCACAACGAAACCGCCTACGCCATCCAGCGCCGGCTGCAGTGGGATGGAAAAACGATGGTCGTAATCCCCGCCCGCGTGAAATAAGCCGACCCCCCGCGAATGTAAATTAAAAACGCTGAACTTTAGATTATAAAAAAAACGTTTTCCGTAGGGCGAACCTTGCTTGTCCCGAGCGAAGTCGAGGGGTGCCTGCCCTTTTTTTGTATCTGTTTTTTTCGTAGGGGCACAACATCGTTGTGCCCGTCCCTCTCCACTCGTGGAGAGGGACTACAGGGTGAGGTCAAACGCGGCTATCAAATCCCACTTTCAAACGTAGAACTTATTGGAATGCTTATGACCCGCCTGATTATTTCCACCCTGACGATTCTGGCCCTTTTCACACCTTCCCCGTCCGCCGGCCCTTCAAAACAAAACTTCGCGTTATCGTTTCAAGGCGGTGGACTCGGCAATCTTGATGAGCGCTTTTTCAAAAGCCTTACCCCCCTTTTCGGTGGCGGGCTGGAATATTATCCCTTAAATCCGATAAGCGTAGGCGTTCAGTTTCAGTTTTCCACTAAAGGAAACTTCGGCAGCCCCGTTTCGCTGGGAATCGGCAGCATCGGCGCTTCCGGCTCCCGTACTTCCACCCGGCTTTTCCAAACCACTTTCTTCACGCGCCCGACCGCATCGGTCGGCTCGGCGTTAAAATTTTTCGCCATAGCCGGGGTTTCAGTAACCAAGATTACTCGCACCTCCAACATGCAGGTGGTTCCGGCCGGTTCAACCGGCTCGGTGGACCAGGCCAACAAAATTGGCGGAAAATTTGGCGCCGGAGCTTTCATTCATCTAAAATCGAACATTCATTTAAACTTCACCGCCGCCTTCGACACCCAACCTCAAAAGCTCTTCTCAACCCAAACCGGCCTCACCTTTTTCTTTAACCCCTTTTCCCAAAAAGCCGATGAACCGTAACTTCAGAATGAGTCAAAAGTTAAACCGAAAGGGTGCCTTGGTTTTTTGTCTAACACTTTGGCTGTGGTCGACTTGTCGCGCCGATAGTCAAAAAGGAAGTCTCGCTCTTTCGATTATAGGCGGCCCCTTTTGGAGTGCAAACGATAGAGCCGAAAACCCAAGACCTGTATTTGGTCTGGGGATCGAATATCATTATAAACCAAGGGTCGGTTTCGACCAAATTGTTCTTGGTGGCGAATTTTCTCTTTACTCTGAAATTCACACCTTTTATGGTCCCGATGCACCGATGCTGCGAATTTCCGAACATAATTATCAAAACTGCCTTTTTGTTCAAGTCGTGGAAAACAACGACAAAGCTATAAAGATGATTCTCTTTGCTGGCCCTACCCTGAACGTGATTCGCGAGAAAACCAAATATGGGTATGGTTTGAAAGACACAAAATTTGGTGGCAAAGCCGGAATCGGCGCTCTCATCAAACTTCGCTCTAATCTTGCTTTGAAAATATTGCCGGTTCTGGACATTAACTCAAACAGCATTATTTCTACAACTGCTGGCCTCACCTTTTTCTTCAATTCCTTTGTCAATAAGCACGCGAGCAAAAATTTCTAAAACCTTGAAAAAAATCTCTTTTTTTCTGGAAATTTATTATCTTATAAAGGGTATAATTATTGTTGAAGGAGGTAACTATGACTAAACGAACGACAGTGGTTTTAACGCTCTTTTCTGTTCTGATTTTGGCCGCCACCGGTAATGCCCGCATCCGCCGCGGCGGCGTGGGATACCAAAATCCGGAAGGTAAGGTGGCCTTTACGACTAATGCGGGGGCTTTTGTCCCCACCGGCGACTTCGGCGACATCGCCACAACCGGTTTCCGCTGGCAGGCGGCTATGGATTACTATCCTTCCCCGGATGCTTCCATAGGTGTTGACTTTGCCTTCGGCGAAGCGGATGCGCGCGACTCTCGTTTCCGGCAGGAGGAACGCCGCTGGGATAACATCGTCGGCCATCCGGTCGACCTTAACAACTTAAAATACCGTTCCTATCGGCTGGGTCTCACCGGACGTTACAATATTCCCACCAGCACTAACATAAGCCCCTATCTGGAGGCCGGCACGGGCGTTTACTGGACGCAGCGGCGGGTCAGCGGCACTTTCTTTGATAACGGCGCGCTGTTCGAGTTCTCGGAACGCCGCACCAATACTTCGGCCGGCGGTCTGGTAGGGTTCGGCATCAACGCTTCCCTGGGGCACCGCACCAACCTTTACACCGGTTTTCAATTTCATCAGATATTCGACAACGAACTGGAAAACATCAGCAACTTCGGTTCGCTGACCTTTGGACTGGGTATCGGCCTTTGGCCATAAAAGGAAATAGCTTTCACAAGGCCGCCCAAATGGGCGGCCTTTTTACTCAAAGCACGGGGGTTTTTCTTGACAAGTCCGGTTTTTTCCCAATAATGAAGCAAATGAAAGAAGGCGTCAAATGAACAAAAAGCTACTACTCCTAACGCTTGTTAATATTAGTTTTCTTGTCCTCCCGGCCACCGCCCAAGAGGTGAGTACAACCTGGAATAATAGGCATCATCTCGGCTTTGTTTTGGGGTATGTAAAGCTGGTTGGCGGCGACCTCAAAGACGACTTTCAAGGTTACAACTTTTCCAACACATTCCACTATGCTATCACCTACCGGTACTCTCTCAAGTCCTATCTGGATTTGGCCATAGAGCATCGCGGCTTAATGACCTTGAGGGAGGATATGCATCTACCAGTATCCGCAGGTTTCTTGTTCACTGATAAAACCTACTTGGACATAAGCGACCTGTATTTTGGAGGTGGGGTTCGTCTAAACGCTGGGTCAAAAAAAATAAAACCTTTTTTGCAAGGCAACCTTTACTATGTGGTAGAAACGGCCAACGTCGGGATCTGGGGGTCGTTTGTTGGCATTCCCCTGGAACAGGTTAGGAACTTCAACGCCAGGAAGGATGGGGGCGTGGGTGTGGGGCTCAATGGCGGAATCGACATTAGAGTAAGGCGGAAGGGCGGCTTTCTGGTTTCCATTCCGGTAGAGGCCAACTATCTGTTCGCCGGTCTTCCCCGCCGCACCATCCTCGTTTTCGGCTCTGCCGGTGAAACGAGGAGCATTCCCCGTTCGACCTTAAACGGCTTTGGCATCTCCGCCGGCATCAACATCAACTTCGGCTGGATGCCTTAGGCAACAGCTTTGCAACGCCGCCCTGCAGGGCGGCCTTTTTTTTTGCCTAAAATATGAAAGGGTTTAAAGGGAGCTCTGCTCCCGATCTCTTTAAAAGGCCTCCCTGGGAAGGCATTTTTGCCCTAAAGTCCTCTTTTAGCCTGCCGATAACTAATACCGGGGCTAATCTAAAAGCGCCCTAAGAAGGAGGAGCAATGAAGAAGTTAGTTTTATCTGCCGCAGCTTTTGTGCTATTAGGGGCATTAGCGGCCCAGGCGGCGCCGCGCAAAGAAAGCCCCAGGCCAAGGATGACCCGTCAGCCGGTTACAACGACCATGACGGAGCATAAAGGCTTCTTCGCCATCGTCCCCAAACTCGGATTTGTAGTTCCGACCGGAAACTATGGCGACGTCTCCAATAGCGGCTTCCGTTTCCAGGGTGCCGCCGAGTATTACGTGCGCAACGACTGGACGATTGGTGTCTCCACATCATTTGCGCAGACCAATATGAACGACGACGCCAAGCTTGCCGCCCAGACCTCGTTACAAACCCAAACCAGCAACCCTTCGGCCACCATCTCGAGCTGGAAGGCTCGCACCATGCAGTATAGCGCCTATGGTCGGCATCTTTTTGCCACCAGTTCGCCGAAGATAAGTCCGTATCTCTCCGCCGGTATGGGGTTGTACAACGTCAAAACCACCGCTTCCGGTACCGGCGCCACCCAGGCCGAAGTCGACCAGAACACCGGCTCGGGCCAAGGCCAGACCAATTTCGGTATCAATATGGGCGGTGGAATGCTTTTCAACGTCACCCCTACCGTTGGCGTGATGGCCGGAATGACCTATCACAACGCTTTTTCCGACCCGGCTACTAATTACTTCGTCTTCAACGGCGGTTTATCCTTCTGCTTCAACACCGGCCGCTAATTTCGATTCGTTCGAGAGGGGGAAGGCCGTCCTGCTTACTACAAGCTGGACGGCCTTAATTTTTTCTCAATCCCCGTTTTTGTGTAGGGGTTCAATATATTGAACCCGTTTTTCTAATTTCCAATCTCTGACCTCTAATCCCTGTTTTTTATCCTCCGCCAGATTCGCTTCACCAACATCGGCGGCGCTTCCAACTCGACAATTTGCTTTTCCGGCGAAACTTCCACCTGCGCCGAAAAGAAATTTTCTTCCTTTGGCGCCACATAGCGCAAATCATCCCAGCGCACTATGGTGTTTTTCCCGATATGGTCCAACGAAAGATATGGAAACCGCGCAAACCCCAAAAAAACCTGCGCTAGATAACTTTTTTTCGCCGCATCCACGTAATCATTCTCCAGAACTTTCGCATATCTCAACGAAGAAAGCGCTCCGGCACCAAAAATCGAAACCTCTCCCCGATAAAAATTTCTCTCCGTTTCCAAAACATATCGCCATTGCCAAAACTCCAGCGGCTTTGGATAAACTCCGTAATCTGCGATTTTTTCCTCCGCGGTAATCGGCGGATTTGCCAAAAGCTGCCTGGCCGCTACCTGATGCGCTCCGGTTCTAAGAAAGATGTAGCCTGCCAATACGAACAATACCGCCCCGGCACTCGCCCGCCGCAAGTTGACTCGCACTCTTCCCCAAACCAGTGCTGTAATTAGAGAAACCCAAATGAACGGATCCACAATAAAAACCAAATCGCACGCATACCGTTTATCGGAAAAAGGCAAAAGCGCATACGTCCCGTATGGATTGAGCAAATCAAAAATCATATGCCCGAATCCCCCCATAAGCGCGACCAGGTAAATCCACCAGAATTTTTGGCGCACAAAAAGCCAGACGATTCCGGCCAGCACTAATGCTTCAACCGGAATCCCCACCACCGAATGTGAATACCCGCGATGTTCGGCAAAATACTTGGCCGCTCCTTCAAAGCGATAGATGATATCCAAATCCGGCATATTGGACGAAATCGCCGCCGTCCAAAAAGCTACTCGGGGCGGCAGCTTCTCGTCAAAAACCCGCCCAATCACCGCCCCCACCATCGTATGCGTTATGTTATCCATCGCACCGTCACTCAACAAAAAGCCCCGTTCGCACGCCGGACGGGGCTTTTCTCAAAAGCTTTCCAAACTAAAACCGATACCCCAGCCGCGCCTGAATTACAGTTCCGCCTCCCTTAATTGGCCCTAAAAGGGTCGCCTTGTCATTCGCGCGAAAATCCCGTATCGCTTCAAACACAAAAAAGAGGTTATGCGGAAGCCTGGTCTGCACGCCCGCTTCAATATAAGTGCCAAAAACGCTTTCCGAAAATTGCGCCACTCCGCTGGAAATTTGCGTGGTGTCCACCCGGTCAAGCGTATCTGGAGAACCTACATAAATAGAATCATAAGATACTTTAACCGAATCTCCATGTCCTTTCGAGGAAAAAATGCTTGCGCCAAATCCAATAAAAGGGGAAAACGCCGCTTCACGAAACGGATGAAACGCCGCGCCGAACCGAAAGCCGGAAGCCCGCACATACGAGTTTACGGATGTGCTTGTCCGATTGGTGCTTCGGACGGAAAACGTATCCGGTGCTATCACGGTATCATAGGTGCGTTCCGGCAGGGAGAATTCATCCCCGCCATTGGTGCTTTTCCGCAGCCGGTCCAACCCCGCCTTCAAATCGAAGGCCCTCCACCCGTACGCGGCCTGCAGCGAAAAGTTGGCCGGGTTGTGGTCAAAAAAATGGGTATAACGCCCGTCGTGCGGGAAATAGCCGCCCACTCCGACCGAAAACTCAACCGGTATCCGCTGGGCAAACGCCAAAACGGCGGCCAAAACAAAAACTCCTGTTAGAAGCAATATCCTTTTCATCCGCATACTCCTCTTTTCACTACTATACGACCGTCCAAAGCAAAAGTTCTATTTTTTTCCGTGTTCCAAATTCGGTCTCCGTTTGGGAAAAATTGTAATGGGAGATTAAAGTCAATTTATTTGTGGAAGGCAATATCCAAATCCTTCGCCGCTTTTACCTCATCCAGCCGCCCCACCGGCGTGGTGTGCGGCGCCTTGCGTACTTTCTCCGGTTCCGTTTCGACTTCTTTGGCGATTTGGATGAATGCATCGGCAAGAAAGTCGAGACTTTCCTTGCTCTCCGTCTCCGTCGGCTCAATCATCAAAGCTTCAGGAACGATGAGCGGGAAATAGGCCGTCGGCGCATGCACGCCAAAATCCAGAAGCCTTTTGGCAATGTCCATCGTCCGCACCCCCAGGGCTTTCTGCCGGTTGCCGGAAAGCACAAACTCGTGCTGGCAGTGGCCTGGATACGGCACTTCGTAGTAGTCCTTGACGCGCGCAAAAAGATAGTTGGCGTTGATAATGGCGTTTTCGGAAACCTCCCGCAGCCCTTCCGTTCCCAGCGTGCGAATGTAAGTGTACGCACGCACCAAAACTCCAAAGTTGCCGAAGGCCGCATGCACTTTCCCGATCGATTTTTTGCTTTCGGTGAATCGATAGGAAACTTTTCCGTTCTTCTCTGATTTCTCAACGCGCGGAATCGGCAAATACGGCTCTAAAATTTTTTTGACGCCCACCGCCCCCGCCCCCGGCCCGCCGCCGCCGTGCGGGGTGGAAAAAGTCTTGTGCAAATTGGAATGTACAATATCGAATCCCAGGTCGCCGGGGCGGACGATTCCCAAAAGCGCGTTCAAGTTCGCCCCGTCCATATACATCAGTCCGCCCGCTTCGTGTACCAGGCGGGAAATTTCCAGAATGTCCTTCTCGAAAAGCCCCAGCGTGTTCGGATTGGTCAGCATCATCCCCGCCGTGCGAAGGGACAAAACTTTTTTCAATTCCTCGACACTGACTCTTCCATCCGCGCCCGATGCCACTTGCACCGTCTCCCAGCCGGCGATGGCGACCGAGGCCGGATTGGTGCCATGGGCGCTGTCCGGTATGATGATTTGATTCCGTTTTTCGTCTTTGCGCTCAAGATGATACGCCCGCATCAAAAGCAGACCGACCAGCTCCCCCTGCGCTCCGGCGGAGGGCTGCAAAGTAGCCGCATCCATCCCGCCGATTTCCGCCAAGAGGCCGGACAGTTCATACATCAACTGCAAAGCTCCCTGTGCGTCTTTTTCCGGCGCCTCCGGATGCAATTCGGCAAATCCCGGCAGCCGCGCCGCCGCTTCGTTGACCTTTGGATTGTACTTCATTGTGCAGGAGCCCAAGGGATAAATCCCTTTTTCGATGTGGTGATTGAGAACCGAAAGCCGCACAAAATGCCGCATCACGTCAATCTCCGATGCCTCCGGCCACTCCAAATCGCTCTGCCGCCGATACTCCTGTGGCAGCTGTTCCGGTTCGGGAACGTCGGTCTTTGGAAGCGGAACCCCTTTCCGCCCCGGGGAAGACAAATCAAAAATGGTCGGTTCAACTACCTGATTCATACCTGCCCTGCCGTCTCCAATTGCTCTTCAGACCTCATTCCCGCCTTGGCGGGAGAGCGAAAAAAACTTAGTCCCTCCGTCAATGCTTCGATGTCCGCCCGCGGCTTTTTCTCCGTCACAGCAATCAACAACTGATTCTTCCGCTTCCGGTCGTACCGCCCCAGATCAATTCCCGGAACGATGTTTGACTTATGCAACCTGCTCATCACTTTGGCCGCCGGCACCGGAAGCTCAACGGTAAACTCCTTGAAAAACGGCGCCGCGTAAACTCGTTTAAATCCTTTTGCCTCGAGCAGACCGGCACAATAATGCGCCTTGGCGTACGAAAGCGCCGCCATCTGTTTTAAGCCTTCCTTGCCCACCAAAGACATAAAGACCGTGGACAGAGTCGCCATCAACCCCTGATTGGTGCAGATGTTGGAAGTTGCCTTTTCCCGGCGGATATGCTGCTCCCGCGTCTGCAAAGTCAGCACATACCCAACTTTGCCGTTGACATCGAGGGTGCGCGCCGCAATCCTCCCCGGCATCCGCCGAATCAGTTCTTTCTTGGCGGCGAAAAGCCCTATCGCCGGCCCGCCGTAGGAAATCGGCACGCCCAAGGACTGCCCTTCCGCTACGGCAATGTCGGCGTTGTATTCCCCCGGCGGGGAAACCATCCCAAGCGAAATCGGGTCGAAAACAGAAATCAGCTTGGCGCCGGTGGAGTGAACAATCGGCTCCAACTCTTTTGCCTCTTCAAGACACCCGAAAAAGTTTGGTGTCTGTAAAATCAAAGCCGCCGTTTTTTCAGAAATATTTTTCTTCAAAACTTCCGACTCCAACTGCCCCGTCGAACCGAGTGGCAGCGACTTGATTCGATACGCCCCGCCAGTGCCGTAGGTCTCTAAAACTGATAGATAATTCGGGTTCAACCCCTCCGTAACCAAAATCTCTTCTTTCTCGGTGATATGCGCCGCCATCAAAGCCGCTTCGGCAACGGCGGACGCCCCGTCATAAACCGACGCATTGGCCGCTTCCATTTTCGTCAGCGCGCAAATGAGCGACTGAAACTCGTAGATAACCTGCAAGGTGCCCTGCGCCACTTCCGCCTGGTAGGGCGTGTAAGCGGTCAAAAACTCCGCCCGCCGGATGATGAAATCCGCCGCCGTCGGGGTGAAATGGTCGTAAAACCCGCCCCCCAAAAAAGAATTGGCGACCGAAACCGGCACGTTTTTGCGCGAAAGCCTGCGCAAGTCCATCATCAATTCCAGCTCCGAAGCCCCCGGCGGAATGTTAAGCGGCTCTTTCAGCCGCACTTCATCCGGCACGGCGTCCAGCAAATCCTCAAACTTGGAAACGCCGATGGTCGCCAGCATTTTCTTTCTATCTTCACTCGTATTCGGCACGTAACTCATAGACCCCCGAACTTATCTTTTTTGCCTTCTAAAGTCAACTTTCTCGCTCTTCCATTCGTAGGGGGGCGCGTTCGGTGCTATTCAATCCCATATCGTTGATTCACCGCTAAAATTCGGAAAGCTTGCCGCAGCATCAATTGTGCCGTGCCCCACTTAAGATTTGGACAGGTATAATCGTATAAGGAGGATTGATGGAAGCAGCGACGATGCCTGTGCAGTCCCGAAAGGTTTCGGGGCGGAAGCGTTGGGATGTTGAGCAA
>Ga0184627_10000095_pt1 | contig 44011 bp, 39 predicted proteins | sample PLM3_127_b1_FD_133150 | JGI IMG/M metagenome (GOLD analysis project Ga0184627, IMG submission 133150) | Groundwater sediment microbial communities from an aquifer in East River, Colorado, USA - PLM3_127_b1 | ecosystem: Environmental > Terrestrial > Soil > Riparian zone | place: USA: East River... | reverse complement strand
TGCGGGAGGCGCGCGAGACCCCGGCGCAGAAGGCGGCGCGGGAGCGGGCCGAGGACCTGCGCGACGCCCAGGAGGAGATCCGCGAGGCCAAGGAGGACATCCTCTGCGGCGAGTACCACGGCTGAGCACCAGGTGGATCACCCAGGATGCTCGACCGGAGCGGCTGCACCCGCCAAGGGTGCAGCCGCTCCGTCGGGCTCCCGGTCGGTGTCCGATCAGCTGACCAGGAGATAGGCGCTGAGCGATACTAGGCGGGAGTATCCGATGCAAGCACTGGGGAACGGTATCGGGGGGTCCGCAGAGGTTGGACTCCCGGGAAGGGCCACAATGAGCGACCTCGTCGGGCGCGAGCTCGGCCAGTACCAGCTCCGCGAGATGGTTCGGCGGGGAGGCATGGCCACCGTCTACAAGGGGTTCCAGCCTTCGCTGGAACGCTGGGTGGCGGTCAAGGTGCTCACCCACACGGGCGACCCGACCTTCTTGTCCCGCTTCCGGCTCGAGGCCCGCTCGATCGCGCGGCTTCAGCACCCCAACATCGTCCCGATCCATGACTACGGCGAGGCCGACGGCCAGGTCTACCTCGTGGTCGCCTACGTGGAGGACGGGCGGAGCCTGGCCGACGAGATCGGCACTCCCATGCCCGTGGCCCGGGCCCTGGAGCTGGGCGCGCTCCTGCTCGCCGGCCTCGGGTACGCCCACGAGCGGGGGCTGGTGCACCGCGACGTCAAGCCGGCCAACGTGCTGCTGCCCACCCCGAACTGGCCGATGCTGGCCGACTTCGGGATCGCCAAGCTCCTGCTCGGCGGTGGGGCCGGGCTCACCCAGACCGGCCTGGTGGTCGGCACCCCCGCCTACATGGCCCCCGAGCAGGCATTCGGCCTGCCCGTCGACCCCCGTACCGATCTGTACGCCGCTGGGCTGGTGCTCTACGAGCTGCTGACCGGGCGGGTGCCCTTCGAGGCCGACACCCCGGCTGCCGCGCTCATGAAGCAGGCCTACGAGCCGCCGCCTTCGCCCCGGACGCTCAACCCTGAGCTGCCGGTCGAGGTCGAGCGGGTCCTCCTGAAGGCGCTGGCCAAGGACCCCAACGAGCGTTACCAGGACGCTGAGGCGATGGCCCGGGCGATCAGGGCCGCTGCCGGCGAGCTGCCCGTCAGGGCGGCACCCGTTGCCAAGCCCCCCGCCACGGGGATGCCCGCCGCCGAGGCGCCCGGTCAGGTGGCGTGGGCCGGCGCGGCCGCTGGCGAGACGGTGCCCGTCGCCGGTGAGCCGGTCGGCGAGATGGCCGTCGAGCCCGCAGCCGGGCCGGTCACCGACGCCATGGCGGCGGCCTACGCGGCCGGGGTGGCCGCCTACAGCACCGGCCGCTGGGACGAGGCGGTCGAGCGGTTCACCGCTCTCGCCGAAGCCGATCCCGACTACGAGGACGTCGAGGAGCTCCTCGAGAGCGCCCGGGCGACCCTCGAACGGGAGCGCCGCTCGCAGGCTCCCGCCTCGGGCGGCCCTGCCCCCTGGGCGGCGGAGGACGTTCCGGCCGGCGCCGGCCGTATGCCGTCTTCTCTCGCCGACCCTGCGCGAGCCGGCCGTATCCCGGAGACCAGGCCGGCGGCCGTCACCCCGCCGTGGCAAGGGCAACCCTCTGGCGCGCCCGTCATGACGCCGCCGTCCGGCTCGCAGGCTCCGTCCGGCGCGCCTCCGTCCGGCGACGCGGTGCCCGGCTGGGCGGACGCAGGTGATCGCGGTCAGGCCGGCGGCTGGCCGGCCGAGGCCGTCAAGGCCGCGCCCGGTCAGGCCGGCCCGGCGACCCCGAGCGACGAGCGGACCTCCCGGTGGCGCGGGTGGTTGCTCCCGGGCATCGCAGCCGTGCTCGGCGTGGTCGCGCTGGTGTTCCTCGGGCTGTCGCTCAGCCGCGACCGCGGCGGCGTCACCACGCCTCCGGCGACCACCGCGGCCGCCCGGACGACCACGACGGTGCCGGCGAAGGCCCCGGCGTGGACGACGGTGGCCCAGGGCCCGCTAGCGCTCGAGTCGGGTGGCACGGCGGCGTTCAAGGGACGGGTCTGGGTGGCCGGAGGCTTCGACGAGAACCGCAAGGGCCGGGCCGACGTGGTGGTGTACGACCCGGCCACCAAGCAGTGGGGCGACGGGCCCACGCTGCCGCAGTCCCTCAACCACGCCGCGCTGGTGGCCACCGACAAGGAGCTGCTGCTGATCGGCGGGTACCGGGGCTCGACGCTCGTGCCCATCAGGACCGTGCGGCGGCTCGACCCGGCCACCTCCACATGGGTCCGCGGGCCCAGCCTGCCGGTCGCCATCGGGGCGGGCGCCGCAGCGTGGGACGGGAAGCGGGTCGTGTTCGCCGGCGGCGTGGCCGCCAACGGCAAGCCGTCCGCGGCCGTCTTCACGCTCGAGGGGTCGTCGTGGCGCCGTATCGGCAAGCTGTCGAAGGCGCGTGAGCACCTGGCCGCGGCCAGCGACGGGAAGGGGACCACGTTCTTCCTCGCCGGTGAGGTCAACGGCGCCAACGTCAAGGCGGTGCTCGCCGACGTCGACATGGTCACCGGGAACACGGTGCAGCGGTTGGGGGCCGTCGGCAAGCCCCGCGGCTCCGTCGCCGGCTTCTTCTCGCCTGCCGCCGGGGCCTGCGTGGCCGGCGGCCGGGACGGCGGTGGGGCACTGTTCGCCGACGTGGAGTGCATGGACGACAAGGGCACCGTGACGCGCCTGACGTCGCTGCCGACGCCCAAGCACGGCCTCGGCGCCGCGGTCGTGAAGGGCACGGCCTTCGCCCTGCTGGGCGCCGCCCCGGAGAACGTCAAGACCGGCGACGCGCTACGGCTCGAGCCGTAGCGCGTCGCCGCGGGACCGTGGCCCCCTCCCCGACCCGGCGCGAGGACCCGCGGTGCGGGCCAGCGCTCACGAGATCACCGCGACGGCCTCGACCTCGATGAGAAGGTCGTCGCGGAACAGCCGCCGGACCTCGACGGCCGTGCTCGCGGGGAGCCGATGCGGGTTGACGTACTGGTTGCGGACCTCGCGGACGACCGGCAGTTGGGTGGCGTCCACGAGGTAGTAGTTGAGCTTGACCACCTGGTCGAAGGTCGCGCTGACCGCCTCGAGCGCCGCCCTGAGGTTCTCGAACACCTGCCGTGCCTGCGCGCGCATGTCGCCCAGCCCGACCAGGGTCCCGGTACGGTCGAGGGCGACCTGGCCGGCGATGTAGACCGGCCGCCCCGCCGCCACCTCGACGACGTGGCTGTACCCCGTGGGCTGGTGGATCGCCCCTGGGTTGATGAAGTTCGCGGAGGCTGCCGCCTGCGAGGACGACGCATCGGTCATAGGTTGCTCCGGTCGCTCGTGGTGACGTCCGACAGCGCCGCAGTCTACGACGGACGAACGAGCGCCCCGCCCCGAACCCGGTCGCGGGGCAGCGACCGGTCTGGTGCTGACGTCGAAGGAGCGGCTCGCCGCCCCATTGCCTCCCCGATGATGGTTCGCCACCAGCTGCTGGGCGGCCTCCGTCTGCTCGGCGAGCCGACCAGCACGGCGGCGTCGATCAGCTCCACCAGCCGCTCGGCCGGCGGTCGCCCGGCACCTGGGACCGCCGAACAGGTACGCCGACGCGATCAGAGCGATGTACCAGAAGTGAGGCTCGACGAGCACGTGCCGCGGGCGCCCGGGAGGCGCCCGCGGCACCTGATCGAGCTACGGCTGCTCGGCCGGCTCGTACTCGAGGATGACGATGCCGGAGCTGAACCTCTTCATGTGCGTCAGCTTGAGGGTCTTCTCGTCGTCCCCGTCGGCGAACAGGCGCTCGCCCTTCCCGAGGACGACCGGGTGCACCATGAACCGGTACAGATCGATCAGGTCCTCGTGCTTCAGCGCGTTGAAGAGCTGGGCGCTGCCGGAGAGCAAGAGGTCCTGGCCGGGCTCCTGCCTCAGCTTGCGCACCTCCTCCGCCACATTCCCCTTGATCAGCCTCGAGCCGGGCCATTCAGCCTTGTCCAAGGTCGACGAGACCACGTACTTGGGCATGCTGTTCATCTTGTCGGCGAAGCCGGCATCGTCGGTCATGGACGGCCAGGCGGCGGCGAACCCCTCGTAGGTCTTGCGCCCGAGCAGCAGTGCGTCGCTTGCCTGCAGCTCGCCCCATTTGAACTGCGCCGCTTCGTCGTTGAAGAACGGACCGGACCACTGGCCCGGCTCTTCGAACACTCCATCGAGCGATACGTACTCCGTTGCGACCACCCTCATGGCTACCTCCGGTCGGTGTCGGGGTGATGGCGACAACCCATGCAACCCGACGGCCCGGGGCTCGTCGAGCGAGGGTCAGACGCCGCTCCGGCAACGATGATCTTCCTCCCGCTCCTCGGGCGAGGACAACCGCGCCGAGGGTGATGAGCCGGTGTCACCGCCCGACCTGGTCGGTGAGGGTAAGCTCGCCAGCGCCGCCTGCGGGACTCCCGCTCGGTCGGCGTCGATCGGCCACCCCGCCGTCCGCGAGCAGGAGGTGGGATGCTGGTCACCTCGGTGCCGCCGTCGCATGATGTGGAGCCTGGACCGCGTGGCCGAGAGGTGGCTCCTCGACACCCATGGAGGTGCGCAGTGACCGGGTTCTCGCTCACCAGCAGCGCCTTTGCGAACGACGGGCCCATCCCGCGCCGCCACACCTGCGACGGGGAGGACCGCTCACCAGCGCTGTCGTGGTCGCCGCCCCCTTCCGGAACGCGGTCGCTCGCGCTGATCGTGGACGATCCGGATGCGCCGGGCGGCCGCTTCGTCCACTGGCTCGCCTGGGGCATCGACCCGGACGCGGGCGGGCTCGCCGAAGGGGAGGCCGCGCCGGTCGAAGGCCGCAACGACTTCCGCACGGTCGGCTATCGCGGGCCCTGCCCGCCCCGCGGCCACGGGCGCCACCGCTACCGGTTCCGGCTGCACGCCGTGGCCGAGGACCTGCGGGTCCCGCCCGGTGCCGGCAGTGACGAGCTGGAGCGGGCCCTGGCGGGCAGGATCCTCGCCGTCGCGGAGCTCGTGGGGCTCTACCAGCGTTGACCGTGGGCGGGCAGGGGTACCCGGCGCCTCGCGGGTTGACGCTCGCGCTGCTCAGCTCGGGCTGCTGGGGACTCTGGCCGGTCCGCGCCGCGGCCGTTGGAGAGGCGGTGTGGCACCGGCCCGCGCTCGGTCCGGAGTCGCCATGCTGCGCGATGTACGGACATGCGTTCGGGACTTCCGGCAGTAGACGCATCGGGCAGCAGCACAGGCAGGCTGCTGCCGGCTCATCCACGAGCCGGCCCGGCTGGCCATCCTGACCGCGCTGTCGGCCTGCGGTAGCGCCGACTACGTCTTCTTGCAGCGGCTGACCGGGCTGACCGGCGGCAACCTCACCAGCCACCTCGCCAAGCTCGAGGATGCTGGCCTGGTCACCATCGACAAGAAGTTCGTCGGCAAGACCCCACGGACCCACGTCAGCCTCACCGAACCCGGCCGTGCCAAGGTCACCGACCACTGGGAGCAACTCACGCGCCTCAACGCCGCAGCCCAGCACTGGCAGCCCAACCGCTAGGCTAACCACCAAAGGCCAACAGACCGGCGCGGACGTCGCCGGAGCAAGCGAGCAGCGAAGCGACTCGTCCACGAGCGCACCGCCGACGCCGATCCTCCGACGTCCGAGCCGGAAGGACCGGAGGTGAGAGATGACCGACCGAGAGCCCGTCGAGGTGACCAATCTCGACCGCTACGGATTCCCGCCGCTGCCGTGGAGCAGGCCGCGCGACCTCCTCGCAGCCGGCCCGCCGCAGCCCGGCATCCCGTTCTTCCTTGGAACGTCCCGACCGGACGGCCGCCCCCACGCCGCGGGGATCGGCGCCTCTGGCTCGACGGCGACCTCTATTTCACGAGCGGGCCCGGGACCCGCAAGGCTCGCAACCTGGCGGCGAACCCGCCCTGCACGATCTCCGTCAGGCTGGACGGCATCGACCTCGTCCTCGAGGGCGAAGCGACCAGGGTGGCCGATCGGCCGACGCTGGAGCAGGCGGCCGGCCTGTACCGCGAGGGCGGGTGGCTGGCCGAGGTGGAGGGCGACGCGTTCACGGCTCCGTTCAGCGCCCCGAGCGCCGGGCCGCCGCCCTGGCACCTGTACCGCTTCACGTTCCACGCCGCCTTCGGGGTCGCCACCGCGGAGCCGTACGGCGCGACACGCTGGCGCTTCGAACGCTGACGGGCGTGGGAGGGCCAGACCTCTTGAATCCGTCCCACAGGGTGATCGAGTCCCCGTTTGCCATCCATCTTGAGATTTCGCGTCCTCAAGGAGCGGACCGGCCGTAGAGGCTGACCTTGGACCAGAACATCGGGAGGGCGCGGCGTTCGTTCTCGCTGTTGTGTGGTCCCAAAGGGCTCAATACTGCACATGGCAAGACCGGCACGATGGCTCCTTGTGATCACAAGCGCCGTGCCCGTGCCATGACCGAGCATCGGCGACCCTGCCGGAGCGTCGCCAAGGCGGATGCCCACGCGGGCCTGGCGCCCATGGCGCGATCCGGTCCAGGGCCATGCCCACCTGCGATGTCATCGGATGTCATGCTCCACGCGGCTTCACGCCGGCTTCTAATCGAACGGTCCGGAACTGGGCCGAACGAGAAGAATGCGAGGCTAGCATGCGCGTTGATTCCCGATGGCACGGCCGAGGACAGCGGCACGCAGGTGGCACGCCACAGAAGGAGGAAGACCGCCTAGTCCGCGCCAAGCCCTCTGAGGTGGGCGAATGTGGTCGGGACGGCCGGATTTGAACCGGCGACCCCCTGCTCCCAAAGCAGGTGCGCTGACCAAGCTGCGCCACGTCCCGAGGATTTGCCTTGCCAGGCATGCTACATCGCACTGGCCTTGGAGCGGCGGGCGTGCCGGGTGGGGTCAGGTGCCTGAGGCTGTGAGAGCGCCCGCGACGGCGACCCGGACCGGTGGCCGCCGCCGGGGTGGCGCCGCCGCGCGGTTCGGGCACGAACGGGAAAGGGCGGCGGCTGCGGTCGTACCGGCCGCAGAGCCGCCGCCCCGCCCCCCTGTCCCTGCATTCGCGCCAGCCGCCGATCCGGTTCACTCGAGCCCGAAACCTGCTGGCGTCGCGGTTCTGGTCCCGTCGGGGGTTCCGTCCGGTGGCCCTGCGCCTGCGCCGCTCGATCGACCCGCGAATCGCATGGGCTGACGGCCGCGGGTGAGGCTCTCTCCGGCCCGGCCGGTCGCGAGGGGTGCGCCTTCTACGCAGTTTCTCGTAGACCGTCGGCCGGGCCTGCGACCCGCCGTGAAGGAACCGCGCTGGCAGCGGCGCCGGTACGCGGCGGACCGGCCGGGGTGGGCGGGTATACTGACGGGCGCCTGCCCGCCTTGCGTGCTTCTCCTCGGTCCGGCGCCGTTGCACCTCGGGCGGTGCTCCCTGGTTCAAGAACACCCGTCGATCCGGCCGTACCCGTCCTCCGGAGGCATTCCGTGCGTAGTACCGTTGAGCCTGTCGAGCCCACCAAGCTGAAGCTGAACATCGTCGTGGAGCCCGACGAGCTCAAGCCCGCCATTGACCGGACCGCTCGCCGCCTGGCCAGCGAGGTCAAGGTGCCAGGGTTCCGCAAGGGCAAGGTGCCTCGCCAGGTCATCGAGGCTCGGATCGGCCGGGACGTGCTGGTCGCCGAGGCGATCGAGCGCGAGGCAGTGCCCGAGTTCTACGCCAGGGCGGTGGAGGAGCACGGGGTCGAGCCGCTCTCCCGGGCCCAGATCGAGCCGCCCTCCTACGAGGACGGCGGTCCGCTCGAGTTCTCGGCCACCGTCGAGGTCAAGCCCGAGCTCGACCTGCCGCCGTACCGGGGCGTTCAGGTCGAGCGTCCCGAGCTCGAGGTCACCGACGAGATGGTCGACCAGCGGGTTGACCTGATCCGCGAGCGCTTCGCCCAGCTCGAGGTCATCGGCCGCCCCCTGGCCGCTGGCGACTACGCCCAGATCGACCTGCGCGCCTCCCGCCACGTCACCGAGATCCCCGAGCTGACCAGGACCGACTTCCTCTACGAGGTCGGCTCGGGCCGGATCGTGCCCGAGCTGGACAAGGAGCTGGAGGGCACCCGCAGAGGCGACATCCTCCGCTTCACCGTGAGGCTGCCCGAGGGCCTGGCCGGTGAGGAGCTGACTGGTCAGGACGTCACCTTCCAGGTCCTGGTCAAGGAGGCCAAGGCCAAGGTGCTGCCCAAGCTCGACGACGACTTCGCCCAGGAGGCGAGCGAGTTCGACACGCTGGAGGAGCTGCGCGCCGCCGAGCGCGAGCGTCTCGAGCAGGCGGCCTCCGAGCAGATCGCAGCCGAGCTGGAGACACGGGTGCTCGCCGCCTACCTCGAGTCGGTCGAGGTCCCGCTGCCGGCCACGCTGGTGCGCGACGAGCTGTCCTACCGGGCAAAGCGCTTCGCGCAGCAGCTCGCGATGATGGGGACCACCCTCGACCAGTACCTGGAGGCCACCGGCTCCACGGCCGACCAGGTCGAGGCCGACCTGCGGGCCCAGTCCGAGCGGGCGGTCAAGGCGCAGCTGGTGCTGGAGGCGGTGGCCGTCGCAGAGAGCATGGAGGTGACCGCCGAGGAGGTCGACGCGGAGGTGCGCCGCCGGGCCCAGCAGGCTGGCCGCAGCCCCGAGGAGATCCGAAAGGCGCTCGGCAGGGGAGACGGCAGCGTCATCCGCGGTGATATCCTGCGTACCAAGGCGCTCGCATTCCTCGTTGAGCACGCTGAGGTTGGTGCTCCTGAAGGTGCGGGCGCGGCTGCGTCCATGGCGTCAACGGCTGCGGGGGAGGCCGGGGTCAGCAACACCGAAGCTCCCGACGGGTGACACTCGAGATTCCTGAGCGGTCACGGTTCCTCCAAGGAGAAGCGACGATGCAGCCCATCTCCGACTACCTGGTACCGGTCGTCATCGAGCAGACCAACCGGGGCGAGCGGTCGTTCGACATCTACTCGAGGTTGCTGAAAGAGCGCATCGTGTTCCTTGGCACGCCACTCGACGACACGGTGGCCAACCTGGTCATGGCCCAGCTCCTCCACCTGGAGAGCGATGAGCCCGAGAAGGACATCAACCTCTACATCAACTCTCCGGGCGGGTCGGTGACCGCGCTGCTCGCGATCTACGACACGATGCAGTACATCAAGCCCGACGTGGTCACGATCTGCATGGGCCAGGCCGCCTCGGCCGCCGCCGTGCTGCTCGCGGCCGGTACCAAGGGCAAGCGCTTCGGCCTGCCGCACTCCCGGGTCCTGATCCACCAGCCCTCCGGGGGCGCCGAGGGCCAGAGCGTCGACATCGAGATCCAGGCCCGCGAGATCCTGCGCATGCGGCGCATGCTCGACGAGATCCTGGCCACCCATACCGGCCAGGACGTGGAGAAGGTGAAGCGCGACACCGACCGGGACTTCATCATGACGGCTGACCAAGCCAAGCAGTACGGTCTCATCGACGACATCATCGAGAGCCGGCAGTCGGCAGAGGAGCTGGTCTCCGCAACAGCCAACGGCGGCCGATAAGGGCAGGGGCAGGCGGCTGGCAGGTCGTCACTGCGGACACGTACCCTCCATGCCGAGCGCAGGCAGGCCGGGAACCGCATGAGGAGACTCGGACAGATGGCCAAGTTTGGAGATGGCGGCGACCTGTTGAAGTGCTCCTTCTGCGGAAAGTCGCAGAAGCAGGTCAAGAAGCTGATCGCCGGACCTGGGGTCTACATCTGTGACGAGTGCATCGACCTGTGCAACGAGATCATCGAAGAGGAGCTGTCGGAGACCAGCGAGCTGAAGTTCGACGAGCTGCCCAAGCCGCGGGAGATCTACGAGTTCCTCAACGACTACGTGATCGGTCAGGAAGAGGCCAAGAAGGTCCTCTCGGTCGCGGTCTACAACCATTACAAGCGGATCCAGGTTGGCGCGGGCGCGGCCAGCGACGTGGAGCTGCAGAAGTCGAACATCATCCTGCTCGGCCCCACAGGGTGCGGGAAGACTCTGCTGGCCCAGACCCTGGCCAAGATGCTCAACGTGCCGTTCGCGATCGCGGACGCGACCGCGCTGACCGAGGCGGGCTACGTCGGCGAGGACGTCGAGAACATCCTGCTGAAGCTCATCCAGTCGGCCGACTACGACGTCAAGAAGGCCGAGACCGGGATCATCTACATCGACGAGATCGACAAGATCGCGCGGAAGTCGGAGAACCCGTCGATCACCCGGGACGTGTCCGGCGAAGGGGTCCAGCAGGCGCTGCTGAAGATCCTCGAGGGCACCACCGCGAGCGTGCCGCCCCAGGGCGGGCGCAAGCACCCCCATCAGGAGTTCATCCAGATCGACACCACCAACGTGCTGTTCATCTGCGGGGGCGCGTTCGCGGGCCTGGAGAAGATCATCGAGTCGCGGATCGGGCGCAAGGGGGTCGGCTTCGGAGCCGACCTCCGCCGCATCGGCGACAAGGACGTCGGCGCGATCCTGGCCAAGGTGCTGCCCGAGGACCTGCTCAAGTTCGGCCTGATCCCCGAGTTCATCGGGCGGCTGCCGGTCATCTCCTCGGTGGACTCGCTGGACAAGGCGGCCCTGATCCGGATCCTCGTCGAGCCCAAGAACGCCCTGGTCAAGCAGTACCGCAAGTTCTTCGACTTCGACGGCGTCGAGCTCGAGTTCTCCGACGACTCGCTCAAGGCAGTGGCCGACCAGGCGATCCTGCGGGGCACGGGCGCGCGCGGGTTGCGCGCGATCCTGGAAGAGGTGCTGCTGGACGTGCAGTACGAGCTGCCCTCGCGGACCGATGTGCGCCGCTGCGTGATCACCGCCGACGTGGTGCTGCGCGGGGTGAACCCGACGCTGGTGCCCCGTGACCGGGAGGCCGCGGCCGAGCGCACCCGCCGGGAACGCTCGGCCTGACCGTGCGGTAATGGACGCGCCTGGGGGCACGCCGCCAGCCACCCCGCCGGGGCCGCGCGGCCCGGGGGCGGGCGATGGCTGAGCGGTCCCGCCCGGCCGCTCGTCAGCTCGGCGAGGGGCTGCTGCGCGTGGCCGAGCAGACCGTCATCGCGGCCACCGTCTGCCTGCTCGTGGCCGGCCTGCTCAGCTGGGTCCTCGGCCGTGGCTACGGGCGCACCGCGGCGCTGGTCTGCGCGCTCACGGGCGCTGGGATGATGTTCGGCGGCTCCTGGCGCGACGCGCCCATCGGGGTGCTGAACCGCAGGCGCAAGCGCGCCCTGGCCGAGCGCGAGCGCCAAGAGGCGCGCGACCCGGCCGCCCAGGCCCGCCGCCAGGCCGAGGAGCGCCAGCCCCGCTCGGTCATCTCCTCTGGAGGTGTCGCGAGCCTGGCCGGCGTCCTCGTGGTGCTGATCGGCTTCATCGCAGACGCAGTCGTCGGGCGCAGCCCCTGACCAGCGCGGACGCCCCGGATGATGCACAACCAGGCCAACCGGGTTGAGCAGGGCGGCTCCCAACCCGTACGCTGGTGCCCGAGCGAGCTTTCGAGAGGATGGTTGCGCACGTGAGCAGGTTCGCTGCCACGCTGGCAGCCCAGACTGCCTCGGCCCTGCGAGTACCGGCCTAGGCCCCGCCCGTCCGGGCCTCGGGCTCGCGGCCGTGCCCAACCTGCTCGCCTGCAGCGCACGAGGCCCCGCCGTATCGGCGTTTCCCATTTCGCCCCGTCCAGGGGGCGACGCCGCTGAGGAGCGTTTCCCGTGACCGAACCGAAAGCCGCCCGGCCGGCGCAGGCCCCGAGCCAGCCGCTGGCCGCCGGGCGGCGCGAGCTGCCCAAGACCTACGACCCCAAGACGGTCGAGGAGCCCACGTACCAGCGCTGGCTGGTCGAGGGCGTGTTCCGCGCCGACGCCCGATCCGGCAAGCCGCGCTGGAGCATGGCGCTGCCCCCACCCAACGTGACCGGCTCGCTGCACATCGGCCACGCCCTCGACCACACCTTCCAGGACTACCTGGCCCGTTTCCACCGCATGCGCGGGTACGAGGTGCTGTGGCTGCCCGGCATGGACCACGCCGGCATCGCCACCCAGAACGTGGTCGAGCGCGAGCTGGCCAAGGAGGGCAAGACCCGCTTCGACCTCGGCCGCGACGCGTTCGTGGAGCGCGTGTGGAGCTGGAAGACCGAGTCGGGCGGGCGCATCCTCGGCCAGATGCGCCGCCTGGGCGACTCGGTGGACTGGTCGCGCGAGCGCTTCACCATGGACGAGGGGCTGTCACGCGCGGTGCGCGAGGTCTTCGTCAGCCTCTACGAGCAGGGCCTGCTCTACCGGGGCCAGCGTATCATCAACTGGTGCCCGCGCTGCCTGACCGCGCTGTCCGACATCGAGGTGGAGCACGAGGAGGTGCCGGGTGAGCTGGCCCACCTGCGGTACCCGCTGGCCGACGGCTCGGGCTGGGTCGGCGTGGCCACCTCCCGGGCCGAGACCATGCTGGGCGACACCGCGGTGGCCGTGCACCCCGACGACCCCCGCTACCGGCACCTGATCGGGCGCACCGTGCGCCTGCCGCTGGTGGACCGCGAGATCCCGATCGTGGCCGACGACAGCGTGGACCAGGAGTTCGGCACCGGCGCGGTGAAGGTGACCCCGGCCCACGACCCCAACGACTACGAGATCGGCGAGCGTCACGGCCTCGAGAAGGTGAACATCTTCACCGAGGAGGCGATCGTCAACGCGGACGGTGGTCGCTTCGAGGGCCTGGACCGGTACGCCGCGCGCCGGGCCGTGAAGGCCGCCCTGGCCGAGCTCGGCCTGCTCGACAGGGTCGACCAGGCGCCCCACTCGGTGGGCCACTGCTACCGCTGCCACACCGAGGTGGAACCCCGCCTGTCGCTGCAGTGGTTCGTGCGCACCCGGCCGCTGGCCGACAAGGCCATGGCCGCGGTGCGCGACGGCCGGGCCCGGTTCGAGCCGGAGCGCTACACCAGGACGTTCTTCGGCTGGATGGAGTCGATCCGCGACTGGTGCGTGTCCCGCCAGCTCTGGTGGGGGCACCGCATCCCGGCCTGGTACTGCCAGGACGGGCACGTGACGGTGGACCGGGAGGACCCGCCCAAGTGCGCCCAGTGCGGCGCGACCGACCTGCGCCAGGACGAGGACGTGCTCGACACCTGGTTCTCGAGCGGGCTGTGGCCGCTCTCCACCCTCGGCTGGCCCGAGGACACCCAGGACCTGGCCGACTTCTACCCGACCTCGGTGCTGGTGACCGGCTACGACATCATCTTCTTCTGGGTGGCCCGGATGCTGATGTTCGGCTGCCACTTCCAGCCCCCGACGCCCTTTACGGTGACCGCCATCCACGGGATGGTGCGAGACCGGGAGGGCAAGAAGATGTCGAAGTCGTTCGGGAACGTGATCGACCCGCTCGAGCTGATGGACCGCTACGGCACCGACGCGCTGCGGTTCGCGCTCATCCGGGGAGCCAACCCTGGCGCGGACGTGCCGCTGGCCGAGGAGTGGGTCGAGGGAGCCCGGAACTTCGTCAACAAGCTCTGGAACCTTGGCCGCTTTGTCCTCGCGGCGGCTCCAGACGGCGCCGCGGCCCTGCCCGAGCCGGGGTGGGGCACTGGGGCGCTGGCCGACCGGTGGCTGCTCAGCCGGCTGGAGCGGGCCCGGGTGGCGGCGACCGCCGCCTACGACCGCTACGACCCGGCCGAGGCCGCTCGCCTGCTGTTCTCCTTCGCCTGGAGCGAGCTGGCCGACTGGGCGGTGGAGCTGGCCAAGCCGCGGCTGGCACGCCGGGACCTCGGCGAGGACGCCCGCCGGGCCTGGACCACCCTGGCCTTCGCACTCGACACGACCCTGCGCCTGCTCCACCCGGTGATGCCGTTCGTCACCGAGGAGCTGAGCCGGGCCCTCACCGGCGCCGCAACGATCACCCTTGGGCCGTGGCCGGCCGAGCGGCCTGGCGACGCCGACGAGGCTGCCGAGGCGGACATGGCCGTCCTGCAGGAGGTGATCGCGGCCGTGCGCCGGTTCCGGGCCGAGCACCAGGTGCCCCCGGCGCGCCGGCCCCGGCTCACGATCTCCCCGGCCAGCCAGGCGCAGGCCGAGCTGTTCCGGGCCGAGGCCGAGAGCGTGTGCCGGCTCACCCGGCTCGAAACGGTCGAGGTGGGCCCGGCCCCAGCCGGCGGGCGGCGCGGGGCGCCTCCCGCACCCGCAGGGCTCGGGCCCGGGGGGCCGGCCGCCAAGCTGCTCGCGGCCGGCGCCGAGCTGTACCTGCCACTCGAGGGGCTGCTCGACCTCGACGAGGAGCGGGCCCGCCTCCACAGGGAGCTGGGCACCCTCGCCCAGGAGCGGGCCCGGTCCGAGGCGAAGCTGGCCAACCCGCCATTCGTCGAGAAGGCGCCCGCTGCGGTGGTGGACAAGGCGCGGGCCCGCCTGGCCGAGGTGGAGGAGGCCCAGGCCAAGGTCGAGGCCCAGCTCGCCGAGCTGGGCTAGCAGCGACCCAGGAGTGCCGAGCAGATGGAGTACCAGCAGGCCGTCGATGCGCTCTACGCCCGGGTGCCCGGCCGCATGGGGCCGAGCCTCGAGCGGGTCGAGCATCTGGTCCGCCTGCTCGACCATCCGGAGCGGACCGCGCCAGCGGTCCACCTCACCGGCACCAACGGCAAGACCACGACCGCCCGCATGGTCACCGCCCTGCTGGCCGCGTTCGGGGTCGGCGCCGGGCTCTACACCAGCCCGCACCTGCAGGACGTCCGCGAGCGGATCGCGCTCGCCAGCCGGCCGATCTCGCGCGGCGAGTTCGCCGAGACCTGGACCTACCTGGAGCCGTTCTTGGCCGAGGTGGACCGGGCCCACGACCAGCCGGTCACCTTCTTCGAGGCGCTGACGATGCAGGCGTTCATCTGGTTCTCCGAGGTGCCGGTGGACGCCGCCGTGGTCGAGGTCGGCATGGGCGGCCAGTGGGACGCCACCAACCTGGTCCACGGCGACGTCGCGGTGATCAACCGGGTCAGCCTCGAGCACCCCGAGCTGGGCGACACGACGGTCGCGGTGGCAGCCGAGAAGGCGGGCATCATCAAGCCGGCCGCGACCGTGGTCAGCCAGGAGCAGGACCCCGACGTGCTCGAGCTGGTGTCGCAGCGGGCCGGGATGCTCGAGGCGCGGCTGCTGCTGGAGGGGCGCGACTACGCCCTCGAGCGGCGCCGGGTCGCCGTCGGCGGCCAGGTCTTCGACCTGCGCACCCCGGTCGGCCGCATCGACGAGGTGTTCCTGCCCATGCACGGCCGCTACCAGGCAGACAACGCCGCGACCGCCCTGGTCGCGGTGCAGGCCTTCCTGGGCGACCGGGAGCTGGACGCCGACACGATCCGGGCCGGGTTCGCCGAGGTGACGTCGCCCGGGCGGCTCGAGGTGGTGTCGCGCCAGCCGCTGGTGCTGCTCGACGGCGCCCACAACCCGGCCGGGGCCCGGGCCCTGGCCACCGCGCTGCTCGAGGAGTTCGTGGTCGACCGGCGCACCCTGGTGGTCGCCTGCCTGGCCGACAAGGACCTGCGGGGAATCCTCGAGGGTCTGGCCCCGGCCACCGGCCGGCTGGTGGTCACGGCCAACTCGAGCCCACGGTCGGCCGGCGCCGAGCAGCTGCGCAAGGAGGCGGAGGCGATCGGGCTGGCCGCGGAGGTCGCGCCCGACGTGGTCACGGCCGTGCGCCAAGCGGTCGACCAGGCCGGGGAGTCCGAGGCAGTGGTGGTGACCGGCTCGCTCTACACCGTCGGCGAGGCGCGCGAGCTGCTCATGGGGCCCGGCCCGGCGTAGCCCGGCATGCCGGTATCATCGCCCGCGCCGCGCCCCGCCCGACAAGGCCCCGAGAACCGCGCCCCGCCCGACAAGGCCCCGAGAACCGCGCCCCCGGCGCCCGCCCGCAGCCCCCCGGAGGTCCCCCATGCCCGACGAACGCACCCTGGTCCTGTGCAAGCCCGACGCTGTCGTCCGTGGCCTGGTCGGCGAGGTGGTCGGCCGGCTCGAGCGCAAGGGCTTCCGCCTGGTCGCGATGGACCTGCGCACCATGGAGGTGGCCACCGCCAAGCAGCACTACGGCGAGCACGAGGGCAAGCCGTTCTTCGACGACCTGGTGTCGTTCATCACCAGCGGCCCCCTGGTCGCGATCTGCGTGGAGGGGCCGGAGGCGGTGGACGCCGTGCGCACCCTCATGGGCCCGACCAACCCGGTCGCCGCCCCCCCCGGCTCGATCCGGGGCGACTACGGCCTGCTGATCGGGGAGAACCTGGTGCACGGATCCGACTCCCCGGCGTCGGCAGCCCGGGAGCTGGCCCTGTTCTTCCCGGAGCTCGGGGAGTAGTGGCTCCCCAAGGTTCGTCGGGGTCGCCACTAGGCAGGCCGGGCGCGCCGCCCGCTCGCGGAGCGGACCGCCCGCCGCTCAAGAAGTTCAACAGGCTGGTATAGGATGCCCGGGTCCCCAGCGGCCGGGGCTGCGGCGCGGGTGCTTCCCCACGAGCCTCCGGGCCTGCTGCGCGCCCCTGGCGCACCCGGCACCGTCTGCAAGCGCTCGAAGGAGCTGGTCCCGTTGCAGAACGCCTTCCGTTTCCTCGGCCGCGACATGGCGGTCGACCTCGGGACGGCCAACACGCTGGTGTACGTGCGGGGCCGGGGGATCGTGCTCGACGAGCCGTCGGTGGTGGCCATCAACACCAAGAACAACGCGATCCTGGCCGTTGGGTCCGACGCCAAGGCGATGATCGGCCGCACCCCCGGCCACATCGTGGCGATCCGGCCCCTGCGCGACGGCGTCATCGCCGACTTCGACACCACCGAGAAGATGCTCCGCTACTTCGTGCAGAAGGTGCACCGGCGCCAGTTCATGGCCAAGCCGCGGGTGGTGGTCTGCGTCCCGTCGGGCATCACCGGGGTCGAGCGGCGGGCGGTGTTCGACTCCACCATCCGGGCGGGGGCCAGGGGCGCGTTCATCATCGAGGAGCCGATGGCGGCCGCCATCGGCGTCGGCCTGCCCGTGCACGAGCCGACCGGCAACATGGTGGTCGACATCGGCGGTGGCACCACCGAGGTCGCAGTCGTCTCCCTCGGCGGGATCGTGACGAGCCAGTCGATCCGGATCGGGGGCGACGAGCTGGACGAGGCCATCATCAGCTACGTGAAGAAGGAGTACTCCCTGATGCTCGGGGAGCGCACCGCCGAGGAGATCAAGATCACCATCGGCTCGGCCTACCCGCTGCCCGAGGAGCCGAAGACCGAGATCCGCGGCCGTGACCTGGTCACCGGCCTGCCCAAGACGATCGTGGTCGGCGCCGAGGAGATCCGCAAGGCGATCGAGGAGCCGGTCAACGCGATCGTCGACGCGGTCAAGAACACCCTCGACCACACGCCACCCGAGCTGGCCGCGGACGTGATGGACAAGGGCATCGTCCTCACCGGCGGGGGCGCGCTGCTCCAGGGCCTGGACGAGCGGCTGCGGCACGAGACCAGCATGCCGATCCACCTGGCCGACGAGCCGCTGCACTCGGTGGCGGTCGGGTCGGGAAAGTGCGTGGAGGAGTTCGAGTCGTTGAAACGGGTCCTGATCGCGTCCTCGGACCGCTAGCTCGCTTGGAGGTTGGGAGGCACCGCCTTCCTGACAGACGTTGCACGATCGTCCGCGCCGCGCCCGCATCATCCTCGCCGTGCTCCTGCTCGCCTCGGTCACGGTGATCACGGTCGACTTCCGCGAGTCGGCCGGCGGGCCCGTGGACCGGCTGCGGCAGGTGACGGTCGGCGTGTTCGGCCCGGCGCAGCGGGCGGTGAGCGCAGCGGCCCGCCCGGTCGGCGCCTTCTTCGTCGGTCTCACCGAGGTCGGCGGCCTGCGCGGCGACAACCGGCGCCTCAGGGCCGAGGTGGACCGGCTGCGGGCCCAGGAGCGCACCTACCAGGACCTGCTCACCGAGAACGAGCGGCTCCGGGGTGCGCTGAACATGGCCAGCCGGTGCGGCTGCCGGACCGTGGGGGCGACCGTGGTGGCCCGCTCGGGGTCGAACTTCCAGTGGTCGGTGACGATCGACGCCGGCGCGCGGCAGGGCGTTGCCCGCGACATGGCGGTGATCGACGCCCGTGGCCTGGTCGGCCGGGTCGTGGCCGTGACCGCCGACTACGCCACCGTCCTGCTCGTCGTCGACCCGACCAGCGGGGTGGCCGCGAGCCTGGCCCGGACCAAGGCCCGCGGCCTGCTGCGCGGCGGCGGCAGCGGGCCGCTCGGGTTCGAGCCGGTCCGCGCCGGCGTCCAGGTCAAGGTGGGCGACACCGTCGTCACCCAGAGCTACCAGGGCGGGGTCTTCCCCCAGGGGCTCCCGGTCGGGGTGGTCGAGCGGGTCGGCCCGGCCACCGGCGGGCTCGTCCAGGCCGTGGCCGTGCGGCCCTACGCCGACGTGGCCGCGCTCGACGTCGTCGCCGTGGTGGTGGCCAAGCCGCCGGTCCCCGCGCCCGCTGCGCCGAGGGGCCCGGGCGCGGTGCGGACCGGGGCCAGGGGCTGACCCGGTGCGCCGGATCCTCGCCCTCGCCGCCGTGATCGCGGTCGCCGTGCTGCTCGAGTCCACCGTGCTGGCCGGCTTCCGCCTGGGCGGGATGCGGCCCGACCTGCTCGTGGTGGCCGTGGTGGCGGTGGCCATGGCCTCCGGGCCGACCTCGGGCGCGCTGTTCGGCTTCTGGGCCGGGCTGGTCGCCGACCTGCTGTTCGCCTCCCCGGTCGGCGTGTCAGCCCTCGTCTACACCAGCGTCGGCTACGCCCTCGGGCTGGTGCGGGTCTATGTCGTCAGCCCGAGCGCCTGGGTCCATCTCACCCTGGCCGGGGCGGCCAGCCTCGTCTCGGTGTGGAGCACCGGGCTGGTGCTGCGCGTGCTCGACCTGTCGTCCTGGTCGTTCGTGGCCCGCTCGGGCCCGCTCGTGGCGGTCTACAACCTCCTGCTCACCCCGTTCGTCTACCCGGTTGTGCGCCTGCTGGCGGAGCGGGCCCGCTCCGAAAAGCTCTACCGCTGGTAGGCTCGCGCGCGTGCCAAATCAGGATTCGCGGCTGCGCGCCCGCCTGTCGCTGCTCTCGTTCATCGTGCTCGGCCTCTTCCTCGCCCTGTTCTCGCGGCTCTGGTACCTTCAGGTGCTGGCTGGCGAGCGCTACGGCGACCTGGCCGAGGGCAACCGCGTGCGCCAGGTCGTGGTCGACGCGCCCCGAGGCCGGATCCTGGACCAGAAGGGCCGCGTCCTGGTCCGCAACCGGGCCGCCTGGGCGGTCACCGTCAAGCCCTCTGAGCTGGGCGATCAGCGTGACCGCGTGGTGGGCCGGCTGGCAGGGGTGCTGGGGCTGCCCAAGGCCCGGATCGAGGAGCGGCTGCGCGACTACACCGGGTCGCCCCTGCGCGGCGTGCCCGTGGCCGAGGACGTCCCGGTGGCCCAGCTCTTCTACCTGACCGAGCACGCCGACCAGTTCCCTGGCGTGGTCCCCGAGGTGCTCGCCCTGCGCGAGTATCCCTCCGGGCCGGCCGCCGCGCACGTGCTCGGTTATGTGGGCGAGATTTCCGCCCAGGAGCTCGCCTCCAAGCGGTTCCGTGGGGTCCGGGAGGGCGACACCGTGGGCAAGGCCGGGGTCGAGCTGACCTACGACCGGCTCCTGCGGGGCCGGGCCGGCGTGCGCGACCTGGAGGTGGACGCCAAGGGGGACGTGGTGCGCACCCTCGACGCGACCGAGCCGGTGGCCGGCTACGACGTCCGCCTCTCGATCGACCTCGACCTCCAGCGCACCGTGGAGCAGGCCCTGCGCGACGGCCTGCTGGCCGCCCGCTCCCTGCCCGACCGGCAGCGTGGCGGGACCTACCCGGCGCCCGCGGCCACCGCGGTCGTGCTCGGCCCCACCGACGGCTCGGTGCTCGCCCTGGCCAGCCTGCCCCAGTATGACCCGAGGAAGTTCGTCGGCGGCATCTCCCGGGCCGACTTCGACCGCTACGCCAACAGCCCGGGCAAGCCGCTGATCGACCGGGCGGTCCAGTCGGCCTATCCGCCCGGGTCGACCTGGAAGCCGTTCACCGCCATGGCCGCCCTGCGCACCGGGGTCGTCACCCCCTCCACGCTCTTCCCCTCCACGGGCTCGTTCACCTTCGGCGACTACGTCAAGCGGGACTGGAGGCGGGGCGGCCACGGCCCGACCGACCTGGTGAAGAGCCTGCGCCAGTCGGTCGACGACTACTATTACGCGGTCGGCGCGCGCTTCGCCGCGGCCGAGCGCGGCCAGGAGTTGCGCCGCGAACCGGTCCGCGAGGAGATGCAGGCCACCGCGCGCAGCTTCGGGTTCGGCCGCCGGCCAGCGCTCGACCTGCCCTACGCCGCCTCGGGCACCGTGCCCGACCGGGCCTGGCGCCGCCGCTACTGGGAGGCCAACGAGAAGGAGTACTGCGCCGGCACCAGCACGCTGTACCGGGAGCTGTGCCGCTACGGCTACCACTGGCAGGGTGGCGACGACCTCAACATCGCCATCGGCCAGGGCGACCTGCAGGTCTCGCCGCTGCAGCTTGCGGCCGCCTACGGGGCGCTCGCCAACGGCGGGACGGTGTGGGCGCCCCACGTCGCCCGGGAGGTCGTGAACCCGGCCACCCGCACGCGCGTCCGGACCGTCCAGCCCCGCAGGGCCTCGGTGGTGCGCATGCCAGTGGGCGACTTCGCGGCCGTCGGCGAGGGCCTGGCCCAGGTGCCTGCCGCCGGCACGGCCGCGGCCGCCTTCCGCGGCTTCCCGCTCGACCGTTTCCCGGTCGCCGGCAAGACGGGCACGGCCGACCTGCCGCCCAGGGCGCCCTTTGCCTGGTTCGCCTCCTACGCCCCGGCCCCCGACCCCCGGTACGTGGTCGTGGTCATGGTCGAGGAGGGCGGCCACGGCGGCGAGTCGGCCGCCCCGATCGCGCGGGTCGTCTACGAGAAGCTGTTCGGCCTGCCCTCGACCGGGGTCTCGGCCGGCGCGGACTCGAGCGGGTGACGGGCTGATGCAGGAGTCCTGGGAGTCGTGGTCGGAGCGGGTGTCCCGGCTCGGCTGGGAGACCGCGAGCGACCGGCCGATGGCCTTGCGCGCGCCCTGGCGGCACCTCGACCCACTGGTCGTGCTGGCCGCCTGCGGGCTGGCCGTGCTCGGCCTGGCCGCGATCTACTCGTCGACGTTCTCGAGCCTGCGCGAGCAGGGCCTGCCCGAGGGCCTGGTCATGCGCAGGCAGCTCCTCAGCCTGGTCGTGGGGCTGGGCGGCATGGTCGCCGTGACGCTGGTCGACTACCGCCGGCTGCAGGCGTACGCGGCCGTGGTGCTCGGCGCCGTGGTGCTTGCGCTGGCGGCGGTGCTGAGCCCGCTCGGGTCGGCCAGCAACGGGGCCCGGTCCTGGTTCGGCCTGGGCGCCTACCAGGTGCAGCCGTCCGAGCTCGCCAAGGTGGGCGTGATCGTCACCATCGCCGCCGTGCTCGGCGCTCGCCCGAAGGGGCCCGAGCCCGCAGCGCTGGCGCTCGCGCTCGGGGTGGTCGGCCTGGTCAGCGCCGAGATCCTGCTGCAGCCCGACTTCGGCACCTTCATGGTGTTCGTGGCCGTGCTGTTCGGCATGCTGCTGGTGGGCGGCATCCGGCTGCGCTGGCTGCTGGTGCTCGCGCTCGTCGGTGGCCTCGGGGTGGTCGGCATGTTCCAGCTCAACCTGCTCAAGGAGTACCAGAAGGAGCGTCTCACCGCGTTCGTCAACCCCAGCGCAGACGCCGGCGGCCGCGGCTACACCTACAACTCCCGGCAGGCGCTCATCGCGATCGGCTCGGGCGGCCTCACCGGCAAGGGCTACCTGCGCGGCACCCAGACCAACCTCCAGTACGTGCCCGAGCAGCGCACCGATTTCATCTTCACGGTCATCGGGGAGGAGCTGGGCTTCGCCGGCGCAGCCATCCTGCTGCTGCTGTTCGCCCTGCTGCTCTGGCGCGGGCTACGCATCGCGGTGATCGCCCGGGACCCCTTCGGCTCCCTGCTCGCCGCCGGCATCGTCACGATGTTCGCCTTCCAGGCGTTCCTCAACGTCGGGATGACCATTGGCATCATGCCCATCACCGGCATCCCGCTCCCGTTCGTCTCCTACGGTGGCTCGTCGCTGATCTCGAGCCTCCTCGCGGTCGGGCTCCTCCTGAACGTCCACATGCGGCGGTACCTCTGAGGCGCCTGGACCGGCGGAGGCGTAGCTAATTCGGTCTATCCTTTGCCGGTACCAGAGTGATCTGGCAGACTTGTGAGCGTCTTTCGCCATACCACCCTGCGGTGCGGCCCGACGCCGTGCCGCCGCCTCGCCCAGGTTCTGGGCATCCCGGCTCGCACCGGCCATCCGGCCGGCGGGGGAACCGGGACCGCCCGAGGGTCGGGGCGCCGGCCACGGGGATCGCGGCTTCGTCGCAGACGACGGGCTGGTCGTTCCCTCTTGGGGTCGAGTTGCCGCTCGGCCCCAGCCCGGGAGTTTCCGGACGGTGTGGCGGCGCCGCCCGACCGGGCGGAGGACCCGGGCGCCCCGTGCGACGGTCAGGGTCCAGCCCGGCTCGGCCGGGGGGAAGCTCGCCCCCGAGCGCGCAACGGTTCCGGCCGCCCCCGTCGGTGGCCGCCAGAGCTTGGTGAGGAGCATCAATGGCTTCCCCCGACGAGTCCCGGGCGGACGACGCCCGGGACCCTTCCGGCACACCCGCATCCCCCGCATCGCAGGAAGCGTCTGTCGAGCCGCAACCTGCCCCCTCCGGCGAGGCCCAGGGCGGTGAGCCCGGTCGCGGCGCGGCGGCCCCGGGCCGCCCCCGGGGCGCCGCCTCGTTCCCGGGCGGCCCGCCGCCCGCAAGCACCCCGGCCGCGCCGCTGGTCACGCCGCCGGCCGCGGCGCAGGCGGTCGAGTCGCCGCCCCGCTTCCAGGTGACCACCGTGGAGACCACCGCGGCCGCCTCGTTCCCGGGCGGCCCGCCGCCCGCCCGCACCGGCGCCAGCGCCGGCGAGCCGGCCCCGCAGCCGGCGGGGGGGTGGCCAGCCTCCGCCGACGGCCTCGCCGGCGGCGACGGGGGGGCCGCCCCGAGCCGGCGCCGGGCCGGCCAGGGCAGGCGCCGGGCCGGCGCCATCGGCGACCAGAGCCCCACAGCCGGTGACGCCGACGCTGCCACGCCCCTGGTCGACAGCGAGCCTGGCGCGACGGCGGCCGCCACCACCGACACCGAGCTCCCGGCGGCCACCCAGGTCCCCCCCTCGCCCGAGGAGGCCATCCCGGCACCGGCCGCGCCCTGGGCTGCCGAGGCCGCGCCGGGTCGGGCTGCGCCCGGGGCCGGGGTTCCCCACGTGGAGGCGGAGGCCGCGCCGGGCGCCGCGGAGGCTGCGCCGGGTGGGGCTGCGCCCGGGGCCGCCGCGGTGGAGGCGGAAGCTGCGCCGGGTGGGGCTGCGCCCGGGGCCGCCGCGGTCGAAGCGGGCCCGGGCGCGGCCGGAGCTGCTGATGGCGGTGCCATCGGCGCCGAGGACGGCCGGGTCGCCGAAGCGGGCACGGACGCGGACGGGGGGGCGCTCGCCCGCCCGTCCGGGGGGCGCCGCCGGCGCCGCGGTCGCCGCGCCTCGCGGGCCGACGCCGGGACCGGCCAGCCAGGGGAGCCGGACGGCGCCGCGGCGGTCCCGCCCGGCAGCCCGGCCGGACCGGGCGCCGGCGAGGCGGCCCTGGTCCAAGGACCCGACGGGCGGGTTGCGGCCGCGGGGCTGCTGGACCGGGGTCCCGCCGCGGACGGTGAGGAGGCAGGGGACCCGGACGAGGGTCCTGGGGGCTCGGCCCGCACCCGCGCCCGCCGCCGGCGCCGGGCCGCCGCCAAGGCCCGGGTGCGGACCGATTCGCCAGCGGAGGAGGCCGTCCCGGCCGCCGAGGGTGGGCCCGCGCCCGCTGCCGGCGCGCCGCCCGGCCCGGCCGGGCCCGAGGCGGCTCCCGCCCGCCGGGCCCGGTTGTCCCGCTCTCGGCCTGGTCAGCGGGGGACGCCCGCCGCTGCCATGGCCGATGCCGCCCCGGTCGCCGCCAAGTCCGAGCGCCCGCCCCGCGGGCGGGGACGCGGCCGGCTCGGAGCGGCCGCCAAGGACCGGGCCGAGGCGTCCGCGAGCATCAGCTCACCCGACCCGGCCGCCGAGCCCGCCGCCCGCACCGCGCCGGCCGGGCCGGCCGCGGCCGGCCCGGCCCGGCTGGACTCGCGCGGGCGAGCCAGCCAGGGCTCCCGCCAGGCCGACCGGGGCCGCCGCCGGCGCTCCTCCGGCCTGACCGAGGAGCAGAAGCGGGTCCTGCGCGAGGACGGCCCAGCAAAGCGGATGCTGGTGACCGAGGGCGCCGAACGTACCCAGATCGGCGTGCTCGAGGGCCGCACCCTGGTCGAGCACTACGTGACCCGCAAGGCCGGCCGCTCCTTCGTCGGCAACATCTACCTCGGCCGGGTCCAGAACGTCCTGCCAGGCATGGAGGCCGCCTTCGTCGACATCGGCAAGGGCCGCAACGCGGTGCTGTACGCCGGCGAGGTCAACTACAACGAGGAGGACCTCGACGGCGAGGCGCCCCGCATCGAGAGGGCGCTCAAGCCCGGCCAGTCCGTGCTCGTCCAGGTCACCAAGGACCCGATCGGGGCCAAGGGGGCCAGGCTGACCGCGCAGGTGTCGCTGGCCGGCCGCTACCTGGTCCTGCAGCCGGAGGACAACACCTTCGGGATCTCGCGGCGCCTGCCCGAGGAGGAGCGCTCCCGGCTGCGCGAGATCCTGAAGGAGGTCCGGCCCAAGGGCCTCGGGCTGATCGTGCGCACCGCCGCGGAGGGCGCCACCGCCGACGACCTGCGTGCCGACCTCGCGCGCCTGCAGGCGCGCTGGGAGGCGGTCGAGCGCAAGGCCAAGAACGCGTCGGCGCCCGCGGTCATCTACTCCGAGCCCGAGCTGGTCGTCAGGGTCATCCGTGACATCTTCTCGCCCGACTTCGTCGAGCTCGTGGTCGACGCGCCCGAGCTGCACGAGCGGGTCGAGGACTACCTGGAGGAGGTCGCCCCCGACCTGCTGCCGAAGCTCCGCCGCCACGAAGCCAGGCTGCCGCTGTTCGAGCACCACCATGTGGTCGAGCAGATCCACAAGGCGCTCGAGCGCAAGGTCTGGCTGCCGTCGGGCGGGTCGATCGTGATCGACCGGACCGAGGCGATGACCGTCGTCGACGTGAACACGGGCAAGTTCGTGGGCAAGTCGAACCTCGAGGAGACCGTGGTCGCCAACAACCTCGAGGCCGCCGACGAGATCGTCCGCCAGCTCCGCCTGCGCGACATCGGCGGGATCATCATCATCGACTTCATCGACATGCTGTTCGAGCGCAACCAGCAGGAGGTCGTCGAGCGGCTGCGGGCCGCCCTGGCCAGGGACAAGACCAAGAGCCAGGTGATGGAGGTCTCTTCCCTCGGGCTGGTGCAGATGACCCGCAAGCGGGTCTCGGGCGGCCTGCTCGAGAGCTTCTCGGAGACCTGCCCAGCCTGCGAGGGCCGAGGGGTCGTGATCACCCATGACATCTAAGCAGGTCACCAGAAGTTCTGCCCATAACCCGGGTCAGCGACCAGGGCCTTCCCGTCAAGTTACGGACAGGACTTCTGAGCAGGTGCTTCGTGGCGACCCCGGTCACGTTGACGCGGTCGCGGCACCGGCACTACCCTTGGCGGTCGGCGCGCCCGCGCTCGCCGCGAGGTGCCAGCAACTCCCTACCTGAACCTGAAAGGACTGTCGCGACGTGTACGCCGTCATCCGCACCGGCGGGAAGCAGTACAAGGTGAAGGTCGGCGACGTCATCGACGTCGAGCGGCTCGCCGGCGAAGACGGCGCCAGCATCGAGCTCGCGCCGCTGCTGGTGGTCGACGACGAGGGCGCCGTGACCTCGCAGGCCGGCGACCTGACCGGCGCGCTGGTCACCGCCACCGTCGTGGACCAGCACCGCGCCAAGAAGATCCGCGTCTTCACCTACAAGAACAAGACCGGCCAGCAGCGCCACCAGGGCCACCGTCAGTCGCTGACCAGGCTCAAGGTCGAGAAGATCGACCCGCCGGGCAAGGAGACGAAGCAGGCCTCGGCCGGGTCCAGCACCAAGCAGGAGAGCTGACATGGCCCACAAGAAGGGTGCCTCGTCCAGCCGCAACGGCCGCGACTCGGCCGCCAAGCGGCTCGGGGTGAAGCGGTACGGCGGCCAGGTGGTGACCGCGGGCACGATCCTCGTGCGCCAGCGCGGCACCCGCATCCACCCTGGCGCCAACGTCGGCCGGGGCGGCGACGACACCCTGTTCGCCAAGGCCGACGGGAAGGTCGTCTACCACCAGGTGCGCGGTCGCAAGCTGGCCAGCATCGACACGGAGGTAGCGAAGGGCGCCGCGTAGCAGTTCCCGGGCCGCGGCTCGCGGCGCGGCGGCCAGGCCTCGCGCGCTCCAGGCGAGTGTGTGCCGCCCCGCGGTCGTCTCCCAAGTGTGTGCCACCCCGCGGTCGTCTCCGCCGGCGATGGATGGCGATGGATGAGGACGTGACCCGTGTTCGTTGACGAGACCACGGTCGAGCTCGGCGCCGGCCGCGGCGGCGACGGCGTCACCTCGTTCCACCGCGAGAAGTTCCGGCCCAAGGGCGGGCCGGACGGCGGCGACGGCGGTCGCGGCGGGGACGTCGTCCTGGTGGCCGACCCCGCCGTGGGCACCCTGGTCGAGTACCACTTCCACCCGCACCAGCGGGCTGGCCGGGGCCGGCACGGCCAGGGCAACGACCGCAAGGGCGCGGCCGGGGAGGACCGGGCCCTGCCCGTCCCGGTCGGCACGGTGGTCCGCGACGAGCACGGCGAGCTGCTGGCCGACCTGGCCGTCCCCGGCGCGCGCTTCGTGGCCGTGCGCGGCGGGCGGGGCGGTCGCGGCAACGCGATCCTGTCCGGCCCTGGCCGGCGCGTGGCCCACTTCCACGAGCGGGGGGAGCCGGGCCGACGGCGCCGGCTCGTGCTCGAGCTGCGCCTGCTCGCCGACGCCGGCCTGGTCGGGTTCCCGAACGCGGGCAAGTCGAGCATCGTGGGCTGGGCCTCGGCAGCGCGGCCCAAGGTGGCCGACTACCCGTTCACCACCCTCGAGCCGGTCCTCGGCGTGGTGCTCGCCGGCGAGCACGACTTCGTCCTGGCCGACGTGCCCGGGCTGATCCCGGGGGCGGCGGCCGGCAAGGGGCTCGGGCACCGGTTCCTGCGCCACGTGACCCGCTCGGCCGTGCTCGTCCACGTGCTCGACCTCGCCCCGCTCGAGCCCGGCCGCAACCCCGAGGCCGACCTGGCCGCCCTCGGGGCCGAGCTGGCCGCCTACGACCCGGGCCTTGCCGCCCGGCCCGCCCTCGTCGTCGCCAACAAGGTCGACCTGCCCGACGGCAGGGCGCGGCTGCCCGAGGCGGCCGCGGCCGCCGCCCGCCGGGATCTCGCCTTCCATGCCGTGTCGGCCGCGACCGGCGAGGGCATGCAGGCGTTCCTGTACGCGCTCGGCGCCGCCGTGGCCGAGGCGCGGGCCGCCCTGCCACCCCCGGAGCGGCGGGAGCACCAGCTGGTCACGGTCGAGCCGGAGGTGCCGATCGGGGTGGTTCGCGACCCGGACGGCCGCTTCCGGGTGCGCGGCGACCGTCCCGAGCGCTGGGTCGCCATGAGCAACCTGGACAACCGGGATGCCGTGACCTACCTGCAGCGTCGCCTGCGCCGGGCCGGGGTCGAGGAGCTGCTGCTGGCGGCCGGCGCGCGGCCCGGCGACGACGTCGCGATCGGGCCAGCCGTCTTCGAGTTCTCGCCAGAGAGCGGGCCGGGGGCCGTGGCGCCCGAGGCCGAACCGGGGGCCACCGCCTCCGGCGACCCCTCCTGACCACCGGTCGCGTCGTCTACCGCTGGTCCGTCAGGCCGGGGGCCATGCTCTCCACATAGGCTGCGACCGCAGCGTAGTCCAGGTCGGCCAGGCCGCGGCCCTTGGCCCCGGCGTACAGCTCGGCCACCCGGTCGGTGACGGGCAGGCTGGCCCGGGCCGTCCTGGCCGCATCCACGGCCAGCCGCAGGTCCTTGTGCATGAGGGCGAGCCGGAAGCCGGCCTCGCGGTAGTCGCCGCTGGCGAGCTTCTCCCGCTTGCCCGACACGGTCCTCGAGGCCACCGACGCGCCCTCGAGCACGTCGAGCGCGGCCCCGGGCTCGAGCCCGAGCATGCGGCCGAGGGCGTAGCCCTCTGCCACGACGGCCGTCACCCCGCCGAGCACGAGGTTCACCATGAGCTTGGCGGCCTGCCCGGCCCCGACCGGCCCGACGTGCCAGGTCCGCTCGGGGTCGCCGAGCACGGCCAGCACGGGCCGGGCCCGCTCGAACGAGTCCGGGTCGCCGCCGGCCATGATGGCCAGGGCCCCCTCGGCGGCAGGTCCGATCGACCCGGCGACCGGCGCGTCCACGAACGCGACGCCCCTCGCCTCGAGCGCGCCGGCAACCCTCTGGGCCGCTGCCGGGCCGGTGGTCGACATGTCGACCAGCAGCGAGCCGGGCTCCAGCCCGGTGGCGAGACCGTTCCGGCCGAGCACGACCTCCTCGAGCGCGCCGCCGTCGGTGAGCATGGTGATCGCGATCTCCGCCTTGGCGGCCGCCGCGGCCGGTGTCTCGGCGACTGCGGCCTGGTCCGCGAACGGTTCGCTCCTCGCCGATGTCCGCGACCACACGGTGAGATCGTGCCCAGCGTGGGAAAGGCGCCCCGCCATGGGGGCGCCCATCCTACCGAGACCGAGGAACGCGATACGGGTCACGCCTGCGCTTCCGGCTCCCGCGCCGCCCGCGACGTTCCGTCCTGCCCGGCTTCGTTGCCGATGGCGTTGCCGGCGTCGGGGTCGAAGAAGTGCAGCTCGGTGGTGTCGACGACCAGTTCGAGGTCGCGGCCCGGGCGGGCGCTGGTGCGCGGGTTGACCCTGGCGGTCCACAACGTCTCGCCCTCGGCGGCCAGCACCTCCGAGGTCTCGTCGGCCTCGGCGGCGTGCTTGTCGAACTTGGCCAGCATCACGTCGTGGTGGACCGGCGGCGCGGGCACCGTGAACATCAGGTTCACCTCCGAGCCGAGCTCCTCGACCAGGGCCACCTCGGCCTTGATCCGCGGGCGCGGGTCGTCGCCGTGGACCAGCGCGGCGTCCTCGAAGCTGGACGGGCGGATCCCGATGATCACGTCCTTGCCCACGAACCCGTCCAGGCCCGGGCGGGCCATCACCTGGGCGGGCACCGGCAGCTTGTAGTCGGCGAAGGTCACCGCCACCCCGCCGTCGTCACGGGCCAGCCTGGCGTCGACCAGGTTCATCGCCGGGGAGCCGATGAAGGTCGCCACGAACAGGTTCTTGGGGTACTCGAACAGGTTCTGGGGGGTGTCGACCTGCTGCAGCTCGCCGTCTTTGAGCACCGCGACCCGCGAGCCCAGCGTCATCGCCTCGATCTGGTCGTGGGTCACATACACCGTGGTGACCCCCAGCCGGTCGTGCAGCCGGGCCAGCTCCGCGCGCATCCCCACCCGCAGCTTGGCGTCCAGGTTGGAAAGCGGCTCGTCCATCAGGTACGCCTGGGGCTCCCGCACGATCGCCCGGCCCATCGCCACCCGCTGCCGCTGCCCACCACTCAATGCGGCGGGCTTGCGGTCGAGGTAGGGCTCCAACGCCAGGATCCTGGCGGCGTCGGCGACCCGCTTGGCCTGCTCCTCCTTGGGGGTCTTCCGAAGCTGCAGCCCGAACGCGAGGTTGTCCCGCACGGTCATGTGGGGGTACAGCGCGTAGTTCTGGAACACCATCGCGATGTCGCGGTCCTTGGGGGCCAGGTCGTTGACGACCCGGTCGCCGATCGCGATCGTCCCCTCCGAGATGTCCTCAAGCCCCGCGATCATCCGCAGCGCCGTCGACTTGCCACACCCCGACGGGCCCACGAACACCATGAACTCCCCATCGGCGATGTCCAGCGACAGCGCGTTCACCGCCCGCACATTGCCGCCGTAGACCTTGGAGACCTCGTCCATCACGATCTGCGCCATGACCGCTCCCTCCACCACTGGCCGGCGGCGGCCGCCGCAGGCGTACTGCCCCGCCCTCTGTCTGACCTGGGCGAACGTACCCGAGCTACCGAAGCGGAAACTCGTGTGACACCTAGAGCTTGCCGCGGTGACGGATAAGCTCTCGTGCGCGCTAGGGTAGCTGGTCAGGGGTGCAGGTTCCAGCCTTGGTCTCGCGGGGCGGCCGGACGCCGCCTCCCGTACACTGCGCCGCGGTCCCCAAAGGATCTGCCATCCGGGTGGGGGAGCGATGGTGGGCAGGACACCACGGACGCGCGAGCCGGCTGGCCTGTCCGCCGGGGGCGGTACCGAGCGCGGCACCGAGCGCCGCATCGGGATCATGGGCGGCACCTTCGACCCGATCCACCACGGCCACCTCGTCGCCGCCGAGGAGGCCCGCTGGCAGTTCGGCCTCGAGCGGGTCCTGTTCGTGCCGACCGGCCGGCCCTGGCAGAAGCCGGTCGGGGTGACCGCCGCCGAGGACCGCTACCTGATGGCGGTGATCGCCACCGCATCCAACCCCGCCTTCGTGGTCAGCCGGCTCGAGATCGACGTGCCCGGGCCCACCTACACCGTCGACACCCTCCGGCGCCTGCGCGACGAGCTCGGGCCAGGATGCCGCCTGTTCTTCGTCACCGGCGCCGACGCGGTGCTGCAGATCCTCAGCTGGAAGGATCCGGAGGAGGTGTTCGCCCTCGCCGAGCTGATCGCGGCAACGCGGCCCGGCCACGACCTGTCCAGGCTGGTCGAGGCCGTCCCTGCCGCGGCCGGCCGGGTCCACCCCATGCGGATCCCGGCGCTCGCGATCTCCTCGACCGACATCCGGGACCGGGTCGCGGGCGGCGCGCCCATCCGGTACCTCGTGCCCGAGGGCGTCGCCCGCTACATCGAGAAGTGGGGCCTGTACAGGGAGGCGGGGGCTGGGGGCCCGGGGGCTGGGGGCCCGGGGGCTTCGGCCGGCGTGCCGAGCTCGACGGACCTGTCCTGACCGTCGCGCTGACCTCGAGCGCGGTGGGCCGGGGGCGTCGAGCGGCCAGGGTGGACCGGGCCCGGGTACGGCTTCTGGGGGGTGCGAACGACCAGTCGGGCCGGTACCGTACAGTACGAGGTGCACGACGCACCGGAGCCGGTCGTGGACGCCAGCGTGGGCGTGGACGGAGACCGGATGACGCAAGTGCCGCCGCCCGCGGCACCCTTCCAAGGAGCGCGCCCCTGCACAGCAGCCTCGACTTCGCGCTTACCGCCGCATCGGCGGCCTCCTCCAAGCAGGCTCGTGACGTCCGGGTCCTCGACGTATCCGAGCCGCTCGTGATCTCCGACTACTTCGTGATCTGCTCGGGCTCGAGCGAGCGGCAGGTCCGCGCGATCTCTGAAGAGGTGGAGCGTGCCTGCCGCAGCAAGGGCGTCCGCCCGCTGCACCGCGAGGGTGAGCGCGAGGACCGCTGGGTCCTCCTCGACTTCGTGGACTTCGTGGTCCACGTGTTCCTGCAGGAGGAGCGCGAGTACTACGACCTCGAGCGCCTCTGGCGCGATGCCCCGGTCGTCGCCCATTCCGACGACCTCGGGAGCCTCGTCACCGTCACCGCCTGACGCACCGCGCCGCGCTCGCTCGCCACGTGACCAACCCGTGGTTTGGTCGGTCTGGTTGTGGTTAGGCTACGCCCGCACATCCCCCAGTGCGGGGTCGTGGCCGCTCGGTGGTCCCGCCCGTCGCACCTGGGGAGTCTCAGGCATCGGCAGGGGGGGTGAGGGGAGGACTGCCATGTTCCGCAGGACGTTTCGCCTCTTGCTCCTGATCTACATCCTGATCGGGATCTTCGTGGCGTTCGACCGGAACTACATCACCGAGCCGCTGCTCAAGGGCGTGCTCTCGGCGCTGCTCGCGATCTTCCTGTGGTTCCTCGTGTTGCTCGGGGTCGACCTCAAGATAGACTGACCGGAGCACGGGGTCCGGACCTCCAGGCCGTTCATTGCGAGGGAACGGCCTGGTCTCCTATACTCCCCGCGCTCCAGGGGCTGTAGCTCAGTTGGCAGAGCGCTTGCATGGCATGCAAGAGGCCAGGGGTTCAAATCCCCTCAGCTCCACCGCAGGTCAGAGGCACGATTCGGCTCAGACCGTCCCGGATTCCGTCGCTTCGGGCAGCAGATTGGCAGCAATCCGTTCCTGCCCGCATGATCCACCAGGCTCGTTCCGATGAACGGCCGGCCCTAGGCGCAATGCCATCCGGTTAGCTGGATTTGCGAGTACAAACTCCCTGGTCAGCACGGTCAAATCAGGCCAGAAGAGCCCTTAACCGGACGGCATTGGCCCTAGGTGCGGCTGGCGGGTGCCCGCGCTCTGGGGTCATCGAGAGGAATTCCCCCCGGGATCCAGGTATCCTTTGGCGATGCTGATCAAGGCTCGGCTGAAGGGCCACGACTTCGATCTGATCACCCTCGCAGAGCTGTTCCGTGAGGGTGATCCGGCCGTCTCTGCCGACGATGAGGGCCACTATCTGAGCTTCGTCGCGCCCGATGAGCTCCTTGACGACGGCGCACGGCTGTACGAGGTTGCCTCGTTGCTGCTGCACCAGGTCAACGGTGTTGCGCGCGTGCGCAGCAGCCACTTTCGACCGGTACGCCTCGTCGGACGCTTTAGCGATGACGCCCGCAGACAGCATGCCGTCGTACTGGCGGAAACCGCCGAGGCCCGCGTGCGTGCCTTCTCGGCCGCGGTGGCGGTTGACGGGCAGCAGCCCCCGGCGCCACCAGCAGCAGGGCCCAGCTACGTGCAGCTCGCACGAACACACCTAGACGTTGCCGAGGTCTTGGAGATCCTCGGTAAAGCAAACCCAGCGCCCGACTGGGTAGAGCTGTACAAAGTATTCGAGATCGTGCGCGACAGCGTCGGTGGGCTCAAACCTCTGGAGAGACAAGGCTGGGTGACCGCCGCCGCCCTGGATGCGTTCACCGCCTCAGCCAATCGGCCAGACATCAGCGGCGCTCAGGCCCGCCATGCCCGTACAAGTCCTAAACCGCCACGCAAGCGGACCATGACGCTGATCGAAGCGCGGCAGATGATCGGTGTCCTGGTCACCGCCTGGCTGGACTCGTGCGCCCTTAATGCCGATCCCAGAACGACGCCGAGCGGGCGGCGTAGATAGCGGTCCGGGTTGAGTTCTGACGCCCAGGTTAGATCAGCGCCAGCGCGTCTTCGCATCTCGTGGAGATGAGGTCCAGCATGCGTTCGAGCTCGTCCGGGACGCTGTACATCGACGCGGTGCGAACCCCCGGTGGGTCCCGCGGAACCAGGATGAAGTGCGCGCTGCTGGCGGGGGCTTGCGTGTCCGGGTCCGGGTTTCGTCGATGTCGGAACTCACGCCAGCGACCGCGGAGACCTGGACCGAAGTCGATCGCAGTGCCGATCCCCACGTTGAACTGGAAGGGCTGCCGCCGGCGATGCGTCACCTGATGCCGGTAATTCCAGATCCGGTAGAGGACGCCCTCATCGCTGTACAGGTCGCTTGGAACCGGCTTCCCTCGCCTCGTGTTCGCGTACAGCGCCGCGGGCGCTGCCCGAAGCCCATCCCCTTGCGGAAGAGCCTGTATGACAGCGGAAGCGGAAACCTCCTCGACGTCAAGGCGCAGGTTGCGTGCCTCGTTCACGAACTGGGCGAGCATCTCGATCGCGCCGACGAGATGGAAGAAGAACTCCTGGACGAGCTGCTGGCGGTAGTGGGGATCGGCACCAGGGAGATCCCCACCGTTGAGTGCGACGAGCTCTTCCTTCCTCCTACGGGCGTAGCCGAGCCGCTCTCGAACCTCTTCGGCAGTCAGCGCTAGGTGTGCCATCGGGCGGAAGACGTACCACCTCGACAGCGCGGTCGGCAAGCGGTAGGGGTTCGCGCGGGCGCCTTTCTGCTCGCCAGCCCCTGACAGCAAAATCACGATCTACGCCTGGAGTATTGATCTGTAACGGCTTGCTAGATGCTCCGGGTCTCACACAGCAGATTCGCAGCAAGCCTCATTGCCTGGCCGGTCCGGGCGTCCAACGCGGCGGTGACGCGAGCCAGCATCGCCGGCGTTGTCTCTCGGTAGACCCGACCCACCGGACTGCCGCCGGCGCTCCGGTCGCGGCGGCCGGCGGCATGGCCCATCAGCTCATCGATCACCCGCGAGGGAATGCCGGCGTCCTCCAGCCAGGTCGCGAACGAGTGCCTTCTTTTCGCACTCGCCGTGTGCGGATGGGCTCGTGTGGCGATTGGCCAGGGCGGCTTTTCGGGTTGCGTCCAGTGCCGTTGCGGCCGGGTGTGTTGCATTACGGGGCTGTTCGGGGATGACGGTCATGGCCTCGACGGCTCGGTCCGTGCGCGGGGTTGGTGACCTCGAACCGTGTCTGAACCCAGGCGGCGACGTCAGCGACGTTGACGGGGCCGCTGGTGTCGACCTCGGGCAGGGGACCGCCCAGGCCAAGCGGTCCGGCGTTGGTGGCGGCAACCGTGAGCTGCTCGAGCCGCTGGTGATCAACATGGCCAGGATGGCGTCGGCGGCTGGCATATCGGCGGATGAGCTCGTCAGCCGGGCAGTGGCAGTAGATCTCGGTTGGCCGTTCGCAAAGCGCAAGGAGGCTGGGTGCCGCGTGGGCAGCAAACGGCGCCTCGAGAACCGCCGCCGGAGCCTGGCGAGCCACGGCGAACATGACCGCGAAGGTCGCGGCACCGAGCCGTCTGGACCACTCAAGGTCGCCGGTCCCCAGCGTGTCGAGCAGGGCTTCCTTGATCGCGTCCTTGGCGATCAGCGGCAGCTCCAGGCGGCGAGCCAGGGGGACGGCGAGTGTCGTCTTGCCGCTGCCCGGCGGACCGGTGACCAGTACGAGCTTGTTCATCGCAGGCTGCCCCTCTCCGGAACTGCCCAGCCTCGACCCGCTTCCACTGTCATCTCAGCTGCACGGCCCGATGGTGGTGGCTCGGCTGGGAAGCTCTGGCTTTCCTTGGCGGCGCGGTCGCCCTCCAGGTCCTCTGCGGAGGTGAAGCTGGGGCAGCCGCAGGGCCGGCCGGTCTGGTCTGGCTGCTGGCAGCCTCCCACCGGATGTGCCTCGCCGGGTTCCTGATGCCCGCAGCCGCTGCACGTCGCGCTGGTCATCGTTGCGGCTCCTGGGGCCGACGTGGCACCTCGAGCGGCAGGACGAGCGCGTGTGGGGGTAGGGGGGTCACAGCTCGGCGAGCTCGCGGGCGGCCAACTCGACCAGGGCCTCGATGGCGGCCTGCACGCTGGCGCCACGGGCGGCCAGGCCGTCGACTTCCAGGCAGCGGGAGAGGAACTGGCCGGCGTAGGGGGTGACGGCGGCGGTGAGGTGCAGGGTGGGTCGCACGGCCGACCTCCCGGGTGTGGCGCTGATGGGAACGTATGTTCGCATGCAAGGACTGGGTGGCGCCCGGGGTGGACGCCGGCAGCCTGATCGGTACCAGCGGCCCTGATCGAAGCGATCCAGCCTCCGGGTCATTGGCTACGCGGAGGGGTGCGTACCCTCACCGACCGGACGGCGGCGTTTCGGCTGGTGATCCCCCTCGTGGGGGAGAGGAGCGGCCGCGCCGAGTGGAGCGCTTCGCGCGATTGATTCATCCGGCCCGGCCGCGATCTCGGCGGACCTTCGGCCCGCGCCGCCTGCGGCGGCAGTCTGAGCCTGCCCGCATCGCCACGCAGAGTGATGCGGCATGCCAAGGCTGTGCGTCTTTCTCCCTTCGACCGACGCAGCGGCAGCAACGGGAAGAGGGCGGGCGGCTTGCTGCTCCGTCGGCCACTGCCAAGCGAGGAATTCTAGGGATAGGACCAAGACTCCACGGCCAGATACCCTCTTTTCGCCGGCCGACCGCCAGGAGCACAGTTGTCGCTGGCGAGCGTCGTACGGCAACCCGCTGCCGTGGGCGCCTACCTGGACCGTGGTCGAGCCGGAGGCCGCCGGTATGAACCTGTTTGTTCGGCGTCGTGTGTTCTGGGACTATCTTGCCGGCGCGCTGTGGGTGCTGCCGACGGTGTCAGTCGTAGTCTTCGTGGCGGCCGGGGCGCTGCTGTCGCGCGTGTCGGTCGCTGACGATTCCCCCTTGCGGGTGCTGGCCTTCCAGGGCACGGCCGAGGACGCTCGGGGGCTGCTGATCGTGGTGTCGTCCACCATGATCACCGTCACCGGGCTGGTGTTCGCGCTGACCATCGTCGCCTTGCAGATCGCCTCCGGGCAGTACTCGCCCAGGCTGCTCCGCAACTTCATGCGGGATCGCGGCACCCAGCTGGTGTTGAGCGTCTTCGTTGGCGCCTTCGCCTACAGCACGGCCGGGCTGTACACCGTCGGCGTCCAACACTCCAGCCAGCAGGCATTCGTTCCCCGGCTGGCCGTCTCCGGGTCGCTGGCGCTCGCGCTGGCCAGCGTCGGCGTGCTCATCTACTTCATCCACCACCTGGCCCACTCGATCCAGATCGACACGATCATGAGCCACATCGAGCGGGAGACCAGCGAGGTGATCGACGACGTCTACCCCGACCAGCCCGGGTACCTGCAGCCGGAAGAGCGCTGCCCCGACCCGCCCGCGGACGCCGTGGTGGTGCCGTCTGATCGCTCCGGCTACATCCAGGCCATCGAGCCGGACACGCTCGTCCACGCCGCCAGCCGACACGACCTGGTCATCCGGCTCGCGAGGCGGGTCGGCGACCATGTCGTGGCCGGGACGCCGATCGCCTGGGCCTGGCACCGCTCCCCCGGCCGTGCGCCGGTGGAGCCCGTGCTGCTGCGGAAGGCGATGGCTGACGCCGTCCACGTCGGGTTCGAGCGCACGATGGTCCAAGATGTGCTGTTCGGCCTGCGCCGCCTGGTCGACATCGGCAACAAGGCGCTGTCCCCGGCGGTGAACGACCCCTACACCGCGATCCAGGCGGTGCACCACCTGGCGGTCCTGCTGTGCATCCTGGCTCGCCGGCGGCTCGGCGACCGGCTCTGCCGCGACCACCAGGGGACGCTGCGGGTGGCCGTTCCCTTGCCGGACTTCCCCGACTACCTGCTGCGCAGCACCGCCCAGATCCGGCGGTTCGGGGCCAGCGAGCCAGCCCTGACCCGCAGCCTGATCCAGCTACTCAGGGATGTGGGCAGCAGCGCCGTGAGCGACGACCGGCGCGCGGCCTGCGCCCGCCACATCTGGCTGGTGCTAGAGGACGCCAAGCGCGAGACCGCCCAGCCAGCCGACGTGCAGGTCGTGCTAGAGGACGGCGCTGCCGCGCTCAGCGCGCTGGGAACCGACCGTCCCCAAACAGCCGGCGGCTGAGTCAGCTAAAGGGACGGTTCACCCGCACATCAGGCGGCACGGACAGCACTTGACCATCTCCACGTTCTAGCCGTTGGCTCCATTCCAGGATGGACCTCGCGGACGCCTCGTTGCCCCCTTGGAGGAGTGGAGCAGGCGCCGAGCGGATGTGCTTCGCGCGATTGATCCGTCGGCGCGTCCGCGTCTTGGGCAGGCCTTCGGTCCGCGCCGCCTTCGGCGGCAATCTGAGCCTGCCCTGGCTGTCACGCTAGGTGGTGCCGCAGAGCATGGTCTTCCTCATGCTGGCTCAGGACGATGTGGGAGCGGTGAAGATCGGCGTGAGGTCTGGGGTGCGTTGGGGGTCGGTGAGCGCCAGGATCTCGTCACCGGCGCGTAAGGTGGTGGAGCCACGGACCGGGACGAGTTGGCCGTCGCGGATCACGAAGCTGATCCACACGTCTTCCCCCACGTCCAGGTCGCCGATCCTGCGTCCGTCGGCCGGGGCGCCGGCCGTCACGACATGGCGGCGCAGCCCGCGGGGCTCGTGGCGGAACCGCACCCCCAGGCTCCACGGTTCGGGCTCCACGGTGCGCATCGGCACGCCCAGCCGGGCGGCCACCGTGGGCACGAGGCCGCCCTGCACGATGACCGAGAAGCCCACCACGACAACGATGATGGCGTAGAGCCGGGACGCGTCGGGGACGCCGGCGGTGAGCAGGAAGGTGCCGAGCAGGATCGGGACGGCGCCCTTGAGCCCGGCCCACAGCACAAACAGCCGCTCACCCCAGGCGAGCCGCACCGGCAGCAGCAGCAGGCCGACCAGCAGCGGGCGGACCACGACCGTCAGCAGCACCGCCATGGTCAGGCCGATCCCCAACGCGCCAGCGTCGGGCAGGGTATGCAGACCGACGGTGAGGCCGAGCACGATGAAGGCCACGATCTCGGCCAGGCTTGCCAGGGCGGCGTGGAAGCGTTCGATCTCCCCCTTGTAGGGGGCGCGGGCGTCCCCGGCGAGGATGCCGGCGATGAACACGGCCAGGAACCCCGAGCCGTGGGCGACGGTCGCGGCGCCGTAGATGACCAGGGCGCCCGCCAGGACCCGCAGCGGGTACAGCCCCTCGCTGGGCAGCGGCACCCGGCGCATGAACCCCACCAGCAGCGCCCCGCCGGCCACTCCGACCGCCGCGCCGACCGCCAGCTGCAGCAGGAACTCGCCGGCGATGCCGCCGGCCGCGTCCAGGCCCGCGGCCGGGCCAGCGGCCAGCAGGCTGGCCATGAGGGCGATGCCGACCGGGTCGTTGGCGCCGGACTCGCCTTCCAGGATGGTCCCGCTGCGGCCGGCGACCTCCCGGCGCCCCAGCACCGAGAACACCACCGCCGGGTCGGTCGGGGCAAGCGCCGTGCCCAGCAGCAGCGCCGCCCACCAGTCCAGGCCGAACACGGCATGGGCGAGCGCCGCCAGCGCCGCGGCGGTCACGAACGTGCCGGCAACGCCGACCCAGACCACCGGGCCGGCTGCCGCGCGGAACCGCCGCCAGCCGATGTGCATCCCGCCGTCGAACAAGATGACCGCAAGCGCCACCGACACCACCCGCTGGACGGTGGTGACCGACAGCTGGCCCAGCGCCGGCATCACGTCGGAGGCCAGCGCCGCGGCGAGCAGGAAGATCGCCGGTGCGGGGATCCGGATCCGTTCGCTGATCCGGTTGGACAGCACCGCTGCCGTGATGGCGGCGCCAACGACCAGCACGAGCAGCGCGAAGTGTTCGACATCGCTCATTGGCCGGGAGCCTACCTGGCAGGCGGGAGCTGCCGCAGGCGTGCAGACGACGCGTGGGCGGCGCGGCGCAGGTGCGAGCGCAGAGCGGCAACTCCCCTCTCTCGGCTGAACGCGGATCGCCGAACGACGTTACCTTCCTCTATCCGACGGTCGCATCAGGCTGCATCGGCGTGAGGGGTCTACCCGCCAGCCGTGGCCCCGGCCAGGCGGTGCGTCGGTATGAGCGGCTGTGTGGGGCGGAGGCTCGCCCGATGGGATCGGCGGCCTGCGAGCCTGCGGTGCCTTGCTAGCCTGGGTGGGCGATGGTCAACCGGACGCAGGCGCTGGTGCTCGGCTTCTTCCTGGTGGCCTGGGTCAGCTTGCTGGTGATCCTGGCGGCGGCGCCGGAGGTCTATGACCAGGCCCTCAGGCTGCCGGCCGCCGGCCGCCAGGTGGTGGTGATCGCCTTCCTGACCGCACTGTCTGGCTTCATCGCGCTGCTTGCGGTCGGGGTGCTGCGGCGATGGCGCTGGGCCTTCTGGCTGATCCTGGTCGCGTTCCTGTTCGGTGTGCTGCGGGTGCCGGTGGCGGTGTTGCAACTCACGGGGGTACTGGCTGCGAACGGCCCAACCTGGTACCTGCTGTTCCAGGGGCTGCTGGGGCTGGCCCAGTTCGCTATCGGGCTTGCCATGGTGGCTGGCTACCGTCGCGCTGGCGCCTGGGGGGCTTCCTGAGCAAACCGGAAGCGGTGCGGCCTGCAAGGCCGTGTCGCCCTCGAACGAGCCGGCTGCCAGCCACTGCGCCTGTTCCTGCTGCTGACGCCCGTGGGCAGCCGGGCAGGGTGACCGGCAACGACGACCTCCGGCGGACGGCTATACTTCTCGCTGGTGTGCCGGGAAGGCTGGTCGGCGGTTTGCTGCCGTTGGACACGAGCCTTCCATGGGAGCGGGAGCGCACCGAGGACGGCGGATCATCACCCGCCGCCAGCGTGCTGTCGAACAGGCCGAGACGTTCGGCAAGCTCCCCAGCATGCGGCAGCGCATGCGCTGGGCGGGGTCGCTGGAGCAACTGGTCGCAGGCGCCTACCGCTACTACCTGTACTGGCAGTACGCCCCGCCGTTCCAAGCGAGGGTCGTGCGGGCGTGCGGCCCTGCGCTGCTGGCCATCGCCGGCGTCCTCCGCGATCACCGGCAGCCGGTCTCCCGGGCGGCGATGGGGGCGCTCAAGACCTTCATCACCGACGGGAGGGCGTCAGCGCTGTTCTACGACGACCCGGACGCCGCGCGCCGGGCGGCTGAGCAGCTCTGCCGGAGCTTCACCGGCCACCCAGAACCCCGATAGCCGCACCACCGCCTCGCCACACGCCAGCAGTGCGCGCCATCGAGCGCTGTGCCGACAAACACGACGGCGCTCGTAGAGCAGGTCTGGACCTAGAGCACCAGATTCGAATCTGGTGCTCTGAGACGATCTGCTTCAACGACGCGGTCAACGTTCTGCCTTGCTCTACCTGCGCGTACCTTAACGGTGGACCCTTCCTGACCTGCGCTACCTTTCCAGAACGACGCTAGCTTTCCGGCCGGCACCAGGCTACGGATCTGGCGGTTGGGGGTTCGAATCCCTCGCGGCGCGCCACTAAAACCGCAGCTCAGCGGCCCTGTCATGGGGCCGCTGCTTGGTGTCGGGTCGCCGGACTGCGACCAAACTGCGACCACGTTGGCGGGCAATTCTGGTGCGGCTGCGACCACCTGCGACCACCCATGGCTCGACGGGCTGCTCGATGGCGGCCAGCTTCCGCGTGGAGGCGTTATCTGGCGGGTGGCCGCCGCCTGCAGCAGTGGGCGCACCCGCTCCCGAGTGGTTCTCATGGTCGGTCAGGGGGCGTGCCGATGACTGCGGCGGAAACCGCTTCGGCGAGGTGAGTGGCCGGAGTAGCATCGTCGCTCTCATGCCCGACATCTCGAATCGTGATCGGCGTCTTGGTCGTGCCGTGCTGTTCGTCCACCAGCAGGCCGGGCTGGTGGCTGACCCGTTGGTGCGTGCCGAGTTGGAGACGCTGTTCTTGGCAGGCCGGGCCATGGACTTCGCGGCCCGCCTCCGGGAGCACGGCCAGGATCTGACGCCCGCGCTGGCCGTCCAGTACGCCAGGCTGGCCGGCATCGGCCCAGGAGAACTCGGGATCCGAGTCCTCCCGGTGCTCAAGAGCGTCGGGGTCGCGGACTTCGCGGTCCAGGACGGGCATCTGACCTGGATCGAGGAGTACGTGGGCCTCTCGGCACCGGTCGTAGCCCAGACCTTGGCCGTACTGGAGGCCCTGGGCCCCAGCGTGGCCGAGCGAGCGGTGCTCCACAGCGTGGAGATCGCCTGTTGGGCACCGCTCACCGAAGCGCAGCACCTTGAGCAGCTCACCCGCCGGGGTTTCGCCGACAACATGGCCAGCGGTGGTCTCCGCTTGGCCAAGGCGGCCGGGGTGAACAAGCGGGTCCATGCCTCCGAGCTGGGTGAGGATGTGGTGTTCAATCCCTACGTATGGGGGTCCAGCCAGGTTCCCATCGCCCGCTTCCTGCGCTCGCTACCACCAGCCGAGCGCGACGCGCTGCTGGGGATCTGCGAGCAGGCCTCTGACCGGCCCGGTCTGGCCCTGCCCGCGCTGGCCGGCTTCTCGCCCGCGGTGGTGGCCAGCGCCCGCAAGGTCGGCCTCGTCCAGGCCGCCACGGTGAAGTCGTCAGCCAATCCCATCGCCTCGCAGACCTACGTGTTCTCCCCGCTGTTGGAGGACGAGGACAACCTGCTGGCCACCACCGAGGCGCTGCACCAGCGCAAGCTGTTTGTGGCCCACATCCTCTTCGGCCACGAGAAGGCGCTCGCCAGCCGGGGCGTGGTCCGCGACCCCGTCGTGCTCGTCGAGGCGCTCCTACGCAAGGGATGGGTCGGACCGGCCAGCAACATCGAGAGCGACTACCATCTGCTGGAGGCGGCCGGGATCGTCCAGGTCGAGGAGGTTGCCGGCGGTCGGGCGCTGCTCAAGCTGGTCAAGCGCGAGATCGTCGAGGGCGGCTTGGGCTGGCTGCGTCAGACCGTCAGCGGCGGAGGGGCCGGGGTCGTGCCCAAGCTGCTGCGCGCCCCGGAGGCCTTCGTGACCCCGGAGCGCGACCGGGCCAGCCTGCCAGACGCCGCTGCCGCCGACGAGCTGACCCGAGCCACCGTCCTTCGCTTGCGAGAGGAGGCCCAGCGTGCCGCGCGACTCGACAGCCCGCTCCCCTGAGCGCGTCGATCCGGGCGACGAGCTTGAGGCTCGCGTGGCCCAGGTTTGGTTCTGGGAGGGGTTCTTCGCCCGCAGGGCGGTGAACTTGCAACGCCACTACGATCCCGAGCCGCTGCAGGTGACTGACATCGACCTGCTCGCCTATGACTTCGACCCTCGGCTGACGCGCCGTAAGCTGATCGGCGAGGTCAAAGGAGGGACCGGTCGCAGCGCCCCCAAGCCGCTCGACCGTGTGATCTGGTTGCACGGCCTGGCCGGCCTGGTCGGGGCGGACGGCGCCGAGATGATCACGGCCATGAACCTGTCCCGGCGGACCCGTGAGCTGGCCGCCGGCCTCGGGGTCACGGCGCAGACAACGGCTGACCTGGAGCGGCGGGAGAAGGCTGCCCGGGTCGCCGAGGTCGCCGATCTCGGCGCTCAAGGAGTGCAGTCCGTCGGTCGGATGAAGGCCGTCCACCGCCACTGCGCCACCGATCCGGAGTTGGAGCGGGCCTTCTGGTTCCTGCGCTCGGAGGTGTGGTTTCTCGACCCCTGGACTGCCAGCAAGCGGGTGATCGGCCTCATTCGGCAGTTGGCCAAGCGGTGGGTCCCCCAAGTGGCTGACAACGACGCCAACGCCTTACGCTGGCTGTTTAGCGAAGCAGTGGCGGTCTTCACCGTCAATGTGACCACCTTGGCCGGCGAGGCGATGCGAGTCGACGCCGGCCAGTTCCACGCCTTGGCAGCCGAACGGCTCGCCGAGGGTGTCGTACCCACCCACGACATGCGGCGGCTGTCTGACGCGATCGACAAGTACGTGGCTGGACTGCTCGCTACCGTCGAGGCGCCGGCCGCGATCCGCGCCGATGCGGTGGGCGCCTTCCAGCCCCGCCCACCAGACTTCACCGACCCGCTGGTCGAACTGATTGGGCGCCTGGCCGCCACACCCAGTGTCACCCGACGGTTGGCCCGCCAGGTCGACCTCATCGTGTTCGAACGGGTGGTACATCGCCGGGAACCGCCGCGTGCGGCGTTGTCCCGGCTCGGGGCTGGTGAAGGCGCCGGGCGCGCGACGCGCCAGATGGCCGCGTTCTTGCGAGGCCAGGCCCGTCTGCCCGACGAAGTAGCGAAAGCGCTTGCTGGTGACGTGCTCGACGCGCGAGGTGGGCCGGTCACCACGACGCCCGCCCCGCTCAAGCCAGCGACCGACGGAATCGGACCGCAAGCTCTGCCAGGACAACCCAATGCGGAGACTGAGTCGGGCACCACTGACCTTCAAGCTGGATCCCAACCGCGGCTCCTGAACGCCGAGTCGATATCGGAAGCGCCGCAGTAAAGGGACGCACCGCGCTCCTCCGAGGTGATCGAGGCCCGCTCGCGGCCGGCGCGATGTGACCGCAGACACGCACACGGTCCGCTCCAGCCTGAGCGGGCTTCCGGAATGGGGAGGTACGCGGCCAGAACCCACGGGGTTCAGGAACCCGGCTGCGGGCCAATGAGTTCGTGGGGTGCAAAAACGGCTCTGTTGCATTGGCTGTGACCGGGCGCGAGCAGCAGAGAGGAGATGGGAATGTCAACTCGAAGTGGCCCCACTGTGATGGCTTGATTTGGCCCCACCCAGGACGTGCTGCGGGGTTCTCCCGACGGTGAGCGTTCACGCAGAGTGGTTGGGTCGGGAGGCCGATGGG
>Ga0184627_10000094_pt1 | contig 44377 bp, 66 predicted proteins | sample PLM3_127_b1_FD_133150 | JGI IMG/M metagenome (GOLD analysis project Ga0184627, IMG submission 133150) | Groundwater sediment microbial communities from an aquifer in East River, Colorado, USA - PLM3_127_b1 | ecosystem: Environmental > Terrestrial > Soil > Riparian zone | place: USA: East River... | reverse complement strand
TCGGACGAGACGACGGTGACCCCCGCGGACCGGCTGCGCGACGCACTCGCGATCCGGTGTGGCGAGCTCGAGGCGAGCCGGCCCGAGATCCTAGATCTCGTTGCGGAGACGCTCGAGATCCTCCGTGGGCACCTTGCCGGTCGGGCAGCCAGCCTGGCAGGGAACCGCTCTGCTAAGTACTTCCGCGAGGCCCTCCGCGGCGAGCACGCGCTGACGCTCGAAGACTTGGCCCGTCTCGCGATCGACGCGCCCCTCGGGGTCTCGGCCGCCCTCGCCAAGCTGGCCCGGCGGGCCGGCTACCAGATGGTGCCGGATGACGTCATCGGTCCCGACAGCGCGCTCGCGGCCCTGATCGACCTTGTCGAGAGCGGCGGCCGGTGTCTCCTCGGCCTACAGCGTGCGCTCCTGAAGGACGGCGGTCGCCGGATCGGCGACGAGGACCGTCAGGCGCTCCAGTTCGAGGCGGACAAGCTCATGCGTCGGGTCTGCGCGTTTCAGCAGGCGCTCGAGAAGGGCGGCGCTCGATGAGCCACTACCTCACGGCGTTCGCCGCCTTCGTAGCGGGCTGCCTGCTCTCCTACGTCCTGGGCGTGTCCTACGAGCGGAGCCGGCGCCGATGAAGCGCCGACGCAAGCCCGTCGAAGTCCCCGCCCCGGTGCCACACGAGGCGAACGACTCTCCCTTCCTCCTGCCCGAGCAGGCCGCCAAATACCTGCACTTGGACGTCGGCACGCTGGCCAACTGGCGAATGGTTCCTGGGAAGGGACCTTTGTTCCGGAAGCACGGGCACCGCCGAGTGGTCTACACCCAGGCCGCGCTCGACGACTGGTCCGCGCAGCAGGAGCGCGGATCCACGAGCGAGAAGCCAAAAGCACAGGAGGCGCGGGCATGACCAACTACTGCCGTGGCGTGGTGCCTCCGCTTCCGTCGCGGCCCGGCGGCGTCTGCTGGAAGGACGCGGGGCACAAGGACGACTGCGACCCCACCGAGCGACGTCAGGCGGTTCGGCACGCTCCGCCCCCCGTGAGCCAGGCGCCCGCTCTTCCGCTCGCGGCGCTGAGGCAAGACGCCGAACGAACTCGGAGGGAGTGTGCTCTCCCGCCGAGCAGCATCGTCGTCCTCCGCCAAGAGGACCTGGAGCGCGTGCAGCCCTTCGGGGCCGATCGCGTGCGGATCACGCTCATAAGCGGCCAGCAGATCATCCTCGACAAGCACGTCATCGCGAAGGCCGCGGCGGTTCTGGTAGGCGTTCCCCACCAAGACCCGAAGCCCTACCGCCCGAGGCCTGTATGAACTGCCCACCAAAGACCCTGGCCGCCATCCGACATCTGGCCGACTGTGCTCGCCTCGGCTACGACGAGGGGGGCACTCCATTCCTCAATTCCGCTTACAGCGGGGGGGTGGAAGCGGCGCTCCTCACCGTGGACAAGTTCCTCGCTGACGCCGAGGCGGAGAACGTCCAGCGCGAGACGTCGCGGGCGCCGGTCGTGAGCGGGAGTATGCGGTGAGTGCGAGCGAGCAGGCCCGGGCGGACGCGTTCGCGGACGCAGAGACGCTCCGGCTACTGGCGCGCGATAACGATTACATGCTTTGGCACGGGCTGGGCCTACGAGAGATTCTCCGCGAGGCATCCCATCTCTGGAAGTATCCGACCAAGGAAGACTATGCCATCAACGCCCGCGCCGCGTTCCGCGCGGTCCCGGGGCTGAGGGGCGCGCTGTGAGCGCCGCCCTCGTCCCGACGCGAGCGCTCGACCTGACGGGGCGGGTGTTCGGACGGCTCACCGTACTCTCCCGCGAAGAGAACGACTCGCGCGGGAAGGCGCGGTGGCTTTGCCGGTGTCTCTGTGGCGGAGAGCGTGTGACTCGGAGCAAGAGTCTGCGCTTTGGTGGCGCGAAGTCCTGCGGCTGCTTACATCGCGAGGTCGCCGCAGGGTTGTGTCGTATGCGCGCGCGCCACGGCCACAGGAGCGGCTACAGGAGGTCTAGGGAGTACTGCTCGTGGAATGGGATGCTCTCCCGCTGCTCTAATCCCAAGCTTCCCGACTGGCCCTACTACGGCGGCCGCGGGATCGCGGTGTGCGCGCGCTGGCGCGACAGCTTCAAGAACTTCCTTGCCGACATGGGGCCGCGCCCGCCCGGAACGACCATCGATCGCCGCGACAACGACCGCGGGTACGAGCCTGAGAATTGCCGCTGGGCCACACCGAAGGAACAGAGGCACAACCGGCGCGAGAAGGTCGACGAATGTTGAAAGTATCGCCGGTCCCGGTCGAGTTGGACCGCTCCGCCCTCCTCCTTGATGCCTGCCGCTACTTGACGGGGCAGATCGTCGACCTGTCGGAGCAGGCCGCGATGAACCCCGACGACCGGGACGAGGTGCTCCTCAAGTTGGATGGCCTGGCCGAAACGATCCGCGAGACGCGCGAGCAGTACGTTGCCGCGCTCCCCCAACCCTTTTGAAATCGAAGGAGGCCCACATGTCCAGCCCAATTCCGGCCGCCGTCGAAGTTCCCGTCCCACCGGAGGACGTTGAGCTCGAAGCCGAGGAGCGCCTCGCGCTCCGCGCGCGGGACCAAAACATCGCCAACCTCGCCCTGACGGACATCGGCAAGGTCAAGGACTACCTGGAAGCGCTCCGCCAGGGTCTGGAGATCATGCAAGGCGTCGCCATCAAAAGCACGACGCCCTACGACTGGACCCGCTACAAGGACCGGGAGGGGAAGGTCACTTGCATCCTCCGCGACCAGGGCGCGACTACGATCCGGAAGTGGCTGGGGATCTCGATCACGGGACACCGCGGCCACCCGACGGACCTGAAGGAGCCGGGGCCCAAGGTCTCGACCGAGCGCGTGAAGCAGGCGGACGGGAAGGCCGAGGTCGTCGTGACCATCGTGGAGATGTGGGCCGACGGCTTCTGCGCCCGCACGGGGGAGCGCGTCGAGGGCATCTATTCCGCGATCCGCTCCGACCAGAAGTTCCGCGGGCGCGAGACGCCGCAAGACGACAAGGCGTCGATCCGGACGTACCTCGACACGAAGGTCACCCGCATCCTCTCCGGCCTGCGGAAGGTCCCCGAGGACGTGCTGAAGGGCGCCGGGCTCGAGACCGAGAAGTGCTACGGAGGCTCCGGCTTCGGTACGAGCGCGGAGCGCCAGGCCGGCGCGGTGGCCGAGGAGGGCGTGGGCGAGAAGGCGAAGGCGCTCGGCGAGGAGGTCTTGCGCCGCGTGGGTGGTGATGTCTCTGCCGCGCGGCAACTCCTCGTCGAGATCACGTCTTGGACGAACAAGGAGGGAATGCTCGTCAAGGGCTACGACAGCGTGTCGAAGCTCACGAAGGGCTTCCAAGTCGAGAACGCGTGGAAGAAGCTCCGCGCCCACAAGACCTTCGGTGACGCCGCGCAGCGCGATTCCGGGCCCGAGGACGAGCCTGGGGCCGAGGGGTAGGGGGCCGGCCGTGCCCGGGCTCCGCCTCGTCCATGGCGGCCAACCGCCAGCGAGCCTGGCTGGCGAGTTGATCGTGACCATCCAGACGAAGCTCGCCGAGCGGGCCGCCGCCCAAGCCCACCTCTCTCCACGGAACCAACCCTACGCCTCGGACGCGGATCCCAACGGCTGCCTGCGCCGCCAAGTCCTGTCGATCACGAACTGGCAGGAGCGGGCACCAATCCCGGCCGATCGGCAGGGTCGCCTCGAGGCCGGGGTCGAGGCAGAGAGCAAGGCCATTCGCCTGCTCAAGGAGATCGGCCTGGGCGTCGTCAAGGAGCAGATGCCGTTCGAGCTGAAGCACCGCCGAACCGGCGCGCCCTGTCTCCGCGGAAAGATCGACGCCTTCATCCAGTGGAAGACGCAGGAGGTCCCGACCGAGGTCAAGAGTCTTCACCCCCTGATCTTCGACCGCCTGCACACACTGGACGATCTCTCGAACTTCTGGTGGACCAAGCGGTACCTCTACCAGCTCCACGCCTACATGATCGGGTACGGCCTGCCGGAGTGCTTGCTGCTCATCACCAACCTGCTCGGGGATTGGAAGCTGTTCTCCGTCTCGATCGACTACGAGATCGCCGAGCGCATCTGGTCCTTCGCGGAGTCGATCTTGGACGCAGTCGACGTCCAGCGGGCGAAGAGCATCCTTCCCGACTTCACCAAGGATGCCACGCAGTGCGCGCACTGCGACTTCTTCGGGAGGCCCTGTCAACCGCCGATTGCCGAGTTGGGCGCGCTCATGCTCGGAGATCCAGAGCTGCACGCGCAGCTCGAACGCTGGTACGCGCTCCGTGACCAGGCGAAGGAGTACGGCGGGCTCGACAAGAAGGTGAAGGAGTCCCTCCGCAAGGCGCTCCCGGAGGACCGGCCGCGTGGGCTCGCCGGGCGCTTCGCTATCGAGATCACGCAGAAGCCGGTGAAGGCCTTCGAGGTCATGGCTCGGACCGATCGGATCGTGAGTATCGAGCCGGTCCTGGCCGAGCCGCTGCCGATGCCGGCGGGCGGGCGGGCCCAGGTCGGCGATCTGATGGACGCGCTCAAGAGAAGCCTCGAGGCGGGCAAGGCCAAGGGAGCGGCGAAGTGACACCCCCGACCCCGCCCCCGATGACGCAGGCGGAAGCCTGGGCGGCGTTCCTAGCGGCGCAGGAACAGATAAAGCAGGCGGACGGGCTCGTGGCGGCGGCACAGCAGGCGCTCGCCCACGCGAAGAGCCGTCAGAGCCATGCCTACCGCCAGGAAGAGCAGGCCTGGGACGTCTACCTTCGGTCCGGTCGATGAGCGAGGGTCTGATGGTGTGGAAGACGAAGGACGGCCGTGACGTTCCGGTCGCGCAGCTCGGAGACGAGCATCTGCAGAACATCCTCCGGATGCTGCTGCGCCGGTCCCCCATGATGCGTGAAGCGCAGGCCCTCGGGATGGCACTCTCAACAGGGCCTTCCGGTGAAATGGCGCGCGACGCCTTCGATATGGAGGTGGAGCGGCTCGAGCGTGTCGATCTCGTGACATTCCTCCGCGACTACACGCCGCACTGGCGCGCCCTGCTCGAAGAGGCAGAGCGGCGCTTCGGGCCCGATGCCGTGGCGCTCCTGATCGAGCGCCACAAGCCGACGCGGAGGGATGAACTGACCGCATCGGCTGCCGTCCTCGGTCTCCTAAAATCCGCAGCCGACGAGGAGACGCTCCGAGGACGCGCGCAGTGCCTCACTGATCTCGAGGCAGAGCTGCTGGGGGCGCTTGCCGCCCTGGTCGCGGCCGAAGATCGCTTTATGAAGGAGTCCGGGCTGCTGCCGGTCGATCCGATCATTGAGGCGCTGCCGGCGGCGCGCACGGCGATCGAGAAGGCAATGGCGCCTCGGTGAGCACTCTCGTCTTCTTCGACACCGAGACCGGGGGACTCAAGCCAGAGCACCCGACCATCCAGCTCGCCGCCATCGCGGTCGGCCCCGACTGGCAGGAGCTCGAGATCTTCGAGCGGAAGATCGCCTTCGACGAGGGGAAGGCCGACCCCGAGGCGCTCGCCATCAACCACTACGACCCCGAGGTCTGGCGGAAGGAAGCGCTGCCCGAGGCGCGCGTGGTGGGGGAGTTCGCGGCCCTCCTGAACCGGCATCGTTGCGTTGAGCTGATCTCGCAGCGCACGGGGCGTCCCTACAGCGTTGCCCGCCTGGCCGGGCACAACGTGGCCAGCTTCGACTTGGAGCGCATCGCCGCGATGTTCAAGCGGCACAGCACGTTCTTTCCGGTCGACTTTAGGACGGTGCTCGACACGCGGTACGGCTCCGTCTGGCACTTTGAACGCCTGCCGGCGGCGGAGCGCCCGAAGGACTTCAAGCTGACCGGGCTCGCGCAGCACCTCGGCGTTTCCGTTGAGGGCGCCCACGATGCGCTCGTGGACGTGCGGTTGTCGATCGCGATCGCTCGAAAGCTGGTCGCATGATGGCGTTCCGGCGGGTGCGCGCGTGACCGTCCTCGAGGTCACCGCCGCCGTCGTCCTCGCGTTCTGCGCCGGCGCCGCCCTGGTCGCCTGCTTCCGCGGCTTGGAGGGGATCGGCGACGAGCTGCTCCGCCGCGAGGATCCGGGGACGGTGTCAGAGGGGACGCGCCAACGGTACCAGGGCGGTGGGACGGAAGTATGAGCCTCGCTCCTGGTGCTCCCTACCTGAACTACTACGCCGTAGGGAGCATGAAGCCTTGCCGTTGCGGGCACGCGCAAGGCCTACATTTCGACATCTCGAAGGCGGGCACGTGGGTCGAGGGTTGCCAGGAGTGCCGCACGGTGCCGTGCCGCAACTTCATCGCGGCCGACAACCAGATCCCGCCGAGAGACAAGCCGTGACCGACTGCCCAGGCTGCACGTTCTGCGACGAGCTCGACGAACGGAGGTTCTACGCCCGCCTCGGCGCCGGGCAGTGGGCCTGCCGGCAGTGCTTCGTCGACGGTCACCTATCGAGCACACCGGAGCCGGCAACGTTCGAGCAGGAGCAAGCGATCCGGATGCGGATGATGGCGCACAACGGCCAACACCGGCACCTCGTCAACAAGGGGCTCACGTAGGTGCTCGTGTTGTCGCTCTTCCCCGGCATTGGCCTCTTGGACACGGCTTTCGAGGAGGAGGGCTTTTGCGTGGTGCGCGGTCCTGACCTGCTGTGGGGCGGGGACATCAGGACATTCCATCCGCCGGCCGGGAAGTTCGACGGCGTGATCGGCGGCCCGCCGTGCCAGCGCTTCAGCTCGCTCGTTCATCTGGTGCGGGCCGCACATGGAGAGGACGCGATTGCCGACAACCTGATTCCAGAGTTTGAGCGCGTGGTGCAGGAGTGCGCGCCGACATGGTTCGTCATGGAGAACGTCCCCAAGGCCCCGCTCCCATCTGTCTACAGATATCGAGTCGACTCACAAACGCTGAAGGACGCATGGGTTGGGGGCGAGACATCGCGGACGCGTGTGTTCAGCTTCGGCTCGCGCGAAGGATGGTCGCTGCCCATCCAGGTAAATGCCCTCTGTGTGGTTGACCCGCTGCCAGCAGTCTGCGGCGGTGATCGCGTGGTTCCCGTAGCGATCGGAAAACGGAAGCGTCCGCGTAAGGACGGAATCAGCCGGCTCGGGCCGAGTTTGGGGCCTCGGATGCCAGTGGCGGAAATGCTGCGAAGGCAGGGCGCGCCGCTGGACTTACTGGACGCAACGGGCTTCACGGTGAGCGCGAAGCGTCAGATGGTCGGCAACGGCGTCCCCCTTCCGATGGGCCGCGCCATCGCCCGCGCGGTCAAGGCCGCGCTCGCCGAGTCGAGGTTGCCTGACGTGCAGGCGCAGATGGAGGGGGCGTGAAGGAATTCGAGGCGAGCATCCCATGCGAGCACTGCGCCGCGAAGGGATACGTCTCGCGAATGAATCCGAAATGGTTGCGCGCCCGACGACTGAAGGCAGGCCTGTCACTGCGTGAACTGGCGCGGCTGCTGAACGTCACGGCTAGCTACTTGTGCGACATCGAATTGGGCCGGCGACCATTGCGATTAGAGCACCGGATAGCGTCGAAATATCGGAAGTTGGCGCAGATGGAGGGGGCGTGAAGCCCTGGCTCCTCGTCCTGGCGCTCGCCTGCTTCATAGTGGACCCGCTCGCGCACCTGACGGGCGGTGATTCCGTGTGCACGTTGCAGCTCGTGGCGCTCGGACTCGTGGCTGCCTTCCTGGCGCTGTTGCTGGTTGGGGATCGCGGAGGAGATACGCCGGTCCGGGACCCGCACAGGTTCGATAGGGAGGGGGAGTGATCCGCTGCGATTTCGGCGCCGAGTGTGCGTACCCGGCGCAGTGCCCCGACTGCGATATGTGCTGGGATCACTGCCAATGCGGGGCGGAAGACGAGACTTTCGTGGGCGATGAAAGCTGCCACCACGGCGTTGGGTTCGATGAGGATTGCGAGGACTGCGACGACGAGTCCGCCGAGGGCGACGCGATCCTGTGGAAAGACAAGTGATCAGAACCGCTGATCGAGAGACGCTCCGACGCGATCACCAGGTGACGATCCTGCGCCAGCCCGGGTCCTCGCATCCCTACTCGTTCACCTGTCCCTGGTGCCAATTCTGGAGGGACTACAGGACCGAGTCGGGAGCGGTCCAGAGCGCGGCACAGCATCTCCGGGTACATGGGAAGCGGCTCACGCTGGCGAAGGAGAGGGCGCGTTGAGAACCCTGCGCGTCGGGAAGAGCACCGCCTGGCCCGCCGAGATCGCGAGCCAGGCAGTGGGCGTACTGGGAATGCGCGGCGCCGGCAAGAGCAACCTGGGCCGTGTCTACGCCGAGGAGCTCTTCGCTTCCAAGATCCCCTTCGTAGTCTTCGACCCTATCGGCAACTGGCACGGTATCCGCGCGGGCCGCGACGGCAAGCCAAGCGGCGGGCTCCCCATCCCGATCTTCGGCGGTGAACACGGGGATCTCCAGATCGACGCCGCGAGCGGTCCGAAGGTCGCCGATCTCGTCATCGATAGGAAGCTCTCTTGCATCCTGGACCTCAGCCACGAGGACTTCAGCGAGAACGCAAAGCGAGAGTTCCTGGCCCACTTCGGGGACCGTCTCTTCCGCCGCAAGAAACGCGAGACCGGGTGGCTCAACCTCATCTTGGAGGAGGCCGACGACTACGCACCGCAGCCCCGTGGTGGTGGTGGCGTCTCCGGTTCCGCCGCGAAGACCCTCGGAGTTTTCCAGCGCCTCGTGAAGCGGGGGCGGTTCAAGGGCCTCGGCGACCTCCTTATCACGCAGCGGTCCGCGGCCATCAATAAGGATCTCCTTTACATGATCGGGACCCTCGTCGTGTTCCGCACGACCGGGCCTCGTGACCAGGAGGCCGTGGACGGCTGGCTCAAGTACAACGAGCCCGGTCTCCGCAAGGAGGTCATGGAGTCCCTGGCGAAGCTGGAGGATGGCGAAGCCTGGGTGATCTCCCAGGAGGCTCTCGGGAAGATCGAGCGCGTCCGCTTCCGGAAGATGGACACGTTCGACACCGGGGCGACGCCGGAGCACGGGCGACAGGCGAAGCCAGCGACGCTCGCGGACATTGACGTGCCCGCGCTTTCGAAGGAGCTGCAGGCCGCGAAGGAACGCGCGCGGGCGAGCGACCCTGCGGAACTGCGGAAGCGGGTGGCGGATCTGGAGCGCCAGAACCTCATACTTCAAGGCGATGCCGAAAAGAAGCGTGCCGTCGTTTCGGGCGCGAAACTGAAAGTGTCGGCCCCCATCCTGAAGGACGCCCAAGTGAAACGCCTTGAGGTGGCCGTCGACCGTGCCCGCGATGCCGCGACCCTCCTCCTGAAGAAGCACGCGCACCACGTGGACGCGCTCTCCCAGCGCCTGCAGATCGTGGTGACCGAGGCGGGCCTGCTCCGAGACCAGATCAAGGCGGCCGGCGCCGCCGCACGAAATCAACCCGTAGATGCGCAGCCGCGCTCCGTTCGCAGTGTCGTGGGGGTGGGTCGGCCGGCTATTTCGTCCCGACCCACCTCCGCCGTTCCTGCGCGCCCGCGCGCTCACCCCGTTGGGCGCAAGGCTGGGCCCGAGGCCATCATCGATGTCGTTGCCACGCTCGAGCACCGCGGCATCCCCGTCTCGCGTGGAGCCGTGGCCCGCTGGCTCGGCATCCACCCCAACGGCGGCCGCTACCTCATAAACCTAGCCGCGCTCCGAGAGTCTGGCCAACTCGACGGGTTCACGCTTCGTCCGGGCGAGGAGGCCATCCTCGCGGCGCCTGGCGCCGCAGGGGTTAAGGACGCTCTCGACCGCGGGAAAGACGGCGGCAAGGGCGCGCGTAAGGTCCTCTTCGACGCCATCCTCGATCACCCCGAGGGGCTCGCGCGCGAGGACCTGGCTGAGAAGCTTGACCTGCATCCGAACGGCGGGCGCTTCCTCGCCAACCTCGCGTGGCTCCGGACGATGGGGGTCGTCGCCGAACGCTCCCCGATCAAGCCCACCCCGGGGGTCTACGTGTGAAGCAGGGGCAGAAACCCATCCACATCCAGCGTTGGGCGCCCGCGGACTACCACAACGACGAGCATGTTCGTCTACTCAAGGCGCGCCGGGACTATCTCACCTTGACGTTCTATCGGCACTTCCTCGACGCCTCCTATACGAGCGGCGGAGACCTGCCCGCCGACCCTGAGGCGCTCTCTGCCATCGTCGAGATGCGAAAGCGCGACGTTGAGACCGCCCTTCGCTTCTGCGTCGGCAGGCTTCTCTTTCCCGACGGCGACAGGCTCTATCAGTCGCGGGTTCGCAGGGACGTCCAGTCGGAGTTGAAGTTCCGGGAGGAGCAGCGCGGGCGTGGCGCCGTGAGCGCCAGCAAGAGGTGGGATTCCACCACGATCCCGGGCACGAGGGCGCAAAGGCTTTCGGCCGCCCGAGCGATCGGACGGCACACAGACGAGGAGTGGGAGGCCCTCCTCGACGTTTGCGGGCGGGTTTGTCTGAAATGCGGTGCCGCAGAGGCCGATCTGTATGGCCAACAGCTCACCAAAGACCACATTCTGCCCATCTCCATTGGTGGTAGCGATGCGATAAGCAACCTTCAGCCTAAGTGCCGCAACTGCAACACAAGGAGCCACAAGGACCAGGTTGACCTGCGCCCAACTTGGTGGGCTGAACGCTTAACGAAACGCCTAACCGAACGTATCAATGAAGATACTGAACGCCTAACCGGGATGCCTAACCCGCCGTCGCCGTCGCCTGCGCCGACGCCTATAACGGACCCCTCTCCTAACCTCTCCCCAGACGGGGAGAGGGATGAGCAGGCCGACCAAGGGGCCAGCGCCGACGAAGAGGCTCCTCGTGCCGTCGGGACGAACCCGCGAGCGCTGGGAACGAACCTAAGGGCCACCCGAGCAAGCCAGGTCGAGCAGCTCGTTCGCATCTGGCTCCGCCTCGCCAGCGTCGCCAACGGCCAGATGCAGGACCAACCCCCCCTCGACGCCAGAGACAGAATCAAGGCCACCCTCCGGGCAGGCACCCCGTTCTGGCAGGTCGCTGCCTCCATCTCGGAGCAGGTCCGCGACAGCCTCCTCGCAGTGGGGCGGCTCAACACCGCAGCGAAGTGGCCACCGGACGGGTGGCTCGAGGACACGGAGCCAGAGGTTCCGCCACCGCGGGACGGGGCGGCGGAGGGGTAACCACGGGTAACTTTTTTCGGAAGGAGGCGCACATGGTTTCGAGGGGCACGACGATCACGGATCCGGAACTGCCGGTCCGCCTGACGGACGACGACCGAGCGGAGCGGGCGATCAGCATGGCGGCCAAGGTGCTCCACATCGCAGCGCTGCGCGAGAAGAAGCGCGTCGACGCGAAGGCGACGCAGGATCTGATCGACGAAGATCTCGACGAGCTGGAGCGGCTCGCGCGAGTGCTGACTGAGGACCAGGAGAACCGGAAGCAGGGCGATCTCCAGTTCGGAGAGAGCGAGGCGATGGACGCTCTACACGGGATCGCGCAGCGGGCGTGTACGTGCGAGGGCGGCGCCGAGGCGGAGATCAAGAGCCCGGCGTGTCCGGTCCACGGGGTGAACGGGAAGGCCGAGACGCACGTCGAGGGCGCGGAGCCGTATCCGACCGACGCGGCCGCGGACACTCACGGTGCCGGCGGTGACGGAGTTGACCAGACCGACGAGCCCGCGGGAGACGCTAAAGAGGCGGGCGGCGCGTGATCGTCCTCGGGGTCGACCCGGGCCTGCACGGTGGGATTGCCGTCCTCGATAGGTGGACTGGGACGGCGACTGTCTACCCCATGCCCCTCCTTCCACCCTCCCCGAATGGACGTGACGACTACGACGTCCCGCAGATCCTCCGCCTCCTGAGCATCGCTCTCTATCGCCCGGAGCGCCTGGTGGTGGTCGAGAAGATGCGTTCGCTCCCGTCGATGTTTCGCGCGAAGGGCGGCGAGCTGAAGCACGCGGGCGGCTCGATCGCCAACTACAACCGCGGAGGCTCTTGGCAAGGGTTCCGGTTCGGGCTCACCGCACTCGGTATCCCATTCGAGCCGGTTTATCCCCAGGTGTGGCAGAAGGCCATGCTCGATCCGGGCTCCGGCGACACCAAGACGCGGTCGATTTTAGCCGCTCAGCGGCTCTTCCCGACGACGTCACTCCTGCCCACGGCGCGCTCAAGGAAGCCGAGCGACGGGCTGTCGGACGCGCTGCTGATCGCGGAGTGGGGGCGGCGCAAGCTTGCGGGCGGGGATCTGTTCGCCCAGCGAGAGAAGGAGGCGTCCGGTGCCTTGTAACCCCGTGAAGCTGCCCGCCGGCGGCATGGCGATCGTCTGCACGCGCGGCCGTCGCGTGAAACAGTGCTCGTCCTGCTCGCGGGCAGGGGACCGACTCTGCGACTTCCCCGTTGAGCGCGTCGGGAAGGCGGGGACGTGCGACCGTTCGATCTGCCATCGCTGCTCGACGCGGATCTCTGGCGAGCGTGACCTCTGTCGCGCGCACGCGCCGCTGTGGGACCGGGTGGCCGACAGGGCCCTCGTCGGGCCAGGGGCGGTGCGATGAGCGACCCGAGGCCGAGGACCCCGTCCGGCGTACAGCTATTGGCACCCCTTGACCCCAGGAAGCTGATCGAGCAGGCGAGAGAGAAGCATCGTACATATAAGCCCTATCCCAGCGGGCGTGCCGACCCACACTGCTCCGAATGTGGCGACATTACCTGCCAGACACTCACTCTGTGCGACGCCCTGGAGCGTGCGCTTGAGGAGGGGGACGCGGCAGAAGCGCGGTTTGCCGCTTGGTCGGGGACTGACGTGCCATCGCTCAATATTGCTTTGGCGGGCGAGCGTTCACGCGCCGAAGCCGCCGAGGCCGAGGTGGAGCACTTTCGCGCCGTAGCAGGTCAGGCGATAGACCAAGTGGAGGCTCTCCGCGCCAAGCTCGCGCTCTTGGGGGAGGTTGTGGAGGCGGCGCGCGTAACACTGGCGACGATAGATCAGACAGAGATCGAGGACGGGATGCCAGGATTAGGTGCTGCTATTCGTGACGCCCTCGCGCGCGTCGAGCAGGAGAAGCCGTGACGGTCACGGAGCTAGCCACCGCAATCGTCACGATGCATGACAACAAGGCCAAGCGCTTCCTTCCGGGCCGGTTTGGATGGTGCGAATCGTGCGACAAGTACCTGGGCATCAGAGAGAAGCGAAAGTTCTGCGAGAAGCTGCGGCTTGCGCGTGAGGTCATGGCCGCCTTCGCCCGCGTCGAGCAGGAGCCCAAGCGATGACCGCCCCCACCGATAATCTGCGGGAGACATGCGAGGACTGGCTGTGGAAAGAGGATCTCCTCGATGCGGAGGAGCCAGACAGAGCAACGAATCTCAATGTCTTCGTCCGGGCCCGCGAGCAGGAGGCCCGCGAGCAGGGCGAGGCGAAGATTCAGGCACGACTCGACATCGTAGCCCGTAACCTTTTTTTTGCAGAGAGTCGGCTGGAAGAGGCCAAGCTAGAGGCCGCACGGGAGGCGCTGGAGAAGGCGGCGCAGATTGCGTTCGACACCATATTTGATCTGGAGGAAGAACCGCCCGGCTTGGCCGATGCCATTGTGGACGCCATCCGCGCCCTCATCCCACCCGCCAAGGAGCCTGCGCCCCCGCGATGAGCCAGCCTCGCACCTCCGACGCCCCCGACCTCGCCGAAGCCCTCGAGCTCGACGGCCATCTCGTCACGCCAGCGAGCGCCGCCGTTGCGCTCTCCGGGGGCGCCTGGCGCCGCGCACGCCACCTCGAGGAGCTCTCGTTCAAGCTCTGGTCGTGGGTCGGAGGGCGGACGAAGCGGCTCATGGTCCTCATGCCCCCGCAGCACGGCAAGTCGGAGCTGTGCTCGCACTGGACCCCCGTATATGGCCTGGCCCACAACCCCGGGCTCCGCTTCGGCGTCGCCTCGTACGCGCAGGAATGGGCAAAGCACTGGGGCCGCGAGATCCGTCGGACGATCGTGACTAACATCGAGCACCTCGGAGTCGGGATGGTGCAGGACTCCAAGGCCGCGTACCGCTGGAGCACGCTCGAAGGAGGCGGCGTCTACGCCGCCGGTATCGAGGGGCAGTGGACAGGGCGTCCGCTCGACCGGCTCATCATCGACGACCCCGTGAAGGACTATGCCGAAGGCGTCTCGCCCCACATCCAAGAGCGCAATTGGAACTGGTGGACGACGGTCGCGCGGCCGCGACTCCGCCCCGACGATTGCGTGCTCCTTGTGCAGACGCGATGGGACGAAGGGGACCTCGCGGGCCGCTTACTTAAAGCGAAGAAGCAGGGGCCCGGGTCGGAGGGATACGAGGACTGGGAGGTCTATCAGCTCCCCGCGATCGCGCAGAAGAACGACCCCCTGGGCCGCCCCGACGCCGGTGAGATCACGGTCGAGAAGATCCGGACGGCGGAAGAGCAGGGCAAGACGTTCAGGATCGACCCACGCTGTGCCCTTTGGCCCGAGGTCTTCCCGGCCGACTACTTGCTCAAGACCCTCGTCGTCATGGGGAGCCACAAGTTCTCGGCGCTCTACCAGCAGAGTCCGTACGCGCTCGAGGGCAACAGGGTCAAGCGGTCGTGGATGAAGTACTACATGGTCCTCCCGGATCCGCTCGACCGGATGATCCAGTCGTGGGACACGACGTTCGACGACGAGGAAGGGAGCGACCGCGTCTCGGGGCAGGTGTGGGGGACCAAAGGGGCCCGCTCGTACCTCGCGGACCGCGTGAACGACCGGATGGACGCTCCGGAGACGATCGCGGCCATGAGGAACATGAGCCGGCTGTGGCCGAAGGCGACGCTCAAGCTCGTAGAGAAGGCCGCGAGCGGGCCCGCGATCGTGAAGCTGCTCCAGCACGAGCTCCACGGGATGAAGGCGGTTCCGGTGAGCGGCCGCCGCGGTAAGGTCCAGCGTTTCGACGCGGTCGCCCCGTTCTTCGAGGCCGGCAACGTCTTCCTCCCCGACCCGTCGGTCGCTCCCTGGGTCGTCGACTTCGTCGAGGAGCTCTGCCGCTTTCCGAACGCCGAATTCGACGACGACGTCGACGCTTGTTCGCAGGCGCTTGAGGAGCTGATGGGGACGACCTGGCGAAAGGTGCCGGAGAAGGAACGCGAGTTACCTCCGGAGGAGCGGGCGGCGGAGATGAAGAAGCTCGACAGCGCGGCCTTCTGGAAGTCGATTCAGAAGGCGAAAGACCGCGCGGCGGGCAAGGGCAAAGAAAAGCGACCGGCACGGTACCGGATGTTGAAGGGGTGAAAGCTATGAGCATGAGGTTCAAGGTCGGCCAGGGCTTCGTGCTACAAGACGGGTCGTGGAAACCGTCCGCCGTGGAGAGTCTGAAGAGGGCGTGGGACCGCGTGGCCGAAGGATCTCTCCGGCTAATGGAGGCAACTGATGAAATTCCTTCCGTTCGGAGACCGCATCGCCGTTCGCGTGATCGCCGCTGCGGAGGTCAAAGGTCGCGGCGGAGTCGTGCTCCTTGAGGGCCGGCTCGACGCCCTCCGAGGCGAGGTCGTCGCTGTCGGTCAGGGATTCCTGCTGCAAGACGGCTCGTGGAAACCGTCAGGGCTGAAGGAGGGCGACATGGTCGCCTTCGCGAAGTTGTCGGGTTCGGATCTGAAGCTCGTGGGCAATCCCGGTAAGGACGAGACCCAGGAGGTTCTGGAGTTGAAGATCCTGCGCGTCGACGAGGTCATGGGCGTCGTCGTCTTGGACGAGAAAGCGCCGAGGGCCCGGCGGACTGGGTAGTGAGACCCGTCCGCCGCCGGTCGTCTCCCGAGGACTGGCGCGACGCCATCATGGCCGCGCTCGAGGGCGAGGTGTTCGACGCCTTCGAGCGCGGCAAGACGGGCGACATCCACATCGTGGTGAGGGTCGTCCCGGGCCGCGTCGTCGCGGCTCGGATTTCAGGGGCCTGGGACATCATCGTCCCCGGCGGGGAGGTGGCGGGTGAGGATCCGGGTGCCGGGACAGCTACACCAGCGAACGACAGTCGTCGCGACGAGCGACCTGCAGATGCTGCAGGAGACCAATCGTCAGCTCCGCCGGCGCCTCATGGACAAGCACAACGAGGCGTACCTGTGGCGGAGCAAGGCGGCGCGCTATCGCAACTTCCTGGCGGGGGCGTTGTCGGTGCTCTTGTGGTGGCCCTTCCGGGCCCTGACCTGGCTCACGGCGCGCCGGATCCGGAAGAACTTCCAGGTGCCCCCCGGCTTCGCCAGCAAGGTCGCGGCGGTGCTAGCCTTCGAAGAACAGCGGCCGGAGGTCGCCCCCTCGCCGACGGATGGCGAAGGTGGGGTGGCATCCGAGAAGGAGGGCGTCGATGACGCGACTGAAGCGCGTGAGGCGGATCCGGAGGATCGGCGTGAAGGGTAGGCGCCGGTTCCTCGCCCTGGCCGGCGCCGCGACGCTCGCAAGCCTCGCTCCGAAGACCTACCGGAAGGGTTACTATCACCCGTCGCTGCGCGGAGAGCTGGACCGGAGGATGCGGAAGCGGCGGCGGGAGATGAAGGGGGCGACGACGTGACAGTGGTTGGCGGACGGAAGATGGTTCTGGAGTTCAGACACCCGCAAGCCATGAACGTAGGCACCTACCTACCAGAGGCGGTGGTGTCCCCGTCAAAGGGGGAGCAGTCAGTGCTTACGCTCACATGCGAGGATGGCGACGACTTCTATTGTCGATTTGGCCTACGCCGTGGTGTCACGATCGAATGGGCTGGCAATGCGGGCCCCGGCGTCCTCGACTCGCACGCGCTCGACGACCTGATCGCGCAGCTTCAGCACTTCAAGAACTTGCTTGACTGTACGTGCGGCGACCTACCTTCGCCGAAGGATCTTGGTGGGCCGCAGAACATTGGGCCGACGTGCCCTGTTCATCCGCCGATGGCGCGTCCTGGCGAGGATGTCGAGACATGAGAACCTCCCGTCGCAGCTTCCTCGGGGCGCTGCTTGCCGTGCCAGTGCTCGGCCCGATGCTGGCACCGTTCGTCCGCACGCCCGTCAACATCTTCGACCAGGTACTTGAGCACGCGCCGGAACTCGACTGGCTCGAGTTCGGGCCGATGCCCTACTACGACCTCGGGTCGCCAATCACCGCGATGCGCGCCGTCAACAACGAGCACATGTGGGTCTTCACGGAAGACGCGATCTGGTTGTTCGAGGGCGGCAACCCGCCGAGGTGCATCGCACGGAGCAACGGTGTACTCCAAGATCTGAGTGGAGGAGCCTGACCATGCCGAAGGAAGCCCCGCCCCAAGAGGGCCCGCAGCTCATGATCGAGCTCACCGGCCCGAACAGCGTGAACGTCATCGGCCCAATCGGGCAAAAGCACCTCTGCTTCGGCATGCTCGAGATGGCCAAGATGTCGATCGAGGAGCACCACCGCAACCTCGGCCAAGCAACCGAGGACGCGTCGCGGCGTGTCGTGCCGCCGTCCGACGGCGAGCTCGAGACCATGCGCGAGGAAAGCCGGCGAAGGGGCTCATAGGGGCAACGCGCGTCCGTGAAGACCCCAAAGGAACTCTCGGCCATCGCACGCGAGCTGAGGCTCACGAAGATGCAGCTCAAGTTCTGTCACGAGCTCGCAGTCAACGGCGGGCACCAGGGCAACGCGGCCAAGGCCGCCGGCGTCCACCCCGACCGCGCGACCATCCAGGGATCACGGTGGGCGAAGCTCGAGCGTGTCCACCAGTACCTCTACGCGCTCACCGAGGAGGCCACCGCCCTCGCCGAGAAGCGCACACGCGACAGCGTCGCCAACCTCGCCGAAATCCTCGCGACCTTCACCGCACAGCTCCGCGCACGACCGCAGGACTTCTTCCTGACGGTCAAGCGGACGATCGAGGGGAAGACGAAGCGCAAGATCATCGGCTTGGTGCCCAACTTCCAGAAAATCAAGGCTGCCCCCACTGGGGTCGTGACGTCGATCCGTCAGAAGGCAGACGGGGAGTTCATCCTCGAGACGGCTAACCCACAGGTCGCGGCCGCGCGACTGCTCGAACACTACGAGCTCACCGCGGGCCTGCAGCCCAACCTCCGGACGCAGCCGTTCACCGTCAACTTCCTGATGCTGGACGAGAAGACGCTGCGCCTGCTCGACCGTGCGCAATCGGAGTTCGAGGTCATCGCGGCCCGCACCCACGGGACGAAGCGGACGATCGAGGCGACGGCCAAAAGACTGGCGTGATTTTTACGGCTTGCGTGGAGTGCGATACGTCGATGCTCTACCCCTACGAGTCTGGCGAAAGACCTTGTGGCGCGGGAGTGTTCGGTAGGGCAACGTGCGATTTCTGTGGCACGGCCAATTTTGTTGAGCGAGTCTCGTTCGGAGGCGAGACGATCGACGAAGAGGAGCTTTGCCGTAGGGCAAAGGTGTCAGCGTTAGGCAATTGTCGAATCAAGTCTTGAAGGACGTTCGTGTGACCGAGATCCCTCCGTTCGCCTACTGCGACTCGTGCAAGCAGATCCGAGCGGTTGAGCCCGATCCGCATGAGGGCCCCGATGTCAGCGGCGAGTACCTTGGCGCGGACCTTGTCTGCCGAGAGTGCTTCTCCATCCTGGTCACGCTCTACCGGAAAGCCTTGACGGCGACCGATCAGCGGCGTTAGTCTCCCCTCGTCTTTAGCCACACTCCCTGGCAGCCGGCCATGCCGGCGGGGAGCGTAGGGCGCCTCGCACCAGAGAGGCCCCCATCGTCGGGAGCTCACGGAGACTCCTGACGGCGGGGGCCTCTTCGTTTTTCCCGGGGGGTGTTCGTGGGACAGCCGCTGGCGATGTTCCTGACGATCGTGGCCGGCGGGATATTGACCATCGCCGTCAACGGGCTCTTCGTGCTGGCGCTTCGGCGCGCCGTGCAGGAATCCCACGACCACACCGCGCAGGCGATCGGGAGCCTGATAAGCATAGTCGCCCGCTATCGCGAGGTCGCCGAGGGCGCTCTTGCGGCGCTCACGCGCCGGGCGGAGGAGGCGGACAAGGGCGTCGATGATCTCGTGGGCACGCAGGAAGGTCTGGGCCGATCTCTACAACGGGTGAGCGAGGTCCTGAACGAGCACTTCCTGCGAAGCGACGGCAACGCCCGGCTCATCGCCGCGCAGCAGGATGAGATCCGGTACCTCCGCCGCGTCGCCTTCGCCGACAACGAATACGTGAAGGCGACCGAGAACCCGACAGCGCAAGGCGCCGTGGCCGCCCAGGTCCGTCGCGAGACCGAGTCCCCGCCGGCGCCGGGGCGTGCCCCCGTGCGCACGGTACGGCGCCGCCTGGACGAGGACGAGCTGCCTCCGCCCCGGGCCCGGGCGAGGACGATCAGTCTCGACGAGACGATCGATGGACTCTCGGAAGCCGCCGCCGAGGACGCGGCGAACCCCTGGGGCGCGGAGCCGGGGCGGGCGCCGGTCTCGGTCGACGTCCCGACGGCTCCGGAGACGGCCACCGAGTAGCGCATGTCCACCGCGTACCCGGCGATCTCGCAGCGCTCCCTCGGGCCCTTCAAGGTCCCGGACAAGAAAGAGAAGAGCGCCGGCGTCTGGGATGCGTTCTTCAAGCGCGTCTGCAACCACCAGACGCAGGCCCGCCGCGAGCTCGAGATCGAGTGGTACATCAACAAGCTCATGTACGAGAGCATCCAGTGGCTCGACTTCGTCGGCTCAGACTCGGCGCGCTCGGTGCGGATCGTCGAGCAGGAAGAGGACGAGGAAGACGTTCCGCAGACGATCAACAACGAGCTCCTGCCGATCACCGACACCCACCGCTCGCGCCTGGGCAAGCGCCGCTCACGCGGGTACGTCCGGGCACGCCGCGGCGACGACGCGAACGCGAAGGCCGCCTCGACGAAGGGCGACGACGTCCTCGACGCCACGTGCGACGAGGATCGTTGGGACGCCACTTACCGCGACCACGTCTTCAGCAACGTGCTCTACGGCACCGGGATCTTCTGCGCGGAGTGGCTGACCGACTTCCGAAAGACGACCCGGATCGGGGTGCTCACGGGGGCGAAGTGCCCGACCTGCCCTGGCTCCGGGGAGGTCCCCGGCTTCGTCGTGGCCGCCAACGCCATCAAGCCCGAGATGTTCATGAAGCTCCCCGACTCGATGCGGGCGAACGTGACCCGCACGAGCGAGTTCAACATGGACAAGGGCGGGCTGTGGGAGAGCTTCTCCGTCGACCACTGCCTGAAGTGCGGCGCCCCGATGATGCCGTACGCGCCCCCGATCGGGCCGGCGACGGACGCGGACGACCTGTTCGGTCGCTCAATGGGGAAAGACGTACCCCTCGGGGACACCCACGTCAAGGCGCCCTCGCTCTTCGACTTCTTCGTCGAGAACGACGGGATCAACCTCCGCCCGGGCCCAATGGGGCGCCCCGGCTGCCCGAACTGGTACGCGGAGGACAGCCCCGAGAGCGTCGACAACATTGCCTGCTGGCACGACCTTGGCGATAAGGTGCAGCCAGAGAGCCCCGAGGAGATCGCCCGGCAGCGGTTCGTGATGGGGGAGCACGGCTCCCGTAGCCGCGGCTGGCGTGACGTCGGAAACCGGAACCTCTGGGCCAACCACTCCCGACTCTTCCGCTTTGCCCAGGGGCCGACGCGCGACAACCCTCGCGGCCGCTTCGTCGTCTTCTCGAACAAGGTCGTGCTCATTAACGGCGATCTCCTCGTCGAGAGGAAAGAGGAGCGCGGGCAATACGTGCCGCGCGTGACCTACGCGGCCTCACGGTTCTTCCCGAAGAAGGACGAATACTTCGGTCAGGGCGTCCAGACCGGGATGTGGAGCCAGCAGCGGCGCATCAACATGAGCTGGTCCCAGATCACGGACATCCGCGAGCGCAACGGCGTCGACGCACTCCTCCTGCCCGAGGGCGGCCGGCTGGAGTCCCGCGGCTTCACCGAGGGGTATCCGGGGCGGGTGATCTACTGGAGCCACGACACAGAGCGTCCCGACGACAAGCCGGTCACCCTCGAGTCCCGCCTGGCCGATAGGAACGCGTACAAGGAGATCGAGTTCCAGATCGAGCGGATGCAGAACTTCTCCGGGCTTTACGATCAGGATCTGGGGAAGGCGCCGCAGGGTCTCACGAGCGGAACCGCCATCCAGCTCGTGGCCGACAAGAGCTCCGAGCGCGGTGAGATGCGGGACGCCGAGCTCATCGACGCGTGCAAGGAGGTGTGGTCCGCGGTCCTTTGCCTGAAGCAGGAGTTCGTCCGCGAACCCCGGAAGTATTGGGTGAAGGGCATCGGACAGACGTGGCAGGAGCAGGAGTACAAGGGCGCCGACCTGGCCGGTCAGACCGACGTCCTCGTCGACGAGGAGCCGCACTACGACAAGAAGGCCTTCGACCGCGAGATGACCGTAAAGGCGATCGACATGCGCCTTCTGCCCACCGACACCGCGTACGCACGCCGAGAGGCCCGCCGCGAGCTCGGGGTCCAGAACAACGTCGCGGACCAGGAAAGTCGTCAGCTCGACGACGCCGAGCGGAAGTGGCACGCGTTCGCGAAGACGCGCGCGGTGCCCGCGATCGAGCCCAACGAGGACGACCACAAGACGTACTGGGAGGTCTACGGGCTCGGGTGGAAGAGCGAGGAGGGGCTCGAGATCAAGGAAGAGTCGCAGTGGGAGACCATCCTTCCCATCATCGCCGGATGGGAGAAGGATTTCCGTCAGCAGAAGCAGCGGGAAGAGCAGTTCGAGCAGATGGTCCTGTCTGGGCAGTTCGCCCAGTCTCAGGCCCTGGCGAAGAGCGGTCCGATGCCGGTCCCCGCGCCCCCGGCTGGGCTGACAGACCCCGCGTTGGCCGGCCAGGCGCAGCAGGCACAGCAGGCCGCCGCGGCTCAGGCCCAAGCCGCGCACGCACAAGCGCAGGCGACGGTGTCCGAGTGGGAGGCCTACCAGCCGCCGCCCCAAGCTATCGAGCTCCACATCCTGGGAATCTGGACACAGAGGCTCGCTGAGAAGCAGGTCACGCCCACCACGGAGTTGCTCCCGGTGTTGAAAATGAAAGCGGTGGGGGAGGCGCACTACATGTACGCGACGATTCGCGCGATGCAGGCAACGCAGGGGCAGCCCGCGGTCGCGGCACCCGCCGCGGAGCAGACGCCGGCCGGGACGGAACCGGCGCCGACGGTAGCCTGATGAAGCACGACACCAACGGTCGGCCCGTCTCGCTCACGAAGGCCGAACTGGAGAGGCTGGCGCGAGCGTCCCTCTTCGATCAGCAATACGTGTTCGAGTTCCTGACCGGGCAGTGCCGCGGACTCCACGACCTTCCCGAGAACGACCGAAAGACCCTATCCATCTGTCGCAAGTGCGGGGCGGTGAAGAAGGTCAACTTCGAGGCCCCACCCACGGAGAGCGACCGACTCTTCATCCTGCGCGACATCGCGCGGATCTCGCCCGGAGTGGAGGTATCCGATGCCTAGCGTGTCGGGGAAGCAGCACCGTTTCATGGCGCTCTGCAAGCACAACAAAAAGCACGCGCGCGGGAAGTGCCCGCCGGAAAAGGTCTCTCAGGAGTTCCTCGCGGCTGACCGCGGCAAGAAGTTCGGCACGTCGAAGGGCCAGGAACAGCGCGAGGCTCTACGCTGATGCCCGACTACGGATACGGCCTTATCATCCCGCGTCGTACCCAGGCTCGCGAGCGCGGCGTGTCGACAGATCGGCGTCGCCGGCGGCGACTGAAGAAGCTCCAGAAGGCCAGCCGGCGAGCGAACCGGAGGTAGATCGAATGGTCGACTATCCGAGCACCCCGAGCACGACGCAGAACACGGCCACGAGTCTGAAGCGCACGTATCCGCCGCCGAAGAAGAAGCGGAGCAAGGGACGCGAGCAACGGCTCGCAATCGCAGGAGGGAAGTGATGGCGGAAAAAAGGCCGACCACGACCTACGACCCCAAGACCGGGAGCGACTACGGCAGCGCGCATGCCAAGGGCGAGGGCGCCGATCCCGAAATGGCGGAGATGTTGGAGACGGGACGGTTCAAGGGCACGAAGGCCGGCACGGGCGCCAGCGCCGCAGCCGAGAAGGCGCGACTCGCGCGTGAGCGGCCCAAGGCGGCCCCGAGCCCTGCCCCGACGCCCCACCCGGTCACCGCGAAGCCGAAACGCGAGGACTTCCCCGCGGGCATCGTCGGGCAGTCGAAGTACAACGACGCCCGCACGCGCTGGAACGAGGCTCACTCGACGGACAAAGTCTCGTCCCTCGGGGCGGAACAACGGAGGGCCATCGCCGGGTGATCCGACTCGGGCACGACCCGCGGGGGATCCGCGGCCACCTCCACGTTCGGGCGAAGGGAATGGTGCTCGAGGGGCACGACCTGGCCGACGCGCGCCCGTGCCCAAACTGCCGGCTCGTTACGGCGGAGCCGGATGATCCGGCCGACAAGCACCAGCACGCGGTCACGTGCCGTGCGTGCGGGACGACGCAGACACACCTTCTCCGGGCGCTCCCGTGCACGAACTGCTCGCCGCAGGGGGATCTGACGACATCGCTGGGGCCAGGGCAGAAGCTGGCCGTCGCTCGGATGGCCGACGGGTCCCCGTACTTCATGGGGAGCGTGCAGGGCGTGAAGTGGCCGTGGCGGTACCGCTGCTCCGCGTGCAAGATGACCACCCTCATCTCGGCCACGGAGTTCAACCGCCTGCGGCTGATGGAGCCGGCCGAGTACCTCCCGCTCCTCCCGTGACCGCGAACGCCACCGCCGAGTTCCCATTCAACGCTCCCGAGGTCGCGGCCACGATGGCGGCCGCCCACAACCTGCTCGAGGGGCGGAGTGGATCCGTCTCGGCGAAGGCGTGCTACGTGGGCCCGGAGGAGAACGGACGGCACGCGCGGAAGGTCATCGTGACCGTTGAGCTCGTGGTCTGGATACGGGAAACGTCCTGATGGCTGCCACGCGCTTGACGCAGGGGCCGGCAGAAGCGTAGGTTAGGCAAGACGTAGCACCGTACTGTCGCTGCTGAGTACCGACGATCGGCTCGGCCTGCTGGAAAACGCCAGCGGGGCCGGGCCTTTTCTTTTTCACCCGGGGCATCACCCCGAAGGAAAACGGAATGGCGCTGGGAAGGGAGCCGCAGGCTCTAGACGACCTGCGGACGAAGACGGAAGACGCATGGGACCGCGAGATCACGGGAGGAATGGGCGAAGGCGGAGAAGCACCCGCCGAGCCCACCAGAGCCGAGCCCGAAGGCGACGAGCCCGAGGGCGAGGGCCACGGACCTGAAGCGGAGGGGGATCACCCCGAAGCAGAGGACGAGCCGGAAGCACGGGAATCACCCGCTGCGGAGGCTGGCGGCCGCGAGGAACCCGACTACGAAGCCGAGTTCCTGACCGCCTACAAGGGCGATCGTAAGGCGGCCGCGAAACACGCCATCCAAATGCGGAACCAAAACGCGAGCATGGCTCGCGAGCTCAAGGAGCTGCGAGGCAAGCAGCGTCCCGAGCAGGTGGAGCCCCGCGAGGTATCACCGCGCGAGCGCCAACCCGAAGAGGTCCCGCACGACGTGGCGCAGCTCAACAGCACCATCGACAGCATGGCGCAGACGTACAACGCCAGCGAAACCCTGCTCGCAGCCGACGAAGATCGCCTCGAGAAGCTACGCGAGGAGATGGCGGACGTAAAGGGCGAAATCGACGACCCCGGCCCGAAGACAGATCTCGAAGATCTCCAGTGGAAGCTTCGGAATCTGGAGAAGAAGGCCGGAGCTCTGAGCACCAAGGTCAAGGACCGCGACGCCCGCAACCAAGCCCTGCACGATCGCTACCTCGAGTACGCCGAACGTCGGAGAGATCGCCTGGAAATCCACAAGCTCCGGGTCGGTGAACGAGCGAGAACGGAGAGAGACCAGAGAACGGAAGTCGTAGGCAAGCGTACCGTGATGCGGACGAACTTCTACGAGGCCGCGAAAGCCGCGGCCAAGCAACTGAAGATGCCGGAGCCGCTTCTAAAGAAGTTCATTGATGAGGAAAAGAAGGGCCAGGGCTACGCCCGTATGCGCGCGCTGGCCTACCTCACACCGGACGAAGCTGGAAACTTCCCCCAGATCGACGACTACCTAGCTTTCTGTCTGGACGCGGCCAAGGATTTCATGGGGTACGGCGAAGCCGGGCACGAAGCCCACTCCGCCTCCTACTCGCGGCTCAAGGCCGCGGATGCCTCCGAGGGGGTCCCATCCGGCGAAGCTCCCGCGCGGCGTGAATCCCGGCCCGGTACGCGACCACGACTGCCGACTCTGGAGGATCTCGAGGCCGAAACGAATGCTCGTTGGGACAACGAGCTCGCAACGGCACGTAGTCGATAGGAGATTCCCATGGCGTTCACCTCGGTGGTCAGCACGCTCGGCGGGTTGCAGAACTCGCTGAAGCGCATTTACGACCCCGACTACTTCGAGCTGCACCAGAACTACCGCGCCCCGTTCTACCAGATGATCCAGCAGAGCAAGAACCACGAGGCGGACGGAGAAGGCGCGTTCTGGCCGTTCTACCTCGAGACCCCGCAGAACATGGGGTCCCCCGCGGAGGGCGGCGCACTACCCCCCGTCAAGTCCCGGACGGAAGTACAGGCCCGGGTCCGCCCCATCCAGTTCATCAACAGCTTCCAGATCAGCTTCATCCTGGCCGCGGTCGGCACGAAGCGCGGATCGTTCTCCAAGACCGAGATCCAGCGGCACATGTGGGAATCGACCACCGATGTGACGAAGCACATGAACCGGGTAATGGCCGGTTCCCACGGCTCCGGTCGTCTCTGCCAGGTGCAAGACGCCACCGTGGCCACGGCCAGCTTCGTCGCGAAGCTGCCGCAGGGGACCCTCCTCATCCGGCCGAACATGCTGCTCGACGTCTACACCCTCGACTCGGGCGGAGTCATCTCCAGCACCGGCGCCGCCACGCAGATCAAGGTGAACAGCGTCGTCCCCGCCACGCGTACCGTGAACCTCGCCACCGCGCTCACGCTCTCGGCGAACGAGCACGTGTACGTCTACCCCGACTACAACAACACCAGCAACGGACTGCTGGGGCTGGTGGACGACGGGACCTTCCTGACCACCATCCACAACCAGAGCCGGTCGAGCTTCCCCGGCCTCAAGGCCACCGTCCTCGACAACGGGGGTGTGCTGCGGCCGCAGACCGAGGAGCTTCTGATCGACGGCGCGTCGCAGACCCTGCAGAACTCCGGCCAGGAGATCGACTGCTTGCTGATGAACAGCGGGCAGATACGCCAGTACCTGAAGAACGTCATCCCGCAGCGTCGCTACAACGTGAACGGGAAGGGCGTCCCGGCCTACCAGACGGGGGCCCGCGAAGACGATCTCCAGTTCCTGTGGGGCGGAAAGACCTGCCACATCAAGCGGATGGAGGACATCTCCCCGAGGAACATCTTCGGGATCACCACCAGTCTCATCCGACGTTTCGAGGTCGAGAAGCTCGACTGGTACGACCACGGCGGGGGCCAGATCCTCGCGCAGGGTGTCGGCGCCAGCGGTCGGACGACCACCCAAGAGGCCACGATCTACAGCGTGACCAACATCGGGAACCTCCAGCCGAACGGGCACTTCGTCATCCGAGACCTGCTCGATCCGCAGCTCTGCGGCGACCCCGCCGAGTAACCGCGTTCCACTGGCCCGGGGGGCGTAACAGCCTCCCGGGCCCGTTCAAAGGGGCGGTCCTCATGATCGCCTGACCGGAGAGAGAGGAACAGAATGGCCGGAGCTGCCGGAATCCCCCGTAAAGACCTGCAAGCCGTCTTGCAGGCCGCCATCCCACAGCGAAAGCTCGTCCGCATTCCTACGGCGTCCGTGCTCGCGCTCTTCGCGACTCCGTTCCCGCTCGTGCCAGCGCCTGGCGTGAGTCGCTTCATCCTGCTCGACGAGGTCCTGTGGGAGCATCGCCCCGCGACGCCCCCCGTGGCCTATGCCGGCATCGCTGCCGGCGAGGACCTGGTGGTGAAGTACACCAACGCTGCCGGCCAGACCGCGTCCGAGGTCCAGGAGACCACTGGCTGGCTCGACCAGACCGTCGGCGCCCTGAAGGTGGTGAAGCGTCGGCCCGAGGTCGCAGGTACCCTCGGCGTCTACACGGAGAACGCGGCGCTCGTCGCCCACATCCTGACGGGTGAGATCATCACCGGGACCGGCGACATCTGGGCCGAGGTCTTCTACCGCATCCTCGCTACGCGCCTCCCGCTCGAGCGGTAGAAGAAGGCGGCGCGGTTGAACGTCATCACGCGGATGTTGCCGGCGAGCTTCGAGATGACCGTCCCGAAGCCGCCCGACGAAGCCAAGGTGCTCGGCCGGTTCTTCCAGGCGTACCCCCCGGCCGAGCACTCGTGGCCCGTCGCCATCGTGGAGGCCATCCGCAGGGACATCGACCCCGAGTTCTGCCCCATGTGGTGCTGGACCGTCTACCGGCACCCCGACAGCTCGATCACGAAGGAGGGGCGCCACTGGCTCTGGGTCGAGCAGCGTGACCGGATCGAGCCGAAGGCGCCGCCCCGCTACCTCCCCGCGGCGTACGGCGTGAACGCCGGGCGCCGCCCCAACGTCGCCTTGGATTCGTTGGAGCAAGAGGCGACTCCCTATCAGCGCGCTCGCAACCTCTCCGGCGACTACATCGACTTCGGCTGGTGGGTCTACTGGAAGTTGAAGTTCATGAAGGACACCTACGACCCGGATCCCGACCACGCGATGGACGAGATTCTCAAGGCCTCGGGCGCGCGCGAGTCGGAGGCGCTCGGGAAGCTCCAGAAGGAGACCGAGTACCGCTGGAGCCACGACGACGCGTACCTCCAGAAGCTCGCGGGGAAGATCGGATCGGTCGACGCGAAGGCAGGCTTCGCTACCGAGTTCAAGAAGAAGCCGTTCGTCGAAGTGAGAAAGAGGAGCAATTCATGAGCAGCGTCGCCGTTGCCGCCGAACCTGTCGCCCAGGAGGGCGCCCAGAGGCTGGACTATCGCACAAAGATCAGTCCCCGGCCGCAGTTCTATCTCTTCAGCCCCGCCGACGAACGGCTCGAGGCGATGGTGAACGCGGAGTCGCTCATCTTCCCCAAGACGGACGAGATCGCTTGCGTCGTCTACTCGACCAGGCTGGACCGCTGCGAAGGCGCACGCCACGCCCGGCGGTGCCCCTGGCGCGACGCCGACGCGCAGCCCCTCGAGGGCGTGCTCCCCATCCGAGAGCAGCCGGGGTACCCCGACCCCAAGACGGGGACGCTCCTGCGGGCGATGACGGCTCAGCAGATCGTCAAGGAGCTGATCGGCGAGGACGGCACCCTCGGCAAGCTCGGGAAGAGGGGAGTGAGGATCCTCTTCGGGGACCAGCGCGACGACATGGCGCGGCAGGATTCGCGCATCGCGTGGCGAGAGGCGAAGTACGGCATCTGCCTGGCCCTCAAGAACAGCCACATGGCGATCAACCAGAAGCAGCGGGAGGCGGACCTTCCGGGCCTGGCCCCGTCGAAGCGGGTGATGGCGGCCATGCAGTACGTCGCCCAGTACGAGTCGGAGTTCAACCCCCAGGCGAAGTACGCGTGCCCCGAATGCTCCTGGCAGTTCCAGGAGAAGAACGAGCGGGACTCGCACATCGTCGCGCAACACCCCGACCGCTGCGCGATCTACGGGCTGACGCCATTCGAAGCCCTGCGCCCCGAGGAGGATGACGAGGCGAACGAGCGTGTCGCAAAGCGGGACGCCAAGAAGGCGGAGATGGAGCGGATCGACGCCGAGTACGCCGGCGGCGCGAAGGCGCGGGCTGTGATGGGCGCCCAGGCCGAGGACATCCTCACGTCGATGCAGCGACAGATCGTGAACCTCACCAGCGAGCTCGCGGAGCTCAAGGGCGGCGGCCGCCGCAGGGCCGGCCCCAAGAGGGCCCGCGCACGGAAGCCGAAGCCGGCCACGAAGGAGGTCTGATGCCGAAGACGACGACGAAGGCGGGCGCCGCGCCGGCCGCGCCCGCTCCCAAGGCCGCAGCCGGCAAGCCAGCGTCCAAGAAGGCGTCCGCGCCCGCCAGGTCGAAGGCCAAGGCCGCGGCGGCGACGGTCCTGACGTTCCCGGGCCAGGGCCGGAAGCCCGACCAGGGCGAGAGGGCGGTGTTCATCACCCACGGCGAGACGTCGTTCGAGGTCCAGCTCGCGAGCAACACGCTCATCGTCCCGCCCGGCCGCGTCGAGGTCCGGAGCAACGACCCCTACTGGTCGGCCCTGCAGGTGGCGCACCACATCTGCAGCACGCTCGCAAAGCGGGGCGGGTACAAGCTCGAGGCCGAGTAGCGTGACGGCCCGCGCGGTGTCCGCCGCCGTCTTCGCCGTCTACAACCCGGCGGACGAGCCCGTTCCCTACACCTTCGGCTCCGTGGAGTTCACGCTCCGGCCGAACAAGGTCAACGAGCTCAAGCCGCCGCCGGGCCGGGACGACATCACGTCCGAGGGCCTGCTTCACCACGTCCTGGTGACGCTCTCCGTGCGCGGGGTGCGTGAGGTCAAGGACCAGGGCAACAGCAAGGCTGTCAAGAAGGTGGTCGAAGAGGCCGAGGAGGCGCACGCCCTGTGGCTGCGCACGACGCTCGGCGCTGTTCTCGAGCGCCACAAGAAGGCCCAAGCCGACGACGTCAAGAGGGGCCTGAAGCCGCGGCCGGATCCGCCCGAGGTCGTCGCGGCGCGAAAGATGGCCAAGGAGTGGGGAATCCTTTAGCGGAGGGACGTGGTTGCTGACGAGCTCGAGCATCGTCGACGAAGAGCTGCTGGACACGCTTGAAATCGACCCCCTGGACGCCGGCAACGCGGAATGGCGCGCGCGCGGCCTGCGCAAGCTCCAGACGGCCGTGGATCTCGTGTCAGACCGGGAGTGGTCGTTCTCGTACACCTCGGCCCAGGTGACCGTCCCGGCCGGACCCAACAAGACCTACACCGACGGCCGCATCGCGGCGCCGCCAGGGTTCCAGCGATGCGGGCTGCAGGGCGCGATCTACCCAGTGGGGCGTCCCGACGACCTCATCCACTACATGAACCCGACGCACTTCTTTCGGCAACGGGAGAACCTGAAGGGCGGCCCGAGCTCGAAGCCAGGGTCCTATACCGTCTTCGACTTCGATTCGGCCGCGGGCGTCCCATTCCTGTTCTTCGATCCGTTTCTCTCGGCTCCCGTCACGGTGCAGGTCTACTTCCAGAGGCGGAGCCCAACCTGCTCCCTGACCGCTCCGCCCACGGACCAGCTCGGGTCGTTCTTCCCCGACGACTTCGGGAGCCTTTTCCGCATGGGGCTTTCGGACTGGCTACTGGTGAAGTCGGGCGACTCGCGGTCGCTCGAGCAGTTGTCGCCGCGGTTCAAGGAACGGTTCGCGCAGCTCCAGAGCCGCTACAAGCAGGGCTCGGACGCGCTCGAGCGGAAGGGCTCGCGCGGCGTTCGCCGGTACGGGATGCACTGAGGAGGTGAATCGTGGTGCGGTTCTTGGGAAGGTTCGACAGGGTGTTGGCGGCGTTCCTGGTGCTCTGGGCCCTGATGGTCCTGGCCTCGATCTCATCGGTACTGGGACCCCTCGGCGTGGCCCCGGCCAGGGCGGACACGCAGCGCACGGCCAACTTCATGATCCGGTACGACGTCGACTCAGGGACGGAGACCTTCTGCCGCGTCACGGGCCAGAACGGCGACCCCTTCGGCGGAAGCATCGGGGTCGGACCTCAGATCAAGACGACGGGGAGCTCGACGAGCGTAACGGAGAACGTCGCAAGCACGGCCCCCTTCGCCGGCTTCGCAAACGGCGACATCATCCTGGTTACACGGTCCCTGACTACCGGGGTGACCGACATCCGTGTCGTAACGGACGCATCGGGCGCACCTACGACGGTCGTCGTCGACACCGCAGTGGACTGGTCTGGCGGCTTCACCTTCCGCTACCTGAAGACGCGCTGCGGGACAACCGATGCGGACGGCTGGGTAGAGGCGGCCGGGGCGAAGTGGATCTCGATGACGGTGCAGTACGAACAGGGCGACCTCGACAACCTCTCCGTCCGCTGGTATGGACGCGCCGCCGGGATCGGCTCGCTTCCCGTCGAGATTCACCCCGGCACTGCCGGGAGTTGCGGCTCAGGGACGCTCGCTGCTCGGTTCTGCGATTTCTCGACTCCGGGCCAGGCTTCGCGGACCACCTACGTCACCGAGACCCCCTGGAACGTCGTCCGCATGGGCTTCAAGCGGAAGACGACGGACACATCTGACGCCGGCGCGAACCTCGAAATCGTGACGGCCACCGTCACCACGAGCCGGTAGGGAGGGGATGCCCCCAATGAACAAGCGAATTCCATATCTCGCCTGGGCGCTCGCCCTTGCCGTGGGAGCCATCTTCTCCCCCAATGGGAGGGCCGACATCGTTCCGAACGGGGCCGGGGCTGGGGGCGGCGTCAGCGTCGGCGCCGCCCCTACCGACATCCAGGTCTTCACGAGCAACGGGACTTGGACGAAGCCACCGAACGCGAAGTTCGTGGTTGTCCAGATGGCTAACGGCGGCCACGGAGGTGGATCTGGACGACGCGGTGCTGCCGCTACGGCTCGTGGTGCTGGTGGCGGCGGCGGCGGCAGCCCTCTCACCTTCATGATGTTCTCGGCCGTAGCGTTGCCTGCCACAGTAGCCGTTTCAGTTGGCCAGGGCGGTGCTGGCGGTCTAGCCATTACCGTGAACGACACGAACGGAACTGTTGGGTCAACCGGAACGAACAGCGGCTTTGGCGACTTCCTTCGAGGTGGTTCAGGAGGTGGGACTGGTGGTGGTGGAGGAACAACGGCCGGCGGGGCCGGCGGCAACGGAACACTCGGCTCGTCGTCATCCTTCACTTTCACAAACGGGCTCAACGGCGGTACAGGCGGCGCGGCTACTCCGCTCGGGGGCAATGGTCAGGTTCTCACCGGGTTTCTCGCGGCCGGTGGCGGTGGCGGTGGCGGTGGGATCTCAGCCGCCGATGCCACTGGTAACGGTGGAGTCGGGTCTGTAGCGGGTGTCATCGGAAACTCAGGTCCGCGTGCTGTGGCCCTGGCCGGAGGCGCGGCGGGCACGACCCCTGGTGGGAACGGTGGTGTCGGAACTTCCGCAGCAACGCAGGAGTTCATGGGCGGCGCCGGGGGCGGCGGCGGCGCAAGCAGCATCACGGGCACTGGCGGTACCGGCGGAATCGGTGGGGATTACGGAGCTGGCGGCGGCGGCGGCGGCGCATCGCTCAATGGCAACAACTCCGGGGCCGGAGGTCCTGGCGGGAATGGCGTCGTGATCGTGGTGACGACCTTCTGATGGTCCAGATCCCCGCCGTCCTCCTCGTCGCACTGGTCGGCGCCCTCGGGGCCCTCGCCGCGTTCGTCCTTCGCCACTTCGAGAATCGACTCCAGAAAGCCGAAACGTTTCGCGAGGCCATCGCGACCTACGTGGATGCGATGCGCTACGACGTCCACATGACAAGCAAAACCCTTCCGTCTTCCGCCCAAGCAGCGAAAGAGCAGTTGGAGCGGATCCAGAAGCTGTACCTCGATCGACTCCGTCGGGACGTGTTCTCTGACCGTTGGAAGAAGCGTAAAGACCCAGAGGTAGGCTGAGTGGATCCCTACAAACTAAGTGTCGTCCTACTCCTCGTGGCGACGTTCTTGGCCGTCGTCATCTTGGCTGGGTACATTCGCGTTCTCAGCCTTGAAAGTAGGGTAGGGCGCCTCGAGGTGAGCCTGGCGACGGTGGTTCAGGACATGGACTCGATCACCGCAGACTTCCGCCGGATCCGGACGGCCGAGGAGTCGATACCGGTGGAGACACGGAGGCTAAGCGACCTACTGGGGAGGATCGACGAGTCGATGCAGCGCCTGATCGTGTCGGAGAACGAGCGCATCGAGATCTCTGCTCGGCTCGATCGGCTGGAGAAACGAGGCGAATGATCCCTGACGACGCCTGGAACCTGCTCATGGAAATCGAGGGCGGGGACAAGCTCGTCACGGACGCGGGTGGCCTCACGAAGTGGGGCATCAGCCAACGGGCCTACCCGGGGCTCGACATCGCCGGCCTGATCGAGTCGCAGGCGCGGGTGCTCGCCGAAAACGACTACTGGAGAGTCGCGCGCTGCGACGCGCTGCCGGCCCATCTCCAGTTCCCGGTGTTCGACTCGGCCTTCAACCAGGGCGCCGCGGCCGGGGTCCGTTTCCTTCAGACGGCCCTCCGCGTGCCTGTCGACGGCATTCCAGGCCCGCGAACGCTCTCCGCAGCTCAAGCCTCGGGGCCGGAGGCCCTCCACCGTTTCAACGCCGTGCGGAGCAAGGCCTACGCGAATGGCGCTCCCGGCTCCTGGCATTCGTGGTTCCACCGCGTCTCGTTGGGCACGTGGTTCGCGTGCCGACAGGCCACTCGAGGTGAAGGATGAAGCGTCTCGCGATCATCGTCTTGGCCGTCAGCTCCGCTTCCTGCGCCGGCATCGTGAAGCTCCTGCCGCCGCCGCCAGGGCCGCCGGACGTGCCCGGCACGCCGCCGACGACCACCCTCCCAGGCCCCACGAAAGACCCGTCGCCCGTCTGCTGGCGCGACGTGCAGCGCGCGTGCGGGTGCTGGCACCGACCCCCTGGTCAGGACTGGCAACTGACGCCCGCCTGCGACGCGCCACCGACGACGCAGCCACCTGCGCCGGGAGCATGTGCAAAGATCGCCGGCCCGGGCGAGTGCATCGGCCTCCACAACGAGCCGGCCACGCCCATCACGAGCACGCTCTACGGGGCCGCCGTCGACGCGGCACTGGCGCAGGTGACGGGCTGCCAGGTCGGGGACGACTGCACGGCGGGAGACGGCGGGGCGAAGGCCCAGAAAGAGGCCACGCTCGCGGTCATGCGGCTTCTCAAGGCCCAGGGCTTCTGCGTGACCTACGACGTCGACCACGGGAACGCGGGCGGCCTGAACTCGGAAATGGGGGTGCGCCGTGACGCCCAAACGATCGAGTGGTTCCAGATCCTCTCGTCCGCGGGCAAGGTCCGCTGGTCGCTCCCGGGCGGGGTGCGTGGCCGCTGCTCGCCTCCGACGGATGAGGAATCAATCGAGGAGGTCGAGCGCGCATGGAAGATCCCACCTGCTGCGCCGCCTCCGGCAAGCCCTCCGGCGACTCCGCCGAGTCCTGGCCAAGGAGAGAGCGGCTGCTCCTTCACGCTCGCGGACGTGACGGAGTGGCGGACCCAGGTCCACCCGGTGACTGGGACGCAGACGATCGACTCGACCCCTCAGGCGTGCAACTTCAGAGATCCGCCGCGGCCCCCCTGCGACCATCCCCATGGGCTCGCGCGCTGCTGCCTCCTCGCCGAGGAGAAGGGCAATCAGGGGTGCGCGGACAAGCTCTTCGGGTCGCCGACCTGGAGCGTCGTTGCCGGCGACGTACGGATCGTCACGCCCTGGGCGGGGACGTCAACGAAGGTCAAGGTGGCCGAGGGCTCAGGGCTCCTGAAACTCGAGGGCTCGGCCGACCCGCGCACGAAAGTATGCATCCGGGTCATCGCGGGAAGCCCGGCCTGTGCGGTGAAGCCGGACGGTGGCTGCCTGACCGAGGCATGCCCGTGACGTGCGGCGAACGGTCGGCGGTTCCGGGCACAGGCGTGGGGACCTTTCGTGCTGTTGCCAGTTCTGCCGCGATCGTCGGCACGAGGGTATCGGACCTCTCCATCCTGATCTTGTGCGCGCTCCTGAGCCTGCCCACGTTCGTCGTCGCCGCCGACGTCGCGCCGGCCCCCGCCCCCGCCGCAAAGCCTGAGCTAGAGACGGCCCTGTATCTGGGGACGCTCCTCACCCTCGACCAGGATCAGGGCGGGGCCCTCCACCGCGGGCAGGACCTGGTGACGCTCCGGCTCGTGGCTGCACTGCCACTACCTCTCGGCATCCGCTTCGGCGGCCGGATGGACCTCACGAGCCTGGGCGCCATCGACACCGCGAACCTGGACATCAAGAGCCTTCGCACGATCGAGACCTACGGAGCGCTGTCGTGGTCTCGGAAGGTGGCCGGCTTCGACATGGGCCTTGCGGTTTCGGCCGGCGCGCTCGTCCCGGTCGAGGGCGCCGTGGAGTGGCGATACCAGACGCTCTACGCGGGTGGGCTGCGCCTTGGGCGGGGCAGATCCTGGACCTACGTCATGGCGGGCAGCGACGGGGCTGCGGACGCGGCTTGCGCGTGCTCCAGTGGCGTGCGCGCGATCTTGGCCGGGAGCGTGGAGTTCCATCGCTTCGCGCTCGTGGGCGACTGGGTGAGCGGGGCGGGTGGTAGGCGGAGGGGGGGCGTGATGTTCCGCGTCCCCATGCCGTGAGACCGGCTCGCGTGGTCTTTGTCGCGTTGCTGATCCTCGCTCGATCTCGTCGCAACCTATGCAGCAGTGAGGCTCAGGCGCGCACGCTGCTCCCAGGCTCTCGCGGCCCTCGATCCCCTGGGGATCGAGCGGCACTGTGTCCCGCCGCCTCCGAAGGCTGGGCCCCAATGAAGTGCTGGAACTGCGTCGAGCAAAACGAGCAACACCAGCGCGATCTCTGGGAGGCCATCAGACGCGAGGACTACAAACGGCAGGTCCGGCTCGCGAGCCGCTTTGTCGTTCCAGAAGAGTACCCCTTCGAGGCGTGGCTCCTGCACCGAGTGCTTCACGGGCTCGATACGCTGGACTACCTTCTGGGCATTGAGAGCTGGCGCGGGTCGCTCAGCTTCGTTCTCGAGCACGTCGGCGTCCTCGACGCGCCCTTCGACGGCGGCATCATTCATTGGCGGTGGGACCCCTGGAACAGCGTGATGCGTCGGCTCTACCGAGACATGCGCGCGGAGATGGCCCAGTGTTCGGCGGCCTGATCGACTGGCTGAGGTTCGGCCGTGGCGTGAAGGGCGTCGCGGACGCCGTGGAAAAGGAGAGGAAGTTGAACAAATACGACTGGAAGATCACCGCGAAGAAGGCGGGCATCACGCTCGGCAAGGTGGCGCTGGGTGGTGCCGTGACGGCGATCGTCGGGCTTGCGTCCGACCCCGTCGCCTTCACCAACCTGCTACTCGCCGCCGGGGCCCCCGCACAGGTGACCGCCGCGGTCATCGCGCTCTCGGCCGCCGCGATCACGGCCTACAACAACTACCGAAAGAACAAGACCTCGTAAGGCGTTGGCGAAGGGGACTCCATCCTCGCAGCAGAAGCGCTTCGAGCTTCGGCCCGGGGCGCAAGGCTTTCCGGCCGCGTGGACGGGTGTCGTCAGTGAGGGTGACCCCTCGGCCATCCCGCCCAACGCTCTCCAGCGGGCGCGGAATATGCGCTACCGGCAGGGGGAGTGGTGGGTCCGTCCGGGACTCTCCCCGATCGGCGATGCCTTCCATGACGGCGCTGCCTGCATCCACAACATCCTCTCCTACCGCACGGACCCGCTACGCATGTGGATCGTGGTCTTCGGCTGCTTCGGCGGCGCGCAGGGCGGTACGGTGTTCCTCTTCGATCCGGAGCAGGAGCCGCAGCTTCAGGCCTACGTTCAGTACATCTCCGACGCCGACCGCAGGATCGCCATCGCCGTGTTCGATGGCCGGCTCTACATGGGGGAGGGCTCAAACCTCCGCGCGGTCACGATCACCAGGGCTCCGTACGGCGTGCCTCTCGACCAGATTTCAACCACGTTCGACACCAGCATCTTCAGCTTTCCCGGGTTTCGCATTTCGTCGCTGCAGGAGTTTGACGGAAAGCTCTTCATCGCCCTCGACGGCGGCGCAGGCCTCTCGAAGATCGCAGTGTGGGACGGGCTCAGCGTGTCGGATGGCGTCACGGTGCCGTTCGACATCACGGGCATCAACCCCGTTACGCGCTTCGGGATCTGGCGGAACAAGCTCGTGGCCGGCTTCGGGACCGCTACCGCGCACATCCGCGTTCGGGACGCTGGCGCCGTCCCTGGGACCTGGACGACGGTCGCCTCCGCGGGCGTCGCCGCTCAGGAAGCGCCGTCAATGGTGTCCTTCAAGGACATCCTCTACCTCGCGAACGGAGGGACGGACATCTTCGCCTACAACGGCACGACCCTCGTCTCGGTTCGGAACATCGCCGCCGCTGGAGGCGTCGGGGGTGGCATCAACTCCGTGGCGGTCTTCAACAACGACCTGTACTACGCATGGAACGACGTCGGTACGGTACACGCCATGCTCGGCCGGTACGATCCGAACTCGGGCCCCGGCAGCATCGAGTGGCAGGACTCCTGGAAGGACTTCACCGCGCAGACGAACCCTGGTCACGACCTCAGCAACCTCCACCTCGTCCGCTCCCTCGTGAGCTACCGCGACATCCTGTTTGCGGCGTTCTTCCAGGGCGGCGCCTTCGGTTTTGCCTCTAATGTCCCAGTCGCCTTAGTTTCGTCGGTCGGTATCGACACGCTAGGTCGGTGGGATTCATACCTCCAGGGCAACGGACTCGTGGGCGGGACCACCTTCCCAATCCTGGATCTCATTCCCTACTGAAATGCCCGTCCTCGTCCAAGACTACGTCAAGGGCAGCGGAACCGACAGAGGGGTTGGGCGGATCCGTGGCCGCACCTATCTCGCTCGACACGGCTTTACTCAAGCGAAAGAGATGTTCCCCCCGTTCGGTGTGACCGCGACTGCGCTGCGGCCCTCGAGAGCGATCTACAAGAGCCGCCCCTACCTCGTTGGCTGCTACAACCAGAACGTGCTTATCGACGAGCACCGGCGCTTCCTCCGGCAGGGGGTTGTTCAGCCGAGCCACCCACCCGTGATCTCGGTGGGAGCTGGGACGACCTTCCAGGTTCCGTATCTGGCGTTCTATGACGTCCTCACGGACGAATGGGGACCCCTCTCGGCCGCGGGCGCGGGCGTGACGGGCGACACTAACCGATCGTGGTCCCAGATTCAGGCCCGCACGCCGGAAGACGACTTTGTTTTCGACGGAAAGGTGACGCTGGCCGCGCCCTCCACCAGCATCGGAGGGACGCTCACGCGGTTCTCGGCCCTCCGGCCCGGCGACAAGCTCGCACTTTCGGGAGCCCCTACCAGGTTCGCCACCATCGCCGATATCGACAGCGATGATCTCTTAACCACGCAGGAGACGCTGCTCGCCGGCGCCGCCCAGACGATTAATGTGCGGATCCAGCCGCGCGCGTCGCACGTGGGTCTCTTCGTCTCGGCGAACGGGGCCCTGCCCAGGCTGGCTGAAATGCGTCAGCTCGGGGTCACGACAGCGACGGAGAGCGTTCCGACGCTCGCTCTCGGTATGACGCTCGACGATTTCACGCGGATGCCGCGCTGCACGATCAACGTAGCGTGGCATGACCGCCAGGTGATGGCGGGGGACGAAAAGCACCCGGACATCCTCTACTTCTCGATGCTCTTCTTTCCTGAGCGGTGGCAGGGCTTCAGCCTTCCGACCAGGAACGGGGAGCCCATCGTCGCCCTTGTGCCCCTGCGGGACATCCTGCTCGTCCTGACACCCAATACGTCCTACGTGATCGCCGGCTACACGGAGGACGACATCGAGATGAACATCTCGGACGGCCAGCTCGGGGGATTCAACCACGCGGCCTGTAAGGTGATCCACGGCCGCGGCTGGATCCCGAACCGTAAGGGCGTCTACGTCTTCGACGGCGCCTGGCACAACGTGATCCTGAGCCGTCTTTCGGAGTGGCAGGCGGCCTACGCGGCGAATCGCGAGTCCTTCCAGGGCGGCTTCTCCGTGGACGACGAGAGCAACGACGAGTTCAAGTTCTGCCCTCGGTTCGCGGAGGGTCGAGGTGGCATCAACAACGACAACTACACCTCGGAAGTTTGGGTCGGGTCCTACGGAAACGTGGTGCCGGAGGTGGGAGGCTCCATGGGGCAGGCGATCTGGGGCAACGATAGCCCGCTCAACATAGATTCAAACCCGAGCACGCAGTGCGACTCGATGGAGTACGTCTCGGACCCCACCTCCGGCATCGGGAAGCTCATCTACGGGATGTGCGACGGCAAACTTTACGAGGAAAATGACATTTTCAACCCGCCGCAGCCCGGCGAGATCATCACGGCCCACCAGTTCTTCGCGGACCCTGGCGGTCAGGTGGAGGACGGCAAGACCCTGCAGGCCATCTGGAGCTATGTGGAGTCGGAGTTCTCGGCTTGGCGGGTTGAGGTCTACCCGGGAGACGAGTACGCGGTTCCGATCGACCCTCAGCTCGCTCCGGCACCGGCCGCGTGGGGCATGGATAAGCCAGCGGGCCAGCTCATCCTCGGAGGCGCCAACCCCCTCTACGCCTCGAAGACCGTGTGGCCCGATCGTCCGATGCGCTGTCGCGGCCGTGGCTTCACCTTCCGCTTCACGTGCTCGGGCAGCAGGTTTAAGTTCCGCGGCATCGGCGGACAGTACCGACCCGGGATCGGGTCACGGCTCCCAGTGAGTAGCCCCGTGTGATTCCCGAAAACTCTTGTATGGTTCCTTGTATACTCTGCCGGAAGGGCCGGAGGAGGCCATTGTGATCCAGGGCCGGCCGAAGCAACTGCCGATGTCGATCGCCGCAACAGGCGGCTCGACCGGTACCCCTACGCCAATTCCAGGCGGCATCCGCATCGGCCCGGTCCGCGGTCCGTCGTCAGGGCCGGCCCCACCGACATCCTCGGCGCCTCCGCCGCCGCCCATGACGCCCACCGCGAACTCGCCGGTTGCACCGATCCAGAACACCGTCGAGCGCGATCCGTACGTGGCTCAGTCGCAGGCGAACATCCAGAAGTACATCGAGGGCTCCGACGAGTTCGGACAACGGGCCATGGACTCCGCCGGGATGAAGACCCGCGACGCCTACGAGGGTGTCTACAAGGCCCTCGACGCCGACTCGGCCCGGCGCGGGATCGGGGGGAGCGGCGCGGCGGGCATCATCAAGGGGCGGGCGGGGGAGAGACTCGCGGCCGCGCTCGCTCAGCAGAACGAGGACATCGCCCTCGGGGAGCACAAGAACGTCGGCGATCTCCTCGGGCAGTCCGGGCAACTTGCCCTGGGCGCGACGGCTTCCATGCAGGCGCAGCAGCGCGTGGGGCTCGACAACTACCTCGCGCAGCTCCAGCAGGCGCAACAGGGCTTCCAGCAGATGCTGGCGCTCTCCAACCAGTACCCGCAGAGGCAGCCGGCGACGTACTACGAAGAGAGCGACCCCGAGTCGGCGCCGGTCTATGGAGGAAGCGGCGCTGGTGGAGCCGCCGGGGGAGCCGCAACGGGCCTAGCCTCTAGCCACGGCCCCAGGGGGTGGAGGTAGTAAATGGCGCAGATCACCAGCGGTTACAAAGGTCCGAACAGGCTCGAGACGAACGTCTCGGCCGCGCCGAGCGAGGGGTACGAACTCCTCCGGGCCCTGGCGTACGACCGCAAGGACGACTACCAAGAGCGACGGGCGAAGCGGGCGCAGGAGAGGCCGCGCAAGTCCGGTGGTGGTGGTGAGTACACGGGAACGGCCAGGCGCGCCGGGCCGGTGCAGCAGGAAAGGCCCCGGGAGGACCCCATGGCGCGGCAGCTTCGCAGCGCGCAGATGCGGGCCGAGATCCTTCGGTTACAGGCGGAGGGGGGGCCGATGCGGATGGTGCATGGCGCCGGGATCGTCCCCGGCTACACGATGGACGTGAATGCGATGAACGCGTACCAGCGGGCGGCGTACTTGCCGACGAATTCGGCGGCGGAGCAACAGGATCCACGTTTACAGGCCATAGCCGACCGGATGAAGGCGGAAGACGCGCGGTCGAGTCGCCAGGACTGGGGGCAGGGATACTGAGCATGCCCAACCTCTACGACGCCCTCGCGTTCGATCAGAACCAGCCGCCCACACCCAGGCCGAGGACGATCACGGGCAGGCCACAGCCGGAAGGCCCTCGGGCGCCGCGGGCGCCGCAAGCCCCAGACCTGTCGCGCTTCCCACAAGGACGAGCGTCCGAGTCCGGTGGCATGTGGGGACGCGGGACAGTCGGGATGGGAGGCGGGCGGCCGCGTCGGCTCCCGGTCGAGGGTGACCAGATACCCCAACGACCGCAGCAGCCGCAACCACCGCCGCCGCCGCAGAAGAAGGAGTCGAGCGCCGATTGGAACATGCTGACGAACAGCATGTGGCGAGGCTACTGATGGCGACGCGACCGTCGATCCTTCCGACCATCGACGAACTCGACCTGGACGACCCGACGGGGTACCGCTCCCTGATCGCAGGGGTGCCCGTCGCCGTCGACGCGGGCCGGCAAATCCTCGAGAGAGCGAGGGGCGGCATGACGGCGCTGGCCCCCGCGTACCCAGGCCAGCGAAGCCGCACGCTCCCGACCGGCGAGCTCGCGCAGCAGATCAAGGGCGAGCGCCCGCTCGGGCCCGATGGGGAGCAGCCGTCGCCGGCCGGCGGGAAGGACACGCCTGCCTCCACGAACGCGCAGGCGGTGAAGCACCCCGGTGCAGGTCTCACGGGCGTGGCCTTCGCGAAGGCGATCCAGGAGGCCACCGCGCCCGGGGCGGCTGTCCGAGCGGCGTCCGGTGGCGGCATGGAAGCGCGGCCGGCGCGGCTTCCTCGCGTGCAGCCGAACTTCGTTGGGCCTCCCACCGAGCAACAGCAGTTCGGCGGTTTGAACGAGGGGATTCGCGACCGGGCCTTCCAGTTCACCCCCGACCCGTGGGGCATCGACGTCTCGCAGGCGGGGATGGAGGCGAACGAGCGCGCGCGCCAGATGATCGAGGGGCGCCACATCAACCGGCTGGCGGCCATCGGTGCGGCGGAGCGGGCCGGCGGCGGAAGCCCGCAGGAGCGCGACCTCGCCGCGAGGAAGCTCAACGCCGAGGCGACCGCCCTCACGTCGCAGCCACGGCCGCTCGAGGGTGAGGGCGGAGCCTTCGAGGTGGGCAAAGGCGTGATCGAAAATGTCCAGCAGCGGCCGCCGGCCACGGTGGCCCAGAGGCAGCAGGCTGTCATCTTCGACCATCTCAGGAGGGAGGGCGCCGCCTTAAACCGCGCCTACGCGACTCGCGACGAAGCCACGATCAACGATGCACGTGCCACATACGAGAGAATCCTGCGGGACGCAGAGCTCATGCTCTCGTCGATCGCGGGGCGACCGATCACTGGCAGCCGACCGGCAAGCCTCGACCTCGGCTCGCCCTGAACCGCGGATGGCGGTACGGACCGAGCTACCGCGTCGAATCCGGCGGCGGGCACCCGCGGTAGATGATCGCGTCGATCTGGGTTTCCGGTACCGGCATCCTGGGATCGCGGCCGGTGTCGAAGGCGCCACCCGGACCGAAGTCGGGGTCATAGGCCTTCTTCGGCCTCGTGCAGTCGCGCGGCGTCGGCGTCGCGGTGTTGCTTGTATCGAACCCGCTCGTGCGTCGCTGGTCTTGGCCCCAGGGGGGTTGGTCCCTGCGCTGGCCCTCGCGGTCGGTGACGACGCCCCAGACAGCAACGGCAATGACCACCGCGAGCGCCATGGCCAGGATGGACAGCGGTATCAGCTTCTCTTTCATGCCCCGAGCGTAGGCATAGGCTTGGAGGCCAGTCAAGGGTCGTTCGAACATGGCCCGTAGCTACGACGACGAGTTCGGTCCCGGAGGGGTTTTCGACATCGGCGGTCCGTACGACGAGAGTGGAGAGACCGAGATCGACCGCATCATCAAGCGGCCGAGGCGGTTGCCGCAGAGCGACGGAACCTTCCTGGACCGCGTCGGGGAAGGGGTGGCCACCGGCCTCGAGTACGCGACCCTCCCGTTCACCGGCTACAGCCGCTACATCCGCGACCCTCTGGCGCGCCGCGTGGCCCGCCTCCAAGGCCTGCCGGTAGGCGACGACGCGACTCTCGGCTCGATGGTCAGGGCCACGGCAGGATTGGGTGCCACTGGGCCGCAGGACTCGAGAGCAAGGAGGATCGCAGGCACGTTGCTCGAAGAGGGCACGAATATCTTCATGGATCCCGGGACCGCGCTTGGCGTGGGTCGCATAGCTGGCAGGATCGTAGATCCCGGCGTGCTTCTGCCGCTCTTGAAGAGCAAGGCGTTTCACGCCGGCAGCAAGCTCGCGTTCGCCGCCCCTGCGGCGGCCGGCGCGATCGTGGAGGCCGACGCGGCCAAGACCGCCTCTGACGAAGGCCGGACCGGAGACGCCTCGGAGCACGCGACCCGCGCCGCCGTCGACGCCGCGATGGCCGCGATGGGGTTCGGGCTCGTGCCCGGTGGGCGAGGGCGCGTGGCTGAGGAGGGCGCCCCGCCACCGCGTCCACGGCGCCTCGACACGTCCATCGTCCCGTCCGAGCGCCCCCGCATAGTCCAGGGCGAGCTCATGCCCTTCCCGGAGCTGCCTGGGAGTCCGTCCGCGCTCGCGCGAGATGTCACGCCGCGGCGCGGCCCGCGGCCCGCAGGCTACCTGGAGGAGGTGGCGCCGCAGATCGAGCCGCCGCCGGGCGTGCAGGCCGCCGCCGAGATCGCCGCCCGCGCGGGGAACCCCACGGCAGGCGCGCGCATCATCCAGACGGCGATCGAGCCGAGGGCGCTCCCGCCGGCGCCGGAACCACATCCCGCCGCCGCCACACCCGGGGCCGGAGCGCCCGCGCCGATGCCATCCGCAGAGATGGCGATCGGTGCACCGGTTCAGCCGGTGTTGCCGCCCACGCCCGCCACGGGCCCCGTCGAGGCGCCGTCCCCGCAGGCCGCGGCCCAGGCCGGCGAGGTGGCCACCCTCGGAGGCGCGCAGCCCCCCACCGTGGCCGCGCCCCCGCGCCCCCCGGCCGCCGGCGAGTCGCCCGTGGAGGGAGCGCCGACCGTCCCGGTGGAGCAGGCCGTGGTGCCGGCGCCGCCGCCAGAGACGCTCCCCGGGCCGCGCACGGTCGATGCGGCCGCGGCCGAGCTCGCGCCAACCCTGCCCGTTCCGGCTGTACCGCCCCCGCCGGTACCGCCGCCCGCGGCCGAGCCGCTGCTGCCGATCAGGTTCGCTCCGCCCGAGCAGCTCGCCCCGGCCGTTGTCCCGGCCCTCCCCGTTCCGGCCGCTCTTGAGGCGGCGCCGGCGGGGGAGCGCCGCCTCGAGGTCGAACGCCGGCAGGTGGTCGGCGCTGGCCAGGACCTCGACCGACGCGCGGTCGACCGCCGCCAGGTCCTCATGGCCGAGGACCCCGCGCTCTCCGAGGTCCACGCGGACCGGCTCGCACGCGCTGAGATCCGTGCCGAAGCCGCCGAGGACCTCGCGGACAGCGATCCGATGACGGGCCTGCTGAACCGCCGCGCGCACGAGCGTTACGCCGGTGACGGCGGGCACGTGTCCTTCGACGTGTCGGGCCTGAAGGCGATCAACGACACCCACGGGCATCCCGCTGGCGACGCCTTCCTGAAGGGGGTGGCCGAGGAGATGCGCGCGACGGCGGCCGTGCGCGGCGTGAAGGCGTACCGTCTCGGCGGGGACGAGTTCGCGCTCACAGCGCCGTCAGAGGCGGCGGCCCTC
>Ga0184627_10000093_pt1 | contig 44527 bp, 34 predicted proteins | sample PLM3_127_b1_FD_133150 | JGI IMG/M metagenome (GOLD analysis project Ga0184627, IMG submission 133150) | Groundwater sediment microbial communities from an aquifer in East River, Colorado, USA - PLM3_127_b1 | ecosystem: Environmental > Terrestrial > Soil > Riparian zone | place: USA: East River... | reverse complement strand
GTCGTGAGAAAAAATCCCTTTTCGCAAAAATGAGCGGTTGCAAGTATTTGATTTCATTGAGGTGGAATTTGCAATTTTGATGGTTTTTGGATTTTTTCTCATGACCTGTGTCTCTGTGGTGAAGATGGACTTGGATATCGCACCGCGGAGGCGCGGAGGGCACGGAGAAAATCCGAAACGGACTCTTTCAATGACTCGTATCTTGGTTCTCTCGGAACATTTTCTTCCTGCCTGTGGAGGTACTATTACGTGGCTGTTGCAGACGTATCGGCGGTATGAGCCTGCCGAAGTGGTTGTAGTGGCGGGAGAACATCGCGATGCGCAGCTTGTGGACCCAACCCTACCCTTCAAAGTCGAACGTATAGCCATGTCGATGAATGAGTGGGACCCGACCGCACCGGCATCGCTATGGCGATACGCCGGTATGCTGCGGCATGTGTTGAGGAGTTGCCGCCGGTATCGTATCCAACAGCTTCACTGCATGAGAGTATTACCTGAAGGACTCATTGCTTGGTGCGTACGTCTTATGACTGGAAGGCCGTACCTGTTATATGCCCACGGTGAAGAGATCCTAATAGGACTCGGATCGCGCAAATTGCGCTGGTTGATCCCGCGACTTTACAATCGGGCTGCTGCGATTATCGCCAATTCGCGCAAGACAAAAGCTTTACTGGAAGACATGGGAGTACGACCTGAGAACATCCACGTCATCCATCCGGGGGTGGAGGCGACGGCATTTCGAATTGGACATGACGCCGGACTGGCCATCCGACAGCGCCACAATCTGGGGCAATCTCCCGTGCTCCTGACTGTAGGTCGTCTGCAGCGCTGGAAAGGGCAGGACATGGTGATTCAAGCGTTGCCCCGCATTGTCAAAAGATTTCCTGATGTGAAGTACGTGATCGTTGGCACGGGAGAAGACCATGCCTTCTTGCAACGGTTGGCGGGGGACGTTGAAGTCCAAGACAAAGTGATCTTCGCCGGACAAGTAGTCGATGGTGAGCAAGCGGCCTATTACGCGGCCTGTGACGTGTTTATCATGCCGAATCGTCAAATTGGCCCGGATGTCGAGGGATTTGGTATGGTCTTCTTGGAAGCTGGCGCGGCGGGCAAGCCGGTGATTGGGGGTTGCAGCGGCGGAACCGGAGAGGCCATCCGAGACGGCGTGACCGGAATACGGGTTGACGGCGAGAATGTCGAGGCCATAGCCGCTGCCGTCATCGAGATATTGGCTGATGCGGACAAGGCCCGCGCGATGGGAGAGCAAGGGAGACAGTGGGTTGAGAGTGCATTCACCTGGGAATCTATCGTTGACCGCACCCGCCAACTGGCGCTCACCGTGGCCCGAGGAGTTTAGGGCAGCCACTGAAGTGATTGCGCTGTGCCAAAAGGCCGGTTGAAACCCTAGCGAACCAATGCGCATCGCCTATTGGACCACATCATGCCTGCAGCCGGAGATCGAAGCAGTCTCAAAGGAAGTGTTTCAACTCGCTGAACATTTTCCAAACAGCTTATTGTTTGGCATCAGTCCTCATTATGCGCTCTGTGCGTCTTTGAAAGGGCGATATGTCGGCTTTCATCCTCGTTTTGATCCAGTTTTGCGGGTAATCATTCCTTATATCGAAAGGCATTATGACATCAGCCATGTCTACGGCGAGGCGACGCCGTGGACGTTCTACAAAACCCTGCGGCGCAAACCCATTGTGCTTACGGTGGCCTCAGAAAAGGGCTCTCCGCGCCCCGACTTCCTCGATCGCTGCCGGAAAGTGCTCGTCCAAACAAACTCGTTTTATCAGAAATTGCGCGCTCTTGGTGTCGAGAAGAACAAGCTAGAACTCCTCTATCCGGGAGTGGATCTACCACGGTATCGACCTCGTAGTGACGCTCGACAGCAGAGGGGCACGCCGAAAATATTATTCGCTTCGGCTCCGCGCAGTGAAGAGGAAATGAAGAATCGGGGCGTTTACCTGCTGCTCGAAGCGGCTAAGGCGAGCCGGCAGGTGCAATATCACTTGCTCTACCGGGAGTGGAACAGCGGCCATACTAGCCTGCCGGCGACGAGACGGTGGTTGGAATCATGCCCTCTTGAGAATGTGACTCTGACAAACAGTGTCGTAGCCGAGATGCACCATCTCTACGGCGATTATGATTTCACCATCATTCCCTACACTACCGCCGCCGGCGGCAAAGAGTGCCCCATGAGTGCGCTAGAGGGATTGGCCTGCGGCTTGCCGACTTTGATCTCCTCGCTCGCACCGTTCGCGGAATTTGTAGCGCAACACAAATGTGGAGTGGTGTTTGATCCGACTCCGTCCAGCCTTGTGGCCGCAGTTGAAACTGGGATGTGTCAATACCGTAAGCTATCGACGAACGCGGTGAACGTGGCGCAGCGTTATTTTTCCTCGCAGCGACTTTTGGAAAGAATGACACAGATTTACGAGGAAATTCTGTCCCGCTGACTTGGCCGGCTTTAAGCTTCTCTTCGAGTTGGCCAGGGTTAGTACAAAACGGATCTTCAGGCGTCCGTGTGGCAAACCCGGCCAACGCTATGTCAGTGCGGGGAATCTTATTACAATAGACGACAGAGGACCGAAGACGGCCGACCGGTCGGTCTGCGGTCATCCGTCATCTGTCATTTCTTGCTTTTAAACAAGATTGTCATCCGTCGCAGGAGACCGAATGTGACACTGGGATTCTATGAACAGCCACGATGAGAATTCTGTGTCGCTCCTCGTCGAAGAGTGGGGAGGGCGGAACAGAGGCAACGAGCCGGTGACTTTCGGCATTCCATTCCCCAAAGGGATGGTTGCCGATTCTCAGTCTTTAACGTTATGGGACATCAGCGGCCGGCAGTGTCCCCTCCAGGTCAAGACTCTCGCCCAGTGGTTCGATGGCAGTGCTAAATGGGTGCTGTTGGACTTTCAGGCCAATGTTAGCGCGAATGCCCAAACCATCTATCAAATCCGTTCTAACACGAAACAGTCGACAGAGGTGCGGTCGCCAAGTCTCTCCGTCCAAAAGTCCGTGGAACAGATCGTCGTCGACACCGGCAAAGCGATTTTTTTTCTCAACCGCCAGGTGTGCAAGCCCTTTGACCGGGTGGTGGTAGGGCAGGCTGATCTTCTTACAACCCAAGGGAGCTCCTTCGTGCTGACCGATGAAGCGGGCGAGCCGTATTTTCCTCGTATTGACGATCTCGCTATTGAAACTCAAGGTCCTCTGCGAGTGACCATCAGGGCACGGGGCGAGATGCAATCCGCCTCTCGCACGATCTTGGCTCGCTTTGTCGTGCGATTAAGTTTCTTTGGCGACAGCGATTTTGTTCAGATGCAGATCACGTTGCACAATCCCCAAGCGGCACGCCACGCTGGAGGTCTATGGGATCTTGGCGACGAAGGCTCGATCTATTTCAAGGATCTTTCCCTCCATTTGCCCTTACGCAGCCGAACCGCTCCGCGTGTAGCATGGGCGACCGACACCCTACACCCTCTAATCAACACCCTGGTCAGCGACCTCGAGATTTACCAGGATTCGAGTGGGGGCGAGAACTGGCGCAGCACTAACCATGTCAACTGCTTTGGCCAAGTCAGGCAATCATTCCGCGGGCATCGAGTGACGGCCGACGGCTGTTTAGTTGAGGAGGGATATAGAACGACCCCGATACTCGCCATCGCTGGAGCCAATGGAAGAGTGGCCGCCACCATTGAAAAGTTCTGGCAAAATTTTCCGAAAGCGATCGAAGCGCACGGTAACGAACTTATTCTGCGATTGTTTCCCAGGCAGTTTGGCGATCTCTTCGAATTACAAGGCGGAGAACAGAAGACCCATACAGTGTATCTAGAGTGTAGCGGTCAGGGGGGAGAGCCTGCGGATCTTACCTGGACACATGAGCGGCTTCTGCCGCGAGCGACGCCCGAGTGGTATTCAAACAGCAGGGCCTGTTCGTACGTTTCGCCTCTTAGTCAGGATCCTAATGTGGAGTGTCGAGAGTTGATCGACGGCGCGGTTGCGGGACCTCAATCATTTTTCGCCCGGCGGGAAGTTATCGATGAATACGGCTGGCGTCACTTTGGCGATCTCTATGCTGACCATGAGGCGGTCGGCCACACCGGCGAGACACCGTTAGTTGCGCATTACAACAATCAGTACGACGTGATCTACGGCGCCATCGTGCAATACTTGCGCACGAGCGATCGACGGTGGTTTGAGTTGATGGCCGATCTCGCCAGGCACGTGATCGATATCGATATCTACCACACCGAAGAAGATCGTCCGGCGTATAACGGCGGTCTCTTCTGGCATACCGATCACTACCTTGACGCAGGCACCGCGACGCACCGGACCTATTCAAAGGCGAGTTTCAAACTGAAAGCCCCTGGCTCTTACGGCGGTGGCCCCTCGAATGAACATAACTACACCTCCGGGCTATTGCACTATTACTATCTCACAGGTGACGAAACGGCTCGCGATGCCGTGTTGAGTCTCGCCCATTGGGTAATTAGCATGGACGACGGTTCGCAACGGCCATTGGGGATTATCGACCGCAGGCCAACCGGGCTATCGAGTTCAACTGCGAGCCGAGAGTATCATGGTCCCGGCCGTGGGGCGGGAAATTCGATCAACGCGCTGCTTGATGCCTATATTCTCCAACGCGAGGATCGCTACCTCGATCAGGCGGAGCAACTCGTCCGCCGCTGTATCCATCCGAAAGATAATATCGAAAGGCGAAACTTAGACGATCCGGAGCACCGCTGGTCCTATCTCGTATTTCTACAAGTTTTGGGCAAATACCTGGACTGCAAAATTGACAAGGGCGAGATCGACTATATGTATGCCTACGCTCAGGCGAGCCTCCTCCATTACGCTGAGTGGATGCTGGAGCACGAAGTGCCATACGCCACAGTACTTCATAAAGTTGAGTTACCCACGGAGACATGGCCGGCTCAGGATATTCGCAAGAGTGTTGTATTTCATTTGGCCGCCAAACACGCAACGGGGTCTGCACGTATCGCGTTCAGAGAGAAAGCGGAATATTTTTTCCAAGCATGTATTAGAGACCTCCGGACGTTTCCTACCTGCACGTTCACAAGGTCGCTTGTCTTATTGCTGACCAATGCCTACGTGCATCCTTACTTTCAGCTATATCCCGAGGAAGCGGCACCGCAGCTAAGCGAACAATATGATTTGGGTCAGCCACAGCAGTTCAGGCCACAGTTTGGGGAAGTATATCGGGCGCGAGAAACATTGTCAGCGTGGATTTCCAGGATATTGAATTGCCGGCGAATAATGGTTAGCAGGTTGCGAAAACACTATGTTGGCAGGCCGCTCAAAAAGAAATCAGAGGCGAGGCGCGCGAAAGATCGACGAGCGGAGGCGTACTCAGGCAGTACGTTGGAGCGAGGCGAGTGAGCGCAACGAAGCATATGAGTCTTTTTCAGCGGCCTGCTGTTCGATTGCTTGAACTCCGCAACACTTATAAGTGGGGTGGGGGACCTGACAAAACGATTCTGCTGTCGGCGGAACGACATGATCGGGCGCGCGTCGACGTTGTAATCGCCTACGTTCGGGACGTAAGGGACCACGAATTCACTATCGGCGACAATGCAAGGGCAAGGGGACTAACTTTTTATGAAATTGAAGAGCGCGCCAAGCTCGATCTCCGTGTGTTGCGCGCACTAAAGGAAATCGTCATTCGGCATGACATTAACATTATTCACGCTCACGACTATAAGAGCAACCTATTTGCCTATTTATTGAAATGGCTTTTACCCAAGCGGGTTGCCGTAATGTCTACCGCGCATGCCTGGGTCATGGTTGGCCTCAAGGGAGAGATTTATCGGCGCTTAGACCTCTCGTTAATGCGCCGCTTCGATCACCTCATCGCCGTCTCTCACGCGACGAAAGACGAGATGGTCAATGCCGGCGTGCCGTGTGATCTTATCAGCGTAATCCATAATGGCATCGACACGGACGCGTGGGCGCCAAACCAAGCATTTGGATCGCTGCGGGACGAGCTGAATCTAGGACAAGCGTTCCCGGTGATCGGCTATGTCGGACGAATCATGCCGGAGAAAGATCTGCAAACATGGTTACGCGCCGCTGCTCTGGTAGCCAAACAATATCCGCAGGCACGATTCGTCCTTGTCGGCGAAGGCAAGGACGGCGTTACGCTCGGGCAGCTCAAACAATTGGCCGCCGAGCTCGGCATAGCAGACCACACCTACTTTCCCGGCTACCGGTCAGATCTTCTCCCGATCTACGCAGCCTTTGATCTCTTCGTTCTAACTTCACGTCGAGAGGGCTTACCCAACAGTATTTTGGAAGCAATGGCAATGGGCCTACCGGTGGTGACGACGGACGTGGCGGGCGCCAAAGAACTGGTTGTGAACGGCGAGACGGGCTTTGTAGTACCACAACAGGATGGCGATCGCTCAGCATATGCTATTCTTTCCATAGTGGGGGATGACCATCGTCGGTTGTGTATGGGCCGAGCGGGGCGCCAACGCGTCGAGCGTGAGTTTTCTTTTTCCCATCGCATACGTCGTATCGAAGATCTGTACGAACAGATCCTATGCCCGCGACCGAAAGTAAGATCCGGAGTAGTTGCTTCAGTTTAGGACCTCTTTGGAAATTTTACTTTGCGTTCTTTGCGGTTGAATGATTTGTCTTGCGGTTTTCTTTGCCGTCTGCTGTATCTCTCATACCCTGCACCCTATACACCCTAAACCCTTTTCGCTGTTTTATCTCCGTCACCCAACACTTGTCACTGATCGCTCACTACTGATCACTTATCACTGAACCATGTGTGGTATTGCCGGAAAAATCTACTTTGACCACGACCGTCCTGCTACCCCGCAGGAGGTTCGAGCGATGGGCGCTGCCATGACTCACCGGGGACCGGACGGAGAAGGAGTGTGGGTCAACGGGAACGTCGGCTTAGCTCACCGCCGGTTGGCGATCATCGATCTTAGCGCTGCCGCAAGCCAGCCCATGTGCAATGAAGACGGCTCTGTCTGGATTACTTTTAACGGAGAGATTTACAACTTCCAAGAGTTACGAAAAGAACTCGAGGAACAGGGCCATAGTTTTCGGACTCATAGCGACACCGAGGCGATCATCCATGCCTATGAGGAATATGGGCGCGGCTGTCTTGAGAAACTGCGCGGCATGTTTGCTTTCGCTATCTGGGACGTTCGCTCTCGTACCCTGTTTCTTGCGCGGGATCGTGTTGGCAAGAAACCACTTTTTTATTTCCACGGTGCCGATCGTTTTCTTTTCGCTTCAGAAATAAAGGCGCTTCTCACGGACAGCACGATACCGCGCCAGCCCGATCCCATCGCGATCGATCATTTCCTTGCGCTCGGCTACGTTCCTGGGCCGCGGACCGCTTTCCTCGGCATCCGCAAGTTACCACCCGCGCACTGGTTGGAGGTTAGAAATGGCCAGGTAGAGACTGGCCGCTATTGGAAACTCCGCTACACGCCGAAACGCAAGATATCCATGGAGGACGCAATTTCCGAGCTTCACTGGCGCCTTGCCGAAGCGGTGCGTTTACGCCTGGTCAGCGACGTGCCGTTAGGTGCCTTTCTCAGCGGCGGCGTCGATTCCAGTGCGGTGGTCATTCACATGGCCGAAGCTATGAATCGTCCGGTCCGCACCTTTTCTGTGGGTTTTGGAGACGCGACATTCGATGAACGCCTGTTTGCCCGGCAAGTTGCTGAACGCTACGGTACGGATCACACCGAACTCGTGGTCGAATCCCCGGTAACGGATATTCTGACTCGACTTGTTTGGCACTACGACGAGCCTTTTGGTGATTCTTCCGCCGTGCCGAGCTATGCAATCGCGGAGTTGACACGCCAATATGTGACCGTCGTGCTTAACGGCGACGGCGCGGATGAGACCTTTGCCGGCTATGACTGGTACAAAATGGACCGCTGGATTCAGCGTGGAGAAATTGCCCCATTAAAGTTGCGGCAATGCTTCGCGAAGCTTATGAAGCGTTTCCCTCTAAACGGCAACAAGACGGGGCCCCTGTGGAAAATCGCGCGGCTTGCCGAGGTGCTAGCCTTGCCATCTTCCCGTCGCTACGCCCAATGGATTGAGCATTTTGGACCCGAAGCGCGTCGGCAAATGTACACAGGCGCGTTTGCGGAAACGGTCAAACACAGCGATCCCGATACCTTGTTTGCCTCTGCGTTTGCGCAGAGCGACGCTAAAGACTGGCTCGATACCATGCTTGACGCCGATGTGTCTTTGTATTTGGCGGATGACCTTTTGGTGAAAATGGACCGCGCGACCATGAGTCATTCCTTGGAAGCGCGTTCACCCTTTCTTGACCATGTGCTTATGGAATTCGTCGCCAGTCTTCCGGTGGCGTTCAAGCAAGCTTGGGGACAGAAAAAACGAATCTTGAAAGCCGCACTCCGTAGACGGGTTCCGGATGCGCTTCTCGATCGACCGAAGATGGGTTTTAGTGTCCCCCTTGCTGAATGGTTCCGTAGCGATCTGCGGGATATGGTCCACGATGTGCTGTTATCTGTACGCGCTGCGGAAAGAGGGTATTTCGACCGTCCGGAAGTTACGAAGCTGTTGGACGACCACAGCAGTGGAATAGATCATGGCACCAGGTTGTGGGATTTGCTTATGCTGGAGTTATGGCATCAGAAGTTTATCGATAGCTCGGCGCCGTTAGTCTGTACGCCATCAAAGCGCGCGTCTCGACCGGAGAACCTCCGCCTGCTTCGATAATCTCTCTAACAGGGAAGAATGATATTCCCCGCGCGAAACTACCGCCAGATGGTTTTTACCAGAGTATTGGGAGGAGCGGAAGTCGTTGCGTTGCAGCTTGCCGCGAATGCTGTTCCTTGGAGGCGCACACGTCCGATAGATTTCCTGCACGTTTGAACGTGGACGAGTTTTCCACCCTCAATCGGCGCGCATTCCTGCGCGCCCTCGGCGCCTCCGCGCTTGTCACTGTGACGGGCGGCTTTCTCTCCGGGTGCGTCTGGGGAACCCCGCTATTCGCGACCTACCCGTTCGCGCTCGGCGTTGCCTCGGGTGAACCGGCGCCTGACGGTTTCGTGATCTGGACCAAGATCGCGCCTAAGCCGCTCGAGCGGGGCGGCGGCATGCCTAAGCGGCCGGTCGAGGTCGAATGGACGGTGGCGACCGACGAGCGCATGCGTCAAGTGGCGCAGAAGGGAGTGGCGGTCGCGCATCCCGAGCTCGGTCATTCGGTGCACGTCGAGATTGAGGGGCTCGAGCCCGCGCGCGACTACTTCTATCAGTTCATGATCGGCGGCGAGCGCAGCCACATCGGGCGGGCGCGCACGCTCCCGCTCCCCGGGGCCCCCGTAACTCAGTTGCGCTTCGGTGTCGCCGGCTGCCAGCGCTACGAGGACGGCTTCTTCACGGCGTTCCGCCGCATCGCGGCCGAGCGGTTCGATTTCGTGTTCCACTACGGCGATTACATCTACGAGTTTCGCGTGGAACGCCCCGGCGACGGGCCACTCCGGGTCGTTCGCGTGATGCCCGGCGAGCCGGATGAATGCTACACGCTCGATGACTACCGGCACCGTTACAGCCTCTATCAGCTCGATCCCGATCTGCAGGCGGCGCACGCCTCCGCGCCGTTCGTGATGAGCTACGACGATCATGAGGTTGACAACGATTGGGCCGGCGACACGACGGAAGAAAATACCCCGCCGGAATTGTTCCTATTGCGCCGTGCGGCCGCTTTCCAGGCGTGGTACGAGCACCTGCCGCTGCGCCGGGCGCAGATGCCGCGCGGGCCCGATATCCTGGCCTATCGGCGCTTCGCAGTCGGTGACCTGCTTACCGTTTACGTGCTCGATACCCGACTCTTCCGCTCCCCGCAAGCATGCGCCGCTAGTTCGAGGGTCAGGGCCAATTGCACCGAAGCCCTCGAGCCAAACCGCACGATGCTCGGCAATACACAGGAGCGCTGGCTGTATGAGGGATTCAAGAGCGCAAGGTCACGCTGGACTCTGCTGGCACAACAGGTGCCCATGGTGCGCATCGACTACGATCCCGACCCCAACGTGTTCAGCCCGGACTTGGACAAGTGGGATGGTGCAACGGCGGCGCGCGACCGCCTGTTCGCGGCAGTCGAAAGCGCTAAGCTCAGCAATCTGGTCGTTGTCACTGGGGACGTGCACCAAAACTGGGCGGGGGAGCTGAAGAAAAACTTCGCGGATGAGAAGTCCGCGACGCTCGGGATTGAGTTCGTCGCAACCTCAGTTAGCGCGGCCAGCGACGGCTTCGACATCAATGACAACTTCCGGACGCTGCTGCGGCAGAACGCGCATTTGAAGTTTTTCAACGGCCAGCGCGGTTATGTCCGCCACGTCGTTACGCCCGACCTCTGGCAGGCCGACTTTCGAGTCCTCGACAAGGTCAGCCTGCGCGATGGCCGCATGTCAACGCGCAAGAGCTTCGTGATTGAAAGTGGCAAGAGTTGTCTTGTCGACGCGTGATAAGGACTTTGCCGGTCGCCGAAATAGTTGCGAACGGAAGATTAGGCCTGGTAGTTTAGTAGGAGAGAATTAACTGTGGATATCTTAGGAATTTCGGCTTTTTATCACGATAGCGCAGCATCCCTCATACGTGACGGTGAGATCGTTGCCGCAGCTCAGGAGGAACGTTTCACCCGAAAGAAACAAGATGCTGGATTTCCAAGCCATGCGATCCGCTATTGTCTCCGTGAAGGTGGAATTTTGCTGTCACAGCTTCGCTATATTGCATTCTACGACAAACCCCTTGTGAAGTTCGAACGGCTCCTTGAGACCTATTTAGCTTTTGCTCCCCGTGGGCTTAGGTCTTTTTTGGCGGCTATGCCCGTTTGGATGAAGGAGAAGATGTTTCTGAAAAGTCTGCTCCAGAGAGAACTGGCGAGCATCTCCGATGGTCTGAAAAAGGAAGAGCTCCCGCAGCTTCTCTTTGCTGAACATCATGAATCCCATTCGGCCTCGGCGTTTTATCCTTCTCCTTTCGATACAGCGGCTGTTCTGTGCATGGACGGGGTGGGTGAGTGGGCCACCACTTCTGCATGGCTCGGTAAGCACAATCAGATCACCCCGCTCTGGGAGATCCCGTTTCCTCACTCGCTCGGGTTTTTGTATTCCGCGTTTACTTATTATACCGGGTTCAAGGTCAACTCTGGTGAATACAAAGTAATGGGTTTGGCCCCATACGGTGAGCCGAAATACGTTCAAGCGATCTATGATAATTTAATTGACCTCAAACCGGACGGAACCTTCCGGCTCAATATGGATTACTTCAATTATTGCACCGGCTTGACCATGACCAACGGGAAATTTGACAGTCTGTTCGGCGGTCCGGCTAGAAAACCCGAAACTTTGCTCACTCAACAAGATATGGATTTAGCTCGCTCGATACAGGAGGTAACCGAGGAGATTATGCTACGTTTGGCTAGGACCCTGCACCGTGAAACCGGCGCGGAAAACCTCTGCCTGGCTGGCGGCGTGGCTTTGAACTGCGTCGGCAACGGCAGGATTCTGCGCGAGGGTCCTTTCAAGGGATTATGGATTCAGCCGGCCGCGGGAGATGCCGGTGGAGCGCTTGGCGCTGCATTGGCCGCGTGGCACCGGCTTGAGGGCAAACCGCGTTCCGTCAATGGCGACGGCGATTCAATGCAGGGAAGTTTTTTGGGGCCTTCTTTTTCAAAGGACGAAATCGAACAGTATCTGAAGAGCAAGGATGCCCCGTATGAGTATCTGGCTGATGATGTTCTTTTTTGTCGGGTGGCGGAGGAATTGGCGACCGGTAAAGTCGTGGGCTGGTTTCAAGGCCGGATGGAGTTTGGTCCACGCGCCCTGGGCGCCCGAAGCATTATTGGGGATGCCCGCAATCCTCAGATGCAGTCCGTCATGAACCTTAAAATTAAGTACCGGGAGTCGTTTCGGCCGTTTGCCCCTTCGGTATTGCGGGAGCGAATGTCGGAGTATTTCGAGATGGATACTGATAGTCCCTACATGTTACTGGTCGCTCCAGTGCAACAATCGCGTCGTATCCCAATGACGAAAGAACAGAAAGCCTTGTGGGGGATTAATCTATTAAATGTTCCACGGTCGGACATTCCCGCTGTCACGCATGTAGATTGTTCGGCGCGCATCCAAACCGTCGATAAGAAGACCAATCCAAAGTATTATGAGTTGCTCAAAACTTTCGAAGCGAAAACCGGCTGCGGCCTGATCGTCAATACCTCGTTCAACGTGCGCAGCGAGCCCATCGTGTGCACGCCTGAAGAAGCCTACCGCTGCTTCATGCGCACTCAGATCGATACTCTGGTCTTGGAAAACTATGTGTTGAACAAGGCCGACCAAAAGCCGCTCGAGGGGGACACGAATTGGCAGGATGAGTTTGAATTAGACTAGGGCAGTAAACAGTGAGCAGCAAGCAGTAAGCAGTGAGCAGTAAGCAGTGAGCAGTAAGGAGTAAGGAGTAAACAGTAAGCACAGCGATGAATAGTAACAAGCCACACCGGAATTTACTCGCTTGGCAAAAGAGTATGGATCTCGCAGTCGAAATTTATCGAATAACGAGGAATTTCCCGAGGGAAGAGTTGTACGGACTCACCTCGCAGTTAAGGCGGGCCGCGGCTTCGGCTCCTTCAAATATCGCGGAAGGGGCTGCAGGGCGCACAAAGCAACAGTTCTCGAACTATCTATCCAACGCTATCGGCTCGCTAAATGAGATAGACACTCAGTTGGAGCTGGCGCTACGTCTTGGTTACGTGAAAGCCACAGATTATGATCGACTCTACCAAGCCCTCGACGAGTGCCTGGCTCTCACCTATGGACTTAGAAAATCAGTGAACAGAAAACAGCAAGCAGAGAGCAGTCAGCAGAAAGAGCAAGCCCACGGATCATAGTACCGGGTCACTGCTCACTGCTAACTGCTCACAGCTAACCGCTCAAGGAGGTAAAGCTATGCAGAATAATTCAGAAACCAAACAATTGCGTTCCTTTGGGTTTCTCGTGGGCGGCGTCTTTGCTTTGCTCGGGCTCTGGCCGTTGTTGTTCGGAAAGGACATGCGCCTGTGGGCCGTCATACCCGCCGGCGCGCTGCTCTTTCTCGCCGTGCTTGTGCCGGCGAGCTTGGGACCCGTCTACCGGGTGTGGATGAAGATCGGTCACGTCCTCGGCTGGATCAACACGAGGATTATTCTGAGTGTCGTCTTTTACGGCATGTTTTGTCCCATGGGCTTCATCATGCGGCTGGCGGGGAAAGATCCCATGCGCCGTCGATATGAACCAGAGTCAAATACCTACCGTGTCCTATCCTCGCCGCGTCCCGGTTCTCATATGCTGCGACAATTTTAATTTTCTTTAGGAGGGCAAACAAATGGGTGATTTCGTTGTCGAGTTATGGGCTTTTATGAAAGAGCGTAAGAAATTTTGGCTGGCGCCAATCGTGATCGTGTTTCTGCTTCTGGGCGGGTTGATCGTCTTGACGCAGGGATCCGCGATGACGCCTTTTATTTATACGTTGTTTTAAGGGTTCTTCCGGCTTCCCCTGTGGCTGACCGCGCCAACACTATTTCAGTGCAAGGATTCGGAGATTGCACCGCCGAGGCGCGGAGGTCGCGGAGGGGGAGTTTAAAAATATAAAACTCTGCCAACTCGGTGCCTCTGCGGTGAAATAACGCTTGCTGCTTTGGTTGCGGCTACGCCGCGCTGGGTCTCTGTGGTGAATACTTTTCACGGGTCATGGCGAGAAGCAGCAGGAGAGTTGAACATGTTTCATAAGCTTTTCCGCGAGAAGAAAGGTGTTGAAAAGTACAAGAGGTTCCTAGGGCCTCGATATCGAACATTTCTCTATGCTTTCGACGAGTTCATAGCGATAGGTGGCAAAACAATCGTAGAGCTCGGCACGTCTCGGAGCTTTGTCTCCGGTAGCCGAAAGGGGTGTATGGTGAATGATGTGAGGTATTGGAATCCGGCGAAGCCGAGAAACTGGGATTGGGGAGCAGGTATCTTTACGAGAATGTGCGCGCTGCATTTGCAAGAACTTAAGCCTGAAATTCATTCAGTGGACCTCTCTGCGGACGCTATTGAGATATCTAAAGTAATCACGGCAGATTTTTCTGAATTAATTACCTACCATCTGACGACTTCCGAACAGTTTCTGTACGCTTTCAACGGAACGATTGACCTTTTGTATATGGATACCGGTGAGACGGAGATGGAGGCAGATGAACTGCATCTTCGGGAAGCGAGAATTGTGTTAGCTAAGCAGCTACTCTCGCCAAACGCGATTGTTCTTATTGACGACGTCAACGTCCCTGGAAAAGCCGCCTCAAAGGGCAAGTATTCGATACCGTTCTTCTGCGAAAATGGGTTTCAAATCAAGATTTCAGACTATCAAATTGTTTTGCAGAGACCCGTCACGTCATCTCGATTGTCTGACCGGACTACCAATCAATAGGGATTGAGACGACTTCAAGAGTCGTTTCAATCCATTGTTCAAGAAGCCCGTAGCGGCGGTGTAGCAGTAACAATAAGGGTATTGGTTTTGAAGATTGATGGAAAAGACGGCAGACAGGTAAACTCGTGAACTCACCGTTGGTCTCCTTTATTATTCCTGTCTTGAACGGCGAAAAGGATATCACCCGTTGCTTACTTTCTATACGTAATCAGGATTTCTCACCTGAACAATATGAAGTCTTTGTTGTAGATAATGGTTCTACTGATAAGACTCATCAAATCGTCCGTGATCTCGGATTCTATATCGAGGTGATCCCGGGAGTAAGCGTTGCAGCACTGCGCAATCGAGGAGCAATGTTAGCTCGTGGAGACTACCTGGCGTTCGTTGATGCCGACGTCGAATTACCGCCGGATTGGCTTCAGAATGGGTTAGCAAGTTTCAAGAACCAAACGGTTGTAGCGAGTGGAGGGCCGCGCGGTATACCGGAAGAGGCTACGTGGGTACAGCGAACATGGGGATTGCATTTGGAGAGTCACCGTCCTAAGGAACAGGCAACCCCCGTGCCGTGGCTTTACTCAATGGCCTTTATCGTGCGGCGAAATGACTTTCTAGCCATACGAGGATTCGCTGAGATCCTCGAAACTGCTGAAGACGTGGATCTCTGCTATCGGTTGGGACAACGCGGCACGATTCTCTATAATCCAGCCATGAAGGCCGTACACTGGGGTGAAGATCCCGACTTACGAACTTTTTGGAACAAGGAGGTATGGCGCGGAAAAGGCAATTTGAAGGGTGTTTTTGCACATGGTTTTCGCTGGGATGAGTTGCCCAGTTTAGGCTATCCGATTTATATTCTCTGTCTTCTTTTAATTCTTAGCTTCAGCTGCGTTGTAGATTTATGGAACCAGCAGTTTGTCTTAACCCCTCTTAGCCTCGGCCTGCTGACTTTACCGGCACTGTTATTAGCTATAGCAACTATGGTGCGTGCTCGACAATCTAACGTTCTCCTGGGCTTGTTTTTGCTCTACATGATCTATGGTTTTGCGCGAGGTTATTCGGTGGTAAGCGCGGGTCTATATCGGCGGGCCTAGCACTCCAAACCCAACTCCGTATGCCGTCTCGCTTCCTGGCTGCACTTTCAGTTTTTGTGGCTTGTTGGCATTTTACCAGCGAATCCGTCGTTGCTGAATACGTTGTTATGTCTATCGCGCGGAAAGATAAAAACCTTCGGGTTCGATTCGTAGGAGAAATAAAAGTTGAAAACGGTTATGAACACTTTAGGGGTCCCTTTGGAGTGTCTGTTGATTCAGAGGGTCGTATTTATGTCGCTGACGACATGGCCCATCGGATCGTTGTCTTCGACAAGAATAGAAAGCTATTGAGAACCATTGGAAAGAAGGGTACTCGACCAGGAGATTTCGCCTGGGTAGATGCAGTGGCAGTAGATAAGGACGGAAATTTGTATGTTGCAGACACCGGCAACGACCGTATCCAGATACTCGACAAGGCCGGTAATGTAATAAGGGATTTCGGAAAGCGCGGCGATAAACCCGGGCTCTTTAAGAATCCCAGAAGTATTGCATTAGATAAAAATGACGCCATTTACGTGGCAGATTGGGGCAATCACCGCATTCAGGTCTTTGACAACAATGGCAATTTCCTAAGATCTTTTGGAAAGCTAGGAAAGGGAGAAGGGGAGTTCGATAGCCCAATTTCTGTCTTCATCGACAAAGACGAAATGATCTACGCCTGCGATTTTAAGAATCACCGCATCCAGGTATTTGATAGCAAAGGCAAGTTTGTGCGTGTCTTCGGACGATCCGGCATGGGCGACGGTGAACTCCAAAATCCCAGTGGGTTAACGGGTGATCAATTCGGTAATATTTATGTCGCAGACTACAATAATCATCGCATTCAGATTTTTAGTTTTAACGGAGAATACGTAGGCGGATTTGGATCTTTTGGAAGTCAGCCAGGAGCGTTCAATAATCCAACGAGCCTTGCGATAAATGCGCAAGGGGATCTTTACGTTGTGGATAAGGGCAATAGGCGCGTGCAGATTTTTCGCGCGTCGATGAAATAAGTGATAATTTCATGGGACGATACTCGCTCATCGTGCAGCAAAGAGAGGTGTGAGGGGACATGCCGGGATTGATAGGGGTTGTCCAGAAAACGCCTGGTCAGGAGTTAAAGCCGGTATTCGAGACGCTGCTGGCTCCGATGCGACGAAGTAGTCGCTTACAGAGCGAAAGCCGTATCGCGCCCGACGGCCAGTGGGCCTTAGGGCGAGTCCACCTTGGTACCTTGCAGCCAGCTCCTCAGCTCACCATGCGTGGTTCGCTTCAAGTCCTGTTTCACGGAGACCTTTCTAATGAGAAAGAGCTGATGAACCAGCTTAAAGTCACATCCTCTATCGAGTCAGGGAATAATGTCGCTTCGTTGATTAAGGCTCTGTACCGCTGTCATGGGAGTGGTTTCGCATCGCAATTGCAGGGCTCCTTCTGCGCGGTCGTGCTCGATGCGCGATTGAAGCGGCTCGTCCTCGTCAGCGATCGTTTAGGTTCGTATCCGTTATATTGGCATAGTGGACCGGAGCGGTTTCTTTTTGCCTCCGAACTTAGGGCTGTTCTCCGTGACCCCGATATCAAGGCTGCGCTGGACCCGCGTGCTGTGGCGGACTATCTCAATTTCGGGTTTCTTTTCGGCGACAAAACTCTTGCCTCACAAGTACGATTACTGCCACACGCGTCGGCACTGACTTACTGCTGGCAGGACGGAGAAGAGGCAGTCGAGTCTTACTCTAGGCTTGAGGAAATGTTTCGACCCCAGGGGAGGACCCATTCCCAATATCTTGACGAAGTCAATGTCGCATTTGGTGATTCAGTTAGACGATCACTCTGCGGTCGTTATAGTTTTAGCCTTGCTCTTTCGGGCGGTCTCGACTCACGGGCAATCTTGAGCGCTATCGATTGCACGCAAATTCCAGTTGCGACATATACCCTGGGTGTAAAAGGCTGTGCGGATGAAGTCATCGCCAACCGATTGTCCAAAATTGCCGGTGCGCGAAACTGTTTCCTCGAACTGGATACCCGTTATCTAACCGAGGGAGTCGCGAACATTCGGCGTATGGTTAGGCTTACCGATGGGATGTACCTGACCCATGGCCTAACTGAAATGTTGGTCTTGCGATTTCTTGAGGAATCTAACTTTTCTGTTCTACTGCGTGGACACGGTGGCGAGCTTGCCAAGGCAAGTCTCGCATGGCCGCTGCATACGGATGAGCGCGTTTACAGGATGCAGAGCGCGGATGAATTTGTCTCCTACATGTTGAAGCGGGTGAATTATATCAGCCGTGACGTGCCACTGCACGAACTTTTCACAGATGATTGGTGGGGACAGATGAATGGCGGAGCACGCCAGTCACTCGAAGAGAGTATCGCTGAGCTCCGGCTGCCTCCGCCTGACCTCTGCAGCTACTTATACCTCACGCAGCAACATCGGCGGTTTACGATCGCCTCGTTAGAATTGTTCCGTAATCTGGTTGAAGTACGGACCCCATTTACAGACGAGGTGTTTCTGCGCGCGCTTTTCCAGTCTCCGCCGCGGTGGCGGGATAAGACCGATATTCATCGAGCTATTATCAGAACCAAATCTCCAGCTTTGCTAAAAGTTCGTAATTCCAATACCGGAGCCCCCGGAGACGCCGGACCCCTTGTCGAAAAGCTGTGGGACAAGATGAATAGCCTGTTTAAGCGCTTCAATCTCTACGGATATCGCCACTACCATAGCTTTGAACGGTGGATGAAGCAGAGGTTAGTAGAGTCCGTAGAGCAGGTGTTATTAGATCCAGCGAGTCTCGCGAGAGGAATATTTCGTGAGGCGAGTTTACGACGATTGATCGATGAAACGAAGCGGGGAGTGGTTGATCATGCTTATCTCCTCCAGATTCTACTTATCCTCGAACTTTGGCAGCAGGAGAATGAGGGGGGAGGGTGAGGGGGGAAGGGTGTTGGGGGTAGGGTGTCGGGTGCAGGGGGTAGGATGAAGCGTGTAGGGTATAGGGTGTACGGCGCAGTAGGAAGGAGAAAATAGGATGCAGAGTTATAAAGATCTAACTGCATACCTGAAGGCGTATGATCTAGCACTCAAAGTTTATCAGGCGACAAAGAATTACCCAAGAGAGGAAATTTACGGTCTGGTCTCCCAAATGAGGCGAAGCGCTGTTTCGGTGCCGTGCAATATTGCCGAGGGTTATCGGAGGCGGAGTCGAAAGGAATACGTTCAGTTTCTGCACGTCGCATTAGGTTCATGCAGCGAGCTTGAGACACTTTTGGCGTTATCGCGAGATCTTCATTTTATAAACGACATCGAGGCGAAAGAGCTTTACTCCCTTCAAGAAGAGGTGTCACCCCTGCTCTACGGCTTAATCGCTTCTTTGACTAGAAAACCCTAGGGAACCCTACAGGCTACACACTGATTTACGCCTGAAGGCCTACAGCCGACAAACTGTTTTCCGTCTTTAACCCTACACCCGACACCCTTCTCCCTACACCCTGTTTTTATGCAACTACACCCTACACCCTTCTCCGATCCGCAGTCCCGCCGGCTTCTCCTCTTGATCCTTGGCCTGGGATTCCTCGTTCGTTTGGTTTTTCTCTACACCACGCAAAACACCGGGCTGATGATTGTCGATGAGCAGCACTACCACACGCTGGCTCTGAGTCTTTTGCATGGCGAAGGGTTAGCCTGGGAGCCCGGGAGACTCACATCTGCTCGGCCACCGCTTTATCCTGCTTTTATGGCGTTGATTTGGGTAATTACCGGGACGGAAAGCGTGCTTACGATTCGAATGGTGCAGATTCTCCTCGCCCTTGCCAACGTTTACCTGTTGTACCGCCTCGGTCTGTTATTATTCGACCGACGCACTGCGTTGCTAGCCGCAGCAGGTCTGTCTTTCTATCCGTCGCTCTTAGCTTTCAATTTTTTTCTTCTCACAGAAGTGCTTTTTACCTTTCTTCTAACGTTGGTGATCTTGGGTACTGTGGTATTACTCAGAACGGGAAGCTCTTGGCTGGCCTGGGGTACTGGACTAGTGCTTGGATTGGCGAGTCTAACGCGAAGCGTTCTGTGGCCTTTTCCCGCAGTGCTTTTGCCCTTCGTTTTCGTCATCGCGCCTGGAAGCCGGGGAAGACGTTTATGGATATGCTCGGTGCTATTCGTCGGATACGCATTATTGGTCGTGCCCTGGGCCGCACGTAATACGAGACTACAGGGCGTATTGACCGTGGTCGATACAATGGGAGGCATAACTTTGCGCATGGGTAACTACGAACATACGCCTCTCAACCGTGCGTGGGACCCGGTGACGCTTGAAGGGGACGAGTCCGTCTTACAGGGTTTAGAGGTGGAGCATCCTGATGCTTCTTCGTGGACCGAGGGCCAGAGGGAGAAGTGGGCGTTGAAGAAAGCACTGACATATATGTTTGACCACTCAAGCCTGACATTCCAACGCAGTATCATCAAATTCGCCAACTTCTGGGGACTGGAGCGAACTGTTATTGCCGGGTGGCAGCAGGGGCTCTATCAACCGCCAGAATGGTTTGAGGCCATCGGAACTCTTATCATTCCGCTCTCCTATATGGCGGTGATGCTTCTCGCATGCCTTGCGATTTTCCGTGCTGCTCCGAGAGACCATGGGTCACATGTAATTCTATTGCTCGTCATTGGCTTTGTGGCTGGAATGCATACTCTCGCCTTCGGGCACGAGCGCTACCATTTGCCTCTTATTCCGCTTCTGCTGGTGTATGCCGCCGCGGCAGTTGCCAGACGAAGTTGGCGGGACATCCGTCTGCTGCTGCGCTCAAGCGCTGCTCCGCTTGCGGTAAGCGCGTGCCTATTCGTGATCTGGGCACGAGAGGTATTGATCGTGGACGCCGATCGGATCCAGATTCTGCTGCGCAAAATTTTCGGTTAGTGACTTGTGAGATCCGCTCGACCTGTAAAGGCTGTGGCTCTGGATGTCGATGGCACGCTCTATGAGCAAAACATGCTGCGCGCGTTTATGGCGTTCGAGCTTGGGACGCTCCCCGTGATGAAATGCTCTTACCGATCGGCCGCCGTTATCTGGAAGATAGCGCGTACTTTTCGTCGAGTTCGTGAGGAACTACGTGGGTTAGGCTCGCCGGCAGAATCGCTTGCTGAGCTTCAATATAGCAAGACAGCGAAGCGGATTAACATTGACAGTGCGATAGTAGAAAGGACGATAGAAGAGTGGATTTTCCAGCGGCCTCTCAAATATCTCAAACTTTGCCGGCGGCGGGGTGTAAATTCAATTTTTGCATGGCTCAAAGAAAAAAATGTACCCATTGGCGTGTTCTCTGACTATCCGGTGCGCGAAAAGCTCCAGGCACTGGGTATATCCGCACGGATCACGCCAGCGCTCTGCGCTACCGACCCTGAGATTAATGCTTTCAAACCCCATCCTAAAGGCTTTCTCCACCTATGTGAAATCTGGGGATTACCGCCAGACGAGGTCTTGTACGTTGGAGACCGTCCGGAAGTTGACGCCGCCGGCGCGGCGGCGGCGGGTATGTCTTGCGTCATCCTCTCCACCAACAATTTCACGCGTACCCATCATGATTCCTGCAATTGTATTACTATTTCTTCATTTCAGGAGCTACAGCATGTACTCGTCAACAGTATCAGGCGTTAAATTGCTCCACTCTATTTGGCCGTACGTGCAGATTGCTCGTATCGACCATTGGTTCAAGAATACCTTTATGCTTCTGGGGGTGTTGCTCGCTTGCTTTTATAAGCCGGCATCACTCACGTGGGCAAGTATTCCGCAAGTCGCGCTCGGGTTGCTGGCGACCTGTTTCATTGCCTCCAGTAACTACGTGGTCAATGAACTGCTCGATGGCGCAACTGATCGCTTTCATCCCGAAAAGAAGCGCCGGCCTGTGCCATCAGGGCAGATCCGTTTCGGATTCGCCATTTTGGAGTGGTTCCTCCTTGGAACTGCGGGGGTGATAGTGGCTTCCCTGCTTGGCTTCTCGTTTACCATCTCCTGTTTGATATTATGGCTAATGGGTATCGTTTATAATGTTCCTCCATTCCGTACAAAGGACCTTTCATACCTCGATGTGCTCTCCGAATCGGTGAACAATCCACTGAGGCTCTTCCTCGGTTGGTTCATCCTCATTGCAGACAAAGTGCCGCCTCTATCATTAATCCTGGCTTATTGGATGGTCGGAGCATTTTTTATGGCCACGAAGCGCTTCGCTGAATTTCGCCATATAGGGGATTCGAAGGCCGCAGCGCAGTATCGGAAATCATTTAGCTATTATACGGAAAACAGCTTATTGTTGAGCATGTTTTTTTATGCAATCATGAGCGCGCTCTTCTCAGGGATCTTTGTTGTCCGCTATCGCGTAGAGCTGATTCTGCTTGTGCCTCTGGCTGCTGGTTTTTTTGCCTATTACTTGAAACTGGGATTGCAAAACGATAGTCCCGTGCAACATCCGGAAAAACTCTACCGGGAGCGGGGGTTTGTGCGCTATCTAGCATTTTGTTTGATGATGTTCGTCCTGCTCATGTTGGTTCAAGTGCCCGTCCTCTACAACCTGTTCAATGTCGAGCCCGCGCGTATTGATCCCTTGTGGACCATTGGCACAACAGTAAAGTGACGGGTGGCGGGTGTGGAGTGGCAAGTGGCCAGTGCTTTAAGTGTTGAGTGACGGATAAGAAACAGGGTTATGGGTTTAGCGTGTAGGGTGTAGGCACGAGAGGTACGGCAGAGGGCGAGGCAAGGAGCAAGATAGGTTCACGACGAAGTCTTGGCAGGCTAAGACAAATGAAGCAAAGAACGAAGCCTATGTTTTTGGCCGTTTGGAACGTAGTTGCCCTGCTTTTCGTAACAGCACCTACTTCTTTGCGAGCGGAACAAGTATCTCAGCTTAGGGCGTGGCATAGGGCAGGGCAGACGTTTCTTACTTGGAAGGAAGTGATGACTCCCGGGACCCACGAGGGTATTTCTGTCCAGGGGCTCAAAGATCTTCAAACACGCATCGAGCAGGGACAGAGGGTTCGGTATCTGATCTATCGCGCAACCCGCCCGATCAAATCCGTTGAAGGCCTGAAACCGATAGTCGAACTCCCGCCATTAACCGGCTGGAACATGGATTACTACGGAATCTATCCGAAGCCTGAAAACCGCGCATTCCGCTATGTGGTCGAGGATGGAAAAGAACCGGTTCTACCGGGAACCGGTATTTATGTGCACAATCCTGAGGAACGCGGGAAGGCATACTACGCCATAACGATCTCGCTAAACGGCAAGGAAGATACGACAGTCGGGGCGGCTAACACGCTACAGGCACCTATTGATGAAACGATCGGACCAGGCGTGCCTGTCTTGCAGCGGATCGTCAAGCCAGGGATTTTCCAATACATTGAGAATCCGACGCTCCACTATTATGTTCGGTGGGAGGCGCCTCCCAATGTTAGCGTTCCAGGCAAGCCTTTCGACTATGTTGTAGCAATTCCATCCAAACTGGCAAAGCCCGCGCCTGTCGGGCTCCACCTACATGCGTGGGGAGGAAACCTCAATGATGGATACGGATGGTGGTACAACGCGGAAAAGGGGGCCATTCTCATCGCTTCGAATCAAATCCCATACGATTGGTGGACTGGCTACCATGAGCGGCTGGGGACTGGACAGCCAGTAAAAACCAAAGAGGACTGGACAAAGGGAGTCGTGCGACCTTATTCACAGCGCAGAATGTTATCGTTTCTGGACTGGGTGGCAACGAAGTGGGAGGTTGATCCCTCGAGAACTTTTGCCGCAGGAAATTCTATGGGCGGCTCGGGTGCGCTCATGTTGGCGCTGCGCTTTCCAGAACGAGTTGCGTGGGCGATCTCCTGGGTCGGGATACATATCCCCCACATGAGCCCGCAGTTCAAAAACTCATATGAACAAGTATATGGTAACCCGGAATGGGGAGTTAAGTTTGAAGATGGAACGCCGGTCTGGGATTACTTTAATAACGCCTGGTATCTCCGTCGCTATCCTGAGAAAGACATTGGCTTTCTTACTTTTTCCAACGGCAAAAACGATGGGTCCATTGGTTGGCAGCAAGCGGTGGAATTCTACCGTGCCTTGCAGGAGACACGCCGGCCGCACTTGTTCGTGTGGGGACAAAGCGGTCATGGCGAGCGAGCGGTCATGCCCCGCGGCGGCGGAGAAAGGGTGATGCCGATCGATCTCCGGACGAATCAGAGCTTGCCCGCCTTCACCAACTGTAGCCTGGATAATAACCCTGGGAATGGAGACCCGGGGAATGGAGACGCTTCCGGGCAGGTTAATTTTTATCTTTATTGGGAGACGGGGAATATTGTGGACCGACCTGAACGATGGGAGATGACAATCGGGCTCATCGATCAGGCGCCACGTGACACGGCCACGGTCGATATCACGCCGCGGCGGCGCCAACGCTTCAAGGCACAGCCGGGTGAAGCATTCACCTGGAGCAATGTTTCTTTAGACACGAACAAAGTTATTCAATCAGGGCAGGTTATTGCAGATAAATGGGGGCTGGTTACATTACCGAAAGTGTTCGTGAGCAAAAGGCAAAATAGACTCAGTATCACGAAGTAAAGAAATGCTTCGCTCAATCCTTGTTATCGTCCTCATTACCATTGGAGGGTACTACGCGCTGCAGGCGCCATTCTATGCGCTGCTCTTTTATATCGGCAACGCTTACTTCAGACCAGAAGACTGGGTCTGGATGGATTTTGTTTCGAGCCTCAGGCTATCTCTCATTTCTGGTGTTTGGGTTGTCCTGATCAGCCTACTGACACGGCAGCGATTTGTCTGGAATGGGCGGATCGCTCTTTTATGGCTGTTTTTGTTGCAGACGTTTCTCTCGACTCTCGCGTCAGAGAGTTTTTCTTACAGTTGGGGCTACTGGACCGATTTCTTCAAAACGATAATCATTACTTATATGATTGTCGTGCTTGTGACGGACATTTCCAAGTTTCGGTTAATGGTTCTCGTAATGACATTGGCTGTGGGTTTGGAGCAAGCCAAACAAGGTTGGTTCTATCTCCTAACTTCACCTGACTGGTACAATGAAAATCCCCTCTCTGTCTTTGGCGATAACAATGCAGTTGCTGTCGGTATGCTTGGTTTGGTGCCGCTCATCGGTTTGCTGGGACAAACCACCGAGAAGAAGTGGGCAAAAACCCTGTATAGTTTTCTATTCATCGGTTGCTTGTACCGCGCTCTGTCCACACATTCTAGAGGAGGATTTGTCGCGGCAATAGCGATGGCGAGCGTATGGTGGGTGAAGTCACGACATAAGTTAGGCGCATCGATGTGCGCACTCGCGATCCTTGTTATCGTGATTCCCAACTTACCCGATACGTTCTGGGACCGTATGCATACCATTCGAACTTATGAACAAGAGGAGGATCAATCAGCTCTTGGTCGCTTGCACTTCTGGGCTGTTGCCGTGGAAATGGCGAATGCCCATCCACTACTTGGAGTGGGTTATTTTGGTTATAACCCAGCTTACAACAAGTACGATTTTTCCGGCGGTAAATATGGACTGTGGCGCGCAGTTCACAGTAGTTATTTTGGCGTGCTTGCTGAGCTCGGCTATCCGGGCGGTATTCTTTACTGTCTCATCCTTTTCGGCGCCTTGCGTAGTTGCTCACGAGTCTACAAACGGGCATCACGTCACCCTGCACTCTTACAACTAAGCAAAAGCGCTTTAGCGCTCCAGATCAGTCTGATCGCTTTTCTCGTCGGGGGGAGCTTTATCTCCGGACAGTCCATTGAGATGCTGTGGCATATCATTGGATTGACCATAGCCTTAGAGCGGATCACCGCTCAGTGTGAGGCAGAAATTTCAAGCGGTGAGCTTTCTGGCGAGGTAAGGTACACTGCTTCAAACAGGAAGGATGCTGCTGCATGAGCCGCGGTTCACGTTAGAAACTTTGTTGCACCGCGGAGGCGCGGAGGGCGCGGAGAGAAAAGTAACCCTCTGCGAACTCTGTGGTCGTGAGAAAAAATCCCTTTTCGCAAAAATGAGCCGTTGCAAGTATTTAATTTCATTGAGGTGGAATTTGCAATTTTGATGGTTTTTGGATTTTTTCTCATGACCTGTGTCTCTGCGGTGGAAAGAATCCGGAACATTCACCGCCGAGGCGCGGAGGACGCGGAGTAAAGGGTTCTTGATCAAGAAATACTCCGATCTCTGCGTACTCTGCGTCTCTGTGGTGAAGTAAAGCTTGCTTCTTTGGTTGCGGCTCTGCCGCTCTGTGTCTCTGCGGTGAAGAAGGATTCGGACATTGCACCGCGGAGGCGCTGCCTGCCCGCCGCCAGGCAGGCGGGAGGGCGCGGAGGGGGAGTATAAAAAAATATAAATCTCTGCGTACTCTGTGCCTCTGCGGTGAGTGCTTCTTTTTCCTTCGGTTGCGGCGTAGCGGCGCTGTGGCTCTGCGGTGAAGAAGGACTCGGACATTGCACCGCGGAGGCGCGGAGGGCGCGGAGAATGGAGTTCTTGATCAAGAATTACTCCGATCTCTGCGAACTCTGCGGTCGTGAGAAAAAATCCCTTTTCGCAAAAATGAGCGGTTGCAAGTATTTGATTTCATTGAGGTGGAATTTGCAATTTTGATGGTTTTTGGATTTTTTCTCATGACCTGCGTCTCTGCGGTGAATACGCCGTCACAGAAAACCCAGAAGCGCCTTAATATTTCGCGTTTCAAAAATCCACGCCATTAATCTTTTCTTCTATGAGAATTCTGCACGTACTGCCTTCATTTGGATTGGGCGGCATGGAAAAGATAGTGTGCACCGTCATCAACAGTACCTCGGAGTGGTATACTCATGAAATATTAGCCTTGGATCGATGCACGGACGCGAGTGTTTGGATTAATGGAAAGAAACTAAAACTCATCGAGTTTGAGAAACCAGAGAAAAGAGGAAGTTTTTTCCGGTCTCTATATCGTGCTTTGCGGCAGATTCAGCCAGACCTTTTGATGACCTATAATTGGGGTGCCAGTGATGCCATCTGGCTAGGACGCGCGGCGGGAATACGGCGAGTTATTCACAATGAGCATGGCTATAATGTTGATGAAGCGAAGGCAACAGATTGGAAGCGGGACGCGGTTCGCTTTCTTGTATACCGTTTGGCCGCTAAATTGATTGTTGTTTCCAGAGAATTGGAAAGCCTCCTGCAGCGGAGATATTTGCTAGGGGCAGGCCACGTCACACGTATTCCCAATGGAATTGATTCCTCATACTATTCGCCCGACTGTGACGAGCGGCAACGGACGAGAAAGATACTGGGTTTTGCCGATAGAGATATTGTGGTTGGTTTTACTGGCCGCCTGGATCCCATTAAGAATCTTGACCTGCTCTTGGAAATCTTTGCGCATTGTGTTCAAGAACGTTCCGATCTACGGCTCCTCGTAGTGGGTGATGGACCTCAGAGGAAACATCTACAAGCCCTCTGTGAAAAAAAGAAACTGACAGGCCGTATCGTGTTCGCCGGGCAACGGGAAGACGTATTGCCCTATTTGAGGGCGATGGACGTATTTCTGTTAACGTCGCTGCGGGAGCAGATGCCAATGACCGTGCTTGAGGCCATGGCGGTGGGTATCCCAGCAGTGGCAACTAAGGTCGGAGACATTCCACATATCATCGATGATGGAATCGACGGATTCGTTCTGCGTTCGGACGCTTCCGTCGACGCATTTGTTCAATCATTGTTTGCTCTCCTCGACGCGGCGCGGCGAAAAACTATGGGGGCTGCAGCCCGGAGAAAAGTAGTAGGCCAGTTTCAACAAGAAGTAATGGTGCGGCAATACAAGACGGTTATTGAAGGGTTGCACTAGCCAGGGGGGAAAGGTTGCCGGCAAGAGGACGGAAGGTGGTGAAGGAACACTACACGCGTTCACTTACCGCAACCGCCGGCGTGCGGGCAACGCTTGTTTTAGCGAAGCACTAACCCGGAAGGAGCGGGCGGCGGTGACGTAGTCCCTCCGGTTATGGGACAGGTAATGCCATAGATTTCTGGGTGCGTTGTGGTGCCGTTACAGGGTGCAAGACCGCCAACGATATTTTGTGTGGCCTGCTCAAGGTAATAGACTCTGAAGTTGTTGCCGGATTGGCCCTGGTAGTTGTAGACGAAAACTTCATCCTTCGACGTCGTGTCGGTATTTCCCTGAATGGTGTTCCAATACATATTGACCGATCGGAGTGACTGACCTGGCCATGCAACAAACTGAACGTTGCTAATGATGGTTTGGCGGTCGGTTGTCTGTGCTCTCGTTCCCGGCGTTGCTTGAGTTTGGATGGTAATCGCATCGCTGTAAGTTCGGAAATAAGAGTTTTCAATCGTGAAGGTGCCCGGGGTATCAGTTGAGCAACAGATGCCTTTTTGCATTCCCTGGATATTGGCATTCCTAATGATGATATTGCTTGCTTTGTAATCGCCCGATTGCCACGCAACACCATAGTCAAATATACCGAATGCGCGGGATGAACCTCGGACAATGAACCCATCAAAGGTGACGCGATTGATAGGATAACCATAGAAACCTTCTTCCCAGAGATGCCATCCGACAAAATCCTTGATAAGCGTTTCGGCCATATTGGCCATTTCATATCCACTGGTCCCAAGGTTCCATATAACCATTCCGGTTGCTGTCGCGCCATACGCTTCATTACGGGCAAATTCAGGAATTGGGATAAACTGCATATTGACAAGTTGATACTCTATCCCCTCTTGGCCGTTTGCCGTATCAGCGCCACGATAGAGGGGAATTCGAGTGCTTGTGGTGGACGCCGCGCGCCACCAGAAACTGTAGCCGGAGCCAGCCACAATGCCTTGACTTCTGCCGATGCAGTTAGACGCCACACTGTCGCGGACACGGTGGTTAAACCCGGCAAACCAAAAGCACGAGCCATCCCTCCCATCGTTTTGGCGGGGGCTTATATTCCCGTCGATCGCCATCACAAAATTATGGACAAACTCGTTGTAGCTCTCGCTCCCATCCTCGGTGACGATCCCTGCCCCACTGCCATTGTAGACGACATTATCCTGAACTAGGCCGTAGTGGCTGTCGTGGACGGTCATTGGCCACTTGAGTGAATCAGCGATGGCATTCCCGACAATTCTGAACTGATAGCCGGAGTTCGTGGGGTTTATTGGCCCGTAAACGTGGTGCATGTGGAGTGAATAGCGCCCTATGTGGTTTCCCGGCCCCAGATCGGCATTAGTGGTTCTCCCGAGCTCTTTGTGCTCGACGTAACGGATGTCGATGTCCGATGTTCTGGTGTAGAGCGTGTGGCCACGGGTGCCAGAGGGATTCTCCGATCGGATCTTAATATTTCTCGTGAGGTTCATGACGTGCGGAAGGAAATCAAGGTTGTTGTTCCCGTCTCGTGCCCCGACATGGTCGTAGCTGAGCGGTCTATTTAGTGTGATTGTGGAGCCAGAGATATTTGAGATAGTGAATTCTTCCCACTGCGGAACGTAACCACTCCACACCTCTCCCGATCCCTGTTTCAGATGCCGGGTGTCTGGAATAGCAATTCGATCTCCCACTTGCCATCCTGCCACTGCTTGCTGGAGTTGTAGCGTCGACTGGCCGGCCAGAGGCTCCGCTGCGAGGCGCACAAACGTGGGAGACTTGACTGCGCCATGCATCGTTACTTTTCCGTCGACAGCTAGCAACCCAGTGCCGTACTGGTCGGGATCAGTCGTAGTGTTCAGGGCCTTATTCTTGATGATGATTTCAGCGGTAAAGGATGAAGGAATCGGATTTGAAGATGTGCCGGCTTCAAGCGCGCCGTTGGGCAAAATAAGAAGAGTTCCGACCCTGAGTCGAGTGGTTTGGGTGGTAGAGAAACGGAGCGCGCCGCCTGCATCAACTCCGATGACGTCTGCATCTCCCGTTGTGCTATCGTAGGTTACCATGTGTGTAATACGGACAATGTCGCTGGCGGCTGGAACCCTTGCGGGCGTCCAAGTCGCGGGACTCGACCACGGACCATTTGAAGCGCTGCGCAAAGTAGGGTTCGCAGCAAAGTCGGGGATATTATCGAAAGCCGTGTGAATATCTGCCGCCCAGCCGGTCACCGGGAACATAAGTTGACCCAAAAGAGCCAGGACCATCAGCCATGACCAGCGAAAGCGTTTCATGTTTTTCTCGAATGAGTGATTTTTGTAATCCCTCAGCGGCCTGAGTAGTTCCGTCGTATTGCTTGGATCATTTGCCTGGAATCGCATTAGTCGCTCCTCTATCCTTTAATGGGGTTTATTTTTTCCGTCACGGTAAAAATTCATCGGCTCCCAGGTCGCGAGAAGCCGTACCACTCCTGGGGCGAAGTTCGCCGTCGAAGTCATCGGTAACATCGGGGTGCACAGGCGCCGCGTCGATTACGAGTGCGGCAGCGCTTCGGAGATGCAAATCGTTGTTAGCCGGGTCGACAAAGAGGCTACTCGACGCACTCACGATATTGTTAGCGACATTTCCCGTCGCTCCGTCCCGGGAAACGATCCGTGCATCCGTGAGATTGAATCGAATTTCAACATCTGTAGTATCGGGGAAACGGTATTCAATCGCGTTCGGGTAGGTGCCGTTTAGGATGACCGTATTATGAAGGACTTTCGTATTGGGAGAGTCCGCCACGTAAACACCCGTATCGCCCGTCTCGCCAGATTTCCGGTAAAAAATATTGTTCCGGATGATGCCTCCCGAGTGATCGTTGGGTACCCGTTCCTGCAGACCTAGGGCGATGCCACGCTGGGTGTTCAAAAATAAATTTCGCTCGACAATGGTGTTGTTGGACCCTCCCCACATCAGTATCGCCGGCCCTGCCAGTTGTCCCGCGGGCGCCCGAATATTGCGGAAGAGATTGTCGCGAATGACCCAATTGTTGCCGGTAATAACATCGACTCCGTCTGTGTAATGGTCGCGTGAGGTCCTCTCAAATTCCATGATCGAATACTCGACGACTCCATCGTCCACACCACTCTTGGCGAGAGAGGTAGGATTGCTCTTAATGAGCTGTTGCCCTCCATTGAGCAGCCGAACACTATAGATCCGCGGCCGTTGTGCGCCAGGATTAAGGATAATGGGGTGATAATAGATGTCGCGAAGGGTCAGATGGGCGATAACCGTGTTGGCGGAATTGGTCCAGATCCCATGGGGAACGGCTCCGAAATTGGAGTTAGTCATTCCTCTGCCGATGAGCACAACATCACCGCATCCTGAAGCGCCGCGGATGGTAACATTATTGACGTTGTCTACGTGAAGGGTGGCGGAGAGAGAGTAAGTCCCGTTGGCAATCAGAATGGTCATGCCGGGCTGTAAATTTTTCATGGCGTGTTGCAACTGGGTTTCGGTCGAGACGAGAACCTCGGCGCCGGTCAGTGGTAGGGCAGGAGCAGCGCAAGCGCGCGTCAAAGGACGCGTGACGGCTGGTTGTGCAGCTAGAGCGGCTCGGGCTGGGGGAAACTTGTCGTGCACTGTAAAGGCCAAGCTCAAGACCCCAAGAGATACCGCTATTCGACGCCTTAGCGGCTTGGGCAAAAGAAGAAATCTCCTCCCACCGCCCAACCTCGAAGCGCCGCTCCAGTCACGAGACGCTGGATGGTCTCCTGCCACACTCAGGGAATGGCGCGTATTCACTCTCTTATCCCAACTTGCGAGACCGGTGTGCGCATATTTTTTTATTGTACACCATACCGCTGCTCATTCCCAAGAAAATACTGGTTTTTCACCGAGAACTAGTTAATGGCTAGACCGCTAGGAGCGTTGGGCGGCGATGGAGGTGGCGTAGTGCCACACTGGACTACACCCTGTTGCCGGAGCACAGGATCGACGATGGTGCAATCCAACGTCGGCGCGACAAATGCGGCGCCTTTGAAATTGGCGATGAGTTTCAGCTGGGCATAGGGATCGCCGTTATAGATCGCTTCCTGTCCCACGTTGCGCCAAGCAATAACATCAAGGCCTGGCTCAAACTCCGTGTATTCGTCGAAATCGTTCCAGGATTCTAAAAACACGTAATCCGCCGATCCTTTGCTCGATTCCTGGAAGAAGTTGTCGATCGTCTGCCCGTTGTTGCGCAGGCAATAACGTGGCGGATTCCTCCCGGGATCGTGGCTCATCATCACTTCGTTGAATCCAGGAAAGCCATGACTACCGGCAACGTATCCATTGCTCCTCATATCGTTCAAGCCGTCTGAGACCGCGATGGCATGAAAAGCGCAGCCGGATGCGCTCGGATAGCCATATGGCACGAGCTGCGTTTTCTCAGCGCCGTTGGTCAAGTTTATGCTGTTCAATTCAGAGATCGACAAGTCACCGCCGATGACCCAAAAGGCTTCCCGCGCATTGAGCAAGTTGGACGTCAGGTTAGAAATCGTGTCCCAGCGACTCCAGAAGACAAACCACATTATCGGCTTATTGTTTATCGTTGCTAACGCCGCTGCGTATTGAGAGGATGCGGCCTGATCGAAATGTTTTTTGAAGTTGGTATAAAAATCTGCATTGGTGCCGAGCGGTTGCCATCCTTCGAGACCCAATTTGAAATTCTCTTCATAAGCCACTTTAAGAAAGATCAAAAAATTGGCCATGAATTCACTGCCGCCGTCACCGCCGCCCGGAAACGTTGATACCAGAAATCCATCGATTCCGGCGGCCTTTGCTAATCGAATGTGCCAGCGAAAAATTTCGGGATTATTGCTTTTATACGGACCAATCAGCGGATAAGTCGGACCGCTATAATCACGCAACCATGAAGTGCCGCCGACGAAATTGCAGGGGTTGTTCGATTCCGACCACCACGCCCAGTGATACCATGTGGTAGTTGCGCTGCTCGCCGGACATTTATCCGCTATCCGAAACCACACATGGTATTGGACGTAGACGGCGGGACGAGCGACTGTTTGCTCGGCGAGAAGTTGAGCACAAGCGGTAAGCGGAAAAAGAAGAGCGAATAATAATAATAACAATTTAAATATTTTCACGGGTATCTCCCTTTGTCAATCCGCGAAGCCCATCTCCATGGCTCGGGTTTTTGGTGAAAGCATTTATCAGTCTCTTATTTCTTCCTAAAGGCATAGTTTTATCCGCCGAAGACTGGAGAGTTACCAGTTTCCCACCACGGGTAAGTCGCCAGCCTGACCGAAACCGGTCAAGCATTTATCTACGTTGCAGCCATCCCATTTACCATTACCGTTGAGATCTAACAACCATTCGCCCGTGCTGGGTCTAAAGACACCGATGTTGGCTGTGCCGGTAGCATTCCAATCACCGGCGACAGGGAGATCGCCCGGTTGGCCGAAAGGACCGAGGCACTTATCGACTCTACATCCATCCCACTTCCCGTTGCCATTGAGGTCGAGTTCCCATAGTCCTCGGACCGGATCAAAAATCCCGATCTTAGTAATGCCGTTGCCATTCCAATCGCCTACGACCGGCACATCCCCAGGTATACCAAAAGGTCCTAAACAGAGATCGACTTGGCACCCATCCCATAAACCGTTGCCGTTAAAATCCAGATACCAACGGCTCATTGTATTGGTGTTGTAGGTTCTATTTTTGTTCTTTCGATTATCCTGTGAATTCGCAGTTGTCGGTTGGTAGATCCCGACCAGATCTCCACCCAAGCCGTCCCAGTGACCACTGATTGGCACTTGCCCGGAAGTTGATCCGACATTGAAGGATAAGATGAGGCAGCCCCCTGTGCCGCAACTGTCCGATGTGCCGGCACCGCTGACGTCTAGCTCCCACATGCGTTTCGGTGGGTTGAAGACTCCGATCAATGATTTTCCAAATCCTTTCCAATCACCGACAACTGGAACGTCACCTGCCTTACCGAACGGGCCCAGGCAAGTATCCACGGTACAGCCATACCAGCCGTCGCTATTTTTGTTTAGAAACCATTCTCCCGTGTCGGGACGAAACAGTCCCACGCTGCTCGCGAGCGCTTGCGAGAAAACGGCCGTGCAAGATTTGTTGCCGTTCATGGTGACGGAGCCATCCGAACAATCGGCGTCTCCCATCCAGCCGTCAAAGGTAGAGCCGGAATCCGGCGTTGCGTTCAGTGTTACAGAAGCGCCGCTAGCAAAGCTCGCGGAGCAGTTGGCGCCGCAGTCGATGCCGGCCGGGGAGCTGGTCACTTTGCCGGTTCCCGTCCCGGAAATGCCAACGGACAAAGCGTAGGTTAAAATTTGAAAGCTCGCCGTGCAGGATCTATTGGCATTCATTGTTACTGATCCGTCGGAGCAATCGGCGTCGCCGCTCCAGCCAGCAAAGATCGAACCGGTACTTGGGATCGTCGCCAATGTAACGGCGGTTCCGCTGGTAAAGGAAGCGGAGCAATTCGTGCCGCAGTCGATGCCGGCCGGGTTACTGATAACTTTACCGCTCCCGGTTCCGGCGGGTGTTATCGTGCCAACTGCGCTCACGGTCAGTGTGAAGTTTTGAACATTGCTCTGAAAAGTTGCCGTGCATGATTTGTTGCTATTCATGGTCACCGAGCCGTCCAAGCAATCCGCATCGCCGCTCCACCCGGTGAAAGTATAGCCTGGCGCGGCAGTGGCGCTGAGAAGAACAAGAGTTCCGCTTGAGTAGTTTTCGGAGCAGTCGCCGCCGCAACTAATGCCGGCTGGATTACTGGTAACCGTGCCATTGCCTTGGGACGAAACGGTGAGAGCAAAGGTTGCTGCAGGCGTTGTGCCGCAAACTTCGTTTGTGTAGGGTGAGGCGCCTGTGCTGTTAAAAGCATTCAGTCGATAACAATAGGTAGTGCCATCGCCTAGATTGGAGTTGATATAGGACGTTGTACCGGCGCCAACGGTTGCAATGAGCGAAAAGCTTCCAGCGGTTCCGGTTTTGCGCTCGATGTTGAAACCACCTTCATTCGAAGAATTGTCAGACCACGTCAATTGAAAACTTGCCGCGTTCGCACGCTTCTGAAGAATGACCAAACCACTAAGGGCGAGCAGGAGAACTAAGAGTTTCGAAAATGCGCAACGCACTTAAAACCTCCCCCCGGAACTTCTCACGAGCCGAAGCGGTGCACGGACTCAGGGAGGTCATGTGCGTCAATCCGGCGGCCCTGCTACCATGTCCTGTCACCTCCAGCCTGGGATCACTTGCCCCCGGACTAGATGCTTCAGAAGTTAGGTCAGCGGCTTTGCGTCCCAGCCTTTCGGCTGGTTTGCCTTTATCGGAGACCAATTCCTAAATATAAATTCTCAGGGTATCAACGCAAGCAACGTGCCAAAAGTGAAACAATGATACATTATGAATTTTAGGGTAGTTTCTAGCCTCGATTGAAAGGAACCTGTAGGTTCCAGGGTACACTTTTGAACCGGCAGCGTGCAGGGAATATTCGCGTTCCAGTAGACGGCAAAAAAAGCGGCGCGGCGGTTGGCCCTTAGTTGCCACATTGTTGATTGCTTGGTAATTCGATTATACTCCTGCGCATTCGTGAGGATGTTTAGTTGTCTTCCTTCTCTTGGTGGCAGCGCAACGTTACGACCCAGTAAATCCTCTGCGGTGAAGAAGGACTCGGAGATTGCACCGCGGAGGCGCTGAGGACGCGGAGAAAAGAAATCCTGCTACTATCGTTAAAAGTTTTCGCTGCTTGCGCAAATTTTCCGACGACTGTTCAGCATTCGACGAAACACTTCCAGGCTGAAATCCGAAATCCGAAGCTCGAAATCCGAAACAAATGAACTCAAATCCGAATTACGAATTCCAAAATCCGAAACGCGCATGTTTGGAAGTTTGGGATTTTTGATCATTTAGAATTGTTTCGAATTTCGCATTTCGGGTTTCTAGTTTTCTCTTTGTGGCCTAGGCCCTTCGACCTTGCTCAGGGTGGTGAGTTGATCGAACCACGCCTTTGCGCGAGATATTCCGACTGTTGGTTGCGGCTCCGCCACGCCAGGCCTCTTTACTGAATACGCCTTCACAGGAAACCCGGAAGAGCGTAATTTTAAAAACCAGTGGGGCGCACGGCCGGTGCAACTCTACTGGCAGTATCTGTGGAATAGGCAAAAAAATACCTGATTTGAGTCCCTCAAATCCAAAATATCAAACAGCAATCCGTGTCTGGCAGCGCCTACCCGTACCAGTAACCAAGGTACTCGGGCCGATGATAGTTCGCAACATTCCATGATGGAATGCGTTCAGGTGAGCGACAATCAGGGCGATTCGCAGGATCGTTATTACCAACGAAATTTCTTGTCTCATCGGTTTTCAGCACACCGCGGCAGGAGATTTTTTCCTTTGTCTAATTCGGACCACAACGGGGTCTGTATGGCCAGTAGTGTAAAGCCCGGATAATTTGGACGGCAGTGATCACAGACAATGCTGGCTGAACGTGACAAGATTTTCAAACCGGACCGTTGGACAGTGGAAAGAATATTCCCAAAATCAAATTAATCTCGCTTCAGATTTCCTGGCACTGGTCTGATGCGATCACGTAACTTTCGAACAACGCCTAATTTTTAGTTCTCAGCGGTTGAGCCTCAACAGCAAATTCCTATCATTTTCTGTTGCTGGGTGTTGATTGGAGGGCGGTGAGCAATGAACGATCTGGAACGCCCGCTGGTGGTTGATCTCGATGGCACGCTGATCCATAGCGACCTGCTGGTCGAATCGGCGCTCCTGGCCTGCGAGCAACAACCGTCCACCCTGTTCGCGCTGCCCGGCTGGCTGGGCCAGGGCAAGGCCGTGCTCAAGCGCCAGTTGGCCGAGCGCGCCGAAATCGACGTGGCCAGCCTGCCGTGGAACGAACCCTTGCTGCAATGGCTGCGCGAGCAACGCGCCGCCGGCCGAAGCCTGGTGCTGGCCACCGCCTCCGATATTCGTTACGCCGAGCAGGTGATGAGCTATCTCGGCTGCTTCGACGCCGTGCTGACCAGCGAGAACGGCCACAACTTGTCGGCCGAAAACAAGCGGGCAGCCTTGGTGGCGCGCTTTGGCGAAGGGGGTTACGACTACGCCGGCAATTCCCACGATGACCTGGCGGTCTGGCGATCGGCGCATCAGGCCATTGTGGTCAATGCGCCGGCCGGCCTACAGCGGAAAATCAACGTGCCGATCGCCAAGGTCTTTCAGCCGCAAGCGGGCCGTTTGCGCGCCTGGGCCAAGGCGCTGCGCCTGCATCAGTGGCTGAAGAATATGCTGCTGTTCTTGCCGCTGCTGGCGGCGCATCGCTTCGATCCTGCGAGCTGGCTGCCGGCGCTGCTGGGTTTCCTGGTCTTCGGCCTGTGCGCTTCCAGCGTCTACCTGCTCAACGACTTGCTGGATCTGCCGAGCGACCGCCAGCACCCACGCAAGCGGCTGCGGCCGTTCGCCGCTGGCCGGCTGCCGACATTGCACGGCGCGCTACTGGCGCCGGGCTTGCTGCTGTTGGCGCTGCTGCTGGCCTTCGCCCTTTCACAGCCCTTTGCCTATACCCTGTTGGGCTATTACGGCCTCACACTGGCCTATTCCTTCCGCCTCAAGCGGATCGCCATGCTGGACGTACTGACCCTAGCCGGGCTGTACATCATCCGCATCGTGGCCGGTGCGGCCTTGACCGCCATCCAGCCCTCCTTCTGGCTGCTCAGCTTCGCCCTGTTCTTGTTCCTGTGCCTCGCCTTCCTTAAGCGCTACACCGAGCTGGTCGACCTGCGCGAACTCAAGGGACAACAGGCCAAAGGACGCGGCTTTAGCGCAGACGATGCCTCCTTGATCGCCATGCAAGGTTCTGCCGCCGGCTATCTCGCGGTGCTGGTACTGGCCTTCTATATCAACTCGCGCGAGGTATGGGCGCTCTACCAGGAGCCGCGCTGGCTGTGGGGCATTTGCCTATTGCTGCTGTACTGGCTCAACCGCTCCTGGTGGCTGGCCCATCGCGGCAAACTGCACGACGACCCGGTGATTTATGCGGTGATGGATCGCGGCAGTCGAGTGGTTTTGTTGCTGGTGCTGGGCTTGCTGGGTTTGGCTTCGGCCCGTTACCCTGGCTAAATAGTGACGGGGCGTAACGATGTTGAAACGGATTAGGGCCGTCAGCTGGTTTGGAGCATTACTTCTGGTTCTGACTGCGCTGGTGCTAGGCAAAACCAAGTTGGATGGTGATGGCTATGAATATCTGCTGATGACGCATGCACTCACCAACCATGGCTCCGTGGAAATACGTCCATCCGATGTGGAGCATTTCCTGAAACTTTCGGAACAGGAAAGCGCTCGTCTGGCCATCCCACGCCACATTTTCCAAGCCCTGCGTCAACAGCTGGATCAAGCCAAGCCGAGTCCTGTCGTCGTATTCTTTCCCAATGCAGAAGGGAAGATTTACGGTATCCACTACTGGCTGTACTCTCTGCTGGCCTTGCCGTTTTATTGGTCGATGGTGATCTTGGGAGGCAATCCAGTCTGGGCCTTCAGCCTGCTAAATCTGGCTTTCGCAGTTATCGCTATGCTGTATCTGCGGCGCGCCTTGCCAACACAGTGGCTGATAACCTGTGTCCTGTTCCTGCTGACGGGCGTGACTTTTTACCTGCCGTGGACCGGGCCGGAATTGATGTCGGCCAGCATGCTCCTGTTAGGCTGCACTGCAGCGTTCCGTGGGCAATTAGGCGCTTCACTGCTGGCGATTGGCGTTGCGGCAAGTCAGAACCCTTCCATCATTTTCATGATGCCGGTCGCCTTGGCATACCGGATCATGCTAGCCAAGTGGCCAGCATTGAGCTGGCCCGGTGCTAGGTTAGACAACTTGCGTTGGGCTGAAGGGTTTATGGCGGCTGGCGGCATTCTGTTCGCGCTGTTTCCCTATGCTTATTTCCAGTTCACCTTTGATACACCCAGCCTCACTGCAAAGGTGGCGACCGATCCAAACCTGATTGGAGCAGGGCGGCTGTTCTCCCTTTTTTTCGATCTCAATCAGGGCATGGTCGCCGGCGTTCCTGGGTTATTGACCACTGTAATCTTGGCGCTTCCGATATCCTTCTATCTGGCGCCGCAGAAGCGTCTTTGGGCCATTCCCCCGCTGTTGACCGGCGCCGCAGTTCTACTGATGGCTGTGCCGACGCTGGCACCGCATAACTGGAACCACGGCGCCAAAGTGATGCTACGCTATGCCGTCTGGCTGGCTATGCCCTTGCTCGCCTTGCTGTTCTACTGGATGTCAGCGATGCCGCGACACTGGGTTAATCGGCTTGCCATCCTTGCAGTAAGCCTGCAGGCTTTTGTCATCCTGGAAAATGGATTATTTGGGGAATGGAGCCACTACTTGAGGCACAACGATCACGCCCGTTGGCTGCTGACCCATTACCCAAGTCTTTACAACCCAGAAGCAGAAATTTTCTTTGAGCGCAGTAGCGGGCAGGAACGAAGATTGACACTAGACACCACCATACTATACCGCGACAGAGAGCAACCTCGCAAGCTGCTACGGCAGTGGCCCAACCCTGAGGCTAGCGGTGGGCTTTGTGCACCAGATCAAATCCTGGAAGGAAGTAAGCCGCGCTACGTGCAAGGCGGCTGGCAATATCTTCATCCGCCCTTTGACTGCCTGCCACGGCAAGCTGGTGATCGCCTTGGCGTATGGCGTATCAGTGCCAAGCAACCCGTCACCCAAAAATTACTGGCTGAGGGCTGGTCATCTTTGGAAGCTGGCGGCGTATGGACCGACGGCATACACTCCATCCTTAAGTTGCCAGTCCCCTCGGGCAAGCGACCTCAGCGCTTACGTCTGCTCGGCCACTATTATGTACATGTAAGAAGCAGCCGCGTCATCATCAACGGACTCAGTCTGGGCACATTCCGACTTGCCGAGGGTTTGGTCGATTTGCCGTCTAATCTTCCTCGCGGCGGCACCCTGACCGTTGAATTGCAGCACCCCGAGGCCGTATCGCCGAAATCGCCCGGCGAATCGCCGGATAGTCGGCTGCGCGGTTTTTATTTGAAAGCCATCGCCATCGAAACCGCGCCCGAGTGATCTCCCGACGACCGATGCCATCCCCTTCCTCGCCGAGCGAGGCCATGCAGGGTCTGTTTGGCGAGGAAAACAAGCGTCATCACACCGCCTATGCTTTCGCCTTGCTGGTTAATCTGGCGCAGCAGGTAGACTCGTCGCTTGAACACGCCTACAAACCAACGGAGTACATGCAGCAACAATTCCTTTATTTTTGCTAAGAAAAACGATATTAACGATTTATGGAACAACCGTACCGACGAGGAATAGATTGAGTTTATCAATGGATGGCGCCAACCGATCGCTATTTTTGCCCATCGATGGTCACTTTAATTAGAACGGGGCCAGGACCATGGCGCAAATCGTTCTAGAGCATCTCGCTCTTAGTCCCTGCATTATCAGGCAATTCACATCGCAGACGCCAAAATTTCTAAGAATGCTATGTGAAAAGTGTTAGCCGTTTGCTAGAAGCAGGCGCCTGGGACGCTTTCGTTGAATCCGCTGCCGACGCGAGTTCTTATCACCGACCGCTGCGGCCCCCAAAAAGTTGAAAGCAAATTCTCTTGGCAAACTGTTTTGGACCGCTGAAAAGTGGAATTGATCTGGACGGGGGACCTATGCTGCTCTGTGAACAGTGCGGACGGAACCTTGTGAGCCCAGAAAGCCGTTGCTGCGATGAGTGCTCACCCAAACAGCAACTCGCTGCTCAGTCGCGCCCTCCTGCGATCGAGAGCGATATTTTTCACGATATAAAGAAGTTCATAGACTACATTTTGAGCTTTCACATCTTTCAGGAACCCGCGGAGGCGCAGGAGTACATCGAAACCCATTACAATCGGTTTTTGAAGACGCTGGAGAAGATCCCTCACGGGCGAGGAAAACTTCTGGAAATCGGCGCGGCGCCATTCTGCATGACTCTAATGATACGTGCCTGCCGCGAGTTTGACCTGCACGTCATCAATTACGGGTCGGAAGCAGATATCGTACTATCGAGCGATAAATATGGTGAACGGGTTGTCGTTCCGTGTCGCGGGACCAATGTGGAATGCGATCCTTTCCCCTACGAGACTGGCGAGTTCGATGTGGTGGTGTGTGCAGAGGTCATTGAGCACTTGACGTTTCATCCGAGCCATATGCTGTGCGAGATTCATAGGATTTTGAAACCTGACGGGCTGCTCGTTCTAACGACGCCGAATGTCCTGCGGCTGTTTTACAACTACTCGAACGCGAGGCGGGTGATTCACGGTCAGAACATTTATGACCCGTATTCCGGCTAGGGGCCGTACGGAAGGCACAATCGCGAGTTCACACCGGGGGAGCTGCGCAACCTTGTGGAAGGATGCGGGTTTGCGATCTCCGAATTGGAAGTTTGTGACCTGGACACCGTGTTCAGGGGAAGGCTGGACAACTGTTACCGATGGCTGCTGGCGGTGCTGTTCGGTGTGGACCGGCAGATGCTGACACAGTTTCACGGCTCTCAGATGATCTTGACGGCGCGCCCCCATGGGGAGCGCAAAGCGTTCCTGCCCCAGAACCTCTACAAGTCGGTTCATGCGCTCGAAAAGGCGAAGGAGGTATTTCCGCGGATCCCCTGACGCGGGGTAAGCCGTTAGCGGATCGGGACAGAACGCGAACGCTTTCTGGCGTAGCGGTTATAATTGCACTTGCGGAATTTTCAATTCCACTACGACCCGGCCTATGGAGTGAGTCAGACAGGGGAGGCATACGTCTACACAAGACGCTATACGATGTTTTGCAGGTCCTAATATCAACCACTGATGACCTTGTAGATTCCGATACGGAGTTCAAACCTGTTAAAGAAGACTGGAACCAAATCACGTTCAGGAGTCAGCACTCGTTGCAGTACCATCGAGCCGCATCCTTTTGGGTGCGGGCTTGTTGGCACCATCATCGATTGTGCCTTATTAGGAGCGCAATATCAGTGCCACCGTATTTCATCATCTGATGGTATCTAATGAAACCTTGGTGCAAAGGGGAAAACTTTTGGGATTCATTTCCGGTTTAGACCTAGCAACTATCCGCCAGTGCTTGGGCGAAAAATGCCTGTCTGAGTGATTCCCATGCCGTCCAAAACTCTAGAGATGTGAAAGTCGCTGGAGCGGCCGAAGCGCGCTAAGCGTTTGTCCACCCTTCGACTTGAGCCCCGGCATCGGCCGGGGGCTCTTGCTCAGGATTCCGTCCCACGGGCGCACTGGAAGGTGCGACGGGCTTGCCCGTGGGGCTCCACATAGCGTTCATCTCACTTGCCGTTCAGTTAGCCGCGAGAAATCAAAGCGCCTCCTATTATTCCATAGCTCAAATTTTGCGCAGCTTGGGCAAATTTTCCGGCAGTCGAAGACTCTCGGATTCGGATATTCCTCGCGCCAAGCATGTCCTGAGCCTGGTCGAAGGGGCGCCAAGAACGCCAAGTTCGGAACGTTTTTTCCTTTGCGGCCTTTGCGTCTTTGCGCGAAATACTCCGACGTTTGGTTGCGGCTCTGCCACGCTAGGCAGAGGACGTTTGTATAACGCGGCGTCAAAAAAAGGTGGCACCATGGAATCAATTAAAAATATCCGAACCGAAGCAAGTTCGGTATACCAATCGCAAATTGTTCACGAAAACGAGGAGGGGTTTATGGAGATCATGAAGGAAAAACAAGACACTATCATTGGCGATGTACTACGCTTCGTAGCGATCTTTGTCGGACTCGTTGCGGCCATCTCGCTATTATCGGTGGCGGTGCCGGGCAAATTATTACTTTTGGGGGCCGCCTTTATCGCGTTATCTGTTTGGGGAAAAAGAAAGCTCAAGCGGGAGCGTAAGTCGTAAATTGATCCTAATGAAGAAGGAGCTTGAATATGCTACGGAGTGAAGAAAGAATCGCCTTGGGAGCGCAACATCAAATCGCGCAGAGTCTGGCTGAAAAAATTCAGAACCGCTCGGCCCGGCTCGGCGTCATCGGCTTGGGATACGTAGGACTGACTTTGGCGACGGGGATGGCGAAGGAGCGGTTTGAGGTGGTCGGAATCGACATCGACCGCACCAAAGTCGACTCTGTCAATTCGGGGATATCTTACGTTCTGGATGTGCCTAGCGAGACACTGCTGCCGTTGGTGACGCAGAAGCGAGTCAAGGCGACGCAGTCCTTGGCGGCGGTGGAGAACCTCGACGTCATATGCATATGTGTGCCGACGCCGTTGGGAAGAACCAAGGAACCCGATCTTTCTTACGTCATCGCCGCCGCCGAGGCCATCAGTAACCATCTACAGCAAGGGCAGTTGATCATCGTTGAAAGCACGACTTATCCGGGAACCACGCGAGAAGTGGTGTTGCCGATCCTCGAGAAAACGGGGCGCCAGGTGGGAAAAGACTTCTTCCTGGCCTTTTCCCCGGAACGGGTTGACCCAGGCAACTTGACCCACACGACGCGGACTATTCCCAAAGTGGTCGGTGGCATAACCCCTCAGTGTAGCCGGCTGGCCGGGTTGCTTTATCAGCAATTCGTCGACAAGATCGTTCCCGTCTCTTCGCCCGAATGCGCCGAGATGACAAAGCTCCTGGAAAATACTTTCCGAAACGTCAACATCGCGCTGGTCAACGAGATGGCGGTGATGTGTCACAAATTCGGTATCGATATCTGGGAGGTGATCGAGGCGGCGAAAAGCAAGCCTTTCGGCTTCATGCCGTTCTATCCAGGGCCGGGTCTTGGAGGCCACTGCATTCCCGTCGATCCATATTACTTGACCTGGAAAGCCAGGTTAAAAGGCTTCGAGCCCCGCTTCATCGAATTGGCTGCGCAGATCAATAGCCAGATGCCGCTGTTCACGATCAGCCGGGTGGCCGATGCCATGAACGAACGCCAGCGGAGCTTGAAGGGATCGAAAGTTCTCGGTCTCGGAGTCGCCTATAAACGCGACACCAGCGATATCCGCGAATCGCCCGCGCTCGAAATTCTTCAAGGGTTGTACCAGAAGGGCGCCATCGTCGGTTATGCCGATCCCCATGTGCCGTTTGTCCAGCTTAATGGCGAAAGAATAAAATCTCTGGCGCTCACCGCAGCTGTTCTTTCATCGATGGATTGCGTCGTGCTTCTGACGGACCATTCGACCTTCGATTATGAGATGATCGCCGCCCACAGCCGCCTCATCCTCGATTGCCGAAATGCATTCAAGACCTTCCCACGCTCGAATATCGTTGCCCTTTGACCCTTCGACTCGACGCCCCGGCCTTGGCCGGGGCTTCTTGCTCAGGATTCCGCCCCACGGACTTACCCGTGGGGCTCGACGTCCTCGGAGTGCTCAGAACACCGGAGTGAGAGGCTGGTTAATAAAGTCTCGGCTGCTTCCAACGGCGGGCACATTTGAGAAACCCGGCCAAAGCATTTGGTTTTTCGCGCCTTTTTTTGAATGATTGGCAAGACTAGGCGCATTGGAGCAATAAAAAATACTTGCTATCCCTCAAAGATGAGCGTATAGAAGCGAAATTGTAATCCAGTAGACCCCGGAAGGCGGCGTGGCGATGTGCCCTACCATGAATTTGCGGTTCAAGCTCAAACTCCGGCATTCGGGTTCGCGGTCAATTAGATTTTGGGTATAGGCGGCCGGAGGATCTCGATCCGCAGCGGAAAAGCTTGTTCGTATGGATAGCCTGACCCCACAAATTCTAGTGGTCGATGACGAAGAGATCATCTGCCAGCAGCTGCAGCGGCTGTATACTTACAGTGGCTACGTGGTGGAGGTCGCCCATTCGGGCGAGGCGGCACTGGAGCGACTTGAGAAAAGAGATATCGATCTGGTCGTCACCGATATCAAGCTCCCGGGGATCAGCGGGGTGGATCTCACCATGGAGATAAAGAAGAACTACCCCGATGTTCCGGTCATTGTCATTACCGGTCACGCGGCCATCGATTGCGCGGTCGAGGTGCTCAAAAACGGAGCGAGTGATTTTATCGTGAAGCCATTCGGCGCCGAAGCGATTCAGGAATCCACCAGGGCTGCCCTGGAAAAGGCGCAGGTCTTTATCGAGATCCGCCACCTTCGCCGCTCGCTCAGGGG